>Ga0131853_10001215_pt1 | contig 46562 bp, 43 predicted proteins | sample TergutLab28metaG_FD_92764 | JGI IMG/M metagenome (GOLD analysis project Ga0131853, IMG submission 92764) | Labiotermes labralis P1 segment gut microbial communities from Petit-Saut dam, French Guiana - Lab288 P1 (version 2) (version 2) | ecosystem: Host-associated > Arthropoda: Insects >... | reverse complement strand
CTGATATCTCGGAGTTAAAGCAAAACCAAGCCGCTATGCGGTCTGATATCACTGCCATAAAAACTCAACAAGCTATCGATTCCGGATCAATAGACGACATCGCTGTAGAAATTTCCAAAATTAATGGAAAACTTAAAATGCATAATTTTGAAATTGAGAGCCTAAAAGCCACTTCGTAAGCTGTTCTTAGTCTTCATATTCATCTGCATTTAATTGCACTGCGGGTTAATTTCCAAAATGGGTCATTCCACTACATCCCATTTAGCATTATGACAAAAGGCACCAAAAACTCAAAAACTACATACTGATAGTCGTCATTCTAATAACACAAATTTCATCGAGACATACGCCATTCCTTCTCTCAGCAGCATTTTTTGTCTCGATTGCGTAAAAAATCCCTCCATGGTTTTGTTTTCATGGAAGGATCATTCAAAAAACTCTTCAACTATCTCTTTCACCCCACCTTTATCGCTTTACCTAAATCTCTCAACCTCCTCAACTGCCCCTCCAACCGCCTCACAATCCCATCCATCCCCCTTACTTCACCTGCAACCAACACTGCCTCAATCACAAACCGATATAGCTTACCAATACTATCAATATACATCAGCACATTTGTACGGCCAAAAGGGCTGTCTCTGTAACGGATATCCGCATCATCAAAAAACACTCTCACCGTCTTCGTCTCCGCTCTCAACTGATTATATGCAGTGCCGATCCTCATCTCACCTTTCTTAACCTGCTCGATCAGTTCCGGTGCACCTTCTCCCATAATTTTCATATACCTATATACCTTTTGATCACCGACACCTGCCGCAGTAGCTATCTCTTTCCTTACATTGATGGGCTCATCGGCTGTGTTCTTCCCATGCTGCACATCACAATCTGCTGCTGCCAAATTTTTCCTGGGCTTTTGACGAAGCATTTCTACTTTGCGGCACGCCAGCTCTATCCTTGCCGCATCTGTTAAATTACGCCGTCCCAGCTGGTTCTCAATAATCCATAATTTTGCATCCTCTTTGTTAGCAAAATACATCTTCGACACCTCAAACGGTATACTATACTCCTGACATATAGCATAACGGCAATGCCCATCAATGATAGTGTTATTCCATATCAACACCGCGTCAAGGCATCGATTGATTGATAAAATATTTTGTGTCAACTGTTTAAGCTCATCCGGCATCAGGGGTGGGATCAGGTTATTAAAATCAGGATCAATTTTTAGTATCATGAGGCTCTCCTTTCATATCTTTTAACTCTTCCAACAGTGTCTGCAATTGCTCAGTTAATTGAATAAGCCCATTATTGATATTACGATCGTCATCATCGTCATTATTAAACGGTGCACGATCGGCGATATACGCATACCATTTGTCTGCCTGTTTTAAACGCTTCTCAATTTCCTTCGTTAACATCTGATAAGCAGAGCCTATTTTTATTTCACCATTTTTGACCTTATCCAGCAGCTCTGTACCGCCGTCTTCTCTGATGCGCATGTATCTATACAGAGTACCCTCCCCTACTTTGGCATCATCTGCGATTGATTTTCTAACATTTACAGGTTCATCAATCGACTTTGGTGATTTGGTCAAAGGTTTTTCTTCCCCTTTTTTCGGCCTTCCTCCGCGAGTGAGATTCTCTTTCGCCTTTTCCCTCAGCATATCCGCCTTAACCAACGCCAGCTCAATACGCATAGCATCGGTCAAATTACGTCTTCCCAGCTGATTCTCCACAATCCATAGTTTCGCGTCTTTCCGTGATGTAAAGGACAGCTCCTTAATCTCAAACTGGATGCCATGCTTTACACAAATGTAAAATCTGTTGTGCCCGTCGATTATTAAGCCATCCCAAAGCACAATCGCATCGCGGCATTTACGGCGTGACAGGATATTTTGTTCCAGCTGCCGGTATTCGTTCTCGGACAGTGGCGGGATAAGGAGTTTAAACTCCGGGTCGATACGTGGGTTTGCATGCATTTTCATTCATCCTTTCTATAAATAAAATGAGTTGCACCGGTTTTTTTTGGCGCAACTCATTTTATATAAAAAGGATAACAATTATAATCAGAACGGTTCCCTTGAAATGTTCAGCGGAAATTTTCACTTAAATGCACCTAAAAACAGGATACAGTGAAAGGATTTTAAATCGGTCTCATCATTTTTACCCAAAATTCACATTTACTGACCTTAAACCTCACCCTTACTCTTATAATACTTATCCACCAAAACCAACGCCAATGTACTGGCAATCCATCCCGGAAACACTTCAAAAATCAAAACATCACTCAACCCCGCATAATGCCAGATAATAACCACTAACATACCCAGCAAAATACTGGCTACAGCAGCATGCCTATGCACCTTAAATCCAAATGCTCCGGCGATGGTAATCGGCCCAAAAGAGGCACCTAACCCTGCGGCTGCAAACAAAGCGATTGTAAATACCGCTCCGCCCTGCAAAGCAAGCACATACGCCCCAAGCGAAATAACTACAACCGCAATCTTTTCTATACGGATTACTTTTTTCTCATCTTGGACCGTCATATGCTTCTTGAGCACATTAGCTCCGATTGAAGCGGCCGCAACGATCAGATAAGCGGATATCGAGGACAAAATAGCGGCCACTACAGCGGCGGCTACCAGCGCTACTGCTGTTGACGGAAAAAATTCTGCTGACAATAGCATGAGTATCTGTTCTGCATCGTCTATGACAGGGAATACGAAACGTCCTACCATACCGATAGTGGTTGCACCTAAAAGGGCTACAGCCCCCCATATGATAGCGATCAATGCGGAAAACTTCACTTCTTCCGGATCTTTAATGGAGATAAGACCCGTTGTGGCATGAATCATTCCCGGGTACATCAGCGCTATACCAAAGCCGCCGGTTATAAAGGCAACAATGCCCCAAAATCCTGTCGTTCCGGATAAAAATGTAAAGTAGTTGGCGTCTTGAGCATACAGTGCCGGACTAATTTGACCAAACCCGCCTGTGATAACCAACAGCGCAAGCGGAACCAGAAGCAGCACCAAAAACATCATGATACCTTCAATCAAATTGGTCCAACTTACGGCCAGGTATCCCCCAAGAAATGTGTAAAGCACCGTAACCAAAAGACCGATAGTGACCCCAACTGTAAAATCAATGCCAAAGGCAGCTTCCAGCAGCTTGCCGCTGGCTATAATTTCGGCACCTACATTAATGATCATCAAGATAATAATCGATATACCCGACGCAAGGGCTACTTTTCCGGTGGTATCCCCCGAAACTTTTTCGAAAAACTCTACCATTGTCAGAGCCTTGTGTGCCTCTGTAGAAAGTCTCAACCGTTTTGCAAGTATCAGCCAATTAAATAACGCACCTGTAAGCCAGCCCAGCAATATCCATACTACGCCAAAACCCAAAAAGTACGCTGCGGCAGGCATACCTAAAAGCATCCAGCCGCTGGTAGATGAAGTTTGGGTTGCTATACCGGCTATCCATTTGTTATTTGCCCTACCGGCCAAATTATAGCCCGCATAAGATCTTGCGCGTTTTGCTGTATAGATTCCTATACCGATTAGCATAGCTAAGTACACTGCAAAAATGCCTATTTCTATAATCATTTTTCATACCCCATTCTAATGTAGTGGCTAACCTTTTTTAACATAATTTGCAATCGCCAAACAAACAGCTACCAAAACCGGCGATATAAATACAAGAGTTGTAAATAATGTAGGCATACATATCTCCTTTTCATCATCGCTCTAAATCATGTGCCGCAACGTATTAGTGCAAGCACTCATTCAGAGCCTTTAAATTCCTTATTCACCGTTTCCGTCAAAATCTTTTTCAGCTCATCCCAGATATAGCGTCCTTTTTCTTCGGATGCTTGCGTTGCTTTCCACAAACAACCGCTTTTGGACACTATTTTGTCGGGGATGGGAACAATATCATACCAAGGTACTTCCGGTGGACTGTCGTCAATGATTTTGTCTACAAGCACCAGATCTTTCCTAAGATAAAGCATGATGGATGTTTCCAAGATGGCCGCGTGTTCCAGATTCCATCCCGGAAAATCATCTCCATACAGATAGTGCATGGTTTCTTCCGAAAGCGTACCAAAGGGCGCTTCCATCACCATGATCTTGACATTTTTGTTGGTGCCTAAATCCGTTGCTTTAAAAGCGGCTTCGTATACAAAATTCATGTTTTCGGAATGCCAGTTAAAAAGCAGGATTTTTTTAAATCCATGGCGCATAAATTCCCTAAGGATTTCTTCTACTTGCCGCATAAACACCTCACCACTGATAGATGTGGTGCCGATGAATGTTTGCCCGCCGCCGCTTAACGGCCTTGAACTTAACCCGTAAGCAATGGGCGGAGCCACCAGCATATCTGTGTCTGCCGCAATTTCCGTGGCTAACATGGTAGGTATGTAGGTATCTGTCATAAGGGGCAAATGATATCCATGCTGCTCAATTGCGCCTATGGGCAAAATAATACCGTCACCCTTAGAAATTGACTCCTTAATCTCAGGCCATGTCAACTCCCACAGTTTTCTTGTTCTGATAAAAATACCTCCTTTTTAATGTGAAAAATTTATGATAAGCATCATGCAGATAAACCCTCCAACCCATTTACATCGGAGGTGTTAATCCACATTTACTTAAAAATACTCATATTTTCAATCCGATCAAAGGCCTCTTTCAACACATCCACATCTACCGTACACGCAATCCTCAGGTAGCCTTCGCCGCACGCTCCAAAAGCAGTACCCGGTATGGTCACTACATGGGCCTCCTCAAGTATGCGCTTGCCGGCCTGCTCGGATGTCAGTCCGGTTTTTTTTATATTTACCATCAAATAAAATGTCCCCATCGGCGGAAGTACAGACATATTTGGGATTTTGTTGATTCGCTGTGCGGCATACAGCACTCGCTTTTTAAATTCCGCCACAATAGGGGGCTGAAGCAACTTCCTATTTCTCAGGGCATAGATATAAGCCCTCTGAGACATGGCCGGGGCTGTAAACACTACATTTTCATTAACTAATTGGATAATTTTTATGATATTTGACGGCGCTATAATACTTCCTATGCGCCAGCCGGTCATTGTAAAGTCTTTGGAACAACTGTTAATGGTTATGGTACGTTCCCGCATCCCCGGAAGGCTTGCCATGGGTATGAAGGGTTCGCTAAAACTATAGGCGGTGTAAATATCGTCGGCTATAACCAAAATATCATGCCGCTTGGCCACCTCCGCTATGGCTTCCATCGTTTGCTTTGTTTGACAGCTGCCGGTGGGATTGTTTGGGGTGTTTATAATAACGGCTTTCGTTTTTTTTGTGATCAGGCTTTCCAGTCTCTGAGGGTTGATTTGAAAGTTTTCTTCTTCATAAGTGCTAAGTTCTACAGGTACTCCTCGTGCCAGCTCTACCTGCTGCTTATATGGAGTAAAATATGGACCCGGCAGTATCACTTCATCGCCATCATCAAGTATAGATTCCAATACCAGGTACATGCCCACACATGCTCCGGCTATGATAAATATTTCTTCATCATTTACTGGCATGGCGTACTCTTCCATATAAAATTTTGCAATTTCTGCCCTAAGCTCCGGATCACCGCGAAAATCTGTATATCTTGTGTGTCCGGCATAGGCGTCATTAAACGCTTCTTTTATAATTAAATCGGGAGTTATAAGATCGGGATCCCCAAGGCTCAGTCTGATGACATCATCAAACTGTTTGGCAAAGGCTTCCACTTTACCCATTGGCGTGCTTTGGTCTTTCCAATATCTTTTTGAAATAAATTTGTCCTGCATAGCCATACCTGCTTTCCCAATGCATATTTTTTGTATAGCAAATCATTTCTTATTCATTTCATGTATAATTATTCAGCATTTTTGCATAGTTTAACATCCTTTCTTTTGCCTGTCAAACATCTATTGAAAATTTCTTAAGAGGGATGCCGAATACATTCTTCTATGCCTTTTGAGCATGGCAAGCTATGCAATAAAGGTATTTGCTATTTAAATGTGGGGATTTTATAATTATGTTCTGTAAAAGAGGGCTGATTTTCAGCACGAAGACGCTTAGACTTAGAGAGGAGAAAGCCATAATGGAATATGTAAAATTAGGCAACACAGGCATGGACATTTCAAAAATTTGTTTAGGATGTATGAGTTTTGGTGCAACTGACTCTGACTCCCAGGGATGGATGCTAACCGAAGACGAAAGCCGTAACATCATCAAACGGGCCTTGGATTTGGGCATCAATTTTTTTGACACCGCAAACTGTTATTCTGCCGGTAAAAGCGAGGAATTTTTGGGGCGGGCTTTAAAGGATTACGCCAAGCGTGACGAAGTCGTTGTAGCTACCAAGGTTTTTATTCGAATGAGTGAAGGGCCTAACGGCCAAGGGCTTTCCCGCAAGTCAATCATGCAAGAAATAGATAATAGCCTTCAGCGTTTGGGTATGGACTATATTGATCTCTATATAACCCATCGCTGGGACTATAACACGCCGATTGAAGAAACTATGTCTGCCCTCCATGATGTGGTAAAAGCAGGCAAAGCACGGTATATAGGCACATCTTCCATGTTTGCCTGGCAACTACAAAAGGCGCAGTACACAGCGGAAAAGAACGGCTGGACCAAATTTGTTTCTATACAAAACCATTACAATCTGATGTATCGGGAAGACGAACGGGAAATGATGCAGCTTTGCTTGGATCAAAAAATCGCTTCCACGCCGTACAGTCCTTTGGCTTCCGGCAGGTTATCCCGTGGAATCGGCGCAGATACAAAGCGTACGGAAGCCGATCAGGTTCAGAAAAACAAATATGGTTCTACTGAGGCGGAAGATCAAATTATCATAGACCGTGTGGCAGAAATCGCAAAAAAGCGAGGCATTACCCGTACTCAAGTAGCGCTCGCATGGTTATTGCATAAGCCTCCGGTTGTTTCCCCGGTTATCGGCGCTACTAAAGCTTCTCATATGGAAGATTCCGTAGGGGCCGTTGGGGTTTCGTTGTCACACGATGAAATCATGTATTTGGAAGAGGCTTATGTGCCCCACCGGATGGTAGGACCCCTTAGTCCGGAGCCTAACTGGATACACGGCACAGAGGTAGTCAGGCGTTAGAGAATAGTTCCGCTATAGAAAAGAATAACCCCGAAGGATGACTAGGCTACACCCTGTCTATGTAACAGGAAGTTTTGTCATCTTTCGGGGATTTTTTATTTACTGTTCAAAAATTGCAATGGCAATCATTATGGAAGTATGATACATTGATAAATATCTCAATCGAAATATAATCCAAGCCAAATAATAAGGAGAAAATCATGAACGCATATCATTATCTACCGGATGAGACAAAAAAATTGCTGTCGCCCTCAGATATGGGCCTTACCTATACCAGCGCGCAACGTATAGAGCTGGGACAAAAGCACGCCGAACTTGACAGCGGTGACGAAGAAATATGTTTATTTGTAGTACAGGGATCCGTATCATATACCTGCGGCTCCGAAAGCGGGACTGCTTTATACAAGGATATGTTATATCTCCCCCCCGGCCGCAAACTGACTCTAACAAAAAACTCCAAAGAAGACGCCGTCGTCATCCGCTTTGGTGCCCCCTGTTCCAGGGAAACTGATTTTGCCCACTGTTCTTTCGCCCACATTGACAGTGATGAACGGCATAAACGTTATGGAGACCCTAAACAAGGGACCAAACGGGATGTGTGGAATTACATCGATGAAAAATTTAATTCCAGCCGATTTTTGGTAGGTATTTGCCGTGGAGAACCGGGAGCATGGACCGCTTGGCCGCCTCATAAGCATGGGACAAAACGTGAAGAAGTCTATGTTTATTTTGGCATGGATGACGGTTTCGCTTTGCAATGTGTTTATGAGGATATGGAGAAGCCGGACGCGATCGCCTTGGTAAAGGACGGGCATTTAATCGCTATATCCGAAGGCTATCATCCGAATGTGGGCTGCCCAAAAAGCGGAATACAGTATATTTATTGTATGGTAAGTGTGGCGGCGGAAGACAGGGATTTTATGGATCTAACTATGCAAAGCTGCTACGGGGATAGTTTATAATAGCGGGAGACTCTAAAACGAATGGAGACACTAAATTGAAGATTATTAACGCGCCATCTTTGGCCAATTGTTCATATTTAAATATGGGAGAACAGGTTGCGCAACTTGTAAAAGGCGGAGCCGATTGGTTTCATGTGGATATTATGGATGGCCATTATGTACCCAACCTTTGTTTTCCCATAAACGTAATAGGCGAACTAAAAAAAGCGTACCCTCAAATAATGGTTGACGTTCATATAATGGTAGAAAACCCGGCGGCCTACGTTCAGCGTCTTGCCGATCAGGGAGCCGACTACTTGAGCTTTCATCTGGATTCCACCAGATTTTCCAGACGGCTGCTTTCCGATATAAAAAACGCAAAAATGAAGGCCGGGGTAGTGATTAACCCCAGCCAAAATATAAGCGAATTGGAACCTGTCATTGATCTGGTCGACTATGTCGTACTCATGACAGTCGAACCGGGCTATGCAGGCCAAAAGTTTATGGTAGAAGCCTTACCCCGTTTGGCTCGTCTGGTAGCGCTGCGAAAGGCCAGCGGCAATCCATTTTTAATATCCATAGACGGCGGCGTTGATATGGCCAATGCAGTCAAATGCGCGCAGCTTGGTGCTGAGGTTTATGTGACCGGCATATACACGGTGTTTAACCAGCCGGCCGGTCTTGAAGAGGCTTGTCGCAAATTTAAAGAAACTGTGTTAAGCGGCACTAACATCACGAATACATCACATTAATATCCTCATCAAACAGGATAATATCCCCGCGTTTCCCTACCTTAATCGAACCAAGCTCTTTATCCGCTCCAATAATCCTGGCATGGTTTAAGCTCGCCATCTTTACGGCTTCATGTAATTTAAACCCACATTGTTTATAAGCAAAACGCACCAGTTTATCACAAGTCGCCACACTTCCGGCAAAACTCGTCCGATCCGCCAGCATTGCCACATCATCGGTGACAAGCACGTCAAGGCCTCCCAGTTCATAAAGGCCCTCGGGCATATTGGTCGGGCGGGTAGCATCGGTGGTTAGCAGCATTTTATCGGGGCCTTTGCATTTATACAGTATCTGAAGTATTTCTACAGGCATATGCTTACCGTCGGCAATAATCTCCGCAGTCAGCCCATCCAGAAGCAAGCCCGCTTCCGCTACCCCGGTTTTACAATAATAATCCAGACTGTTGATATAAGACATACCGTTATACATATGGGTGATATGGGAAACCCCATGATTAACCGATTCCCGCACACACTTAAAATCCGCGTCGGAATGGGCTATACTGATATTAACCCCTTTGGCGGAAAAATGTCTGGCCGTCTCAAAAGCACCCTCCAGCTCCGGCGCCAAAGATATACGCCTGGTAATGTTAAAACCCTGATCAAGTTCATTAAAGAGCTGGATGGATGGGTTAGCCAAATATTTTGGATTTTGCGCCCCTTTAAATTTCATATTAAAGCAAGGGCCTTCCAGATGAACGCCTAAAATCCTGGCTCCGTCGTACCGGCTGTTCATGAGCTGGTGGACACTGCGTACCGCCGCCTGTATCCGCTCTTTAGAAGCGGTTAGAGTGGTAGGCAGAAAGGAGGTACAGCCATGCTTCCTGTGGGTACGGGCAATCTCGGCCAGACCATCGCAGTCGGCGTCCATCACATCATAACCGCCACCGCCATGGACATGGGTGTCTATAAAGCCCGGGGAGATATATAGCCCTGACCCGTCAATGGTCTCATCCGCTTTTACATCAGCTGTTAGGCCTGTCTCACCGGTAAAAATTTCTTTAATACAGTCATTTTCCACAAGGACCGAACTATTTTCTATGATTCCGTCTTCTAAAATGACCTTCCCATTTTTAAATAATCTCGTCATGCCAGCACCTCATATATTTCGGCGTAGCTGTCCAACATAAAAGGAATTTGCTGCTGTAATAATTCCTCATGCTTGGGATCATTATAGATCGCTTGAAATTGTGCTGTTAAACTTTCCAAGGTATCAAACTCACATTCCCATATCAACGTGTTTGTCGGTTCTTTTCCGCTGACCGGCAGATATCTGGTCCCCTGAGGCATATGTGGATTTGCCTGTTCAAACTTAATAAATTCCTTTTCAATCGCCAGAAACTCATCTTTTTTTGCTTGGTCAATCCGTTGAACAAATCTCAATTTATAAGCCATTATCCGATGCCTCCAACATGCTATTTATTTTCTCACGGGTAACACCCTTCGCAATCGTGTTTTCGTCCATAACCGCAAAGTAGGCCGTAGCCGCGCCATATCCCGCCGCTTGGGGGAAGCTCATACCCGAAATTAATCCGGCAATCGTCCCTCCCAAAAAGGCATCCCCTGCCCCGGCGGTACTCTTTATTTGTGCGGGGATAACCGGAATGTGAGAACAAACACCATTTTCAAAGACATAGCTCCCCTCTCCTCCGGCAGTGATAATCAATTTTAGGGCCGGGTTTATACCCATAAGCTTTTTTGCGATTGCTTCAAAATCGCCTTCAATACCGCTGGCCTCCGCCACAGCCTTGGCTTCGTCCCTATTGATCGATATTAAATCAGACAGCACAAAGCCTCCTGCCGCTTCAAACATGGCCACTTCTTCGGCTAAAAACGAAGAAACGGTAAAAGCCTTCCTCCCTTTAGCGATTTCAAGAAGCCGTATACGACTTTCTAAAGGAACTTCAGGGGCGGCAAGTACCAAGCTTTCCTTATCGATCCTATCTGCGCATTGTTCTATAAACGCGGGTGTCACCAGGCCGCTGGCAGAGTTTGAAGTGGTTATATTGCCTCCGGAACCGTCCGGGTATTGATAGCAAACCGACAGCATAGTGCGAGCCTCGTCGGTCATTTCAACAAAGCGGGTGTCTATACCGGCACTTTGCATCTCTGCCAATAAACCTTCTCCCTGGCTGTCCCGGCCTACCATCCCGATGGCATACACGTCCACATTTTGTGTTAAAACAGACACATAGTGCAGGATAATATGCCCCTTACAGTAATCCTGATAATCCATCAGACGGCCGGGCCTGCTTTCGTCCCTAGACATGGTTTTATTGTCATGGAGATGAAAAAACATCCCCGTTCCGATCCCACCTGTACCAAATACTTTGCTTATCATACATTGACCCCCGCAAACTCCCACTCGGGATTTTGTGAAATCGGGTGTGCTGCCGTATCCTCCGTCGCTGTGATAATCGCATCGGGATGCTCCTGTAAAAGGGTCAAAGGGTACTCGGTATCCGGCTCAGAAAACAGGGCCACACGCAGGGCAGTTTGCTTCCACGAGCCTGTGTCGCTAAATACCCTCACCTTTTTGGCAGAAAGACATTCCCTTACACCCAATGTTACGCTCATAGGAGGCACAAACTGGTAGGCAGTGCCAAAAGAGCGTTGTGATAATGTGAGAATCGTATCAATGTTATTTTCCTGTATCCGAATGGAGGAGTTGCGAAGGTCGTCCAGTGTAATGTGAGAAAAAGGATGACGTCTGGTTTGATTATAGGCAATATGCCCGTCTTGACCCCATCCACCAAAGGTAACATCGATTGGGGCCTGCCAAATTTTTTCTCGAACTTCTTCCATATTAGCGGGGCTTAAAAACAACCGGTTTTCCATCGGTACGGCCAAATCATCGTCAACTGGGCCGTAAAATTGCTTTTCCATACTGGTACGGAAATTGTAGGGGTCGTTTTTAGCAAGCAAACGGCCTTCCCAATCCAGGCACTCGTCCATATGAAACACGGTAACATGCTTGAGAGAAACTTTTTCCGCGTTGACCATGCGTGTATAAGGCACATACCAGCAATTGGGGCCACAGGGGATGATTGCGCGAAATTTGCGCCCCTCAGTGGCGGCGAGTTTTATCTCGTCCACCAACTCCCTTGCCATCATTTCTCCCATATCGGCAGAGGATTTTGTCATACGGAAGCGAACCTTTAACTTTGGATGATTTGGCAATTTCTCAGCTTTTATGCTGCACCATTCATATAAATGTTTTTTTTCGATCATTTTTAACTTCCTTCCATCACAATTTTAAAGCTACAATCTTACAGCAACGGGTTATGGACAAACATCGGGCGTACCACCGATGGATCAATCTGAGTGATGGTCGGCGAACAGGTACGGGCCATTGCGCCGGCAACTGTAGCATTTATATCATTAATTTTCTTTGTAACACCTGCAGCACCGTTATCGGTCAGCGGCCCCATCATGGCGCGGCCTACAGAAACCGCATCGGCACCTAACGCTAGAGCTTTAAATACATCCAAGCCGGTTTCAACGCTGCAATCCACAAAAATCTTTAACTTTCCGTCTACGGCCTTTACGATTTCAGGCAATATCATCAGCGGCGGCATAGAAAAGCCCATAATACCGTGATGATGGGAAACCACAATGCCTTGCACACCGGCTTCCACACATTTTAACGCGTCCACCACACTTAACACGCCCTTGATGATAAACGGCAGTTTTGTAGCGTTTACAAATCCCCTAACCTCTTCTAAGGTCTTTGGACGCATATGAAAGCCCAAGCAGACATCGTATTGACCGTCTCCGTCAAATTGATGGTCAATATCCATACCTACGGCGATACAACCGCAGTCTTCGGCATGCTTGATTTTACGTAAAATATCGTTATTATCCGCATAGGGCTTAATGATTTTAATCGTCTTTGCACCGGTGGCAGTGATGCCCTCTAACTCGGCTTCGTCCCCCATACCGGCCCACATAACCGAATTGGCGGCCTTTGCCCCCCGGGCCATTTCGATAAGGCCGTCGGGATGACAGTCGTTTAGATGTGACAGTGCCGCCATCATCACCGGCGTAGCAAATGTCTCACCGTACAGCTGCAATGTGGTATCGGGAAGTACCGCGTCAAAATGCCGCATTTCTAAAAGTAGCGAGTCAAAATATGCCCGGGTGATATGATTTGCATTGGCAGGGTTCACTTTTTTCTCCATGGTAAAATCTCCTCCTAATTAATTCGCTATAAGTCCTTTTAAATATTTTGCAGCTTGCCTTACTTCCTCGGGATCCTTCATATGCTCCATTAACATGGGCACATCCTCCATTTGACGAAGGCAGTCAATCAGTACCGTAAAGTCATACTCTCCTTGGCCCGGAGGTCTTTCGTCAAGGTGAACCAGCAATTGTCCGGACAGGATGATGTCTTTGGCATGACAGGATTTAATATGCCGTCCAAGCTTACTGAAACATTCCCTGGTAATATCCGCGTTATGATAGTACTCGTATGGGCTTTTGAGAATATTGATCACATCGAGATGAGCACCAAAACGTTCCCGGTCCACTTTATTAATAAGCTCAACATAACTGTCTGCGTCGTAGGGATACATCCATGGCATGGTTTCCAATGTGTAGTAGGTATTTATCGGCTTAACCGCATCAATAATTTCCCGGACACTGTCTACAATCTCATCTATACAGGTAAAGTTATCCTTATGCGGCCCGTCCCACTGCTCGCCCTTAGATCCCGCGATATTCACACAGCAGGCAGCCCCTATATAATCGGCCAGCGCCAATTGGTCCTTCGAATTTTGCAGTGCTTCTTTTTTTTGTTTCTCATCAGCAGAGAGCGGATTATTCCACACCCCTACCTCCGCAATCATAATATCTGCCGCCTTAGCCGCTGCCACATAAGCATCTATTTTTGTCATCGGCTCCGTGTGATCCAGGGGAAATATACAGGCGGTATACCCCAGCTCTTTCATATTACTGATCCACTCTTCCGGGCTCCCGGATCGTTTTAAAACAGGTCCTCCAAAACGCATATACATCCTCCTTTAAAAATGAACGGATAGGCACATTAAATCCCTATCCGTTCTTATGATTTTCACTCTATATTAATTAATTTCCGGGGTTTGTGATTCCGGCTTCTCTGGCGGCCTGGGTCATGGCTTCTTTCGCTGCCGCATAACCATTGGCAACCCAGCGCTCGTAAAACTGCGCAAACAAATCTTCATCCGAAAGATCTGAGTCTTCGCTGATCATAGCCACCCATTCCGAAGGCTCATGTAATGTCATTGCACTTCTTTCTTCTACGTTAAGGCTGGCAATCCTGCCGTCATGCACAACAAACACATTATTGGGATCGTTGATGACAGAATTGAGGGCAGCCGTTGACATTTCACGTACTTCTCTGGATATTGTCGGGTTTTCCCACATTAAATAGTCTAGCGGCCATGACGCCAGATTTACCATACCGCCACGTGCAAAAGTATACAGATCCAAAGCACCCATAGGTATACCTGTTTCCGGATTGACTTCGGTCAGCATAACGATTTCACCGTCAGCATCCTGTGTCCAATCCACACCTTCAAAACCATATACCATCATTCTCATGCCGTCAACAGACATTAGCCAGTCGTATAGCTCAAGAATACGCTCCAGCCTTTCGTCGCTCATCGTCGCGTTAAAATAAGTTTCGGACCAGAACCCTGAACCTTGGAAATACCTGGTATTTGGCCCCGGTGGCGGAAGCAAGATTTCTATGTCTCTTTCAAAAACCACATCGGGCTGCAATACTGCAAGAGAATTTTTAACACGCTCTAAGTGATTAGGGTTCGCTTGACGTATCAGTGTACCCGCGTTGCCGTTAGCAAAGGATTCGATAGAAACCCAGGCTCCTTGAGTAATAAAGTCAGGGTCAATAAGCCCATCGTGCCACGCTTCACGTAAGAAGCTCATCAGCGGTATTGACGACGGTTCAAAGGCCGGTACACCGATGGTGCCGTCCGGCAAATGATGCCAGCCTACACGAATATCACCAAATTGGCTGAAGGCTTGAACCAGCGCGCCGGGATGATCGGGCAGCACGCCAAATACATGGCTGCCGTCACCGTTCATATCGTTGGCCGGATCGGCAAATGCCCGCCACATGTTGAGAAGATCTTCCGGAGTTTCCGGTACAGGTATATTTAAGGCTTCACGCCAATCCCTACGGTTAATAAGGGCACGGGCCATAATATCAAACTCCGCACTTCTTGCGCCAACCCGGGGGATAAAATAATTATTGCCACCCACTGCAAAGTTTTGTGTAAACGGTTGATCCAGTATCCGTTGAACATTCGGAAACTGAGCCGACATTTCGTGAGGGATAGATCTGATAAGACCCACGTCAATCCACTCGTAATACGCAGGGGATCCAATGATGGATACACTGCCGATAACATCCGGAAGGGTACCGGCTGCCGCCCACAGATGAGCCAAGTCGTTGTGATTGTCCCAGCCCGTATTATACGGATTAAAAGTGATGTGGAAACGATCCATTATATACTGATAAATTTCGCACGCTTCATCACCAAAGGAATGATCCGCATCCCACAATTTTACCGAAAACTCCATCCATTCCCGTCCGCCGTCTTCTTGGGCAGCCTCGTTTCCGGCTGCCGGGGCTGCTGCTGTCGGCGTATCAGTGGTTGCTCCACCACCTCCACCACCGGCTGCACCTCCGTCTCCACAAGCTGCCGCAACACTTAAGAGTCCTGCTAAGGCGATTAGGCTAATAAACTTCTTCATAAAATAAATGCTCCCTTCTGATTGTTAAAATGGTTAATAATCTATTTGCGTTACATTAGGCCTTAATTGCGCCTAACATAATTCCTGCCGTAAAGTATTTTTGTAAAAACGGATACACACATAATATCGGCACCGTTGCAACGGCCACTGTTGCCATCTCAAGCGCACGATTGTGTACTTGCCCCGCTCCCCCGGCAATCATCGCGATTCCTGCGGGATCCGCACCAAAGTCCACACTATTTTCTATAACCAACCGGCGAAGCAATAAGGCAAGGGGGGTAAGATTGGTATCTTGGATAAAGAGCATTGCGTTCCACCACTGATTCCAAAAAGCCACCGCGTAAAATAGCGCCACCGTAGCCATAATGGGGGCCGATAAGGGCACAATAATGCGCCACATAATCGTGAACTCGCCAGCGCCGTCTAATTTAGCAGACTCTTCCAGAGAATCCGGTAAAGACATAAAATAGTTGCGCATCAAAATCATGTTAAAGGCAGACATCATAGAGGGCACAGTCATAACCCATACATTATTGACAAATCCCATGGAACGAAGCACCATAAACCATGGAATCAAACCACCGCTAAAATACATGGTAAAAATAACAAAATAGAACAGCATACGCCTTCCCGGCAGATTTTTTTTGGACAATACATAGGACGCAAACACTGTCATGACCATAGCCATAGCCGTGCCGGTGATTACATTGCGAAGCGAGATTAAGATTGCGTTAATGATCGCCCGGTCATTAAAAATACGCTGATAGTTTGCCATAGTAAAACTCCGGGGTACCAGATAAAATCCTGTTTGTGCCGCATGCTCAAAAGAGGCTACCGACAGTATCATCATATTGTAAAAGGGGAACAGGATAGATAAAGCAAAAAGAAGCAGGAACGTATACAGCGCTATATTTGCTATCACCGTGGTTTTATTCATATTCATCATTTAAAATAACCCCTCCGATCCTAACAAACGGGCAATCCTATTGGCCGTAAGTAACAGTGCAAAATTGATTACCGAGCTAAACAGGCCCGCCGCCGCCGCAAAGGACGGATTCATGGCACCGCCAAACCCAAAACGGAAGATATACGTATCGAGTATATCAAGGACACCTTGGTTTGCGCCGTTGATAAACTGAAAGATCTGATCGAAACCGCCGTTCATAATAGAACCGGCCGATAATATAAGCAAAACAATCGCTGTAGATTTAATCCCCGGCCAGGTAATATGGCGGATACAATGCCATCGGTTAGCACCGTCTACTTTGGCTGCCTCATACAGAGACGAATCTATCCCGGATATGGAAGCCATATAAATAATGGCGCTCCAACCGGCTGTTCTCCAGATACTTGTACCGAAAATAAGTGCTAGATTGACCGGTATATCACGGTTAATCAAAAACAAAACCGGCTCACGGCCAAAGGATGTTATGATCGAATTAAAAAAGCCGTGAAATGAGAACAAGTCCTGCATAACGCTGTACACAATGATCCATGAAAGGAAATTGGGAAATGTAAATATAGTTTGCAAGACACGCTTTGACCCTGTCCTCGTGACCTCATTGAGCAAGATAGCAATGATGATAGGCATTGGGAACTCTATCAAAAGCCGCCCAAAGCTGATCATTAAAGTATTACGCAGTGCCTGCCAAAAATCCGGCCTGCCCCACAGGGTTTGAAACCAATGCAGCCCTACCCATTCCAGCTCAAAAAAATTTGAATGGAGCCTATAGCGGGTAAAGGCCATTAAGATACCGCCTGTTTGCAAATTAAACATTGGAGCATAAGCAAACAGCAGATAATAAATAACGACCGGGGTAAAGATAAGGTATAAATATCGCGCCGCATATATGCGCTTCCATTGTTCCTTTGCCCTACTCATACACATCATCCCTCTTTCTCTCTGGAATTACGGTTTCTCCTAACTTACGATGCAAAATTTCATTGGTGCCGACGACAAAACCGCCGTAGATACCTGCCTCATCTCTTAATTCGCTCTTGATTACATTTGGCTTAATTGGGAGAAAAGACTGGGATACAGTTTCGTTGATTCCCTCAAAAAGAGCGGGACCCAACTTTGTATAATCTCCGCCAAAAATGACGGTGGAGATATCTAACATAACGCTGCAATTGTAAATCACTTTTCCTAAAATACGGCCTATTTCGTGAAGTACCCGGTTCACTAAAACGTCGCCGGTTAGAGATAAGGCTATCACTTGTTCGAAGCTGAGGCTTTTTGCCTCAAGACCATTTTCGGCGTACACTTGCCCTATCCGCTTTAATAAGCCTTCCATGGCAACCACGTCTTCTACACGCCGCCCGTCTTCCATTAGGAAAGCCCCAACCTCACCGGCCGCCCGGTTACAACCTACATAAGGGTGGCCTTCGCGGATGATACTGGCTCCAAAGCCAATACCGCAGCTCACATAGATGAGGTTTTGAAACTGCTTATCAAAACCCATATTCATCTCTCCGATGGAGGCCAAACGCATGTCATTTTCCAAAAAAACAGGAGTTTCAAAATGACGACGCAAATAGTCTTTTAAACTAATACCCGTCCATGGGAGATGGATATCTTGAGCATAATACGCCTCATTATCCCAGTCTATGAGGCCCGGATGAGAAATAACAATAAGTCCCAACTTTTCTCTTGGTATGGACAACTCTCGTAACATGTCGTCAAGGGTTTGGGCAATACAGTCCCTTTTTACTTCGGGGGACGCATCCCGGTCTACATCTGTTTTTTTCAGCTCCAAGATATTATAGTTTAGGTCACCAATGGCACATACCGGTTGTTCAAAGGAAAGTACCAGAGTAGCGATATATCGGTGAAACTTATTAAAGTAAAGCATGATGGGTTTTCGTCCGCCATTTTTGCTTGACTTCCCCTCGCCTTTTTCTTCTACCAGACCCATGGAAATTAGATCCGCCACATTTCTGGACACTGCAGGCTTGGATAAGTTTAATTGGGCAGCCAAAGTGGCTTTAGAAATACCGTTACTCCCATAAATAGCATCTACCAGTGCCTTTTGGTTAATAATGCGGCTGGTAGAGCGGTCGGCGACGGTACTTTCGTTGGATGTTATGTTGATTGACAAAAATTCTCTTTTTCTCATGTGATCTCATCTCGTTTGTTAGTTACTATTAGTTACGAATATTAATATAAACCCCTTCCCTTGTCAAGCCATTTCTATAAATTAATACCAGCAACATACAAAAAAAACCTCCGGTTATAGGCATAACGCCTATCGCCAGAGGTAAAAAAGCGGAGTTTGTGCATGTCTTTTACATATGCTTTTCTATCATACAGTTAACACGGTGCCGCAGAGACAACAAATACTCTTCGCTTTGAGGAAAGCATTTAAATGTGAGGGGTTCTTCCAAATCCCCTTCAATAAGCGCAAGCACAGCATCACGTCCTATTGATTTTTCGAGCAGCTTAAGGGCGCGAATGTCATTAAAGGCTTCCTGCACCACCATAAGCCGCAGTGAAGCAAGAGGTTTTCCATCCTTCCCGGGATACACCATAAAGGAATCTCCTGATGGGAATGTACCATCCGCATCCGTGGTTATATACGGATCAACCGGGTACACAGAGTGCATGCAGTTATAAAAATTATAGCCCCAGTGCAAAAACCCGGCGATATTGTACTTATACATCAATACCCCTAAAATACGGCTGCGGAAAGATGGTAGCATAAAAAACTGGTTAGGCACTTTATAGCTTTGCACACAGCAATTATAACACCACAGTTCGTCCACATCCCCTTCCAAGAAAGGCTCAATATGATCTACGGCCGGGATAGGGACACCCACCGCGCCCCTTTGGTAAAAGTCGTAGTTTGTTAAGGCATCCACAATCTTATAGCCTTCAAGAAGCGGTCTTACAATATTACTGGCGTTTGTATAACTTTCAAAATGTTTTGGGCCCGGCTCGTCTGAAATATGGAAAAAGGTTTTATCGGCAATACCCAATTCCCGCAGTTTTGCACAGAGTGCCGGCAGCATTTGCCTAAGGTAATTGGCATATTCCGGTCCGGCCGCTTCGGTATCCCAGCCAAACAGGCGGGTATATTCGCCGTTTTTAGTCCCCATAATCTTTGGGGCATGTTCCGCACCCCACTGGGTAAACAAATGGGCCATCTCAAAGTATTCCACACCCACACGGCGGCACATGGCTACCCATCTTTCAAATTTTTCAAATCCAAAAGAATAGGTTTCCCCTTTTACGCTGACGTCCAGTAGCTGGTTGGTCAGGCGTTCGCCCCCTACCTCTGTATCCAGGGGCGGTGTGTGAATGGGGGTAAGTAGTGCGTTTATGCCGTGCTGTACCGCATATGCCGCAAAGTTTTCGATAATTTCCCAGTGACGCTCGGAAAACACATCCACTCCGTAATATTGCGCTAAACAGTCCACATGAAACCATCTGGTATGAAGTACATCCGCCGGTGGCAACTCTATCGGGATTGCTTTTACGCTGGTTTTGGCACTGCATAGTACTTCGCCGTCTTTATTTTCGATACATATAGATATGGGGTAGCTGCCTGGGGCGATTTTGGGATTGGTTTCTATGTCTATCCAACAGTTTTGCCAAAGCCCTGGGATAAGAGGCAGACGCTCTGTATCAAGAGGCTCCAGCAGATCCGGAAACACTCCGCCGTCCTTATTTTCTAAATATCCGTCATCGGTTTCGTAATCTGCGGAGATGCAGCCCGGCATATAGCGTACGCGTCTTATGTTTATGTTTATTTCCGGCGGCGCTTCTACTTTTAAACGGCCCCAGGCGCGACCGCCTTTTTTTTGTAGGTAGGCTATTTGTAAAGATACTGTTTCGCCATTTAAAACGCTTAACCACTCCTTTTCCGGCCGTGCCGGGGGGGCGTGATGTGGGAATACTTTGCCCAGTGCGCTGATAAGTCTTAGTTCGTAATTTGACATGTTGTCCCTCCTTTTATTTGTGCTGCTACTATAAACTTATGGAAGGGTTTTGTCTAGGGTGGGTAAGGAGATTTTGATCAGCCCTTGATTTTATCCCACTGACAAGTATATAATCCAATCATACAACTAAATAAAAAAGGCAATGAAGAGAAGAGTAAGCCGCTACACTTTTACAGAGAACCCGGTCGCTGAAAAAGGGTAAAGCAATGTAGCAGCCGAACATGGTCTTGGAGCCGCGCACCGAAGGAGTTTTCCTAAGGCTGCGACGGGTGCGCCCGTCATCGCGCTATGCTATCGGCAGGCTGTCAGTAATCCTTTGCGTTTACTGCTCCGTGTCACATGGATCATTTCCTGCCTGTAGCAAATGAGGTTTGTGTCGTGAGGCACAAACGAATTTGGGGTGGTATCACGAAGCCAATTGCTCTCGTCCCCGAAAACTATGTTTTCGGAGGGAGGGCATTTTTTATTTCCATTTTTTTCAAGTCCATCGTTGATCAACTTATTTCACTATAATAATGAAAATCGAAAGAGGTATCCATATGAAAATACTAATAGGAAGCGCATGGCCATATGCCAATGGTTCATTACACATCGGACATCTTGCCGCGTTATTACCGGCAGATGTTATTGCCCGATATTATCGATTAAAAGGCGATGATGTTTATTTTGTTTCCGGAAGTGACTGTCACGGTACACCTGTCGCCATCAGAGCGAAACAAGAAAATAAATCACCTCAAGAGATCAGTGATTTTTATCACAGGGAGTTTTGCGACTGTTTCAATAAACTCGGCTTTACCTATGACCACTACGGAAAAACCACATCCCATGAGCATATATCTTTTGTACAGGAATTTCACAGAACTATGTACAACACAAAATATATTTACGAAAAAGAGTCACCCCAAGCATTTTGCAATCACTGCAATACAGCCCTTGCAGACCGATTTGTCATCGGAAAATGTCCCGACTGTAACGAGCAAGCCCGGGGCGACCAATGTGATGCTTGCGGATGCGTATTAGACCCGGAAAATCTCTTGGATCCACAATGTTCCCTATGTAAAAACACGCCGGACTTTCGTCCAACCCGGCATTTATTTATCGCTATAACTCAATTGGAAAATGAACTTATAAATTTCCTAAAAGCGCGGCCCCATTGGCGAAAAAACGCTATTGCGTTTACACAGCGTTATATTGACGAGGGATTGCGTGACCGCGCTATAACGCGAGGCATCGATTGGGGGATAGAAGTACCGAAAGAAGGGTATACAGACAAAAAAATTTACGTTTGGGCCGAAGCAGTTTTGGGCTATTTATCAATGTATGAATGTGTTGCCAAGCAGCGCAACAAGGATCGCGACAGCAATTGCATCACCAACTGTGACGGTATATGGGGTGACGACAGCCGACATTATTATGTCCATGGCAAAGACAACATACCTTTCCACACCATTATCTTGCCATCCCTCATGATGGCTCATGGCGGAAAATGGCGGTTGCCTGACGATATTATCTCAAGCGAATATTTAACCCTTGAAGGCCGCAAGATTTCAACAAGTGAGGACTGGGCCGTTTGGGTTAAAGATATTGCGGACAGATATCATCCCGACTCCATCCGCTATTTTTTACTGGCAAGTGGCCCCGAAAAACGCGACACAGACTTTACATGGCGGGAATTTGTCAACAGCCATAATGGAGAGCTGCTGGGAGCATATGGTAATTTCATTAACCGGACGTTGTCCTTTATCTACAAGTATTATGGTGCAGTCGTGCCGGAAGGTCAGTTGGACTCTAAAATTGAAGCAAAAATATTTGAGCAATTTCAGACTGTTGGCGCACTTATTGAAAACGGAAATCTCAGAGAAGCCCTTGATACTGTATTTGAGTTTGTTCGTTTTGGAAATAAATATTTTGATAGCCAGCAGCCTTGGATAACACGGAGTACGGATGTTAAAGCCTGCGGAAATACAATTTATAATTGCGTTCAAATAATCGCTAATCTTGCGGTTTTGCTTGAACCCTTTTTGCCGTTTTCATCCTTAAAGGTGAAGGGTTGGCTGGCGATAGGAGATGGTTGGGCCGCGAAAAGTGTCCCCTCCGGTTTTGTGATCCCTGAGCCGGAAATACTGTTTGAACGTTTGGATAAAAAAGTTATTGATGAGGAGCTGCGGCGGCTTCAGTAATATACTCAAATACTCTCTTGAAGCATCAATTATTGCTCCGATTCGTTCTACGATTTAAATTCTATTTCCTCTCTTTACCGGCTGTGACCGGTTTTGTCGATATTGATAAACCTTTTACTTCGCTAGACTACGGTCATTGACCTGCCTAAAAGGATTTTGAGAAAAGCGGCCGCTTACGTTAAATTGCAGATATCAATCCGCTTTCGAAAGCGGCCGCTTTGATATTATTAACAGATCATGGCATAACTTCGGCCTCTGCCTCCGCTTTTTGCATCGAAGGGCTAAGCACACCAATTAAGCAATACACCGCCCCCAAGACTCCAGTCATAAAAAACATCAATGCCATCCCTGTGCCGCTACCCCTGTCTGCCATTAATGGCTCAAACACATAATCCGCAAGTACTCCACCCATAACCATCCCCACCGGAGCAATTCCGGATTGAAGGACATGTTTTAACGAAAATGCACGCCCCTGCAATTCCAGCGGAATAATCGTCCTCCAAAAATACCCCTCATTTGCTCTAAACAATGGCAAAAACACACTTGTAAAAAAACCGGCTATAACCCAAATATAAACCGTGTTACCGACTGCAAACAAAACGTCTCCCAACAAAAATGACAAAGTCAGGGAGATAAACATAACTCTCGTCTTTCGCTTACCCGAAGGGATAATCAACACCAATAAAGCACCTGCCACGCCTCCAAGGCCCATGGCCCCGTTAACAAATAGCAATGCCTGGGAATCGTTTGCAGTTCGTGCCAAAATCATCGGCGAAAGCAAGCTGTAATATGTAATGCCTGCTATAAGATTAATAAACACCATAAACGCCAGCAGTTTTCGCAGCAAATTTGAACCCTTAATCGCTTCGTACCCCTGCTTCAAATTGACGGCATACTGTCTCATATTGAAAACAGTATGTTCCATTGCCTTGACTGCAGGTATTTTAACAAAAGCTGCAAGGGTTACACACGCAAAAGCCAGTGAAGCAAAATCAAAGATTATCACTCCTGATATTCCCACAATACCCAGCAGTATCGCTGCAAAGACAGGCGCGAGAACCTGCATGACTCCATCAGAAAACGATTGCAAGCCGCTTACCTTAACATAATACTCCTTTGGCACCACCGCGCTGACAGCCACAGTACTTGCCAGGGATTGAAAGCTGTTTAAGGTGCTTTTTACGACATTGATGACATAGATATGCCATATTTCCAATGCTCCATTGTGGAGTAGTAGAAAAAGAGTTAGCGTGCAAATGCCGGTACCGATATCTGCCAGTATCATCACAGTTTTTTTATTTGCCCGATCTACCAAAGGTCCTGCAAGAACACCGAAGATCATCCTTGGTGCCATAATAAGCACGCCGGAGATTGAAAGCACCAGCGCGCTTCCCGTGCTTTCAAAAGCCCAAATGGTAATGGCAAATCCGGTCATGGTACTGCCAATTTGTGAAAGCGACTGCCCAAACCATAAAAACAAAAAGTTTTTAAGTGGCATGATATATTTTTTGAAAAGGTTCATTGTTTTCTCCTTTTAATATTTTAGCGAAATGACTAACGGTAAAAGAAGCGAACAACGGCTAAAATGGATTCAGTGAGAAACAATGCCAAACCGGCGTATTGATTTCAAGTGAATCCCTTACAATAACTCTTGCGACTTATTTAATCGCTCCATACAACCGTCGCCGCTTTCTGTACGGAGCTAAAGTATTCATGGTTACTTCTTGTTTCATTTGCTTCAACACTTTATCACCCCCTGCTATTAAAATAAGATTCCCATAATTTATCCCGGACGTCTTATTATTTTACTACTATTTTTCAATATGTGTTAGCCTTCATTTGGCTACCACCTGGTATAGTTGATATATGACCGGCTGATTCAAAGAAATTGTATGGTATACTGATGAAACAGTTTTTATACGGAACTTTGACCGTTTAGGAGGAAACAGCTTGAAAATCGTAAAAATATTATCACCGGCCATTTTACTACTCATATTGATTATGGGAGTATCTGCGTGTGCCTCCGTTGATTTTAATCAAACGAGCAGCGATATTACAATAAACCCCGCATCCGGTCCGGAAGATATTATTGCACAAGATATCATTGCAGTGAACGCCATCGCTGAAAATATCAGTCCAGAAGACACCATCACAACAGATATCGTTACAGAAAATGACATCGTTGAAAGTGACGTTGCTGAGAACGACCCTACATCTTTAAACCATACAAACCAAGAAGATAAAGTCCATTTATCTTTAGGCGATACATTTCAATTTAAAAATTTTGAAGTGACCCTCGGAGATGAAATAGAGTTCGTTTTTTACCACATCACGGGAACAAATCTTCCGGAAATCCATGAGAGGCGCAATTTATATATCCCGGTTACAGTCACATATAAAAATGCTGACAGAGATGACATTGAAATAACCGCTGTAAACTCCTGGCCCCTCACCAGAACTATGTACTACAACCCTGATGGGATTTATTCAAATACATTTTGGCACGACCCAGGGTATGAAGAAAGCCTGTTTTTATTTCGATGGGAAAACCCCGCTTATGTAGAAACCCACATCCAGCTCCTATATAGTGATGACGGTCCGTATACTTTACAATTTAATTTGAAAGAAGAGAGCGCTCCTTTCGAGATTATTCAGGTATTTGAGTTACTCGTCGATGTAATTTGGCCTACAGATTATACAAGCATAACCATCGAATACATCAACAGATCCCAAGGAGGATCGTTCAAGATCGGCAATTTCCAAATGACAGTAAACTCTGAATTTACTTTCCCTTCCGTCTCCAGGTTTGATGAATATATGGCCGTAGGCATAACTCTCTTTCCCATTACACTAACCAACATTGGCCCGGAAAATAAACCAAACCAGTATCTGTCAACCCTTAATCCCGTAAGATTAAATAGCAATTGTGGATTCCCTGTAACTATAGGCTATGTTTACTCTCAAGGCACATATATTCCATTGTCAGAGGTTTCGCTGCCTCCCGGCGGGGAAATGCATTTTCACTTACCTATAGAAGCCTTTGTTTGCGAAAACACTGCCTGGTATCGATCATTTCAATTTACAGAAAAGATCGCAGACCCCCTCGGCAATATTACGATTAAACACCATTTGTTTGATATATGTGTCAGCGAAGGCTGCTAGAAGATGTTTACAAAAAATCACATAACGAAAGAAGGATCTCATGAAATTTATTGATCTGCACTGCGACACACTGCTTCGGCTTGTCACCGACAATAAATCAGGCACCCTAGGCAAAAATACTCACTCCGTTGACTTTGGAGGTCTAAAAAACGCTGGGGCCATGGCTCAATTTTTTGCCCTTTATTTACCCCACATAGACGAAATAAAAGAAAGCCACCAAGACGAAGAGGCTTTCATTAATCATATGTTTGATATTTTCCAGCGGGACATAGCCGCATATTCACCTCATGCGGCATTTGCGGGAAATTACGATGATGTAATTGAAAACGATAAAAACGGAAAAATATCGGCCTTTTTAACTTTCGAAGACGGACGCGCCGTCGACTCATCACTGGATCGGCTAAAAATGTTTTACGACCGGGGCATTAGGCTGATTACTTTGACTTGGAATTACGCCAATTGCTTTGGTGCACCCCATTCCACCGATCCTTTGGCGATGGAGATCGGCTTAACCGACTTTGGCAAAGAAGCCGTCGCTTACATGAACGATCTTGGGGTTATCGTTGATGTATCACATCTATCCGACGGCGGATTTTGGGATGTGGTACAGATAAGCAAAAAACCTTTTGTAGCTTCTCATTCCAATGCCCGATCCCTAAGCCCTCACACCCGCAACTTAACCGATGATATGATCCGTGCCATTGCCAAGGCCGGCGGGACCATTGGGATCAATTTTGCACCGGCTTTTTTAACTTCCGACCTGACGTTTACCAAAAGTACTGTTTCGGCAATGATACAACATCTCCACCATTTAAAAAATATCGGCGGCATCGATTGCCTATGCCTTGGCAGTGACTTGGACGGGATTACGGGAGATTTAGAAATTGCACATATCACCCAAATGCCTATGCTTTTTGATGAGCTAAAAACCGTAGGATTTAGCGAATATGACATCGAAAAGATTGCATTTAAAAATGCCCTGCGAATTATCAAAGAGGTTTTATAGGATTTTAATGAGCCACCCTCGCCCCGCCGCTCAAACCGTCTTGACGGGCGTTTCTGATAACTGTATCCCCTACATTTAAGCCGGACACCACCACTATCTCTGTTCTCAGCTGAGGCCCCGGCACAATGGGTGTTGCTGTTGCGGTACCGTTTCTTATTACATATACCATGCTTTGTCCAGCTTCTTCAAAAACAGCTGTCCTTGGTACAAGGATTCTGTCTTCTGAGGAATATGTAACAAATCTAACCTCAACATCAAAACCGCTTATAAACGAATCACTTAAGCGATCAGGCTTAATTAAGACTCTAACCCTGCGTTCTTCTACTCCCAAAATCGACATGATTGCCTCGGCTCTATCATCTATGGAATATATAGTGCCGGAATAAAATGCATCACCGCTATGGCGCATAAGGATTAAATCCACCGGGTTACCAACAGACAGATCGTAGACGTTTACCGTCGACACAAGCACTTCAATTAATCGATCGGAGTCCATCCTTATGTCCGCCACAGGCATCGCCGTACTTAATATATTGGTAGTATCCGCGTATAAATTTACTATTCTTCCGGTAACGGGGCTGGTTATTATACTGTGATCCGCCATTCTCTCCAGATTTGCGATAGCCAGATTATTGCTTTCGATTAACGCGTAAAAATGCTGTTGCATGGGTTCCGTACTCAATTGAGAAAGGGAACTGTTGATGCCGCCGATCTGCGCCCGGATCGACGATCTTTGTGCCGCAAAGTGCTGGCTTTGATCCACTATACCCAGCTCGCTGCTTATGATTTCAAGCCGCTGTTCGTTTGTTGCAAGAGCTGTCCGGTGGTTTTCCAATATCTGCTCGGCACTGTCCATTTCTGATCTGGTAATAACCCCGGCATTAAGAAGCCCGCGAGCTGTTTCATAATCACTAAAGGTATTTTCTACATCTAACCGGCTTTGCTCAATGATAATATTTTGCAGCCTGATATTTTCTTCTCTTATTTGCTGTTGATCCGCATCGGAGGACTGAGCCATCCGTTCCCTGGCATCAATTGCGCTTAGCTCACTTTGCAATACACTTCTGTTAGCCATTTGGCTGGTTCTGGCTTGGGCTTCTTCCACCGACAAATTATCAATTTGGGCGTAAAGCGCCATATTATGGATCCTCAGCTGCTCTATCTCGTGGAGAATATCATAAGAATCAACAATGGCAAGCACATCTCCTTCTTGCACCAGCTGGCCTTCCACCACATTAACGGAAATGATTTCACCCCCCACAAGGGAATGAACGCTCACTTGCCTATCGTCCCGTACATGGCCCAGCTCAGTAAAATAAGCTTCTGCCTGAGACAGCTCAATAACTACCGTATCTACAGTAAGCGGCTGCATGGCATTGACAGCCACTATACCAATAACCGCTAAAGCAACAATTCCAAACACTACATATTTGGCTTTCTTTTTCATATCCATACCCTCTTTTTTTATAGTATAGTGAATTACCACTCAACCGCTTCGGGTTGTATGGGATTCTTGTTTTCAACTACTTTTTCAAGCAATCCGTCTCTTATATAAAAAACCCTGTCTGCAATGGCTCCCATCGCGGAATTGTGGGTGATAACGGCGATGGTTTTTTTGTAGGCCTGGTTAAAATCTTTCAGTAACCGGATTACCTGAATACCGGTGGAAGAGTCTAACGCGCCCGTCGGCTCGTCACACAGCAGTAAGCTTGGATTTTTTGCAATAGCCCTTGCAATGGCAATACGCTGCTGCTGCCCACCGGACATTTGTGCCGGAAAATGGCCTGAGTGTTCCTTCATTCCGATTTTATCCATCAGCTCATCTATATCTAAGGGATCGTCCGACAGGTTAGCGGCAAGCTCTATGTTTTCTTTGGCAGTTAGGTTCTGAAGCAGATTATAAAACTGAAATACAAAACCAATGGCGCTGCTACGGTATTTTGTCAATTCCTTATCGGAAGCGGCACTTATATTTTTATTGTCATAAATAATTTCCCCATCTGTTGGACTGTCGATACCACCGATCATATTAAGCATTGTACTCTTACCCGAGCCGCTTGGGCCCAAAATGACCACAAACTCCCCTTCGTACAAGCTGCAGGAAATACCGTTTAAAACAGGGATAATAACCTCCCCTACTTTGTACTCTTTATGCAAATTATTGACTTTTAATATTTCTCGCTTTTGAGCGTTCACTCTATCTCTCCTTCAAAACATCTACCAAGTTAAATTTCTTTATCTGCTTGCCCACCAGAAAACAGGATACCGCCACCGCTACGGCGCAACCTATAAAAGCCTGTATGGTAGGTGCCGGCGTTAAACCGACGCCCAAGATTGACTGTTCGAAACTAAACTCCGCACCAATGACCGGTAGGGTTAAAGCAGTCATCACCATACCGACAATACAGCCGCCAATAAGCATCAATACATATTCAAATGTATTGATCTCCGTCACAGCCGGAGCTTGAAAGCCTAGCACCCGCAGAGTAGCATATTCACGTTGTTTTTCTCCTAATGATATGCTGGATATATTGTAAACAATCGCAAAGCATATAATCAGTGACATCAAATTAAGTATGTTAAATATGGCATTGTTAAGATCCGCATTGATTCTGGCAAATGCATGGGCGCGGGCGTTGTCATTCATAGACGAAATATTAGTTGCGTCGACCAAATTATCAAATATGGACGGCAGGTAGCCCTCATCCACATTGATCATGACCATATTAGCCACCGTTTCGCTGCCAAACAGCATACTAAGTTCGCTTATCTCCATATAAGCCCCAAATCCCATTGCAGCTTCTATAATTTGGGTCACTTCCACATAGGTCTGCGCACGAAAATTAGCGTTATCAACGGAAACTTTTTGCCCCAGTTCCAGTCCCAGTTCGTCTGCAAAAAACCTGCTGAGTATTAATCCGCCGCCATCGGTTTTTATTTGAGTTCCATTGTTATCGAATATATTAAAAAGTGTCGCATCTCCGGCTATCCCTCGAACAGCCAAAGTTCGTGTTACGCCGTTATTTTCCAATTCCAACGGCATTGTTAACACTGTTTCTACCTCGAGTACACCCTGCATTTGACCAAACTCCCTAAGCAATGTGCTGTGGGATTCAAAACCGTTCAAATTTATTGTACCGTCACTGACTTGTATCACATGAAACATATCATCTACAACATCTGATATAAGCTGGCTCATCGTAAAATTAACATTCATAAAGGTAAAGATAGCCGCAATACTTGTCATGATGATAAGGACCCGCTTTACATTACGCTGCATAGAGCGGATAGCAAGCTTGCCGCCGGTATCAAGCACAAGACGAGAAAACCATCCGTTAAACTTACTACCGATATTTTTGGTACTCGGCGGCGCTTCCCGCATGGCCTCTGCAGGTTGAATGTTCATCGATGATTTTGCCCCAATAATCACAGCAAAAAGGCTAACCGAAAGGGAGATTAAAAAACCGGATATCACAACTGTTCGATTTAGCGTAAAAGGCAGCCATGCCAAATCAAAAGCATCCGCGATTAAACTGTAAAATGCCCCGCCAATAACCCAGCCGACTGCAACGGCAATCACAAAACCGACTGCCGCCGCCAAAATCCCTTGAAGCAAATAACTGCTTATGATATACCGATCAGAAAAGCCCATGGCCTTTAATGTCCCTATTTCGGTCCGCTCCAATGAGATAAGCCGCTTTAACGTGACATATAACATACCGACAGCAATACAAAGAAATATTGTGGGAAACAATGTTCCCATCATTGCCAGTGTAGCGCCCTGCATAACGATGGACAGATAACTGCTGTGATTTACCCTGCTGATAATATTAACGATTCCGTACCGCTCCATTGCGGCTTCCAGATAAGGTTCTACATCCGCAAAAATTGTTGATTCGTCCAATATTAAACTGATGTTATTTACCGTTCCATACGCACCGGATGCGGTTTCGGCAACGCTCATGTGTACAAAGCCTACCGTATTTAAGCTTTCGTCCGCAACCCCGCCGCCTACGGCCGGTACAAACAAATACTCGGGACTCAGCACAGTGCCCCGTATCGTAAACTGTTCATATCTGCCGCCTATAATTAATCGGATAGTATCGCCTGTGTCCAAGCCATGTACATTGTAAAACGCCTCACTGACCCATATATCGTTATTTTCACTGATAGGTTCACCTGTATAGGTAAATTGATTAATGGTCATCTCCCGGGTTTTATCAATCCCTATCAGCCAGACACCGATGATATCGTCCACACCGTCCAAGCGCCCGTTAACGGCGTGTTTTAGTACGCCTTGCGATTCCGCTACTCCGTCTATCCTTGTTAATCGATCTACGGAATCCCTTGGCATAGCCCTAACCGTGGCAAAGGCATCCGCAAAACGGGTTTCTATATGGTACAGTCTGACTGATTCGTTATAAAGCAGATAACCGCTGTACATACCGATAAACATACTCAAACCAATACCCAGTACAAAAATACCGGAGAAATAAGACTTCTTATTTCTCCAAATCGAGCGCAAGCTCTTGTTTACCATGATTTTGTCCATTAAGCCACAAACTCCACAATTAATTTATTATGTAAGAAGCCGGATTAGTATCCGCTTCTAATTACTGCTTCGGACGGTTCCTATTCCCGCAATCTGCCGGGTAATAACCGGATTACCGATATAATGCACAACACCCGCTCCGCTGATAACAACATCCAATGTGTCCGAAACAGCGATTTCTACACCGCCGGCACCTGCCACCACTATACTGCTTTCTCTCGTTTGCAAATCACTTGCATCTACATAGCCTGCCCCTGCCAGAGTCATATTTGCGTAATCGGCGCTTCCCTCAAGGATAATATTGACTGCACCGGCAGCATCTATACTGATCCTCTCAACTTCTACAGGTATATCGATATTGGCGGCACCCCCTGCAGTGATATATAGGCTTTCGCCATAGACAGTATCCCAATCTTCCGCATTTGCAGCCCCTCGTATATCAATAGAGCTTAGGGAAGGTGCATAAACATATAGCTTTGGTCCCTGTCCTCTGTTTACATTAAAAGGGCGGGACGAGCCTACACGCAACGCTCCATTTTCTACGGAAACTTCTAAGTATTCGAATAAATTTTCATGCATTGATACAGTCAGTGCGTTCGTTGATGCCTGGCGATAGACCACATTATAGGTGCCGTCAATAATAATGGAATCAAAACTATCTACGGCTATATCCCGGGATATTACATCTCCGGTACCTTGTACGGCATTGCCTTGAACGCCTCCGACATTTATATTACCGCCAAAACTAACTCCCATGCATCCGCTAAACAATGCCGCAAGCATCACCACAAAACTAACAGCAACAATTTTTTTCATGATCATATATTAATCCTCCTATTCATTAATTGCGCGGCGGCCCAAAGCAGCACTGCCCCTTGTAACAGTATTGACAAAACCATCAACGCAAAATGAAACCCTGTATATTGAGATATTTGAATGTTGAAAAACGGGCCAAAATTGATAAGTTCGCCAAAGGGTAAAAGCAGTACATTAAACCAGCTGACGGCCATCATAGCAGCCACTGCAATGACAAATCCTAACAAGTTACGAAAAGGATACCGATAAAGTATGCTCCTGCTAACTGCTCGCCAAAATAAAAACCCTATCAAAAACAATCCATAAAGCGCTAACCCTGCGACTAGCATAAATATAAAATAATGAGATAACGGTATTGAAGAGCCCATTGTACCCATCATGTCCTCAAAATCAATTCCCGTACCTGTGGTTTGGATAAGTATCCCTCCGATACCCACGAAAAAACCCAAGGTATCAAAAAACACAGCCGGAACAACACTCCCAAATAGCCGCTTCCAAGGATGGACCGGAGTTAAAGCCATTACATAACTGTTAGGCGCTTTAAAAATCCCATTTAGATTTGTAAAGCTGGCAAATAAATTAATGGCCGAAATCCCCATATAAGCAAAGGATGCAAAAACGATCGCCAGTGTGTTAAAAGCCACATTTCCGGGAACAACAAAAAAGATAATATTTCCAAATACAACCACTGCCAATGCAATAAGCCGCAGGGTAAGTCGATTTCTTGTACTATAGTAAAGTTGATTAAACACCGCCAAACACCTCCAAATAAACATCTTCCACTCTTTTACCGGATTGCTGCCGCAGCGCTTCACACTCATGCTCCAGCGCAATTTTACCGTTTTTGATAAAAAAGACGCTGTCAAAGACAGTTTCCATATCTCTAATCAAATGGGTAGACAGTAAAATGGAGGATTCTTCTGTATGGGTCGAAATAATTGATTCAAGCACCTTCATCCGTCCTACGGGGTCAATGCCGCCCAGTGGTTCGTCCAACAGATAAAGGGGCGCTTTTCTCGAAAAGGTCACTGCCAAGGCCAGCCTCTCCTGCATCCCTTTGGACTGCCTTTTGATAGATGAACGAGGCGAGAGTTCCAAAATTTCTTGCATTAACGCAGCTTTGGTGTGATCATAATCCGGATACATTTTTTGAAAGAAAGCAAAAGCATCCGATACTTTCATCCATTCGGGAAAAATCATTGTATCCGGCAAAAAGGAAATGACCTTTTTAGACTCCAATCCTCTTTTGGCTTGGCTTGGATAAGAAATTTCCCCTGCATCCGGAGAAAGTAGGCCTGCAATAATTTTCATAAGCGTCGTTTTGCCCGATCCGTTTGGGCCAAGCAGGCCTATGATTTGACCTTGCTTAACGCTCATGTCTAAGCCGTCAAGCACACGTTTTCTGGCAAAACTTTTATTTAATCCATTGATTTTTAAAAATTCCATGGTTTACTGCCCCGCTTTCAAAACATTTTCCAGTTCACTTTTAATTTGGCTGTCTTCAAATCCAAGCGCTCTCATTTCTTCTAAAAATCTTGCCGTTGCATCCTTCACCATTTCATTTCTAATTTCCTGTACCATTTGATTACCCTCCGCAATAAAATATCCCGTGCCACGTTTTGAATAGATAAGCTGTCGCCGCTCCAACTCCTGATAGGCCCGTTGCACAGTATTTGTATTGACTTTAAGCTCCAGCGCCAGCTCTCGTATAGAGGGTATCCGCTGAGCGGGATTATAGTCTCCTTTAACGACTTTGCGGCAAAACTGAAGTACAATTTGCTCGTATATTGGGGCACGTTCGTTAAAATGTTCGTCCCATATATCATGTACCGGCATAACCAAGGCTCCCTTCGTGATAGTGTACCACTATACTGGCACACTAGTTTTTAGTTGTCAATACGCTAATTTGATTATTGTCGATCCAAATGTCAATTTGTAAATTTCTAGGGATTCTATTACAATAAGCATAGAGGGTGCTTACAGGAAATTCATGGGAACCTATTTCGGGCGATTTTCCGCCACTCTTCGTTAACTCCTCCTTGCGTACCACTGTGGGTACACGTCGTCGGAATTGCCTCGATTGGCGAAAAATCGCCTCGAAAATCTCCCCATAAATTTCCTGTAAGCACCCTCTAGCAAAATGAATTTCAAGGTGAAGAAAATGATTATAATCCACGTTGATATGGATGCTTTTTTTGCCGCTGTAGAAATAAGAGATAATCCTGATTTAGCCGGAAAGCCTCTCATCATCGGCGCGCTACCCAGCGAGCGCGGCGTTGTTTCAACATGCAGTTACGAAGCAAGGCAATTTGGTGTCCGCTCTGCCATGAGTATTAAAGAAGCCTACCGCCTGTGTCCTCATGGGATTTATATGCATCCAAGCTCATACAAGTATAGGGATGCTTCTCGTCTGGTCCACAAAATATGGAATGATTATACGGACCTTTGCGAATACATTTCTCTGGATGAAGGCTTTTTGGATGTCACCGGCTCGGCACATTTATTTGGCGGCGCAAAAGCCATTGCTTACGAAATCAAACGCCGATCCAAGGAAGAAGTCGGTTTAACATGCTCTGTGGGTATCGGTTATTCTATAATGTCCGCAAAGTTGGCAAGCGAAGAAAAAAAGCCGGACGGTTTTTTTGAGATTCCCGGTCCCGAAGACTTGAAAAAGCTTATCATTGACCGTAATGTCCGTACGATTTACGGCATTGGCGCAAAAACCGCCGAGCAATTGCGTCAGATAGGCATCACCACCGTACGCCATATTTACGATAATCCTCAAAGAGTGATTGCTTTCCTTGGCAATCACGGCAAGCACATTGTAGATTTAGCAAATGGCCTAGACGATCGCAAAGTCACCCTCTACTCCGAATCCAAGTCCATTGGCAACGAGCATACATTTCAGCAGGATATAACCGACTTCGATTATTTAAAAGATGTTTTGCTTTTGATTGCGCGTAAGCTCAGTTTCGATATAAGATTAAAAGGACTGTATTGTCGCACGATCACACTAAAAGTCACATATGCCAATATGAAATCCATCACCCGTTCCAAAAGCGGTGAGACGACAGACCAGGCCATGCATTTTTTTGAAGTGACATCTGCTTTGCTTGATAAAATCGAAAAGCGCCCTATACGACTTGTAGGGATCAGTTTAAGCGGGTTGACCACATCACCGGATTTACAGATTTCATTGTTTGACACACGTAAAAGTGATAGCCAAAACAAACTAACCGATGCGATGATGCAGCTGCAATTGAAACATGGCAGAGGCATTGTCAAAACAGCCAATGAACTGCGGGCAGAAAATAGGGTTAAAGAAGGAGGTTAAGCCATGGGATATGTAATATTGTTTTTAGAAGGCATAATCACCTTCATCTCACCCTGCTTGTTGCCTATGCTTCCGATATATGTGTCTTATTTTGCAGGCGGCGACCCAAAAGCTTCTACACGGCAGCCACTGGTTAATGCCATTGGGTTTGTACTGGGTTTTACGGTTATTTTTGTGATACTGGGTGCTTTTGCCGGGGTTATGGGCGGTTTTTTACAAGAGTACAGCAATATCGTAAATATTGTAGCCGGGCTTGTGGTGATTTTATTTGGGCTTAATTATTTAGGTATTTTACACCTGCGTATCATCCCAAATTTTGCGTCTCGTCGCGAACGGGCAAAAATCAAGCCTTTGTCCTTCTTTTCTGCAATCCTGTTTGGCATGACATTTTCCATCTTTTGGACGCCTTGTGTAAGCGCGTTTTTAGGGGCGGCTTTGCTGCGTGCTTCTCAGCAGGGTTCTATGGCAGAGGGGATGTTGATGCTTTTTGTATTTTCCATGGGTCTTGGGCTACCTTTTATAGTCAGCGCCGTGTTAATTGATCATTTGAAGGATGCTTTTTCTTTTATCAAAAAACATTATCGGATTATTAATATCTTATCCGGATGCTTGTTGATATTGGTAGGGATACTGATGATGGCCGGGATATTCGGACGATTTTTAGCCTTGTTTACGTAAACTAAAGTCGATTAAATAGTGATCGAATATCGAGTAATATAGCAAATTTTGCAAATTAAGATATTAGGAATATAACTGAGGAGAATGACTGCTTATGAATAAACAAATAAAAGTACTGATTGCATTGGTATTGCTTGTCGTATCCATTGCCGCCGCTTTTGTTGCCTACAATAGTCTCGTGGCACAGGGAGAGGCTCCCGAAAATTTGATACAATTTGGCACACAAAACGAAATAGAAACCGAAACGGAAATAGCAAATGAACCAGAAACCGAGATTGAAGATGAAGCTGCGGCAGAAAACGAAGCTGACACCGAGGCTGAAATAGAAGCTGGAGGTGAATCTGAGATAGAAACTGAGATTGAATCAGATCGGCAACCGGCCCCTGATATTACCGTTTTAGATATCAACGGTAATGAAGTACAGCTATCCAGTCTTTTTGGAAAACCCATCGTACTCAATTTTTGGGCCACATGGTGCCCGGCTTGCGTACAAGAGTCCCCTTATTTTGAAAAACTGTACCGCGAAATGGGCGACGAAGTGCATTTTATGAAAGTAAACCTTTTGGACGGTCGTCGGGAAGTCCGTGATAATGTAGACCGTTTTATTGAAAATCACGACTATACCTTTCCGATATACTTTGACGAAACCGGCCTGGCTTCGGCTCCCTATGGCATACGATCCATCCCTATGACATTTTTTATTGATACTGACGGAAACTTAGCCGCCGCAGCCCAGGGTGCGGTAGACGAACAAATGCTCAGACAGGGTATTAATATGGCAAGGTGATATAAATGCAAATGAATCGGTTATTTCAAATAATTTACATCCTACTGGATAAAGATCATGTCACAGCTAAATCTTTAGCCGAGCGCTTTGGCGTATCTCAGCGGACAATATACCGGGATATAGACGCTTTAAGCCTGGCAGGCATACCTGTGTATTCCGAAAGAGGTAAAGGGGGCGGCATAAGCCTTTTGCCTGACTTTGTACTGAACAAATCCATTTTAAGCGAGCATGAGCAAAACGAGATTTTATCTGCATTACAAGGTTTAACCGCAGTCAAAACCATGGAAACCGACCAGGTGCTGCAAAAGCTGTCTACGATTTTCAACAAGAACGCCGTTCCTTGGCTTGAAGTTGATTTTACCGATTGGAGCTATTCACAAGGCAGCATTTTTCACGATTTTAAACTTTCCATTTTGGAGCGCAGGGTGGTCCAATTTGACTATTACAGTACTTTTGGCGAAAAAACATACCGTAATGTCGAGCCTATACAATTATGGTTTAAATCCAGAGCATGGTATATAAAAGGATACTGTTTGGCACGGCAGGACATTCGGTTATTTAAGTTAACCCGTGTCAGAAATTTGACCATCACAGACAATCATTTTGATGAACGGGATCTGCTTACCATCACACCCAATGATGGCCCTGCCGACCGGCAAAAACCGGAAACAACCCTTAAGCTTAAAATTGCACCGGAAATGGCTTATCGCGTATACGATGAGTTTGAGTCTGGAGAACAACAGGACGACGGCAGTTACATCGTGTCGGTTACATGGCCGGAAGATGAGTGGGTTTACGGATTAATACTATCTTTTGGCGAATATGCCGAAGTGCTGGAGCCTATGCATATTAAAGAAATCATAAAGAAAAAAGCGTGTAAAGTTTTGGAAAAATATGAATAGCCACGGATACATCATTTGCAAAATATAGGGGGACCCATGATATGAACTCACAACCACCTTCAAATAAAGACCAGAATACTAAAATGCTAAACTTGCAAGTCACCTCTTATTTTCGTACACGTATTGCCGCTTTTACCATGACTTTGGTGGTTATGGCCAGCCAAACTTGGATCGCTTATACTGTCAACCTTGATCCCATTTGGATATTGCCATTAATTTCCGGGTTAATGCTTATTTTTTCTATACTCGCCTACCCGGGAAGCCACACTAAACCTTCAAAATCAGCACGGGTTCTATCGGTTGCGGTGGTTATCGTTTTAACATTCGTTAATCTGATTTGTATCGGGTGGTTTATCTACGACATGCTTAACCCAAATACCGTTACTGTCTCTCACGAATTGCTGATCACTGGATTTGCGTTGTGGGTTGTAAATATTGGTGTCTTTTCTCTGGCATATTGGGAACTTGATACAGGCGGGCCGGAAAGCCGCGCCTTGGGGGGAGCAGCCGCCTTTCGTGATAAAAATTATCCGGATTTTGTATTTGCCCAGCAAACTTCCAGTGATCCGCCGCTTGCGCCGGATGATTGGGCTCCGGGATTTCTGGATTATCTCTATCTGTCCATTACGACAGCGACTTCTTTTTCTCCGTCTATACCAACCCCTTATACCCACATGGCAAAGATGATGGTAGGCTCAGAAGCTTTGATCAGCTTATTTATTCTGGGTTTAATTATTTCTCGTGCGATATCGCTGTAATAAATTTATAAACAAACCTTTAAAATTGTTTTAAATTTTGTTATAATACGATTAACAACTCACCTGCTTCCTAAAGCAGATGCGTTGCAAAATCGTCAAGCATATTGGCGCCAGAAAGCGAGGGCATATTAAATGCCGCAACTACCAGGACTTATCAAAGTCAATAAATGGTTCCAGACAAAAAATAAGCCCACTGCACTGCATACACACATACATTCTCATACACATACACAAAAAAAATATTTTTCTCTCATGCTGGTTCCCTCATATTCTTTCGGTAAAACACGCAGTATCCGTATCTCAATCAACGCCTTTTACACGATTTTCGTTGCAATACTCATAACTTTTGCCATCATATCTTTCCTTTATATCCAATCCAGATTTTTTAGCCAGGAGGTTCAGGCTTTTTCAGCTTCACTTGAACAGGCTCAAATGGCTTATACTAACCTGCATCAGGTAACCGAGCGAGAGCAAAACCACCTGATAGAAGGTGTTGTTTCTCTGCAATCCGATATTACAGAGGAACAGCTGAGCAACCAAGAAGAGCAATTGCTGCAACACCAAGACTATCTGGATAACTTAGAAACCTTTTGGATTCATGTCAAAGGGTTGGAAAAGAGGCTACAGCGATACGAAAATTATAGACAGGAAATTATCGAGCAGTTAAGCCAAAGCGCCCATATCCCTGTCGTAAGCAATATACTAAACGACATACAGCAGTCACAACTGTCTCTAATGTCAGCCTTGGAGGAGTACACTAATTTTTCCTCATCTTTTCGCGGAGAAATTGCAGAGCAAAACCAGATTATGTCATTGCTCGCCTATTCACCGGATGCCACACAGATAGTTTCCGCAGAAGACGCCGCCCAAAATTTGTTTTACCATATGACACTGCTTACCCATGTCTTGGAAGAACAACAAGCCCTCTTTAGTCAGCTTAATCAACAGGTCGGCACCGCCGCTCCCCATATCCGCAGAGACAGATATGGCCCCAGACTACTGGATTGGTCATATGTCCGAAACATTCTTCCAAGAAACACACCGGTCACGGTCACGGATGTGCGTACAGGCCTTACGTATAGAGTCAACAGCTTTTCCCATGGCAATCACGCAGATGTATTTCCTGTGGGGCCAGAGGATACAGCCACTTTGCTCCGCACATTTAATGGACAATGGTCTTGGGACACACGCCCCATTTGGGTACACATCAACGGCCGTAAAGTTGCGGCTTCTATCAATGGTATGCCTCATGGTGGAGGCGGAGGTAACGGCAATAACATGAATGGACACATCTGTATCCATTTTCGCGGAAGCCGTACCCACAGCGGCAGCAGGTTTCATGAACGCGATCATCAAAATTCCGTCATGGAAGCATATCGGGCAAATTTTTAATTAGTTATGGATAAACATCGGACAGGAGGCGAGAAATAATCCTACGCAGCCGGTCCGATCATTATATAAAGAGCAGACTGAAGGAGGCTTACATGAAAATATCTTTTACAACCTTAGGTTGTCCGGACTGGAGCTTTGAAAAGATCCTTAGCGAAGCGCAGCGGATGGGGTACAGCGGTATAGAGGTCCGAGGAATAGAAGGCGAAATGCGTGCAGAAAAAATGCCTCAATTTTTTCCCGAAAACGCAGAAAAAACTAAGGCAATGCTTAAAGAAAAAGGCCTGGTCTTGTCGGGATTTGGCACATCGGTCAGTTTTCATGACGACGCCAATTACGAAAATGCCTTAGAGGAAGGCAAACATGCCATCGATGTATGCGCCCGCATGGGCATCCCCCTCATCCGGGTTTTTGGCGACAATATCCCCAGTGAAGATGTAAAAGCCCATGTAATCGACAATGTAGTCAAGGGATTACGTGTCTTATGCGAATACGCCCGCGGCAAGGGCGTAGATGTTTTACTGGAAATCCATGGTGACTTTAAATCCGCTGATGTTGTCATGCCAATTATCGAAAAAATGAAAGATTGCCCGGAATTTGGTATCCTGTGGGATGTCATGAATAATGTGGGTGTCTTTGACGGCGGCTGGCGTACATTTTATGAAGCCATCAAGCCTTGGGTACGCCATACTCACTTTAAAGACGGCAGATTAAAAAACGACGCCTTAGAATACGCCTTAATCGGTGAAGGTGATGTCCCCATCGGCGAAATCTGTGCAGAACTCAAGAAAAACGGATACACCGGCTGGTATTCTTTAGAATGGGAGAAAAAATGGCATCCCGAACTTGAAGAACCGGAAATCGCATTTCCAGCTTACATGGCACTTATGAAAAAATTTGTTTAGTTAACAGGAATTAATTCAAATACAGAACCCTGCGGATTTACTATCTGTGGGGTTCTTTTTTTGCGATTGTTTTTCCCATTTTTTTCCTAAGACCCATTGCCATTTGCAAATAATTGAATTACACTATTGAATGGATTAGTTCTTAAGAAAAATCCTAAGATCCTATAAGGAGGATTACCCATGCGATATACAGGCACCCATGCAAGAGGCATCCGTTTACCGATCATTAATGACGGCGATCCACTCCCCAAAATAGTGGCTGACTATGTGACTAAAGCATCCAAATCCGAAGGTTTCTCCCTTCGCGGTGACGATATCATAGGCGTTACAGAAGCGATAGTCGCCAAATCACAAAATAACTACGCCACATTGGGACAGCTTGCTTCGGATATTCGTCAAAAATACCCTTCCGGTCAGGTAGGCGTCGTTTTTCCTATTATGTCACGTAACCGCTTTTTTAACATATTAAAAGGTATTGTAAAAGGAGCCGACGAAGTATTTGTATTGCTTAATTACCCCTCTGACGAAGTGGGCAATCCCATTATAGATATGCAGCGATTTGACGAGATATCCGACATCTTAAAAGCGCTGCCTACGGGACCTGTTCCCGCAGACAAATTTAAGGAAATCATAGGGGATTTTAAACATCCCTTTACGGAGATGGATTACATCTCGTTGTACGAATCCATAGGCGCTAAAGTATATATATCCGCAGATCCTCGAGATATTTTAAAGCTTACACCCCATGTATTGGCCGCAGATATCCATACCCGTTTCCTCACCCAAAGCCGTCTTATAAAAGCCGGGGCCCAAACCGCTTACACACTTTCGGACATTTTGTCCCAGTCTGTAGAAGGCAGCGGTTTTCATCCCGAATATGGGGTGCTGGGTTCCAATATTTCTACCGGCGACCGGCTAAAATTATTTCCGCGAGATTGCGACGCCTTTGTGCTGGAAATTCAAAAAGAATTTGAAATCCAAGCAGGCGTAAAACCCGAGGTACTGGTTTACGGAGACGGGGCTTTTAAAGATCCTGTCTGCGGTATATGGGAATTGGCCGATCCGGTAGTATCTCCGGCTTTTACTTCAAAACTTGATGGTCAGCCTTATGAAATCAAAATGAAGATGGTGGCCGATACCCGTTTGGCAGGCCTTACAGGCGAAGCTCAGGTACACGCAATCAAAGAAATTATCCGTCAAAAATCCGGTGATATCGGTTTTGATCAGGAAGGTACCACGCCCAGAAGATATGCAGATTTGCTGGGAAGCCTCTGTGACCTCATGGGTGGCAGCGGTGATAAAGGCACTCCCGTTGTGCTGATACAAGGTTACTTTGATAGTTATGCAGACTAACTGTATATGTTGATTATGGGGTCAATAAGTTATGGCAGAGATTATTGAGGCATTATTAGATATAGAACAAAAAGCTGAAGCTGCCTTAACCGCCATTGTACGGGAAAAAGATAAGCTTCCGGCGCGTATAGCGGCAGAGACAGATCATGTACGCAAGCTTATTTCCCAAGAAACGACGGCGGCTATCCGAGAGCTTCACGATGCATCTGAAAAATCCACTGTTGCTCGCATTCAGTCTATCCGTGATGAAAGTGCCAAACAGCTTGCGGATTTAGAATCCCGCTTTGCAGAGCGCCGGGACGAACTGCATTCTCAATTATTTAAAAGGCTCACAACATGGACCATATAAACGCTAAAATACGAGCCATGCGGGCAAGGCTGATTACAACGGAGCAATATCAGATTTTATGCCGATCTCAATCGACAGAGCATTTTTTGGCGCAGTTGAGGACGTATCCGGCTTATACGCACGGTCGTATTTCCATGTCGGAAGAAACAGAGCGGATACGTTTATTTTTGACAGGTTCGGGGGTTGCTTCATGTGTTGCTTTAGGCGGCCGTATGGGATCAGCTGCTAGCCGGTGGAGTCGTTTTATTGCTTTGGAAAAAGATTATATGCAGGCTTGGTCTTGGACTAAAACCCTACCCAATGGGTCAAATCGTCAAGCGCTGACTTATATAAAAGGCACGGAAATTGATTTGCATAATCTCTTTTGGATATACCGTCTTAAACAGTATTATCCGGAAGCAGAAGTGTATCCACATCTGGTTCCCGTTTGCTATCGGCTCAATAAAGAGACTCTCCGCCAAATGGCGGAAAGTCCCGGGGTTGCAGAGTTTATTGTACATTTGCGTCATACATATTACAGTCATGTGTTTGATTCGTTTGAGAATCCGGAGTACGCGATTACTTTAGCTATGAAGTCAGTTTTTTCCAAGATGGCAAGGCGGTATCCGCGTTCGATAGCCGGAGTGATTGGGTATGTTTTTGATAAGCGGGTGGAGGTACGGAATCTTACTGCTGCTATGGAGGGTATCCAATATCGCTTGGGGCCTGAGGAGGTTTTTAAGTGCTTGTATGTGTAGATTGTTTACCGCAATATCTTTGCAACCGCTCCGACAAACTCCCTGTATGCAACTCAAAAAGATGGTTGTCAAGATCATAAAAATATACGGACCGCCCTTCGCCTTCTACGCGAGGGCGGCCTTTTTTTATTTCAATACCCATTTTATTTAATCTCATGACATATTGGTCAAAATCAGCTTCGGCTATACGAAACGCAATGTGATTGTAATCCCGCTCCTTTGCAGGCTCCCCTTCCATAATACATATCCACATATCGCCGATAAGAAAAAATTTTTCTTTTGAAACGGAAAATGTGCGGTCGCCACTGGCATACACTTCTTTGGCATCAAAAATATCCTTCCAAAACGCGGAAGCTTTCTCCAAATCGTTGACAATAAATGTCATGTGACTTAAACCTAAAATCATAAATCTCATCCTTAAAATTAATCATCCTGTAAACGCCTTCTAAGTTAATCACCTGCATTTTTCTGCATACGCTGTAAATCGTATTCACTTACCCCAGCTGGCTCCGTGTTCCTTCATAACAGCGCGGATAATCTCTATTGCTTGGGCATCCATACCATCCATGCCGGATATTTCGCCCTCGCTTTTTGTTTGCATGATCATCAGAGACTTTCCTTTTAGCCCTTCCAGTGCTTTTTGCGCGGGTGGGGAAAGGCGGTTGAGCAATACATCTATTGAGATGGGTATGTGTATTTTCTTTAGCGGAAATTTCTTGTCGAAGGCCAGCACTTCTTCCTGCAGAGAATCATCATATGCCGGATCGATGTAGTATCGCCCACTTATTCCGTCCAACGCACCTTCATAAAGCAGATACGCCATAAGCGGGTCATAGGAGTCACCGTCAGCATCAGTTATTCCAAATTCCGACGCCCGCTTAAATCCCACGCGAGGATAATAATCGGGATGCCCAAATATAAGAATAGCGCGGTATCCGGGCTGCATAGGCGAGCAGTACTTAGCCTCTTCAAATGTATAACTCATAAGCGCCTTGCCAATACCTTGATTTTGATAGCCAGGCAACACAGAAAGCGGGCCAAATGTTAATGTTTCGTAAGTTTCGCCGTTATTATCTACTATTTTACTGGTACAGTACATAATATGCCCTACCGGTTTGCCGTCCAATTCGGCTACGTAATGCAGTTCCGGCAAATAGGACGGACATTTACGCAATTTGTGTACCAGTAAATGGGTATCAGATACTTGGGGCTCCATGCCCCAGTTGCCGGACCAATGAGCTTCCCGGGTGATTGATTCTACGGTATGATGGTCTTCGGGACGTTCTTGGCGCAGGTGTAGATAACTTGACGGCTTATTATTTCCTGCCTGCCAATCTGATTTGGTTAGATCGTAATCGATTGATGACTGAAGCTCATCTAGTTGATTGCGCCATGAATTTTCCTGCACTTGAACACGCCTAAATCCCAGCTTGTTTTCATAAACATGCTGGGCTCGCTTATTTTTTGTATTTGTGTCCAAAATGATCTTGTCGTATCCATAATACGTAAAAAGTGCGTCGATAAACATGGCAAGCAGACGTGTACCCAAGCCCTTTTCCTGTTGAGTAAAATCGCATATTTTAATCCCGATTTCCGCCACGCCGTCACCTTTGTTGCGATAGTTCATTTCTCCTATCGGCTTTCCGTTAAGTTCTATAACATGGCGGCGATGGGTTTCGTCATTGTCTGTGGCAAGGCTTTCGCGGATTTTATCCGGCGTATCTCCCACACCATTCGGAAAACCGGCATGGGCCATGATTTCGCCGTCATTCCACCAGGTACAAAGCTGCGCTGCGTCAGATGGTCTTGCGTTTCTGATGGTTAGGTTACCTTGTATAAGATTCATTTTCAATCCTCCGATTGTATTATGCTCATAACTTTTTGTCGGCCGCCTTTTCCAGTACAAAGCACAGGGTTTCTGCTTCGCCGGTATATGGTTTACCGCAAACATCGTCAAAGACGCACTTCACTTTAAACGGCGATACTTCGTCGGTCATCTTTTCCACGTTATAAATCGTATCCCATGTTAAATATTCCTTTACCCCATCTTTGGTGATGACAATGTATTGATCCGCTGCGACTGTGTTGTCGTTAAAAAGATAAGTTGCTTCAAGGCAGATATATGGTTCCGCACTCCAAAAGCCACCGTTTTCACATAACGCCCAAGATGTTTTATCAGCTTTGTTTGCAAAATGTTTTTCCGTAAAAACATCTAAAATAAACAATCCGTCCGGTTTGAGCGCTTTGTACACTCTCTCGACAAGGTTTTTTCGTTCGTCGGGAATGAGCGCGGCATAATCACAGTAAATCAATGTGACCGCGTCGAACGCAACGGAATAGTCAAGCTCCATATAATTTTGATAAATATATGTCGTTTTCGAATCCTGACTTTTGGCGTATGCAATGGAACGCTTCGAAAAATCAATGCCCGTTGCATCATAGCCCATGTCCGAAAATCGCTTTGTATACAGCCCGGCTCCACAGCCAATATCCAGGATTTTACCATGTGCCGGAATTATGCCCGAAAGCCATTTTACCGAGCGGTCAATGGAACTGTGTTTCCTGCTGGCCGCATCCCAATCGGGGTTTAGATGAGCATCAAGCATACCTTTAGAAATATGCTCATCATCCCAAAAAGGCTCGGGGCTGCGTTGCCAGAGTGTAGGTTTTTGAAGTAGTTGAAATAGTTTGTCAGTCATTAGTGTCTCCTTGATTTCTGGTTTTCTTTGCCGCCTGCCGCAAGTGCGGTGTTATCGTCTGTATCGGCAATCAATAGTTTCATATCATAGATTTTTGGGCATAAAAATGCCGCAAAACAGTAGCTTCCAAAGAAGCTGCTATTTTGCGGCGCAAACAAATAATTGCCAATGGCAATATTACGCTAACAGCAGTATTCACGAAAGGAACTCTCTTGTGGCATAGCAAATAAGCGGATTAAATACCCGGTTTGCTTATGCCTGATATTCGGTTTTAGGTTATTCACCCCATACAATGTACAACTCCAAATAAAATCTAAAACGCGGGCTAACCTACACTAAACCGCCGTTTCTCTAAGACAAGAGAGGCGGCGTTTTTGCGTTAGCCGCGCATACTTCGGG
>Ga0131853_10001214_pt1 | contig 46564 bp, 46 predicted proteins | sample TergutLab28metaG_FD_92764 | JGI IMG/M metagenome (GOLD analysis project Ga0131853, IMG submission 92764) | Labiotermes labralis P1 segment gut microbial communities from Petit-Saut dam, French Guiana - Lab288 P1 (version 2) (version 2) | ecosystem: Host-associated > Arthropoda: Insects >... | reverse complement strand
TGGCACAATTTTTGCATATAAAAACAAATTAAACTCAAGGAGGGGTAAAATGTTGGGAAGTATCAAACACGCTACACAGGCAATGACAATTCAAATGCAGAGGCAAGAGCAGATTGCAAACAATCTTGCTAATATGAACACTATAGGTTTTAAGAGTTCGGGACTTTTCGCCGAGCAAATCACAAGGCACATGGCGAATCACGGCGGTCCTGATCACGGATACGAAATTCGCCCCGAAAGAATACTCAAAGCCGACGAAGTTTTCATTGATTACAGCCAAGGACACCCCATAAGCACAGGAGGTGCATTCGATTTAATGATACAAGGTTCAGGGTTTTTCACGATAATGACCGAACAGGGCATACGCTACACTCGCGACGGTGCATTCCAAACAGACGCCGACAACTTTTTGGTTGACGGCAATGGCGGACGAGTTTTCGGCGAAGACGGCTTCATTACAATAGACCCAAGAAAAGGTCCCGTAAGTTTCCTCGACAACGGAAGCGTTATGCAAGACGGACACGAAATAGCGATATTGCGAATTTCCGACTTCAACAAACCCTACCGGATGACAAGAATGGGCAACAACTATTTCCGCCCGATGCAACCCGACAATCCTGTTGTCAGAAGCGACGGTTTTATGATACGTCAAGGCTACTTGGAAAATTCAAACGTTGACCCTATACGCTCAATGGTCGAAATGATTTCGTCAAACAGGGTGTACGAAATGACCGCTAAAGCAATACAGTCCGAAGATCAAACTTTAGACAGAGCGGTCAATCAGGTCGGTCGCGTCGGATAATTAAATTTTTTTTGAGATTTTTATTTAATTTCCCTTGCTTTTGGTTAGGGAAATTTATTATATTCCCCTAACCAAATCGCCGATGTAGCTCAGTTGGTAGAGCAACGCATTCGTAATGCGTGGGTCGCTGGTTCGATTCCGGTCATCGGCTTTTCTTTGTGGTGGTTTCGACAGGCTCAGCCACCGAACTGTGTTTTATACTGTGTTGTAGGCACTATTCTACTCTTAAACGATTGATAACCCGTTGCCTGAGCCTGTCGAAGGCAACATTTTTAAGGAGAATATAACCAATGCATTGTATAAAAAAAATTACCGATGATTTAATTTGGGTCGGCGCAAACGACCGTCGATTGGCGCTTTTTGAAGGGGTTTATTCCGTTCCCGAGGGCGTTTCTTACAATTCTTATTTATTGACGGACGAGAAAACCGTTCTTTTTGACACGGTCGATAAAGCCGTCCAAGAGCGTTTCTTGGAAAATTTGGCAAAGGGACTTGCAGGTCGCCCTTTGGATTACCTTATTTTGCACCACATAGAGCCCGACCACAGCGCCGCGATTGCCGCAGTTTTGGCTCGCTATCCCGAAATAACGCTCGTTTTGAACAAAAAATCCGCGGATTTTCTCGCGCAATTTTATGATTTGGGCAGTGCCGTAAAAACAAAAATAGTCGCCGAAAACGACACGCTCAACACAGGAAAACACACTCTGCATTTCGTTATGGCTCCTATGGTGCATTGGCCCGAAGTTATGGTTTCATACGACGCTTACTCCCGCATTCTCTTTTCCGCCGACGCTTTCGGAAATTTCGGCTCTCTGAACGGCGCAATGTTTGCCGACGAAGTGGATTACAGCCGCGATTATTTGGATAAAGCCCGCCGCTACTATACAAACATAGTAGGAAAATACGGCGCGCAAGTGCAAACCCTGCTAAAAAAAGCGTCCGCCTTAACAATAGATATGATTTGCCCCCTGCACGGCTTTGTGTGGCGCAAAAATCTCGGCGATATACTGACCCCCTACACGCAATGGAGCAATTACGAGCCCGAAGAACAAGGCGTAATGATAGCATACGCGTCCGTTTACGGAAACACCGAAAACGCCGCCGAAATTTTGGCTTGCCGTCTGCGCGATTTAGGCATAAAAACGGTAATGTTCGACGTTTCGGTTGCGGATACGTCGGAAATTGTGGCGGCGGCTTTTAGGTGGAGCCATTTGGTTTTCGCTTCGACAACATACAACGCGGGTATTTTTATAACAATGGAAGCGGTTATCTACGATTTGGTAGCGCACAACATTCAAAATCGCACGGTAGCTTTAATCGAAAACGGCTCGTGGGCGGCAACAAGCGGAAATTTAATGTCGGAAAAACTAAAACAGTGCAAAAACATACAAATTATCGGCAACATAAGCATAAAATCGGGCGTAAAACCGGATAAAGCGGCGGAAATAATCGCCCTTGCAGACGCTTTGGCAGGCACTTTCCCGAAAAAAGCAAACGTTGTTTCAACGGATAAAATCGCTTCAGGTGTGGATGCGCAGGCATTGCAAAAAATTCCTTACGGTTTATTCTTGATAAGCGCCAAAGACGGCGACAAAGACAACGCTTGCATAGTTAATACGGTATCGCAAATTACGGTATCGCCCGTTCAGATTTCAGTTGCAATAAACAAGGATAATTTAACCCACGACATTATTAAAAAAACAGGCGAATTGGCAGTTTCTGTTCTTACCCAAGCCGCTCCGTTCGGCATTTTTGAGCATTTCGGACTTAGTTCGGGAAAAAACGCGGATAAATTCGGCGGCATAAATCACTCGTGGGCAAACGCTCTCGTACGAACAGAAAACGGACTTTACGCCCTTGCCGATTACGCCAACGCCATAATCGCAGGCAAAGTGATTTCGACCGTCGATTGCGGAACGCATACAATTTTCATAGCCCAAATCTCGCAGGCAAAAACGCTGAGCGATACTCCCGCTTGCACATACCAATACTATTTCGACCACATAAAACCCAAACCGCAACCCATCGCCGACAAAAACAAATCGGGATACGTCTGCAAAATCTGCGGATATATTTACGAAGGCGATGTTCTGCCGCCCGATTTTATTTGTCCATTGTGCAAACACGGCGCGGCGGATTTTGAGAGGGTGTAGTAAATTTCTTGTGAAATCAGTGTAGGGGCGGGTTTAAAACCCGCCCCTACATAAGAATCCTCACTTCCCACTCAAAACAATAATCTTATCCCTAATCTTCGCCGCGGTTTCAAAATCGAGTTTCTGCGCCGCTGATTGCATTTGTTTGGTCAGTAGAGCGATTGTTTCTTTTATGTCGGGTTCTTCGCCGTATTTTGCGCGCTCTTCGGCTGCCATCAGAAGATTGTCTTCGCCGTCTCTGTTGCTGTAGCCGTAGAAAGTTTCGCTGATTTCGCGGGTGGTTGAGCGCGGCGTTATATTGTGTTCTTTGTTGTATTCCAGCTGGATTTCGCGGCGGCGGCGGGTTTCTTCGAGGGTCTTTTTTATGGAATCGGTTATCGTGTCGGCGTAAAAAATTATCTGTCCGTTTACGTTTCGCGCGGCTCGTCCCGCAATCTGTATAAGCGATTTTGTCGAGCGCAAAAAGCCCTCTCGGTCGGCGTCCAAAATAGCCACAAGAGAGACCTCGGGCAAGTCCAAGCCCTCCCGCAATAAATTTATTCCTATTAAAATATCAAACTCGCCTTTGCGCAAATCGTTTAGGATAATCGGGCGTTCGAGCGTGTCGATTGCGGAGTGCAGATATTTTACGCGAAACCCCAGATTGTCCAAGTGATGCGTAAGGTCTTCGGATTGCTTTTTTGTCAGCGTGGTCACCAAAGCGCGCTCGCCTTTTGCGACGTTTTTACGTAATTGAAAAATCAAGTCGTCCACCTGCGTTTTGGCGGGGCGAATTTCGATTTCGGGGTCAACAAGTCCCGTCGGGCGAATGACCTGCTCCACAATTACGCCGCCCGTTTTTTGCAGTTCGTAGTCGGCGGGAGTTGCGGAAAGAAAAATCGTAAAATCAAGCATTTGCTCGAATTCCTCGAACCTCAGCGGGCGGTTGTCGAGAGCCGCGGGAATGCGAAATCCGTGGTTTACCAAGGTGGTTTTTCGCGCTCGGTCGCCGTTGTACATTCCGCCGATTTGCGGGATTGTTATGTGCGATTCGTCGATTATCACCAAAAACGGCGGCTTAAAAAAGTCCAAAAGCGAGTATGGGCGCTCTCCTATTTTTCGCCCGTCCAAAATCCGCGAATAGTTCTCAATCCCGTTTATGTAGCCGACTTCCATCAGCATTTCCATATCGCGGGTGGTGCGCTCTTTTATGCGTTGCGCCTCGATTAGTTTGCCCTCCGCCTCAAATTTTTTTATCTGCTCTTCCATCTCCGCTTTTATTTCTTCGACCGCCTGCGGAATAGAAACCGACGATTGCGTGTAGTGCTTTGCGGGGAACAGCAGTGTTTCTTCGAGCGTGTATTTTGTGTTTCCCGTGAGCGGGTCGATTATGGAAATTTGCTCCAATTCGTCGCCGAAAAACGAAAGTCGAAGCCCCTGTTCTTCGTAGGCAGGGTAAATATCGACGGTGTCGCCGCGCACCCTGAAAGTCCCGCGCTCAAAAATCAAATTGTTGCGGATATATTGCATATTCACGAGTTTTGTGAGGATTTCGCTTTGCGGCAAATTCATTCCGACCGTCAAATCAATGGTGTTTGCACGATAATTTTCGGGCGAACCGATATTGTAAATGCAACTGACCGACGACACAATAATTGCGTCTCTTCGAGAGAGCAAAGACGAGGTTGCTTTAAGGCGAAGGCGGTCGATTTCTTCGTTGATATCGGCGGTTTTTTCGATGTATGTGTCGCTCGACGGGATATACGCTTCGGGCTGATAATAGTCGTAAAAACTGACAAAATATTCGACGGCGTTTTCGGGAAAAAACGTCTTAAATTCCTCAAAAAGCTGCGCCGCCAAGGTCTTGTTGTGCGAGATTATTAGGACGGGCATATTCGCGTTTTTTATGACGTTCGCCATCGTAAACGTTTTTCCCGACCCTGTGACGCCCAAAAGCGTTTGGTGCTTTTCGCCGTTTTTTATCCCGTCGCTGAGTTCCGCAATCGCTTTCGGCTGGTCGCCCGCGGGTTGGTAATTGCTTACGAGGCTGAATGGCATTTTTGTCTCCTTTTTTGGGGTAAAAATACGTTTTGTCAAAAACAAAAAGAGAAGCAAGGTATCACAGCTCTGTAAATAATCAAGAATTTAGGACATTGCACAATTCGCCGCGGTTTTTCAATATTTTCAAATAATCTCTGCATTTACTTTGGCGAAATGGTATTTTATAAAAAAGAGAAATCCAAACAAGGAGTTTTTATATGTATAAATTAAAAACAAACCCTTACAAAACTCAAAGGGAGATAGAGGGTGAAAAAGTAATCAAAGCATTGAATTACGCAAGAGAATTAGCTAAATTAAACGGCACAAGCAAAATGACTGATGAAGAAATAAATGCAGAGATTGCCGCCGCGCGTAAAGAGAGAAGGGAAATGGAAAAGTTAATATATGCTTAATTACAAACTTGTTATAGATACGAATGTTTTTGTTTCTTCACTTCTTAAATCTCCGAGTATTCCGTCAATTATTGTTGATACTGTTTTCAAAAGAGGCGATATTGTTGTTGTTTACAGCGACGATATGCTTTTAGAATACATTGATGTTTTAAACCGCAAGAAACTAAAGATACCCCCAATTACAGTAAATACCCTGCTCTCAGCAATCTTAAAAAACGGCGAAAAAGTATCGCCTTTTCCTCAATATGTGCATTTTAGCGACGAGTCCGATAAAAAATTTTACGAGACATTCAAAACTGCGAATGCCGATTATTTAATAACAGGAAATCTTGACGATTTTCCGCAAGAAGAGGGAATTATTTCACCAAGAAGATTTGCGGAAATACTTGATATTCAAATCTAAAAAATCAAAAACAAAAAAAAGAGACAAGGCGTGCCTTGTCTCTACAAAAAAAACATATAAAACAAATTTTTCTACCTGTTTACCCCAATTCGCGCCGAATATGTAAACCTTCGACCGCTGATACCGATTGCTTCGACTAAAATCAAATACGTGCCGTTGGCGACGTATCGTCCGTTGAAATTTTGCAAATTCCAAATAATTGCACCATCTGCCGTAGGGGCGGGTTTCAAACCCGCCCTTACACCGTCCGCCGAAAATACTACATTACCCAAATTATCCAATATTACCATATTCACCGTGGCGGACTCGGGGGTTATCACCGAAATTCTTGCCACATCCGAAACTATTGCGTTTTCCAAAAGAATGCCGAAGCGGTTGTCGGGAATTTCTCTGTTTCTGATAGAAGTAGCTCCGCCGCTCTCGCCGAATACGCGGATTTCGCGGACTTGGGTATAATGAGGGTCGCCGCTTGCAGGACCATTCGTGATGCCAAGGCGGATATAACGCGCCGTAATGAGATTATTCAAGGTCAATACCACGGAATTGCTTGTATTAAGACCTGTGATTTCGCGGTCTTGGTTTTGGAGTTCAGTCCAGCCTGTCATAGCAAAATCCGCGTCAATATCAGATTGCGGAACGTTGGCGGGAAAATTGGCGGGGATTCTTTCGCCGTTGGGAAATACATTGCCTTGCTCGGTATGGGTAAACATACGCACAGCCCTTATGTTCTGCCCCGAAGCCAAACGCCTGTCAATTTCAACTCGGTTTACTGTTTGTACGCCGTCCAAATCTATATCGACAAACGACTCTCCTGTTGTATGACCGCTACCGCCGCTCCATCTCGCGTGCCAGAATGTTGCGGGATTGCCGTCGAACAAACAGGTCGGCACAAATCTATCGCCCGCGGCGGCGGCTTCCCAAGAATTTACGCGAACGCGGCTAATGGCGATAATCTTGTCCCACTGCGCGGTAAATGTCGCGGAAGCAGTAAGCGTTATGGTTTGTCCGAGTGCAAAATTCTGACCGCCTTGATTGCGCCAGCCCGTTAGGACATAACCGCTTTTGCTGACTTGCTCCGCCGTAGGAAGCGTGATACTGCTACCCGCAGGAACTTGCGACGGCGGAGGAGTAAAGTCGCTTGCAAAAGTGCCGCCGTCCAATGCAAAATTAAGGTCTATGGGAACAGCCCACTGCGCCGTAAATATCGTAGCGGAACTAAGCACTACCGTTTGTCCGGGCGCAAAATCCGTGCCGCCTTGATTGCGCCAGCCCGTCAGGACATAACCGCTTTTGCTCGCTTGAGCCGCCGTAGGAAGCGTAATGTTCGAAGCGCTTGACGGCGGGGTATAGTTTACAAACGCGCCGCCGTCCAAAACAAAACTGACAGGACTGGGATCGTTGGGAACTATGCTCCCCGGAAATGCGAGTGCAAAACGCTCGACGGCATTATTATCCGAATGACGGACAACGCGCACCGTGTACGTTCCGCCTGTTGTCGAGCGAAATCGGACTAATTGGTTGTTGTTTACTCGTGAACGGGAAGAACCGACCAAAGTGCCGCCGCTGTTGTAAACTTCCAAATCCAAGTTGGTCAGTAAGTGGGTTGGGTCGGCGACAGTTGTACCTGTCGCCCCTTGGTTCATAAACCAAGAAAGCGCGATTTGCGTATAAACGTTTGCCTGCACGGAAATTCTTATTTCTTGTTGTCTGTCATTTGCCTCCAAAACGCCCGCATAGCCGCCGAAATTAACGGCGTTTTTCGCATTTACCACGCCTGCGCCTTGGCGCAGAGTCATCTGCCCCATTACTTCGCCGACGTCGGGCGTTCCGTCCGACCTCAGAACTTTTCTGTCGGTTGAGGCAAGTATTCTTGCTTTAACCAAATGAGCTTGCGTTTTAAGTTCGGGCGTATGTTGCAACATTTGCGCAACAATACCTGCGACGTGAGGCGCGGCAAAACTTGTACCGCCGCCGCCGGGAGCGAGAACATCAGGTTTTATGAGCCCAAACGATGTGCCGTGGTTGGTAAAATCGGAAAATCTATCGTCGTGGTGGGATACTGTATTATTGTGCCAGTGCGAACCGACGGCAAGTATATTGTACGCCGTTCCCGGATTACCTACCATTCTTCTGTCTGTTGGGGAATTCTCATTTCCTGTGGACATCACAAACATAACGTGATAATGACTAACCATATAATCCAACCAACGGGCGTTTGTTGTATAATGAACAGTGGCGGCGCCTCTCATTGCGGCGCTTTGGTTTATTAAATGAACGTTGTACGGAGGCAATACCGCCCTTTCCCAACCGGCAGGCGTTTGAGCAATGGAACCGACTATACTCGCGTCGGGAACAACCCCGCTTCTGCTGACCATTACAATCGCAACATCCCGAGCGTGAGCGCCTGTGCCTTGCCATTGATTGGGTATATGAGTAATAGGAACGTGCGACAACAAACCGTCCCTCGGCGCAACTTCCATTTCAAATTGTCCTATAATAATACCGCTGCCTGTAAGCCCCATAACATTTCTTGTATAATCTGCTTCAATGTTCGGTAAACTGACGGCTAAATCCGGAACCAACCAACTCTCATTGCTATTTACGTATTCCTCCTCTACGTACAAATCCAAACTTTGAACACTGTTCAAACGCGCAATCCGCAGAATATCGGCTTTGCTCGCTTTAATAATCACCATCGGCGTAAGTTGGCTCTGAAATACAATTTCTACGTTGCGCAAATGATTTCGCGCAAAACCGCGGTGCATATTGTTATATTCGCGTTGAGCAATTTTTCGCCGTTCCGTAATGAAACGATTGACGTTTTGGCTTCTGCGCTCGCGTTCTCTTGCGTTTCGTTGAGAGCGCTCTCTGATTCTCTCCTGATTTTCTTCTTCGTTTTCACCCATTATCAAATCCGCAAGCAAATCAAATTCCTCGCTGTTAACTTTAAACGACGATTCGGTGAAGCCCGTAAGTTTTTCGACTTCCTCATCTACCGCCCTGTGGTCAATGGTTGCCAGCCAAAGATGCACTTTAAGTAAATCGTCTTCCCCCGCTTCGTTCATTGCTTCGCGCAATTCGAGTGAAATTTTATTGAGAAAATCCTGCGCCGTAGCCACAGGGACGAAACACACCAATAAGACAAAAAACAATACGAGCGGTTTAAATTTACTTATTAAATTCATAAAGAAACCTCCTTTATAGTCATAAATATCCGTGAAAATAAAAAGGGGCGACTAATTAAAGTCGCCCCTGTAAAAACTACCTGTTTACCCCAATTCGCGCCGAATATGTAAATCTTCGACCGCTGATACCGATTGCTTCGACGAGGATTAAATACGTGCCGTTGGCGACGTACCGTCCGTTGTTGTTGGTTAAATTCCAGACAATCGGGTTATTGTTTTGTTGTGGCAGGTTTATGCTATAAACCTGCCCGTACGTACGGCGCGCTGACTCGGCTCCTACGCCGTCCGCCGAAAATACAACATTACCCAAATTATCCAAAATTACCATATTCACAGTGGCGGGCTCGGGAGTTATCACCGAAATTCTTGCCAAGGCGGAAACTATTGCGTTTTCCAAGAGAATGCCGAAACGGTTGTCGAGAATTTCTCTGTTTCTGATAAAAGTAGAGCCGCCGCTCTCGCCGAATACGCGGATTTCGCGGACTTGGGTAAAATCGGCGGCGCTTGCAGTACCATTCGTAATGCCAAGGCGGATATAACGCGCCGTAATGGGAGTATTCAGGGTTAACACTACGGAATTGGGCGTATTAAGACCTGTGATTTCGCGGTCTTGATTTTGGAGTTCAGTCCAGCCTGTCATAGCAAAATCCAAATCAATATCGGTTTGCGGAACGTTGGCGGGGAAATTGGCGGGTATTCTTTCGCCGTTGGGGAATACGTTGCCTTGCTCGGTATGGGTAAACATACGTACCGACCTTATGTTCTGCCCCGAAATCAAACGCCTGTCAATTTCAATTCGGCTTATCGTATGCAAACTGCCAAAATCTATATCGACAAGCGATTCTCCTGTTGTATGACCACTGCCGCCGCTCCATCTCGCGTGCCAGAAAGTTGCGGGATTGCCGTCAAACAAACAGGTCGGCACAAATATATCGCCCTGCGCTACGGCTTCCCAAGAATTTACGCGAACGCGGCTAATGGCGACAATCTTGTCCCACTGCGCGGTAAATGTCGCGGAAGCGGTAAGCGTTATGGTTTGTCCCTGTGCAAAAAATTCGTTGTTTTGGTTTCGCCAGCCCGTCAAGGAATAACCGCTTTTGCTAACTTGAGCCGCGGTAGGAAGCGTAAGGTTCGCCGCAATCTCCGACGGCGGAGTAAAGCCGCCTACGTATGCGCCGCCGTCCAAAACAAAACTAACATTTATGACGGGAGCCCACTGCGCGGTAAATGTTGTGGCGGAAGTAATTGTCGCCGTTTGACCGGGTGCAAAAGTCGTACCGCCCTGATTACGCCAGCCCGTCAGAATATTACCGCTTTTGCTAACTTGCGCCGCAGTAGGAAGCGTAATGCTCGAAATAACCGTTGTTGGCGGAGTAAAGCTTACAAACGCGCCGCCGTCCAAATCAAACACAACAGGAATAGGGTCGGTAGTTGCAACCCTTGGGAAAGCAAGTGCAAAGCGCTCAACGGTATTATTTTGAGAATGACGAACAACGCGCACCCTGTATTCTCCGCCTGCTGTCGAGCGAAATCTTACTATTTGGTTGTTGTTTATGCGATGACGGGAAGAGCCTACCATTGTGCCGCTACTGTTATAAACTTCCAAATCCAAGTTGGTCAGCAAACTGCTTGGGTCTTGGGGAGTTGAACCTGTAGCGCTTATGTTCATAAACCACGAAAGCGCGATTTGCGTCGTATCGCCTGCCTGCACGGGAATTCTTATTTCGTAGTGGTTTGCGTTCGCCGCCAAAGTTCCTGCGTAGTGCCCGAAATTAACGGCGTTTACCGCATTTATCACGCCTGCGCCTTGGCGCGGAGTCATCTGCCCCATAACTTCGCCGACATCGGGCTGTCCATCTCCCCTCAAAACTTTTCTGTCGGTTGAGGCAAGTATTCTTGCTTTAACCGCATGAGCTTGCGTTCTAAGTTCGGGAATATGTTGCAACATTTGCGCAACAACGCCCGCGACGTATGGCGAGGCATAACTTGTTCCGCCGCCGCCGGGAGCGAGAACATCCGGTTTAATAAGCCCAAAAGATGTACCGTGATTTGTAAACTCGGAAAATCTATCGTCGTGGTGGGATACCGTATTATTGTGCCAGTGCGAACCGACGGCAAGTATATTGTACGCCGTCGCCGGATTACCTACCATTCTTCTGGCTGTAGGAGAATTCTCATTTCCTGTGGACATCACAAACATAACGTGGTGATTGGCAACCATATAGTCCAACCAACGGGCATTTGCCGTATAATGAGCGTGAGGTTGCCCCAGCAATGCGGAACTCTGGTTTATTAAGTGAACGCTGTGCGGAGGCAACACTGCCGCTTCCCAACCCTCGTTTCTAACGGTAGTCGGCACCTGATTTACACCGCGGACTAAACTCGCGTTGGGAACAACTCCCGCTTTGCTGAGCATTACAATCGCAACAGTATAAGCGTGATCGTTGGCGCCGGGCAGTCCGGATCCTATATGAGTCATAGGAACGTGCGCCAACAAACCCTCTCTCGGCGCAATACCATTTTCAAATTGTCCTATACGAATATCTTCGCCTCTAAGCCCCATCACATTTCTTGTATAATCTGCGCCTGCGTTCGGTAAACTTATGGCTAAATCAGTAACCAACCAATGCTCTTCGCTATTATTTACGTATTCCTCCTCTACGTACAAACCCAAACTCTGAACATTGTCCACGCGCGCAAGTCGCATAATATCGGCTCTTGTCGCTTTAATAACAGCCATTGGCGTAAGTTGGCTCTGAAATACAACTTCTATGTTGCTCAAATGATTTCGTCCGAAACTGCGGTGCATATTGTTATATTCGCGGCTGGCAATTCTGCGGCGTTCCGTAATAAAACGATCGACATTTTGACTTCTGCGCTCGCGTTCTCTTGCGTTTTGTTGAAAGCGTTCCCTCGCTTCTCGCCGACGTTCGGCTTTATTTTCGTCCTCGTCGTCGTTGTCGCCCATTATCAAATCCGCCAACAAATCAAATTCCTCGTTGTCAACTTCAAACGAATTCTCGGTAAAACCCGTGAGTTTTTCCACTTCCTCGTCCACCGCCTTGCGGTCGATGGTTGTTAGCCAAAGATAGACGTCAAATAAATCACTTTCGCCCGCTTTGTTCATTGCTTCAAGCAAGTCGGGTGAAATTTTTCCGGAAAAATCCTGCGCCGTAGCCGCAGGGACGAAACACACTAATAAGACAAAAAACAATACGAACGCTTTAAATTTACTTATTAAATTCATAAAGAAACCTCCTTTGTATCATATACCTAATGAATAAAACTGCCGTTATAAATATAATACAAAAAGTCGAATTTCGCTTGAAAATAAAAAGGGGGCGACTGTACAGTTGTCTATGTAGAACACTATTTATTTTGGAGCGGAGTGGTGATTTGGTAGTTTTTTTATAATTTTTAACCGCGGCAAATAATATTTTCTATAAAATTAGCAAAAGAAGCGGAGAAAAAATGATACTGAAAAACAAATTAGGTATTGAAAACCAAGTTGAACTGAACAGAGCCGAGGAAAAAATCAGCAAGCAAAAGGCTAAACTGTTTTTTGACAGCGGCGAAATCAATAAAGTCGAAGTCGGGACTTTTGCAGGACTTTGCCGAATACACGAGTTTTTGTTCGGCGAAATTTACGATTTTGCAGGTAAAATTCGCGATGTAAATATCTCCAAAGGCAATTTTCGCTTTGTTCCGATTATGTATTTGGAACAATCGCTGAAACATATCGATACTATGCCGCAAAAAACATTTGACGAAATCACCGAAAAATATGTGGAAATGAATATCGCTCACCCGTTTCGCGAGGGCAACGGTCGCTCGGCGCGAATTTGGCTGGATTTAATTTTAAAAAACGAGTTAAAAAAAGTTGTCGATTGGAACAGCATTGACAAAGAAGACTACCTCTCGGCAATGAAACGCAGTCCTATAAAAGACATTGAGATAAAACACCTTTTAAAAAACGCTTTAACAGACAAAGCGGACGAACGCGAAACGTATATGAAAGGCATTGACGTCAGTTATTACTACGAAGGATACAGCGAATTTAAGATTGAGGATTTGTAAAAACATTCTGCCGCAAAAAATCGAACAAAAACGGGTCTAACCTCCTGAACAATCTGTCCATTCGCCGCATTGCCGCGCTTGGGTCGGTGCCAAAACGCAAATTATCGTATATTTCCATAAGTTCTCTTTCGGAGAAAAAATGCGCCAAATACGCCGCGCCTGTTTCTAAGAATATGTTTGAATTGAAGAAAAAGTCCATTCTTTCGCGAATTCTGCGAACTTGTTCGTCGCTTAATCGCCGCTCTCTGAGATACGCCTCGATAAACATATCGGCTTTTTGCGTTTGATACACAAACCTAAGTTCGCGCATAACGTTTGTCGCAATCGGCGAAGCAAACAAAAAACTCGCGCAAAACATTATCATAAATATAATTTTTCTCATAAATTTCCTCTCGACCATTCCAAAAGTCCATAAAATAATATATTTTTTCAGCATTGCGCTCACTATGTTCTTGTAAATATAGTATTTTACTAAAAAAACTTACCAATGGAGAACAAAATGGGATGGAAGAAAAAAGGAACTTGGACTAACGACGACATTGTGAAATATTATCGCGGAAACGACAAAGCTTATGCAATGTGGGGTCCCGATATGCACTACGGATATTGGGAAAAAGGCGTAAAAACTCAGCGCGCCGCCGCAAGACGAATGAACGAAAAGCTTATAGAAAAAGTCGGCGGAATAACAAAAGACGACTACGTTTTGGACGCGGGTTGCGGAGTTGGCGGAAACGCGGTGTGGCTTGCAAAAACATTCGGCTGTAAAGTAGTCGGCGTGAGCATTGTTCCCGAACAAATCGAAACGGCGAAAAAGCGCGCGGCGGCGGCTGGCGTTGCGGATTTGTGCGATTTTAAAGTTATGGATTATATGAATTTGACGTTTCCCGACGAAACTTTCACGGTCGTAATGGGGCTCGAAAGTATTTGCTATGCCGACCCTAAGAGCGAGTTTATTAAGGGCGTTTACCGCGTTCTCAAAAAAGGCGGACGTTTCGGAATGGCGGACGGATTTGCGGGCAAAGAAGTGGACTCAATGCAAGGCAACGACAAAAGAGTAATGCACCGCTGGATGGACGGCTGGAAACTCAACAATATGGAGACGTTAGACGCTTGGAAAGGTTTTGCTTCCGCCGCCGGTTTTGCGGCGGCGGATTACGTCGACGTAAGCAAAATCGTTATGCCGTCTGCGTGGATAATGGTGATTATTTCGGGAATTTTGTTTTTCCCATTGCATATATTAGACAAAATAATCGAACTGAACGACTACCCTACCGACGCTATGTTTCACCAATTTTTTGTGTTGCAACGCGGACTTATGGCTTACGGAATATTCTGGGCGACAAAGTAAGGAGAGTTTTGTATGCTTGAAAAATACATTTCCATAATTTGGGCGATAATCAAAAATCCGTATGAGTATTTCAGCGCCGAAATGCCAAAAGGTAATTCCGTAAAAGACGCGCTGATTTTTGCAATGATTATTGGTTCGCTTGCATTTTTTGCGTTTATGGTGGTAAGCGCGCCGACCGCTTCAATGCAGGAAATAGCGTGGGCTGCCAAAATCAGTTTGTTGATTTTTATGCCTGCGCTTATCGTTATGAATTTGTATGTGTCGGCATTTTTTGTGCATTTGGCGATATTTTTCTTTGTTCCGAAAAGAAGCAACTTCAAACAGACGCTTAAAGTAATCGCTTATTCCAATGCTACAAGCGTTCTTTTGGTAGTGCCCGTAATCGGCGTTTTTTTGGCGGCGATTTTCAACATTCGCGCTTTTATTTTCGGAATTTCGGCGGTTCATAACGTTTCTGCGTTAAAAGTGTTTATGTTTTTTGTAATTCTTCCGATTATTATATTGGCGATATTTATTACTATGGTAATTGTTTTATTGGGAGCGACATTTGCTACCCTTATGGAGCAATCGACTTTACCGTGGTAAATTTACACTGACAAAGGAGTTTTTATGGCTGCTAATTCTATGAATATGCTACTTGACGTACCGCTTGGAATATCCGTACAACTCGGACAAACCAATATGAGCGTCAGGCAATTGCTTAAACTTAAAAAAGGAAAATTAGTTCGTCTTAACCGATTGTCGGGTGAGGCTGTGGACGTTTTTGTCGGCGGAAAATTGCTTGCGAAAGGCGAAGTAACCGTCGAAAACAACCAAATTTGTGTGAGAATCGGAACACTGTATTCGTCGAGCGAAAAATTCAAGCAGTTGTAAAAGTATAAAAAACGAGCAATTTTACGGAATTGCTATTATCTTTTTATATGAAACGTCCGATATTTCAGTAAGAGTAATGACTTTTGACAAGGCGGAAAATATGAATATTGTAGATATTTTATTTACGAGCGGGTGGGTATCCACATTGTTTTTGGCGATTTTAACAGCAATCGCAACTCGTATCTTTGTCTTGCCGAAAACGTTCGAGAAAGAACAATTTACAAGATTTATACTTATGAAAAGGCGGGAGGAACGGCGATATGCAGAACAACTTCTTGCCTAAATTTACTGCTATTGTTTTTGCAATACTTTCTTTTGCGGTCGCTCAAACACGACCGAATAATCATTCCGTGGCACAAAGATTTGAATGGCACGGACCGTCCGAAGAAATAATTATCGGCGTTTTAATTGCCGTTGCCGCCGCGCTTTCGGCGTTAATCATAGCAAGCATAGTCCAACAAAAGGAGAAAAAGAAGACCATCAGCGATTTTGTCGGCAGTCAATTTGAACAAAGGGCAAGAAATGCAGGACTTTCCGCCTCAGAACAAACGCTTTTAAGAAATATGACTAAAGCCGTAGCTCCCGATATGCTTGCCGACGTTTTCAGTTCGTTGATGATTTTTGAAAATGCCGTTGATGTCGAAATAAACAAGGTCATAAGGCATTACAGAGACGACACTCCGAAAGCACTCGCCATTGCCGATGAAATTTCCTTCATCCGTAAAAGACTGGGCTTTACCTACATTGAAGAAAAAGCGCTCGAATCAACAAGAAACATTGAATTCGGGCAGGAAATTTTGCTTTACAAACCATACAACGATGTTTTTGTCGGACAAACAAGGCTTCTGAGCAACAACGAATTATATTTTGAAGTTGACCTTTCTTTGCTTGATAATTACAGAAAAGACAGAAGCGAAAGTACGTTGGTCGCCAAAATCACACGCAAACAAGACGCAATTTATACTATCCCGCTTACTATTCGCTCGACAAGCATTAACCATAACACACTCTCGTTTTATCACACAACCACGCTCGAGAGACAGCAAGCGCGCCAATATGCCCGACTTCCTGTAGATATACTTATTCACTGTAAAATAATAAAGAGAGCGGACGAAAAAGCAAAACCCGGTATCGGCGAAATCTTGCAGGATGCCGCTCTGATAGACATAAGCGGAGGCGGACTTGCTTTTAACGCCCCTGCTTCGCTTTCCCCTCAGGATATTGTCTTTTTGGAATTTACTTTAAATCAACAAAAATTTGCAATGAAGGGAAAAATCATCGCAATTTCCTCACACGAGAGTAAGCAAAACGTATATTATAAGCACAGATTGATATTTTTTAATCCGTTAGAAAGTGATATTGAGCGGATTGTTAAATTTATTTACGAAAAACAACGTGAAAAAATTCAATTCAGATAAGAAAAAGGAAGAAAACAAATTATGGTAAAATTATCCTTCAAAATTCAATTACTTATGGTATTTATTACGGTCGCAGTCGTAGTTGCGATAACAATTACCGTGGTAAGACAAAGTGCAAGCGACGCAAGAGATTTCGATTTGCGGGCGCGTCAAAGTTCCGATTTGGGAATAGAAAGGTTTTACGAAAAAATAGCCGAAAAAGCGATGGACTTTGAAACAGGCGCAATAATACTTGATTCTATCGGGAATTTTTTGCAGTTTTCCGGGCAAACCGAAGAAGGCAGGAGTTTTTCGGTAAATGTTATAAAAAATAAAATTACGGCAGACAGTATAAGAATACGCATAGAGTCGCGCGGAACTTTCGGCAATACAACGGATTTTCAGGTTAGGGAGATATTTTTGTTTAGTCCCGATACCGTAAATTGGTTTCCGGAAACGAGATGAAATAAATAAAAAAACTCTTTCGGGAGTTTTGACTTCATTTGGCACAGATTTTGCGTATAATTTAAATCTGAACGATGAACCTTTTTGATTGAGAGTTAAATATGGGATTGTTCGCTAAAAGAAAAAGAAAGAATTACAGCGTAGGACTTGATATTGGAAGCAAGTCCATAAAGTTGGTTGAAATAAAAAAAGAAGACGATTTTTACCGTCTTGTCGCCGTTGGTGTGCAAGATTTGCCTGACGGTATCGTCTCGAACGGCGAAATAAAAGAGAAAGAAATCTTTATTTCAACAATAAGCGAGCTTATTAACAGATGCGACCCCGAAATAGTCGATGTGATAATTTCTATGGGGACTTCGAGTATTCTGAGCGATAAAATCAAATTAAACATAGAAGGCTCCGACGACGTAGCCGAGACAATACTTTTTGAAGCAAGCCAAAGAAGTCCTTTTGACGGCGGAGACGTAACAATTCAATACAAGATATTGCCGAAAAGCCTAACGCAAGAAGAAAACATAGAAATGGAAGAAGAAAAAGGCGACGTAACGGTTTTGCTCGTTGCCGCCAAAGAAAAAAATATGAAATGGTGTATCGACGCGCTCTACGAAGCAGGACTTCGCCCTACGATTGTCGATGTTTCTTCTTACGCGTTCAACAACTGCTACGCCTTAGAGAGCGAAGTGGAAGAGTTCCCCGAAACGCTCGTACTTATGGATATAGGACACCAAGGAAGCAGAATGTTGTTTATTAAGGACGGAATTTATCATTCGGCAAGAAACATAAACATAGGCGGCGACTACATTGCCAAAACTCTGCAAAAACAGCTCAAAATAGATTATCAGCGCGCGTTGTCAATACTTACCGGGCAACAAGTTCAAGGTGTTTCGCTCGACGATGTTCAAGCGTCCCTGCAATTTGCGTTTGAGGAATTTGTGGGAAGTTTTGATATGGCGTATTCGTATTACAGCAAAGAAGCAGGCTACGAAAAAGTGGAAAAAATTGTGGTTTGCGGCGGCGGTGTTTATATTCCGGGACTGATTGACTTTCTTTCAAACCGCTTGGAAATTCAGGTGCGCCTCTCAAATCCGTTCGCGTTTTTGAAGTATGACGAAGAATTGTTTAACAATGCAGACCCGTCGAATTTTGCGGCGCTTCTGTCCATAGCAACCGGCTTGGCATTGCGAGGGGTAGGTAGAATATGATAGATAGAATTGAAATTAACTTAATTCCGGCAACGCGAGCCGTCCGAGACAGACACCTCAAAATAAATTTGAAGTATCTTATTCCCGCCATAATTGCCATTGTGCTGAATTTGGGCGCGCTTATTTGTATGTTAATTTTGGACGGACAAATCAAGCGGGTGGAAACAAATATCGCAAACACAAGAAGGCAAATCGAAGTAAACAGAAGAATACAGGACGAAATAAGAACGCTGACGGGAATTCAGCAAGAGATACAGGTAAAAGTAAACGCGCTTAAATCGATAGACGTAAATCGCGCCAAATGGGTGGACGTGCTTGAATTATACGCAAAAGTTCTCCCCTCAACAACGTGGATAACGAGTGCAGAAGAAGCAGATGGCAGAATGACGATTTCGGGAATGACCGAAGCGGTTTCGGAAGTAGGACAGTTTATGAACAGACTGTATGCGGCGCCAAACGTAGGCGGCGTTGATTTGGTAGAAATGAGAGACGCGGGCAGAGACGGACAACTGAAAAGTTTCACGCTTCGGCATACTCTCGTAAACACAAACCAAAATGAAAATAAATAGAGGGCGAGGCAAAATATGGCAACAAATATAAATATTGATTTCAGCGACAGAAAAACGCAGATTATAGCCGCGATACTCGCCGTCGGCATAATTGGCGCAGGGCTTCTTGTCTATTTTAAAATTATGCCGAGAATGGAAAATTTAAGAAATCTTAACGCTCGTTCTGCACAACTTACTCAAGAATTGGACAGAATTTTGGAGTTAAGACCACAGTTAGACAGAATGCGGATTGAGGTTGCCCAATTACAGCAGGAAATGGACTCGCTTGAAGCGCTTTTCCCGACAGAACCCGATGTTGCAGGACTTATAACGAGTATATCGAGAGTTGCGAGAAGTCAGAATATAGCGGTTATGAATTTCAGACCACTTGAAAGAATTTCGCGGGAATATTTCACCGAAAACCTTTATGAAATGTCGCTTTTGGGTTCGTTCCACAGAATAGGAAATTTTTTCGCACAGGTAGCAAATTTCGATATGATTGTAAATATAGACCGAGTAAGTTTAAGAGCGAGTTCGGTGCTTATGAACGATTTGCAAGCATTCGATAATTATCGGGGCAACAAAACAAGCGACGAAATGATACGAAGCGTTTTGGTCAATTTCAGAATGACTACATACACATCTTTACAGGGGGCGCAACAATGAAAATAATTATTTCTGCAATATTGCTTTGCGGCGTCGCGGTTTGGGCGAACACGGTTTCGTATATCGGATTGGTATCGGGGCAACTCGGGCATATCATAAATGTCGAGACAAGAGCCGCCGATATGGAGATTTCGTATGAGAGTAAAGACGGAAATTTGCTTATAAGAATAAAATCGCCTAATTTCACGAGGCAAACAAATTTGACGGGATTAAGAAACCTCGACAACAGTTTTCCTATGTCTGCAATGGCAAGCAGAGTAGAAGACGGTGAAGTCCAAATTTTGCTTCAGAATTTCAGAGCGAATGCAAGCGATATGCAAAGCAGACAAAACGAAAACGGAATATTGTTCCTTTTACCGAGCGCCGCAGGAATTGCTCAAATAGCCGAAACTGCCGAAAGACAGAGAATTCGCCTTGCTGTTTCCGGAAACACTGTAAATCTGAGAGCAAGACCTTCAACAACCGCTCAGGTTGTCGCAAGAAAACGACGTGGCGACGAAATTTCGGCAACGCGTAAAGAGCAAGACTGGTACGCCGTCGAGCTCGAAAACGGAACCACGGCTTGGATACACGAAAGCGTAGTGGCAAACGGCGCTGTTTTTGCGGCGCAACAAGGAATTGCCGCTACCGCCCCCACTCCGACGCGCGGAGCAACAGACGAAGTTGTCGTAGGCGATGTAATAGTTCCGGTGCAAGACGCAACAGTGCTTACTCCGCGTCCATTGGTTATAGATACAGCGATTGTTGCCGAAACGGCAACGCAAGTCCAAGAAGGGCAAACGCCTCCTTCCGCACCAAGAACGGTACACACATACAGTCGAAGAGGCAGAGACCCGTTCTTACCGCTTGACAGGTCGCACTTTTTGCGCGAAGGTCTCCCCCACTTGAACAATATGACCCTTGTGGGAATTTTGTATGACGCATCAGGCGGATTGGCGCTTTTTGAAGAAAGAATAGGAAGCGAGATTACCGCGTTCTCTATGAAAATAGGCGACCCTGTGGTAAGTGGTAAATTGTTGAGAATAGAAGACGGAAAAGCTATTTTCCTTTTGCGGGAAGCGAATTTCTCATACACGGTTATAAAAGAATTGAACGTTAATTAAAGGTGGTATATATGAAAAGGAATTTTGTAAACAAAATCATCTTGGCGGGATTATTGCTGATTCCGATGTGTTTGTTCGCTACACAGCGATTGCCAAGCGGAACAAATGACAGAGTATTTGAAAGATGGGAGTGGAATAATGCCACACTCAGTTCAATCGCGACGCAACTTTCGACTGTAAGCGGAGTTGACATTGTGGTCGATAACACTATCGCTAACGAAAGAATACGCCTCTCGCTTCGCAACAGAACGTGGCAGGAAGTTCTTGCTATATTGTGTCAGATAAACGGTTGGGCATACATCGTATCGGACAACCATATTTTTGTAGCAACCGCTACCGACGCAAACGAACAACTAATTCGCGAAGAAACAGTGCGCCGCAACTTAGAGGCGATAGAAACCTTGGAAGTATTAACGATACGCCTGCGCAACACCACCGCCGACGAAATGGAAAGAGCCGTTCGCGCAGTCCTTTCGCAAAGAGGTCGCGTTTCGGCGATTACTCACACCAATTCTTTGGTCGTTCACGAACTCTCTCGGAATGTCAATACCGTTATGGATTTTATTGACGAAATGGACAGAGAAATGATGCAGATTTCAATTTCCGCAAAAATCGTCGAAATTTCTTCGAGAGTACGTAATAATATGGGTGTTCAATGGAGTTTCTTCGGTGTCGGCGGAAACACAGTTTCGGGCGATATTCATCATATGACGCCTATTGCGGGCGCTCTTCAGAGTGCGACATTCGGAATACTTAACGAAGTCGATTTCAACATAACGATGGAATATTTGTTTACAAGAGAAAACAGCGAAGTTGTTGCAGAGCCGCAAATAACGACCTTGGAAAACAGAGAGGCGAGAATTTTTATGGGTAGTCAAATCCCCGTAACCCGTCTTGACATCTCAGGAAACGACATAGTTGAAATGCTTAACGCAGGTACGGAATTGATTGTCACACCGACCATTACAGGACAAGGCGACATAAAAATGGCGCTCAACCCAATCAAAAGGTCATACAGTATGTCAGCGGACGGACCAGTTATCACCGAGCAGAGCGCACAGACAAACGTAGTTGTTCGTGATGGCGAAACAATCGTTATCGCAGGTCTTACAGACGACGATAACCAGCAAACCGCAAGAGGAATACCGCTTTTGATGGATATTCCGATTTTAGGTCGTCTTTTCAGAAGCACGGAAAGCGACGTAAGAAGACGAGACCTCGTTATTTTTGTGACACCGCATATTATCAAAAGAACGCGTTTGGATTTGATTGAATACCAAAGAGAAACATCACCAAACAATACAGCGCAGGTAATCAGACCCGAGCCGTTGCCCGCAGAATGGAGATAATGTGTCAATAAAAGTTATGATAAACGGCTTGCCGGGAAATGTGGCAAAAGAAGTGGCGCAAGCCGTTATAGCGCGAGGGCTTGAACTTATCCCCTACTCGCTGACAGGCGCGCAGATAAGCGAAAAAGAGATAGAAATCGGCAAAAGCAAGATAAAATTACTGAAACCCGACGAAAAAGAAAGCGCTATTGAAAAAATAAAAAGCGAGTTCGGCGAATTTATCACAGTCGATTACACGCACCCGACAGCGGTAAATTCAAACGCCGAGTTTTACATCGCGCACAATTTACCTTTTGTTATGGGAACAACGGGTGGCGACAGAGTAAAACTTTTCGACGACATCAAAAACGCCAAACTTTCCTGTGTAATCGCGCCGAATATGGCAAAGCAGATAGTCGCGCTTCAGTTTATGCTTGAACAAATGCAGAAAAACTTTCCCGATTTATACAAAAATTACACATTGTCGTGTAAGGAAAGCCACCAAAAAACCAAAGCGGATACTTCTGGAACCGCCAAAGCAATCGTTGATACTTTCAACAAAACGGGAATTAAACCGATTACATACGACGACATACAACAAGTCCGCGACGAGCGCGAGCAAATGGAATTCGGCGTACCTGAAAAATATCTCGGCGGACACGCGTTCCATACCTATCGTTTGGAAAGCGAAGACAAAACCGTCGCGTTTGAATTCCGCCACAACGTCTGCGGCAGAAGCATTTACGCCGACGGAACAGTTGACGCGATAATCTTTTTGGCGAAAAACCTGAAACCAAAAGGCGAAGGCACTTGCTTTTCTATGATTGACGTCCTGAAATCAGGCGCGATGTAAATAAAATTTATTTTGAAAAAACACACAAAATGTAGGGGCAAAAAATCTTTTGCCCTTATTTTTTATTCTGCAATAACAAAAAAAACCGAACTTTTTTAAGTTCGGTTTTTTTTAGGGATGGGATTTAAAAGGAGACACTAATTTACGATTCTAATAGGGCAGACATTCTGCTTGGTTGCAAACCGCCCTGTGCTTCCAATGCTAAACCCGGCTCCTGCATAATTTTGCCGAGAAGCATTGATACTACGCTGTCCGCATAATTCTTGTCAAAAATGTCAAGTGGTGCTGCGGCAGTTTTACCTGTATTAACTTCTACTCTGTCTTTCGCTTTAGGCGAATTTTGTGTTTTCGCTTCCTGCTCCGACACGTCTTTGCGCAGACTTTTCAAATAATCGGAGTACTCTGACCCGACTGTCTGCATATTGTTGATAACGCCGTTCATAATGAATCCCTTCGTTAAAGTTTTGTTCCATACATTTCATCACATTTATCTATGCAAAATGCGTGCCAACACTGTTTTTAGCCGCCAAAAACGCAATTACCATCCATATTTTGCTGAAAATGCAAATTTTTTTCTTAACAAATAGGGAAAATATTGCCAATTCGACAATTTTTCTTGACAAACGGATGTGGAATATCTTATTTTATTGGCACTGAGTAAAATTGTTATTACTTTTAATTGAAAGAGGTATCTTTATGGCTTACAAAATCACAGAAGATTGCTTGGCGTGCGGCGCTTGCGTTCCCGAATGCCCGACAAACGCAATCGTAGAATCAGGTTCAACATACGTAATTAACGCGGATGATTGCACTGATTGCGGTGTGTGCGTAGATTCTTGCCCTGCAGACGCAATCAAAGCATAAGTTTTTTGATTTGCCCTAGAAAACAAAAAAGGCGCTGAATTTCTTCAACGCCTTTTTTTATAAAGATTATTTTTTCTTCTTCTTTTTGTCGATTGCATTTTGCAACAAATTTGCAAACTCGCTCGCTCCGTCTTCGCCGCCTGTTTTTGCTGTATCGTAAGTTAAAGGTGCGCCACCGCCTTTTGAAGACGATTTGTCCGTTCTTTCCCTTTTCTTTTTCGGCTGGTCGGAAATTTTCTGCATAGGCGCAAGCTCTACCTCGCCAAAAGAAAGCACTATTTTTCTTTCTTCGGTATCAATATACTGAACTACGACTTCAACCTCTTCGCCTTTTTTCCAAAGTTTGTCCTTTTTGCCTTTTTCGCCCGCAATGCGCGCCTTATTCAAAAGTCCTGTAATTCCTGCTTCAATATCTATAAAATAGCCGTACTCTTTTTCATCGGCAACGGTGCCTTTTACGGTCATTCCGTCTTGATATTTGCTCGTAATATTAGTCCAAGGGTCGCTGTTTTCGTCTTTGAGCGACAAATCTACTCGGCGTTTTTCAAGGTCGATATTTATAATTTTCGCATTAACTTCATCACCTTTTTTAACGATGTCCGAGATTTTCTTGAATTTTTCCCAGCTCAAATCTTCCGTTCTGATAAGCGCTTCAATTCCCTCTTTCAAACAAACAAATGCACCGTTATTACCCGTGCGCGACACAATGCCGCTGATTTTTTGTCCGACTTTTAATTGACTGCCGAGGTCTTTCCACGGGTCGTTGCCCACCTGTTTGAGAGAAAGTTTTACTTTTGTAGCGGTAAGCGGGTCTTTGCGCTCAACGGAAATCACTTTGAAAGTGTAGTCTTTACCGACTTCAACAACATCTCTGACATTTGCGGCACGCGTCCAAGAAAGTTCTGAAATATGCACCAAACCTTCTACTCCATCCAAATCAACAAAAGCGCCGGTCTCTTCTTTTTTGCTTTTATCCATAAGAATGCCGGAAACTGTGCCGCTGATTGTGCCGCCGCCTTTTACGATTGCTTCTATTTCGGCAACTCTTCCTTCAACATCGCCTGCAACAAGCGGAATTCTTGAAAGGATAACATTTGTACCTTTCTCAATTCCTGTTATAACAAATTCATAATTTTCTTTAAGGTATGAGTTCAAATCTTCAGGCTTCAATTTTTTCGTATCAAGTTGCGAAATAGGGCAAAATGCGTCGTGTCCGAGAACTTTAACTTTCAAACCGCCTCTGCTTACTCCCGTAACTGTTCCCGAAACAACGGTTTTGTTTTCCGCCATCTCCCGAAGTTGAGCTTTAGGCGCTTTTCCTGATTTGGATTTTTTCTCGTCGCTTGACGCCGAACCTTCTTCTTTTTTTTCTGCTTCTTTCTTAATCGCCTGCGAATCGAGTTTTTTAATTTCCGCCATCTGCTCTTCTTGTGCAGAAGTCAGTTCCTCTTTTTTTGAAACCGCTTTTCCGTCACTCATACCATCTCCTCTTCTGACCGCTTTGGGTCTTTTTTTATTTTTAGTGTTTTATTTTCTTTTAAAAACCTTGCAAACCGCAACAACGACTACAAACAGGCATAAGCCCTTTGGCAAGTTGTCTGCGGAATTCCTTATATTTTTCGCCGTTCCAAATTTCGTAAAACGGCTGTTCGTTTATATTGCCCACGGTATAATCCTGATAATCGCGGCAAGGTGTAACACGACCGTCGGGCGACACTTCTACAACGTGATATATGCTTTGACATTTGTCGTAGCCGCAAGTCCAAGTATGGTCGTTATAGTATCGTTCGATGTCTTCTTTTTCGTAAATATCGGGCAATATCTGCGGAACGCTCTCACGCCCTTTGGATATTTTCATAACTTCTTTTATTTGCTTTGATGTTATTTCCGCATCAACGTCATTAAAGCAAGATTTCAGATAGCCGCGGTGCGCAGTCGGAACTTCGCCGAAACATTTTTTATAGACAGTTTCGTATTCTTTCGCGCGTTCCTCGGTAATATACCAACCGTAATAATAAGGGTGAAGCTGGGTTTTATCCATAACCAAACGGTGAATATCCGCCAAATGTTCGTAGTTCAAATTTGAAACAACCGTAATCGGCACCACCATAGGATATTTCAGTTTTTTGCGTTTTTTGATTTCATCGACTTTATTTATAACGCCCATAATTTTCTCGAAGTTGTCCGAGCCGACACCCTCGCCGCCTGCAGGAGCGCGCATTTTGTTTTGCGATGCGCTGTCCCAGCCGTCGAGCGACAAAAAGAGTATCATAAGTGCGCCAGTGTCTATCAATTCTTCCAAAATCGGCTCGAGCGCCTGTGCGTTGCTGACAATAGAGCCGTAAAGTTTATTTTTTCCGAGTTCTTGAAAAAGCGGCACAAGCGGCTTCCACAAAGTCGGCTCTCCCCCCCAAATGTAGTAGGTCGGGCAGTCGTGTTTTGTGTCGGCTATAAGTTTTTTGACGACCTCAAAGTCGAGTTGGTCTAATTTATGTCCTGCTTTTACTTTTTCGCGAAGGTGTCCGTTTTCACCCCATTGTCCGCAACTTGCGCAACGCAAATTACACGCTTCATTTACCCTCAGCGAAATTTGGCTTATCGGAACGTCTTTGTTCGGGTCGTATTTTTTGAAATAACGGCGCCACATCGAACGAAGCAATTTAGCTCTGCTTAAATCTTCCAAAAGACACGGAATAAGGTGTTTTGTTATGAACGGCAACGGAAGTCCCGCTTTACCTTTAACACTCGACATTTTTTCTCCAACACTTTTTTTATACTTTTGAGGAGGAAAAATACTATATGCCAAAGCAAAATAGCGATTTTTTAAGAATTTTTTCGTATTTTTTATTGAAACTTGTTTTTTAGCGCCTCAACTTCTGCCTGCGACAACTCTCTAATCTTTCCGTAAGGCAAATCTCCGAGTTTAACGCTTGCAAAAGACAGGCGTTTCAGTTGAATTACCTTTTCTCCGAGCGCTTCAAAAATTCGGCGTACCTGCCGATTTTTCCCCTCGCACAAATCCATTTCATAGCAAAATTTGTCGCCGTCGCGAAACTTAAATCTTACTGCCGCCGCTTTCAGATTTTCACCCTCCGACACAACGCCTGTTTCAACAATTTTCTTCATTTCCGCAATGCCCAATTCCCTGCCGATTTTTACAAAATACACTTTTTTAACCTGAAATTTCGGGTGAGTTAGCGTAAACGCCAAATCTCCGTCGTTTGTTAAAAGAAGCAGTCCTTCGGAATTAAAATCGAGCCGACCGACGTATTTCAGCGCCTCATAATTTTCGACATTCAGTTTTTTCAGCGCGTCGTAAATAGTCGCCCGCCCGTTTTCGTCGCTTCTGCTTACAATGGCGCCTTTGGTTTTATGATAGGCGTAATATCTTTTCTGCAAATCAGACAAAATCTTTTTTCCATCAAGCAGAATTTCGTCAGTATCCTTATCGACCTGTGCGCCGATTTGCGCAACCTCACCGTTAATTAAAACCTTGCCCGACAAAATAACTTCGTCGCACTGTCTTCGAGAGCCGACCCCGCATTCGGCGAGGTATCTGTTTATTCGTATTTTCATTATTTTTGCTTCCTTTTGACAGGAAAATACATTTTGCGCCACACAAAACACTCAAAAAATCAACTATTTTTTTGTTCATCCTCAAATTGTGCATTTAACAAAACGCCGTAAAAGAAAATGCTCATTCAGTGTTTTTGAAATTCCTTGACTTAAACGTTTAATAAAACTTAATTTATTCCCGAAAAGAAACCCAAAAATGCTTTTTGAACTTATTTTAAAGGAGTTATATTTATGAAAAAGTTATTTGTGCCACTGTTTGCGATGCTTTTATTGCTTGGCTGCGCCTCTACCGACACCCCAACCGTTGAGTACGCGACCATTCATTTCAGTTTTGTGCCCGATGTCGATTTGGGGGCGGGAACGGTAAGTTTTAGCGCAGGCGGCGCTACTTGGACAATAGATACGGCGCACGTATCATTCGGCGATATAGGTATTCACTGGGAAGAAGATTGGGCGCCGAGAAGCGCGCAAAGACAACCGCGCCACGATACGGGCGGAAGACCTGCCGCGCTAATCGGCGACGGCAAGCATTTCGCCATTGATTTATTGAAAGAACAATACGTCGGATTTTCAATGCCGCTTCCGGGAGTATTCAGCCACATTCATAAGACTGCGCATAATGTAAATAGTTTAAGCGGAACAGGGCAAAACATTGTTGGAATAGCAACCCCTCCTTTCTCCGAAACTCTCGGCGAAGGATTTACGTTTTATTTTGCAGGTAAAGTAAACAACGGCGCGGTCGAACGTAATTTTGTGCTCCGCACTCGCGTTGCTTTTGGCGAAAACGATTTGGACGATACTATGTTTCGCCTACCGGTTCAGGCTGATGAAGTCTGGGATTTCAAATTATCGCCGAGATTTGCGCATTGGTTTGGCGGAATAGAAGTTGGCGCGCTTACAGCTGACGGCAATAATATAAGAATAGACGGCTCAAACAATACCGCTCAACTTACTCGCTTTATAAGCAGATTTGGCGGAACTAATTCAATGGACCTTATAACTATCAAAAGATAGTAAACGGCGAAACATGAAAAACGGCAAAAAAATAATAGTAATATCTGTTTTGTCTGCAGTAGCTTTGTTTGCGCAAGACCAAGAGACGGCGGAAACCGCGCCCGTCGAAACGCTTGATATGGGAGTAATGCTTGTGCAAGAAGCCCACGCTCAACTCACGCAACCAAGCGACAGAGTTGCAATAGTCGATACTATTACGCGCGCGCAAATCGAAAGGTCTATGAACACAAACCTCTTGGATTTACTCGGTACAATGCCGGGCGTCCAAAAGAAAATCGATTGCTCCGTCTGCAAAACCGCGCACATTCGACTTTTGGGATTGGGAAGCGGATATTCGCAAATTCTTATTAACGGTTTGCCTGTTTTTTCGGGTTTGGGAAATATTTACGGAATAGAGCAAATCCCGCTCGTAAATATCGAAAATATATTGGTAATGCGCGGAGCGTCAAGCGTCAGACACGGAAACAGCGCAATCGCAGGGGTGGTCGATATTATCCAAAGACCAATTCCGCGTGAAACGCAAACGTATTTCCGAGCAATGTACTCAAATTTTAACGAACAGTATTACGACGCATTTTTCTCTAAATTTATCGACGAAACAAAAACGGGCGTAGAAGTTGCGCTGAATTACACCTCCGCCCCGCGCATAAACACGGACGGCATAGCCATAGACAAACTCGGAACGCTTATGGATAATTCGCCTGAATTTGACCGCGTGGCAATTTCTATGCGGCTCACTCAAGAAGTTGGGCAAAACACCCAACTCAACGCAAACGCGCAAGTTTCGTTTGAAGACAGATTTGGCGGAACAAGCAACTCGGATCGCAGATGGATAGGCGTATTTCAGCCCGAAAGCAGTTTTGTCGATAATCAGGGAAACCATAGACATCGACCGATAATTTATCAGGAATACGCACGAACACGGCGCGTAAATTACGGTGTTGGCTCCAAAACCCAAATTACGCCGAGCATAATTCCCGCGCAAAGCATAGTTAACGAAAACCGCGTAAATTTCATTCAGCATTACCAAGAAAGTTGGTATGGATTTTTAACCTTGGAAGCGTTGCAAAATATGGTTTTCGGGGTCTCGGATTTCACGTTTAACTTCGACAGAAATCAACTGCTTGCAGGCGTGAGTTTTACTTATGACCAATTTGAAGACAACCGCTCGCTCGGAACGCATCTTTATACAATTCCCGCCGTTTATTTGCAAAACACTTTTTTAATAAACGATTACTGGGATTTTTCCGCAGGCGCGCGCTACGATTTTCACAATGTTCACGGAAGCATATTCTCGCCGCGATTTGCAGTAAATTTCAGCCCCGACCACCACTGGAATTTTATGGCGACCGCAGGAAAAGGTTTCAGAACGTTTAATTTATTCTCCGAAAATCACGCGGCTATTACGAGCGCGCTCTATATTGTGGACTCGACTTCCGTTGCAAATCTTCGTCCTGAAACCGCTTGGTCGGTAGCGCTAAATGCCCGTTGGTCGCAATTTTGGTTGCTAAATTTGGGAATGGCGACCGAAATAACGGTATTCCAAGCAATGATTTCGGATTATATTCAGCCGTATTATTCCAGATTTACGACGGGCGGACGGCAAATCGTGTCTTACCAAAATCTTGACGGCACGGCTATAACGCGCGGCGTAGAAGGTTTGGTAAGATTTATACTTCCGCGCGGATTTACCGTTGACGCAGGCACAAATTTCACGGATTTCGACTCGCGCAATCAAACATCGTCTTATTTTGCCTATTATTCGCCGCGCGTATCTGCGCTAAGTAGAGTGCTTTGGGAGCCGCGAAGAACGGGGCTTGCACTGTCGGCGGACTGGAATTACACGGGAAGCCAACGCTTAAGAGAAGTTCGCTTCGGCACAAACGTAGTGCTTCCCCAAAGGCACAGCGAGCCGTTTTCGGTATTTAACGCGCAAATTGACAAAACCTTAGGCAGATGGACTTTCAGCGCTTCGTGTCAAAATATCGGCGATTTTTATCAGCAGAGTATAGAGCCCGTTTTTCATCACGAGGGTGATTTTTATTTATCGACTTCTGTTTGGGCTCCCGTCAGAGGGAGAACTTTTTGGTTTGGAATACGTTTTAACGGATAATTTTTGTATTTTTTTTATGTTTTTTTATTTAAAGGAGGTTCCTTAAATGGAATTTTTGAAAGAAAGGTTAGCGGTTTCCTTGAAAATCGCAATGGCGATGATGCTGATGTTCTTCTTGTTCGGTTGTTCTGACGACGAAAAAGAAGACAAAAAAACAGGAGAAATTGTTTCAATTTTGTTCTGGAATAACACTACCGACCTTGGCGCGCCAGCGGCGCCCGCTACTATCAGAGCAGAAGTCGGCAGCAGAATAATTTTGCCGGTTTCCGGTTCGCGCGGACCTGCCACACCCGGAGCCAATGCCACACGAGCGCAAATAGAGGCATTTGAAAACTTCGGCTGGCGTTTTGATGGTTGGTTTAACCAAGCAGGCAACCGTGTAGGCGGAGCAAACGACACCCTTGTAATAACAGCAGCCGACACATTAAGTCCAAGATGGCTTCCCATAAACGCCGATAGAAGAGCAACCATAACTTTCAACGCGAATACTCCCGCAGGAACATTCCAAGGACGAGCTCCCGCTCAAATGACTGTAATCAGCCGGGCAGGAGCACCTGCAGTACCTGCGGCGCAAATGATTAACGCTTCCGTTCTTGCCGTAAGCAGCGGCACGCGTTTTAATCGCACACAACAGGGTTTCTCTATTACGGAATGGAGCCTTACTCCCACAATAGCGCCAAACGCAGAACGCGGAGTGGACTTCTGGAACATTCGCGACACAATTCCCGTGGAAGGCGATATGACTCTTTACGCAATTTGGACGGACTGGAGACAATCAACAGGAAACATTTTAATTTCGTGGTACGTCGGCGGACCGATAGTAAACGGAGTAAATGCGCTTCAATCTCCCATAGCAATACCCGGTAATCCGTTCACCGCAACCATAGACGAAGCATACATTTTGGTAAGATACCCATATATGGAATCGGGACACTGGGCAGGCGTTAATGTAGAAACAGGAAGAACGCTAAGGCACGCTTCGGGTTCAATAGAACTTTGGCCCAACCTCGACGTTAATTCACGCGATATTACTCACCCTGTTGCAGGCGCTTTCGCAGTTAATTTGCGCACAGACGATTTCCAATACCTTGGAACTGCCGACAGAACCACAAACGCAATTGTTGCGGCAGAACGCTTGAAGCTCGGAACAAATGCCGCAGGAAACCCGCTTACGGACGCAGAAAGAACACAGTTGCAATTAGTTGCGGCAGAACGTCTTGAAGGCGGAGAGCACGGCTCGCCTTGGATGAGAGTATTTTGGCCCGGCGCATACGAGCACCCACGTGGTGTTCCCAGCACGCCAAACGACAGCGTTGCAGGATATAGTCGTAGCCAAAACGCTAACAATTGGTGGAATCGCGTAGTTATAGATATGTCCCAAGACGGTTCGCTAGATAACACCGCCCCTGCAATAGACAGACTGCGCAACGCAGGACACGACGGTTTGGGCGCAGGATATTTACTTAGTGGAAGATTAACCGTCGGCACAGATAACTTCTCATTTGAAGTTTTGGGTCGTTGGTGGGGAACTGTGAACAGACCTACAGGTCCCAACGAAACGAACGAATCTCATACGGGATACTTCGACAGCCAACAACACGCTCGTCCTGTTTGGTCGCAATACTGGGTAGCGGCAGGCGAAACGCTTCATTTCCGTCGCAGAGCGCAAGTTCACAGATGGTTAAACGAAGTTCTTGCATTCTACAGAATACATTATGACTTTGCATACTTGGCGCAAAGAAGTTATGATCTCGGACTTACAGATGTTGTAGGACGCATCATTTTCAGTCGTGAATTGGTTATTGCACACGTTGGAAGCGGAACTGCAGATAACCCTGAATTTCCTGCATACGTTCCGACAAGAGGAACGCTTCCGGCAAGAAGAACGCTTTGGGATGAAATACACGGTTCAATCATAATGAACGCTGCAAACTGGGATTTCGATGCTACAACGATTGCCCCGGCAGCAAACTAATTCGGATTTTTAAGAGAGTGAGGGAAATTCCCCCGCTCTCTATTGTGAAAGAGCAGGCGCAAATACTATTTTTGCCCTGCTCAATTTAACAAAAGGAAGAAAAAGCGTTTTGGACTTAGAAATGGAAAAGAAAACATTAGCGGTAAATTTCGCATTAGCGACAATATTTCATATTGCCGCCTTTGCTTTTTTAGCGTTTATTTTCGCAAAATCAACTCCATTCCCCGAAATCGACAAATCCGTAATTACAGTAATGCTTGTAAGTCCGCAACCCGCAACGCAACAAACGCCCCCCCCGCAACCACAACAAACCCCGCCCACGCCAAGAGAACAGCAACCAAGACAAGAGCGCATAACAGACCCCGAGGCATTTACCCCGAGGCAAGAAGAAATCGAAATTACCGAAACCGAAATTTTGGAAGAAATATCCGAACACACGCAAGAAAGTAGCGAAACAAGCGAAATTTTTGTAGAAACGGGCGAAATATCAAGCAACACGGACGAAGTCGCTTTTTCTCAAACAAGAGAGGAAACCGTCGTCCAATTTACCGAAGCGCCAAGGGCGATTTTTATGCCGCAAGTTCCCTATCCCAGAGCCGCAAGAGCCGCAAATATCACAGGAACAGCCGAAATCGCCTATATAATAGATGTGGTAGGGCGCGTGCGTTCGGTAGAAATACTGTCTATGCCTCCCCACCCCTCGTTTGAGGCAACAATAAGAAGAACTGTTATGTCGTGGCGCTTTACTCCCGCCAAAAAAGACGGCGTTCCCGTTCAGATAAGGGCTACTCAGACAATTGTGTTTGAGTTGCAGGGGTGAGTTGTCAGGGACGTTTTTTATCTCTTTCTTGCGAGTTTAGTTGTTTCTTCCTCTATAAATTGAATGAAGCAAAAATTATCTGGACTTATGACGATTGTTTATTCTGTCTTTATTCTTGTGTAAATAAATTCCTGTCGGCACCAAAATTGCCGCAAACCCCAAAGTCGTAAAAACTCCGATTCTGATATTTGAACGCTGTTCAGCTGTTCTTCCTGTGCGGCTAACAGGTGTTTGCCTAACGTGAGGCGACCACGTTTCTTGGATTTTAACATTGTGGTTTGTGTTTCTTGTTTCTTCTCGAACAAACAAACTGCTTCTGACGTAAACAGTTTGTTCGTTTCCAAAATTATCGATTATTGTTCTCTGTTCAAAGATTTCTTGGCTGGTGTTTTTTCTTGTGTTAATATCAAAATCCGACTTTCTCGCTCTTCTCTCGCGTTCTCTGTTTGAAGCAAAAAAAGTGCCAACCCTATTGCACAAGGGCTGGGCACTGTCTTTTTCGCTAATTTCTATAACTTGCTCTAAAGATTCCCAAAATGATTTGTGAATTCCTCTTCTAAAAATCGTTGTAGCGGTATTCTAAATTCAATAAGGCACGATTCATCTCGTATCATCGTCCCTATAATAATTGTATTAGCAGTTTCCCTTGTTCTAGGGAAGCCGCCTGTTCTAACAAAACTATTAAAGGATTCTATAACATACGAACGATACATACTTCCAAAGCTAGCGAGAGTTGCTAATGCTCGATGTTGATTATCATATTCAGAGCTTTCTGTTTGAATTAACTGTCTCAATGAATCTGGAGATAACCTAAAAGTATTAGCGTCAATTCTAACATTCCTAGACCAAGAACGCACTGTATCCAATGCCACAATAAACGTTTCACTACACATACTAGGCAGTAGCAAAATCCGCACTTGCTCTGCTCGTTGTTCTGCCGCTATACGCGCCCTTTCTTGTTCTTCACGCCTTTGTCCTTCCTCTTGCTCTTGCATTAACTGTCTTTCAACAGGAGTCATCAAACTCCTTGCGGCGGTCAAATCTCTTCCAAGCCTCTCAACTCTTGCTTGAAAGGCAGTTGCGTTTATTATACCGTTATTTGCCGCCATTTGCGCCGCAGGGAAAAACTCTTGATATTGGAATACCACCTCACGCCTTTTTTCTCTGTCGTTTGGAAGGTTTTCAAGCCTTCTAATCTGCGCAAACATATTATTGCGACGATTAACAGAAGGTGTATCGTGTGCAGGCATATCTTGTGTAGTTTCTCTGAAAAAATTTATCATAAGTTCTACAAACCTTCGTTCATACGCGCTAAGCGCCTGAGCAAACACACTCCCCGCTACAACCAATACCGCCATCATTGCGGCAACTACCAATCTTTTCATAAAAACACACCTTTCCACCGTTTCTAACGGCAAGTTAATTAAAGTTAAGCAAAAACAGCGGGAAAGGCTGTTCTGCCAAAATTCATGTTTCTTGCGATAAAAGATGAATATGTACCTGTACTTTAATTGTACCGAAAAGCCTCCGACAAAACAGCCCAAAAGTGTTTTGATGACTTTTCGATAAAAAGAAATTTTTCAAAGAACAGATACAAAGCCAAGAACTAAATCTCGACGATTTATCTTTTATCGCACCCATAAAATAATTTTTGCGTGCACCGAATTGTAAAAAAAACATTGAATTGTTGTTTTTTTCACGCACATTATACTGTGCAAGTACTATATTAACAGTGCAAAAGTGGTAATTAAATAGAACATATAAAAAAGGAGTATCTATTAATGACAAAACATTCAAGTTGGCTTATTCCTTGTAAAGATTGGTTTTTAGTTGATATAGCCTTTGAAAAAGTGCAAAAATTAGAATGGGCACAAAATAGGTTTTTGCTGGGTATGAAAGAAGGAGATATTGTTTATATTTATAAAACAAAACCATATTCAGAAATTAAATATAAAGCTATAATTACAAAAGTAAAAATTAAATATTCAGATTTACAATTTAATGATAGTGAATTTATAATAAAAAAAAGAAATTACAAAGAAAAAGATTTATTTTTTGAGTTTGAATTTTGTAATGATTTACCTCAAAAGAAAATAACTTTTAAAATGTTAGAAGATTGGGGTTTTTCAATTCCTCAATCTAAAAAATTACCCAATACTGTCGCAGAAAAAATTGCAAATGCTTTTGCATTTGATTTGTTGGACAATGATGATAATCAAATTCAAGAAAAAATAAATTTAGCTGAACCTGCAACTACACAACAAGCAGAAAATTCTTCAAAAAGAACTCTTGATATTGTGGGAAATAAAAATAGTGAAGCCGTTCAAAGAGATATAAAATATTCTAAATATGTTTTGAAAGAGGCAAATTACGTCTGTCAAATAAAAAGTTCTCATACAACATTTTTAACTAACCTCGGCTTTCAATACATGGAAGGGCACCATTTGATACCTTGTACGGTGAAAAATGCTAAAGATTTTGAAAAAAAATACAATGTAAATATAGATTGTGTAGAAAACATAGTATGTATTTGTCCTACCTGCCATAGAGCAGTACACTTTGGAGATTCTGAAGTAAAAAAAATGTTAGTAAAAGAAATGTTTAGCCAACATAAAGAAATTTTGAAGAATATAGGAATTGATATAACTGAAGACGAATTGCTAAAATTGTATATATAGGACTTCGCCCAAGATACCCTATTAGGGAGCGTAATACCATACGCCGCCCCTGCGGTTTTCTAAAAATCTCTCGCCGAACTATCCGCCAAATACTCCCGAAGCGAGCTGTCGCCCCAAACAATATCGAGCGGCATATTTACGTATTCGTACTCGTAAGGCGGTGGGTTAAGTAAAAAATCGTCGGGCGAAGTCAGCGCGATTGATTTCAGTATCGCAACGCTTGTTTTCACGGGCTTAAATTTCGCCAAATCCGTAATGTGAATTTGAAAGCCTACGCAATCGTGTTTTTGCAAGGTTTTATCGTCGGTTTTTCCGCAAACTCGATTATCCGCTCCCGAATATTTGTTGAATGTCGGAGAAAAATCGTGTCGTCTCAGAATGCAACCGTCTATATTGAACGAATTAAATGTTTGCAGAAATTCCGCGGGCTTAATATACGGCGCGCCGAAAAACTCAAAGGGCTTGCAAGTTCCTCTTCCCTCCGAAACATTGGTGGTTTCGAGCAAAACCTGCCCGGGATATACAATCGCGGTATCGACGGTCGGCATATTCGGCGACGGAATTACCCAGGGAAGCCCCGTTTCTTCAAATTTCATATTTATGTCGTAGTTTTGCATTTCAACAACATTCAAATTAAGGTTTGGAAAAAATTCGTTCTTGAACATTTTGGCGATTTGTCCGATAGTTTTTTTGTGAGCCATTTTAATTTGCGCGCCGCCGACAAAACTGAAATATTTCGGTTGCAACACCGCGCCCTCTTCCTCAAAAAAGCCGATAGGATTAGGTCTGTCCAAAACAAGCATTTCTATCCCAAGTTTTTCGCAAACGCCCGCGCATTCTTTCATTGTCCAGATGTATGTGTAAGGTCTTGCGCCAACATCCTGCAAATCGACAATAAGACAATCGACCCCTGAAAGCATTTCGTCCGAGGGCGTGCGGGTTTGTCCGTAAAGCGAGTAAACGCTTGCGGTGTTTTTCGCCGATTTTTCATCACGGGGGGCGACCGTCGCCTCCCACTCTATCATATTATCCTGAGTTTGCCCGAAAAGTCCGTGTTGAGGACCGAAAATCGCTTTGATGTTCGCGCCTTTTTTCTGCAAAATGTCGATTATGTGATTAAGTTTTGCATCTACCGAAGCCGCGTGGCATAAAATTGCAATGTTTTTTTTGCCGATGTATTTGTCGATATTCGCCGACAGTTGCGCTAGTCCTGTGATTACCATATTCACTCCTTGCATATTTTTATTGTTTTATCAAAATCAGAAACAATCTTTTGAATTTTATTAAACTCATCATATTCAGCCTCTGCTTTTTCTTCTGCTTCTCCTTTTGAAATTTTGCCTTTACCATCCAAAATCTTGAATTTTCTGAATGATAAAAATTCATTTACGCTTTGTGCAAATTCTGCCATACTAAAGGCGTTTTCTTGCTCTATTACATCTTCAATATAGTCAAAATAACCGTTTACCGCTCTTTCCAAACGCCTGATTTCTGTTTCCGACAAATAGTTTTTCGCTATTTTAACATCTGATTTAAGAATTCGTCCTTCGGGTGCGTTTTTCCAAGTTGTAAGTCCCATATTTTCTTTGTTTCTGTCAGCTTTTGTGTAAATAATTTCCGCCGCCGTTTGTCCTGTAATGGCAAAATGGAATTTATTTTGCACCATTGCGTAAAAATCGTGGGTTGTTAAAGAATTTTTGTTGTAATCAATACTGCATTCGGCGAAAATATCCGTAATTTGTTGCCATATTCGCCGCTCGCTTGCACGAATGGAACGAACGCGCTCCAAAAGTTCGCGAAAATAATCTTTTCCGAAAGCGGTTTTGCCGAGTTTTAGGCGTTCGTCGTCAAGAATAAAGCCCTTGGTGATAAATTCTTTCAGTGTTTTGGTTGCCCAAATACGAAAAGCGGTTGCTTTTTTTGAATTAACGCGATAGCCGACAGCGATAATTGCATCGAGATTATAGAATTTAGATTCATTTGTTTGCGTTTTATCTGCTATTGCTCCGTGTTGAGTGGTATGTGCAAAAAATGCACTAACCACTTTTTCGTCAAGTTCTTCTTCTTCAAAGATATTCTTTAAGTGTCTTCCTATTGACGTTCTATCCACGTCAAACAACTGTCCCATTGCTTTTTGGGATAGCCATATTGTTTCGTCTTTTACGACAACATTAACATTCACATCTCCCTGCGGGGTGTTGTATATTAAAAATTGCATTTCTTTGTTCATTTATTCTCCGTTTTTAGCAAGAAAATACGTTTTGAGCGACGAGCGCCACCCTTTTTTCATTCCGCAAACGGGATTTCTTCGTGCAGGAAATACCATTGAACGTAATGCTCGCGCAGAACGCTTTCGAGATTGTTGTACATTTGCTGAATTGGGTTGTCGGATTTTGGGTCTATCGGCAGGAGTTTCATTTCGTAGTTTTTGCCGTGTCTTATCATAAATACGGTGAAAACGCTGACGTTGTCGCTTGCGAATTTCAGAAGTTTATCTAATCCTGCGCCGCCTAATACTTTTTTGTTGAAAAGATTTACGGGTTTTGAGTAAGGCGTTTCTTCGTCGAAAACTGAAAAGAGAACTTCTTTTTTACTTAAAACTTGCGCCATTGCCAAAGCGCCCTGCGAATTGGGTTTGCCGAGTTCTATAAAGTTTATTTTTGCGAAAAGTCCGCTCTTTTCCATATTGTCGGCAAAGGCGCGAATTCTGTCGGACAAGTTTTGCGTACTGAATTTAAGGACGGCGTTTGCGGGGACTTTCATAAGCGATATTGTCGGCGTTATACATTCCACGCCGCCGAAATGCGGGGTTGCTATAAGAACCGCCCCATCTTTAAGCGCGGTCTCTATTTGCGATTGAGCCTTGGAAAAATCTATCCGTTCTTTAATAAACTCGGCAAGTTGCGCGGGCGCTCCCGTAAGCGGGAAAATTTTTTCGGCGTAATGATAAACTATATTATCGCGCACTTCTTTTATTGTTGCTTCGTCGCTCGGCAAGCCGAAACTCGCCAAATTTTGTTTTATAGTTTCACTCTCCTCAACGTTTTGAGCGTAGTAAACATTTCCTGCCTCAAGCAAGATTTCTTTTGTTTCGTCAAACGATTTCCCTGCTATCTTTTGCAAGATTTCGGTTGACTGCAACGTTTTGCTTATTCCCATATATTTCCGCCTTTTTTTTGCTTTTTTTACGAAAAGATACTATATGTATATGCCCAAAAAGTATTTTTATGCGAATTTTTATATAAATTTGTGCAATTTTATACAAATTTTTTATGGAGGTCAGAAGTAATATATTGTTTAGAAGATATACTTTTCCGGGCGGAATTCACCCCCCACATAATAAAGATGCAACTCAAGGCTTGACTATCGAAAGATATCCTCTGCCGCAAAAAGTCATCATTCCGACTGTAATGCACATAGGAACTCCTGCAAAGGTAATCGTGAAAAAAGGCGATAAAGTTGCAAAAGGACAATGCCTTGCCGAAGCGGACGGACACGTTTCTTCTCCTGTATTTTCATCCGTTTCGGGTGTTGTCAATACTGTGGGAATTTTTCCGCACGCGTCAGGACAGTCGATTGCGGGAATAGAAATTTTAAGCGACGACCAAAACGAAGAGCATCGCTTTGAACCTATAAAAAACTGGAAAACTCAGGCGCCGCAAACCTTAATCGCAAGAATAAAGGACTGCGGAATTGTGGGAATGGGCGGTGCAGGGTTTCCTGCGCACGTAAAACTTTCGCCGCCGCCCGACAAAACTATAGACGCACTCATAATTAACGCCGCCGAATGCGAACCGTATCTTACAAACGACCATCGCCTTATGTTAGACCGTCAAGAGAAACTTCTTAACGGAACAAAAATATTTCAAAAAATATTAGGCGTACAAAAAGTCTTTATTGCAATAGAAAAAAACAAGCCAGAAGCGATTGCTTCGCTTAAGCGCTTAACTGCCCCAAACACGGAATTCCGTGATATAAAAGTCGTTGCACTCAGAACAAAATACCCGCAAGGCGGCGAAAAACAATTGGTTTATGCGGTTCTGAAACGAGAAATCCCGAGCGGTAAGCTAACTTCGGACGCAGGTTGCGTAGTGCAAAACGTGGCATCTACCGTAGCCGCTTACAACGCAGTAGTGCTGGGAATTCCGCTTACCGAAAGAATTATCACAATAACGGGCGACGGCGTAAAAAGACCGGGAAATTATCTTATTCCTGTAGGAACAAGCGTTCGTGAAATTTTAGAATATTGCCAAACCGACTTTACAAACACAAAAAAAGTTATTATGGGCGGTCCTATGATGGGCGTTTCGCTGTCATCGCTGGATGTTCCCGTTATGAAACAGACATCGGGACTTTTGGTTTTGAGCAAATCTTCTCCCGGAATGTGCGAAAACAACTGCATTAACTGCGGACTTTGCGTAAGTAAATGTCCTGCGCGGCTTGTTCCCTCGATACTTGCAAAATATTCCCGAAAACTTATGCTTGAACAGGCTATAGCAAACAACATCAGAGATTGTATGGAGTGCGGATGTTGCTCATATCTTTGCCCGTCAAAGGTAAACATTTTGCATAAAATTCGTTTTGCGAAAGACGCTATCATTCGCGAAAACGCTAAAAAATCATCAACCAAGCAGGGAAAATAAAATGACAGAGGTTAATTTACTACATATTTCGTCTTCGCCGCATATAAGAAACAGCCGCACGGTGCCAAAAATTATGCTCGACGTGATTATTGCGCTTATGCCTGCAATGGTTGGAGCAGTAATGTTTTTTGGGGTAAGAGCGCTTTTTATTACGCTCTTGGCAGTTGCCACCGCCGTAATAACCGAACATATTATATCGGTATTTATGATGAAAAGAAAAACTTCGATAGGCGATTTAAGCGCAGTTATTACGGGAATTCTTTTAGCGTTTAACCTGCCTGTTGCAATAAGTCCGCTTTTAGTTATTGTCGGAACGGTTTTTGCTATCGGCGTTGCAAAAATGGCATTCGGAGGTTTGGGGTGCAACTTCATAAACCCCGCGCTTGCAGGTCGCGCGTTTTTGATGGCGTCGTATCCTGCGGCTATGACAGGCAGCATTTTCGCACAAAATGTTTCGGGAGGATTTGTAAACATACATTTGTCGGGCTTTAAACTTGATACCGTATCAAGCGCCATAGCAATAGACGGAATTTCGGAGGCAACACCGCTTGCCGCGCTCAATATTTTGCAGAATGCAGGCATTAACCTGCAAGTTTTACAAGAAGCGCTCGTACCTCTATTTTGGGGAAATGTCGGCGGAACTATCGGTGAAACATCGGCTTTTGCTCTTCTTTTGGGCGGAATTTATTTGATATTAAGAAAAGTTATACACCCGATTGTACCTTTAATATATATAGGCGGCATATTTTTGATTTATTGGCTATTTTCGGGAAGCAACGCCAGCCTTTTCAACGCGACGGCGCTTACAATTCCGACTTTCCACATACTTTCGGGCGGAATATTTTTGGCGGCATTCTTTATGATTACCGATATGACAACCACACCGATAACCATAAAAGGGCAGGCGCTTTTTGCGGCGGGTTGCGCCGTTATAACAGTTCTCATACGCTCGTTCGGCGGCTATCCCGAGGGAGCGTCTTATGCAATTTTATTTATGAACTTGCTGACCCCGCTCATAGACAGATACGTCAGACCGAAAGTTTACGGCACAGGAGGTAAAAAATGATTAAAAGCAACTCTGTTAAAATGATATTGGCTATTTTGTTTTTCTCGTTTATCGCGGCATTAACGATAAGCTCCGTCCATCAAAAAACATATCAGATAATTAAGGACAACGAAAACAAAGCAGAACAGGCATCGCTTAGAAATGTTTTGTCATACGGCGCAAACGCAAAGACGGACACGCTCGACGGCTTCGGTGAATTTTGGAGAGAATACGACAAAGACGGCAATGCCATAGGATACGCATTTATAGGGGAAACGCGCGGCTATTCGGGCATAATAAGATTTATTTGCGGTATAGATTTGGACGGCAAAATTAAAGGACTTTCCATAATAAGCCAAACCGAAACCCCCGGTCTTGGAGCAAGAATAACAGAAGCCGCTTCGGGCACTTGGTTTCCGTTCCGAAGAAGCGAAGATAATACGCCTTGGTTTGGCGAGCAATTCAGAGGAATTTTGGCGACAAAACCTATAAGCATTAACAGAACAAGCAACGAATGGCACAAATTATCCGCCTCGCAAAGAGACGATTTGCTGAGAAAAAACGAAATTACGCTTATCACAGGCTCGACAATAACTGTCAGAGTGATAAAAGAAGAACTTTCGGCAAGAGCGCAAAAACTTATGGCTTTGCTTGCTGTAAACAAATATTCACAGCCAAACAAAGAGCCGTACGCCGAAGATTTAACGGAGGACGAAACTGATGTTCAATAAATTCATACAAGAACTAAAAAGAGGCGTTATAAAAGAAAATCCCATACTGATATTGGGACTTGGGCTTTGTCCGACGCTCGGCGTAAGCACTTCCGTCCAAAACGGGATAGGAATGGGCGTAGCGACAACGGCAGTGCTTATCGGTTCAAATACTATAATTTCGCTTTTCAGAAATTTAATCCCCGCCAAAGTGCGAATTCCCTGCTATATTGTAATTATTGCGACTTTTGTTTCCGTGATTGAACTGCTTATTAAGGCATATTCTCCCGAACTCAACACAAGTTTGGGGATATTTATTCCGCTGATTGTCGTAAATTGTATAATTTTTGCAAGAGCCGAGTCGTTTGCCGCAAAAAATCCCGTGTTCCCGTCAATAACCGACGGGCTTGTTATGGGGATAGGCTACACTCTGGCGATTGTGGTCGTAAGCGCCATTCGCGAATTTTTGGGCGCAAACAGATTGCTCGGACTAACGGTTATCCCCGATTTTTCACCTATGACAATATTTATTTTAGCGCCTGGCGGGTTCTTCTCAATTGCGTTAGTATTGGCTATAATAAATCACATTAAATTGAGAGGTGCAAAATGAGTGAAATGCTTGTAGTTTTTATGCAAATATCAATCGGCGCCATATTTATCTCGAATTTCGTTTTGTCGAGGTTCTTGGGTTTGTGCCCGTTTTTCGGTGTATCAAAAAAGCTGTCGACCGCTTTAGGAATGGGGCTTTCCGTTACATTTGTTATGGTCGGCTCAACGCTGTTCGCTTACCCGTTTAACGAATTTATTCTTAAGCCAATGATTATCGACCCTGAAACACAAATGCGAATAGGCGGGGGAATTACAACAAACGGTATGGAATATTTTCAAACCATTTCCTTTGTTTTGATTATTGCGGCGTTCACCCAAGTCGTAGAAATGATGTTGAAAAAATTTTCTCCGATGCTTTACGAATCTTTGGGAGTATTTTTACCCCTGATGGCGACAAACTGCGCTATTTTGGGCGTGGCGTTGCTTAACGTGCAAGTAAATCAATTTACAGGCGAAATCTTCCAATTTCACGGAGCGATTGTACATTCATTTATGTCGGGAGTAGGCTTCACGCTTGCAATCGTTCTTATGGCGGGGATAAGAGAACGGCTCGAATTTGCCAATGTTCCCAAAGCGCTTGAAGGCTTGCCTATATCGCTGATTGCCGCAGGACTTATGGCGATTGCGTTTTTGGGTTTTACAGGAATGTCGATAGGAGGATAAATGTTTACGACTATTTTAGCTTTTACCACACTTGCCTTAATACTCGCGATTATTATGGTTTTCGCCGATAAAAAATTTTATGTCGAAGAAAACGTGAAAGTAAAAAAAATTCTTTCGGTTCTCCCCGGAATTAACTGCGGCGCCTGCGGATTTGCAGGTTGCAAAGCATTTGCCGAAGCGCTTGCCGCTTCCGACGCAAGCGCAAAAACAAACGGTTGCCCTCCCGGAGGAGCTAATGTCGCAAGCGAAATAGCAAATATTACAGGAAGCCAATCCACGGGTCAGATTGTGCCGAAAACTGCCAAAATTCGTTGCAAAGGCGGAAGAGCAGAGGCAAAGGAACGAGCAATTTACGACGGAATTAATGATTGTTTTGCCGCTGTTTTAGTAGCGGGAGGCTCAAAAGAATGCAGTTTCGGCTGTCTTGGTTTCGGAAATTGCGTAGCCGCCTGCCCATTTGGCGCTATTTCAATAAACAAAAACCAAATAGCCGTTGTGGACAACGAAAAATGTTGCGGTTGCGTTGCCTGCGTAGCGTCTTGCCCGCGAGACCTTATAGATATTACGCCCGATTCGCAAAAAATATTTTTGGCTTGCAACAACCACAACAGAGGCGCAAACGTAAGGTCGTGCTGTTCAGTCGGTTGCACAGGTTGCACAATTTGCATAAAAGCGGTGGTCGATCCAAACGCCATAGAAATGGAAAACAATTTGCCTAAACTTAATTATAAAACAAGTGAAAACTTTATACTTGCAATGAAAAAATGCCCCTCAAACAGCTTCACAGATTTGGCAAAAGGTCGCCCTACAGTAAATATTGATATGCAATGCAACGGTTGCGGAAAATGCGTAGAAATCTGCCCCGTAAAAGGAGCAATTGTCGGAGAAAAGGGCAAACGCCACAGTGTAAACAAAAATTTGTGTATAGGTTGCGGACGTTGTATTTCATCCTGCGAAATAAGAGCAATAAGAGTTTGGGGCTCCCTTGCGCACGGCGATATTTCCCGTTCAAGCAAAAACGCAAGTTATTATTCGTAAGAGCAAGGAAAGCAATTTTTATGATTATGAATAACTTTGACCTTATGCAAATAGCCGACCGTTTGGAGTCGATGGAAGAAACAATAATTTCGCGAATTCTTGACCGTATGCAATACAAAAAAAATTCGCCCGTTTACTCGACCGACAAAGTTCTTATAAAAAACACCCTCTCCCCCTGTGCCTTTTCTCCGCTTGACTATATGCACAAGCAAATCGAGCAGATTTTTGCGCAACTCGGAAAATTCACCGTCGCCGAAGAAAAACCTTTTTTCCACGATACCACTCTGCCGATAAACGCGAATATCGTCCAAAACAAAGAGAATTTTACCAAAGATATTTTAAGCGAAATAAACATAACCGATAAAGTTAAAGCGCATTATTTGTCGTTTATAAACAATTCCTGCGAAAATGGCGACGACGGCGAATACGGAAGCACGGCGGAAGCGGATATTTCGGCGCTGGTAGCCGTTTCAAAGCGAATACACTACGGCTCTTTTTATGTTGCCGAAAGCAAATTTCTGTCTAATCCGCCCGCCTACAAAGAAGCGGTAAAAGCAAACGATAAAGAAGCCGTAATGGCAATGCTGACCCGCAAAGAAGTCGAGGAGAAAATAATTCTGCGAGTTCAAGAAAAATGCGACAAAATCCAAGACGCTTACACCTCAAAACTGCGAAAAAAAATCGACTCGTACTTAATCGGAAATTTCTACGAAAACACAATAATCCCGCTCACTAAGGAGGGGGAACTGAAATATCTTTTTGCCCGCGCCAAATAAATGACCGCCGAAAAAAAAGACCGAATACTCCGAATGCTGATAATCGCCACAGTTTTTGCGATAACGACTTTTTCTATTCCCAATAACACCGTAAAAATTTTCTCCGCCGTTATGGGAGTAGCATTTGTAATCGCCGTTGCAGTCGATTTTTGCCCGTCATATTTCGGCGTGAAAGTAAACTGCGCAGAAAAACGAAGAAAAATTTTAGTAGAAAAACAAATGAACGAGGTAGCCAAAGAGCTGGGGTTTTGAGAACAAAGCAAAAAACCTCGCTATTTTGCAAGTTTTTACACTTATACCGTGAAAAAACCACATTTTTACCGACTTTTCTCGGTACACCTGCAAGAAAATGCAAAAAAAAGGCAGACACATAGGTCTGCCTTTACAAATAACCGAAAATTCCTTACCTACTTACCCCAATCCTCGCAGAATACGAAAATCTTCGACCGTTGGGAGACGCAAGGCATTGATTACGCTCCGCTCCACGAACATACGTTTGCGTCTCTACAATGATTAGGTATGTGCCGTTGGCGACGTATCTGCCTGATTGGTTGATTAGATTCCAGACGATTGCGTTTTATAGGGGCGGGGGCTGCCAGCCCAAATATCCGCCTACTGCTTTTGATTGCGACCGAATCTCAGAAATGCTTGAACGAATACGATTACAGAAATAACACTAAACGCTATTCCTAAATACTCGTTTCCTACAAGGGCGAAAATAACAGATATAGCCATAGCAAGCAGTATTATTGAAAAAGCAATCCACATAGAATTTTTAGCAAGCGTTATTCCTTCCAAAGTTACCTTTTTTCTGATTTCCTGCTCAATATCCGCTTTATCCATCAGCCATTTAACAATAGACACGTCTATTTGCGCCAATTTTGACAATTCATCGGCGGACGGCAGTAAACTGTCATTTATTATGATATTGCGCTCTATTGCGTACATATTTTGACTTTCCGCTGTTCTGATTTGATGTTGCTCTATTGCCATTATTTACACTCTCTCCCTTGCTTCTTGCAACGCCTTGTTTATATCGCCGTAAAGCCGATATTTGTCGTTCAGCAGATTTATTTTATCGTAAATTCTTCCTTTGTATGTCGGAAAATACGAGTTCGCCAAATCGTTATAAACATCAATTGCAGTTAAATCATAACTGTTTTTTTGCATTGTATAAAAAATATTAGCCATTATACACCTCGCTT
>Ga0131853_10001212_pt1 | contig 46613 bp, 55 predicted proteins | sample TergutLab28metaG_FD_92764 | JGI IMG/M metagenome (GOLD analysis project Ga0131853, IMG submission 92764) | Labiotermes labralis P1 segment gut microbial communities from Petit-Saut dam, French Guiana - Lab288 P1 (version 2) (version 2) | ecosystem: Host-associated > Arthropoda: Insects >... | reverse complement strand
ACCCGGCGCAACAACGGCTTCTGTATAGATGTTATCATTGCCGTTTACTGTAATGTCAACAATCTCAACAAATGCACCCCTCGTGCCGCTTGCGTCCTCACGAGTGACAACGGTAATTTGCTCTGAATCGCCGCCACAGCCTGTCAACGACAAGCCCATGACCGTAACCATTGATAGCCCTAACAAGGACTTAATAATTTTCTTGACCATTTTTACATTCCTCCGTGATATGTTTTGCTTGCAAGACAATAATAAACGGCGAATGTATTATTCAAATATCAGTTATGTAACTTTCATGTAACTTTTTTTGAAAATAAAAATCGGTTGCTGCGCACACGACAACCGACTAACACAGCTTGAAAAATCCGTCAGAAAAAATTTGCATTATTTACCCCCTTGACAAATGACGTTATTATTGACTATAGTCCAATTTTAACCTCGGAATAGATTTTAATCCATTTTCCTATTGTAGATATTGCCACGCCAGGCCGGCCGTTGCGCTTCGCACAACGTTCATGCATATCACTTTGACTTTTGCCGTTTTGGTGCAGGGATGCGATTGATTTCTTGAAGTCTTCATCGTATTTAGGGGTTTTGTAGACATGAAAACTCAGCTCCTTTTGTGTATAGTTTAATGATATAGGATTTTTGGTTTTGTGTCTACTTTTTAGTGTAGCACCAGAACACTACAACAAATTACGATAAGGCAGCCAACAAAACGGATAATGTATGAAGAACGGCTACTCATAATGGGTAGCCGTTCTTTCTGTGGTGGTGAACTTTTTACAGCACATAATCGCTAATGCAATCGTACCAATGAATATATTTATCATCGTTTACGATAAGCACTTCGCTGTCCGGCAGTTTTTCTGTCCACAACTCCTTATATCGGTCTGTTTTCCAGTTGAAGCGGTTATACCGCCGGAAAAGAACCGTGCGCCCGTTCTGGTCAACGTACAAGATGATCATGATGCCTTCGCAGATTTCAAGAATTGCAACGGTGTCAAAAGAGCGTGAGCCGACTTGTACGTTGTATCTGCCCATAATATCGGCACATTCCTCTTTGCTGACTATAATAGTGTCGTCGCTGTTTAATACTGCAACCCCTTTTGCTTCTTGATGAATTTCCCTGCCGATGTTGTTTTCGCCTACCTCGTAACGCAACAACCATTCATCGTCATAGAATGAACCGAAGTAAAACGAATTGTCTTTAACCCTCATTTCGGCAACATAAGAAGCGTGAGTTTCGGTAAGGCGCATAAATTTGGTGTGCTTTGTGGTTTTCTCGCCCTCGGTTTCCTCGACATCAACTTGGACGCAGGGGATTCCATGTACCACGGCTTCTCTGACGCACTCCATTTTATTAACGCCTGTCAGTCGTTTGTCGGGGTCATCATAAAAAGCAAAACTTGATTTTTCTCCGACCCTTGGAATCAACAACCAGCCCGATATTTCTTCGTACTTTACCTTAAAGGGTGGTTCATTTGCTTTTACAATTTTTAATTCAGGCATAACCTTTGGGAACATTCTGTTTTTTGAACTCATGGTAATTTCTCCTTTTTTTGTCTGTGGAGGGTGAGGGTACAGGGCTTTGAAGTTTTCCTTAGCTGTACTGATACGGCTTTTTACAGTACCAAGCGGGATATTCAGTTTCAAGGCAATGTCTTTTTGGTTGTACCCCCTGATGTAAAATAAATACAGCACTTGTTTGTCTTTATCGCGCAACAAATCAAGCGTGTCGTTGACGAGTATCGCCGTTTCAATACCGTGTTGTCAACCGGCACTTCGCTGATTTCATCAAGAGGAATTTCCAATTTTTTAGCTTTTGCCTTGTAATAGTCCACGCATTTGCGTGAGGCTATTACAATAATCCAGCTTTTGAAAACGTCCTTGTTTTTCAGCTTGGCAAATCCTTTATAAGCTGCCAAAAGAACGTCCTGTAAAACATCCTCTGCGTCAGAATGGTTCGATATTTTATGGAACAAATATCTTTTCAACATATTCAAATGCGGTAAGCAGAGGTTTTGAAACTCCGCAGAAAATTCATTGCTCATACGCACTCACCTCCGTTCAGCTTATATTTTTGAAACCGACTTCGATATATAAGTCTGAACGAAGACGAAAAAGATTCAACTTTGAAAAATATTTTGTTTTCCATAAAAAACAGTTACTTTCATCAGGCGTACCATCATCATTGAGAGGGAGAAGGGATTTGGTGGCGAATGATGAGTTATTTTACGAAATTGTGTCTACTTTATTGACTATAGTCCAATTTGGAAAAAGCAGTTGATGGTTGTGCGTGCCAACGATGCACGCAATGATGAGTCCGCCGCCTCTGTATCACCAAACGTACTAAGTATATTGATTGACAAGCTTAGCATAGCACCCATTTCCGCCCCCCGAAGCTGATTTGGCGAAGGTGCTCGGTTAAAAATTTCGATATAAATTGAAAAAGGAATGTCGGCTTTTAACATTCCTTTTTCTGCTTTTCAATATTTTTAAACAGATGATGCAATCATGCCATGGTATCTGCAATTTTTTGAGCAAGGTTTTGGCGGCGACCAACAGGACAGCCATCAGCCTGAACCTTGCCTTCAAAAACGGCTTCGGCGAAGGCTGCACAGCCAGGTAGACCGCACGCACCACAGTTTGCGCCCGGCATTAGGGCTTTTATAGCGGTTAGTGTGGGGTCTTCGCCCACTTTAAGTTTTATGCCAGCAATGCTGATTATTAGTCCAAAAAACAGACCCAAGCTACCAACAACAGCCGCTGAAATTAAAATTATATTCATATTATCATCCCCGCAAATCCAAAAAATGCAATCGACATAAGGCCTGCTACAATCATTGTGATGGGTAGGCCTCTTAGTGATTCTGGTACACCTTTGTTTGCGTCCATGCGTTCACGAATTCCCGCAAAGAGAACGAGGGCGAGGGTGAAGCCAGCACCACTTCCAAAGGCGTGTATGATACTTGTAAGCAAACTATCTGAATACATAGAAACATTGAGCATTACTATACCTAGTACAGCACAGTTGGTAGTGATTAGTGGCAAGTAGATGCCTAGTGATTTATACAATGGCTGGCTGTATTTTTTTAATACCATTTCAACAAGCTGCACAAGCCCTGCTATGACGAATATAAAGACAATGATATATAAAAATGTGATGTTTAGGGGCTCTAAAACGAAATTGTACAAAGCGAATGTGGCGGCGGCGGAGATGGTCAAAACAACCGTTACCGCCGCACCCATTCCTACCGAAGGTTTAAGTTGCTTTGAAACTCCGATAAAAGGACAAATGCCCAAAGAGCGGGACAAGACAACATTATTGACCAATGCGGCACCTAAGAATATCAAGATTAGCTGTTGCATGGTGCACCTCCTTCACCACAGTCCATAGTGCAAGCTTTTGAGGCACAGCCGCCTTTTGGCTTAACTGGCGGCTTTTTACTGTCACCCGAAAGGAATCTGTTACGGAATTTTACAAAACCGAATATCAAGAAGCCTAACACGAAAAATCCACCTGGCGGCAAGGTCATTACAGCAGTTCTTGGGAAAGCTTCGGGCAAGGTTATAAGTCCTCCGAGGATTGTGCCAGACCCCAACAGCTCCCGCACAAACCCAATCAAAAATAGTGCCAAGGTAAAACCAAGCCCCATACCTATGGCATCAAAAGTTGTGTTCAGTGGGGAGTTTTTCATAGCGAAGGACTCCATCCTTGCCATTATGATGCAGTTTACGGCGATGAGAGCAATGAAAATACCCAAGGCATCGTCAAGCGCTGGAAAATAGGCTTGAAGCGCAAAACGCACCACAGTAGCAAAGCTTGCGCAAATCAAAATTAAAATCGGGATACGAACTTGACTTGGTATTACCTTGCGCAAAAGCGAAACCAACAGACATGACGCAAGCATAACAGCTAGTGTTGCAAGCCCCATGCCAAGACCGTTTATTGCGGTGACAGTAACCGCAAGCACAGGACAAAGAGCAAGAGCATGGGAATAAACAGGATTATCATCAAGAATCCCTTTGCGCACGAGGGAAAAATCAGTTTTCTTCATCGGACTCCTCCTCGTCATCGTCTAAAATTGCATAAATCTGCCCTTGGACATAGGTAATGGGGGCGCGATGATTGCGGTTAAAGTAGTGAGCTGCGTCATTTATAGCACGCAAAATAGAATCCGTAGAAACCGTGGCAAAAGATACAGTGTCAACATTGATATGCTCTACCCGCTCGTCAAAATTTAAGCCAACAAACTGCTGGTTGAAGTTTGGTGCGTCAATAAATCTAGCTCCAAAAGACCAAGCTTCTGTATGGTGAATAACTCGCAAATCTTGAATAGTGCCATGAATGTCAGTAACCAAGGCCATTTCAATAGGTCCATGCCAACCCCGCCCAGAAGTGAAAAATACGTAACCAAGCAAGTTGCCCGTTTCGTCAAAAGCACCTACCATCCAATCAAGAGCAAAGCTGTTTACGTGATTAAATTCCGTAAAGCGTGTGCCTGGGATAAGGTCTGCGATAGCGGGGTATGTAGGCGGCACAGCGGGACTAAGTGGCGCACCTGCACTAGCGAAGCCTAAATAAGTTGTTGCGTCGTTTACAGCACGTAAAATTGCATTAGTAGAAATTGTGGCCCCTGACGCTGCATCGATTTCTTGTGGGCTTGTGGCCCGGCGGGCAGAAACTAAAATTCCAATGCGCCCCACAAAAGCATCACTAAACCAATCTTCGGCTATAATTGCGCCGATTCCCGGAGTTTCGGAGTGACTTAATACTTGCAAGCCTTGGATATAGCCCTGAGGGTTAAAGGCTACCATCATGTTAATTGCTCCGCCATAACCCGAGGTCATAGCAGAAAGGGCATGGCCTATAAGGTTGCCGTCTTCGTCAAAGCTTGTGTCAATTCGAGTTAAGCTGTTGCCTGAGATATTGATATTGGTGTATTCCACACGATAAGAGCCGGGCAGTAAAGCCTCTAAAGCGGCGGCGGCGGCTTGGGCACGGCGTTCGGCGATGGGTCCTTCGGTTACGGAAAACGTAAAGCCTAAAAGCACCGCTGCCAGCGTAGCAAACAGGGTAATTGCAATTGTGGGTATTATAATTTCCTTTTTCAAATTGCTCGCCTCCTTTTAAATCCTTTAATTCTATCAATAAGCGGTACAGCCAAGTTCATTAGCAAAATCGCAAATGCCATGCCTTCGGCATAGCCGCCGAATAAACGGATAAGTGCCACCAAAACGCCACAACCTACGCCAAAGATGAGCTTGCCGTACCATGCCTTCGGCGAAGTGGCGGGGTCGGTTGCCATGAAAATTGCCCCCAACATCAACCCACCAATTATAAGTTGATAACTTGCATATTCTCCCATTATGAAGGTTAACCCAAAGACTGTAGCGATGAAGCTGACAGGGATATGCCATGAGATTGTTTTGGTAACCAAGAGAAACAGGCCGCCAAGCACAAGGGCAATAGTGGCAGTTGTGCCAATTGCACCAGGCACATTGCCAAAAAGTGCTACTATGTAGTCTTCGATTACAGGTGGCACACCCATAGTGTTTAGGCGATAAAGGGGCGTTGCCGATGCAAGTTCGCCTGAGTTAAGCCAACCCGCTAAGGGATAAGTGTAGCTTTCAAGCATAGCAGACGAATAGGACACTGCCAAAAAGCCCCATCCGGCCAACGCAGGATTAAGAAAGTTTTTGCCAAGCCCACCAAAGAGCTGCTTAACAATTATAATGGCTACAAAGGCACCAACCACAGGCATCCACAAAGGGATGGCGGGAGGCATAACCATAGCCATCAGAAGCCCTGTTGTCACAGCACTTAAATCCGTGATAGTTATAGGTTTTTTGGCGAACTTTTGATATATGGCTTCAAAGGCTACACAACTTGTCACCGTTACCAAAATGATCAAAAGTGCCTGCAAGCCAAAGAAGTACACACCAAGCCCTGCTGCGGGGAGTAGCGCAATCAGCACGAACACCATAGCCTGCGTGGGGCGGCTTGGGTTTGCAACATTTTCTGCCATTACTTCACCTCATTTCAAAATTATTTTATATCAATTCCAATCATTTTCATTAGATGACGTGCGTTTCGTGTGGTGCTTATACCATCTTTGATTTTGAAGTCAAAGTGAATTTCGTTGCCCACATAATGCTCACTAAAATGATGATTGGCAAATCCGCCAGCTTTGCACACTTCAAGGTCGTGGGTGGTCACTATCCCCAAATTCTGCCTTTTGCTTAGGTTGAGAAGCACCTGTTTGGCACCCTCAATCCTGTCCTCGGAGTTAGTGCCTGCAAAAATTTCGTCAATAAGAAACAGCATTGGTTCGTCGTTTTCTATTATGTTTTTTATCCTCAAAAGCTCGGCATAAAATGTGGAGATGCTTTGTTTTAGGTTGTCGGGGGGCTTCATGCACGTCCAAATGCTGGCAGATGGTGCGGTAAAGCTGGTAGCGCACACAGGCGCACCCATATACATTAGTACCATATTAATGCCTACTGTACGCAAAAATGTTGTTTTGCCCGACATATTTGACCCTGATATTATGGCAATGCCGTCCAGCTCCAAATTATTTGTGACCCTGTCGTGTTCCTCGATAAGTGGATGCCCGATATTTGTAGCCTTGATGGACATATTGTCGCTAATTTCAGGATATGCCCAATCAGGATTTAACTGCGGCAAAACGGCAACGCTCGCCATGGCTTCAAAATATCCAATAGCTTCCAGCCATGTGCGCATATCCGCCGCCCCTTTGCGGCGTGTATTCTCTAATGCGTATACCAAATGAACATCCCATAAAAACAAAATATTTAACAATAAATCTAACAAGGTTATGTTTCTGGCATTTAAAGCCCATGTCATGCGGCGCAAATTCCATTTTTGCGGCAGTTTTGCTTGCCACGATCGGTTAAGGTCGGCGGAAAATTCCGTCTGCCTAATCAGCCCTGCCATATCACCAAAATCATCAAGGCTACTCCCGAATTTACCTAACTCCTTAAGCACTGCTTCGGTTTTATTGGAAATTGATACAAAAATCATCACCTGCGCAATTACTACAATGCCTGTAAAAATCAACAAAGCCTGGTTTAAGCCGATAATGAGATTTACAGTGACAAGTAGAGCGATAATGATGGGAAACATACGCACAACAACACCTGCAAAAATGCTTGGAAACAGAGTTTTGCCATTTTCAAAAAAACGAATCATTTCTGCTGGGTCATGAGATATATTTTTAGACATACCACCTATGACCTTGATATTCTCGCAAAAATTATGATTTTTGGCAATCTCCTTTATAGCCCTTTGACGGCGTAACACAGCTTCTTTGTCCCGTTTGTGAGTTAAAAACAAAAGTTTCAAAATTTCCTTGCCGTGATAGGTGTTGGTGTCGTTTATATGCTGGAACAATGATGCTTCGCCAAATAAGTCCAAATCCCTGCTGTGAGGGTGGTCGCCACAAACATATTCCGAGCCGTTGTCTTCAAACTTTACCCATTCGCCCATTTTCCTGTCAGCATTTTTAAGACCTAACCGCTCTTTGCACTTATAAATTTTTTCTTGTCGCATATGCCGAGAGTGAATGTGAGTTAAAACCAAAAATGCTATCAAAAATATGGAGAAAGCTAACCACGTAAGCACCCCGTGTCCCATAAAGTGTCCGTAAATAAGCACCCCTTGAGCAAGTAACACCATGATTATCCTTGATGTTTTCATCCTAACACGCCCTAACTGTAAGAGTGCAAACCATATAAAAGATTATTTACCCCCAGCCACGTAAACAGCACCAAGCCCACACCAACTATCGCCATGATAGCTGTGCGTTTGCCCCGCCAGTTTTTGCGAAGCCGTTGGTGCAGGTATATTACATAAAAAATCCATGTAATAAGCGACCAAAGCTCCTTTGGATCCCAAAACCAAAAGCGGCTCCACGCATCTGATGCCCACATACTACCCGAAATAATTGTAACGGTAAAAAACAACATACCGAAAACAATGGCACGATAGGACATGCGGTCTATTTGTAGCATAGTTTTGCTTTCTTCGTCCTCACTTTTTTTCAGTTTGCTTAAATATTTTATACCACAAACGGCAGCCACAGCAAAAGCGGCGTATGCAACCACACCCGTGCCAGCATGAACAAATAACCAAGGCGAGCGCAAAGCAGGCATAAGGTCGTGTATTTCCATATTACGTGTAGCGGCAAAAACCATCATAACAACAACCGCAGGTAAGCCCGCAGATACAATCCAAGGCATTTTAGGGCGTGCCAAAATTACGATAATAGCAATCACAAGAGCAAAGCCCATGGAATACTCAAACGCACCCCGTATAGGGATGGCAGTCAAAAAAGTGAGGTCAAGCACATCCATTTTTGCCCACCAACGCCATATAAAATAGGCAATGTGAGCAATGGTTGCGGCAACAAACATTAAAAATGCATATTTTTGAATTTTTTCATGTTTAAAGCCCGCACCTGTAAAATAGGCGATAGCGGCTATGATGTACGCAACCAAAGTTAAATTAAACAGCGTATGCACTAAATATCGACCTCTCTTTCTTGGTTTTCGGGAATTTTGACTTGTTCGTCATCGGGTGTATCTTTTGGTATGTCCTCACCCTCATAAAGCATTGCAACAATTTCAAGCTCTATCCCTGATGATTTTGATGCGGTTATTTTATAATGGCCGTCCTTTATCACCACAATTACAGGGGTGAGGTAAAAAGATAAAAACAGTCCCACCATCAAAAGTGCAGATGCCGCCAAAAGCAGTGCAGGAAAGGGATGCGGTGTAAAGCTGACTCTTATACCTGGGTAGTTAATTAGCTCGTTAAAATCAAAACGCAAACTACCGACATAAATATGAGTACCAGGTACAGCAAAGCGATGCTCGTGTATGTGTTCTGTCATAATTAGAACATAATACAAGGGGTCAGGAAAAATTGGAGCATCATATATCAGTGGAATTATGCGCCCTGTTTCCTCTTCCATTGTCCAACCTTGAAACACCGTTTCAAACCATATGCCCGTTCTGCCGTCAGCAGACAAAAAAGAGCGTTCTGTCAAGTAAAACGTATCCCGGCCGCCAGTTGTCACGTCTGTAGCGGTAATCGAACCTGCATACAGATGATGGAATTGGTAAAAGGCATAGGAATTGAACCTCAAAGGATGATTTACCCTTATTTCCCTCGCTCCACTGGTGCGCCCATCGGGGGTGCTTACTGTAATCACGCTAATGCTTTCAATGCGGTCAGTTATAGGGTCACGGCGTGTGAAGCTATGCAAATGCATGGTAGAGCCATCTGACAGCTCGGCTGTTTCTCCTGGTAACAATAGCACATCATCATAATACGACAACCCAAGCACTAGCCCACCAAACACCAAAATCATCAAAAGTGACAAATGCACCAAAGCAGACCCGAAATAACCAATGCGGTTTTTATGATACACTGTAGCCTCGCCTGTGTTAAGTTCACGATAGCGTTTCTTTTGTAAATATGTACACAGACGTGACACTTTTGAAGCTACAAGCTCATCAGTGCGATAGCCACTTTCGGGCACAACAAGCACACCCTGCAATAATTTGCGAAGTGCCATAAAACGGGATATTGCCGCCGCCGCCAGGCTTGCACCCAAAAGCACGCTAACAACAATGAAATACCATTGTGAAAACATGCGATGCAAGCCTAACGCCAAGATGGCTTCCCCGAAGCTGGGATAATTTTCCAGATACCATGTGTCTTCAAAAGTTTGGGGGATAAGCGAACCTGCCACGGAAAAAGCAATTACAACAAGTAGCAGTATCAACCCAAACTTCATAGAACGCACAAACATAAATACTTTTTTCATAAGATTTAATGGCCTATCTGTTGTAATAGTCTTTCAACTTCACGAGCATAATCCCAGCCGTATTCCATAGTGCGGAACAACAAGCGTGAATTGTGCGCACCATTTGAATTTTCGGAAACTACCCAGTCCCAGAAAAACTGGGCATTGCGGAAAGTGTATCGTATTTCATCCAAAGTAGCTTCAGAATGACGGCCGCTTTCAACTGCAAGCACTAAACGCTCCATAAGTTCTGCTAAATGCTGGCCAAAGCCGTGGATGGCTGGATAATATCTGGCTTGAATAGCTCGCACTTCAGAATACAAATCGGTGTGGCAAGCTGCACAACTGCCAGCGATAAGCTCGGGGCTGTTAAGTGGACTTACCCAATTATGGCTGCGATATTCCACTCCGCGAGCCTCGGCATGGGGCATATGACAGTCTGCACAGCTAAACGCCATACCAAGCGGAGCAAGGCTGTTGTGGACGGCCCCTCTGCCATAAATAGTTTCAAACTCAGGGTGCTGAACCTTGATTTGGCGAACGCCACTTCTTGGGTTTACATAGTCTGCAAAAGCAAGGGTTCCAGTAGCATCTCTGGCGATGTTATTGAAATAGTACAATACATCCGTTGGATACATTGTTGCAAGGCCACCTTGCCATGGCAAGATAACCTCGAAAGTATTGGGGTCAAAATGATACTCTACGTGACATTGCGCACAAGCGATTGAGCCGGGTGAAATCATAGCAATTTCAAAGGTGGGCAAAGCAGCGTGGAGATACGGTGCCATAGCACGGGCAACCCCAGGTTCGTTTCCGTGACAGTTAAAACAGCTTACAGGCTGAGTCATCATAGCTCGCATTTCTTCAAAGGGCACAGCATAAAACTCGACACCCATGTACTCACGTATAGCGGGATAGTTAGCCGACTTACAAGTGAAGCAATTAGAGCGAGCCCTAAAACCATAACGTCCCGTCATGTCCAAACCTTCCATTGCGAATGTGTGGTTTCTTGGGCTGTTGTAATCTAAAGCAAAGCCAAAGCCTTCAAAAAGCACACGCTTGTAGGGATTTAGCTCCAGATAACTGTAAAACTCGGTTCGGTCGCTATTAAAAAAGCTTGTAACCACCTCGGGGTGATAATCGTACCATTCTGTGGCAGAAATTACACGTACACCAATACCACCATGATCAGGAACAGGTGGTAAGTCAACCCTAGGTGCACCACAGGCAACAAGCAACGCCCCAAGAGCAATTAGCGCAACTATGTACAAAAGACGTTTTTTCATTAAATTATCCTCCTTGCATATTTGTTTTTTCTATGATATACTGCATTATATCATTCGTCTTAATAAAATTCCGTTGCTATAACCACGAAGGAGGATTATTTTGTGAAAAATTTAGACAAGATTAGTAACTCAAAATTATTTGCAGGTATAGATTTAGAGCACTTGCCACATATGTTAAGTTGTGCAGGTGCAGAGCAGAAGGACTTTAAAAGCGGTGAGACTGCACTATTTGCAGGTGAAAAGCCCTCTCGCATCGGTGTTATACTAACGGGGTATGTACATATTTTACGGGAATGTCCTGATGGAAGTAACGTGCTCATAAAGGTTTTAGCACAAGGTGAAATACTTGCATACGCACTAAATTGCCTAAGCGTAACAGAAAGCCCAAACACCATAGTTGCAAAAACAGCTACCACTATACTGTTTTTCGATTTTTCACGCATATTAGGAATATGCCCTATTGCTTGTGCACACAAACAAAGGTTGGTGGAAAATATGCTCTCGTACACGGCAAGTAAAAACATAGAGCTACAAAACCGCTTAGAAATTGTTAGCTTAAAGTCCGTACGCAAAAAAATCCTAGTTTATTTAAGTACACTGCCAAAAGATGATGATAATTATATCACCGCACCTCTGAACCGGCAAGAAATGGCGGACTTCCTATGTGTAGAGCGTAGTGCCCTTTCCCATGAGCTTAGTAAAATGAAAAAGGACAACTTGATTGACTATACAAAAAATCACTTTTTGCTTAAAACCTAATTATATTTTAGAAAAGGATGATTCGATAATGACAAAGCCTGAAAAATGGATATTATTAGGAATTCCACTGCTCTTTTTAATTGGGGGTGGGTGGCATTTTGTTTTCGATTTTATTCCCATTATCCCCATTGCAATAATGGCTCCCGTTAATGACAGTGTGTGGGAACATATGAAAATGGGACTGTGGCCAGTAATTGGGTGGTGGTCAATATATTATTTGATAAAAAGAAAACAGCACAATATCAATCCACAAGCGTGGTTTATGGCAGCACTATCATCCCTCATCGTGACACTAATTACCCTGCCCTTAGTTTTCTATTTTTATCGCTTTGCCTTCGGAATACCCATGGGTACGCCCTACCAGTCAGCAGGTACATTTGCTTTGTTTTTTGATATGTTTATACTGCTTTTAGCAAACACTTTGGGGCAACTTTTAGGCCTGCATCTGTATAAGCGATACAAAGGTATAAAAATCACCTTAACAATAATCATAATAATCTTTATCGTGATAGTTTTCGCAATATTTACATTCCGCCAACCACAAATACCACTATTCTTTGATTACCTAAACAATCATTACGGGATGCCATAAGATAAAAAATAAAGAAGAACACAAGCACATACTTAGCAATGTGTCCTTCTTCACTTGTATTAAAACACAACCAAAACCCAAGTTGGTTGTGTTGTTGGAATCAGCTCCATCCCGATAAAATAGACTTATCCGCCGCCACCCTGTTAATAATTTCCTCACCGGAATGACAATTATCAAACTTGCCCTCTCGGATTTCGGATGTGACCTTTTCCAGTAACTTCTCGTAGTAGACTTCGGGCGTGATGCTTGAGCTGGTCTGATGAAAATGTTGCTGACCCTCACTCGAAGCTATGCTGGCATAGCCCTCTTTTACTTGATTAATAAGCTCTTGGCGTTTCATTTATACAAACCCCTTTCAAAAATATGATGCGATGTGATACTGAATTTTAGCTCTGTTTTAGTGCGTCCATTTTTCAAATGATATCCTGTGGTTCCGTGAATCTCGAACCCTACGAAAAGGATTGCGGGCCGCCTCCCTCGACTAACGAATCAACATAAACCTGCATCTCCTCTTTGTTGCCAATCGTATGTGTGCGCTCCATAATCAAAATCTGCATAGCCTCTGGTAACGAATAAAAATAGTCCCTTGCCGTCTGATTCTGCGCAAGAGCGAAATCAAGACCCATGGGTATGTCGGGTTCGTATATTTTGTTTTTGTCCAATTCCATTGTGTCGACCTCCATATTTTCAATGTGTTGCAAGAGTACTTTATGGATAGTTTTTGATTTTGTGTGGATTGTATACACATGGTGTCCAGAAATTTTAATTAGAATTTTGAGGTGTCATGTCCTTTTAATTAGAATTTCCGAAGATTTTAAGGGCTGCTTCAAATCCTGCAATTACAGGCTTTGTGTGTATTTCGATTTGTCTGCCACGTTTTTGCGAGCAGGGCTATGTTATTGAAGCGTTTGGACTTCCAACAGGAGCGGGGGTATATGAGCAGTTTGCCCCTTAGGTATAACGGTATTGTGATACAGCGAGGCTTGACTACATCAAGCACCGCTATTTTTATACCCTTTATGACCCAAGAGTTACGCATGAGCGGTCAATCCATTTACTACGGAATAGAGAACTTGGACACAAGGCGGCAAGTGCTTATAAAAACCATTGCTGAAATGACCGCCGATGCAGTATCGCCCGAACACATGAAGCGTTTATCCAACCACCTGGAAAATTGGGATAGCACAGACTTCGAGGACAGGAGACTTGTGGTTGATGGGCTTATATCACAGATACGAGCCACAAGCGAAAGCGTTCAGATTGAATGGAAAATCTGAACGCTTGGCAGAAACACTTTACTTTGCTTATTGTTGTACATTGTATATAGATGATTCCATCTTGACACAAAAAACAGAACACATTTTTCGTTCTGTGTCCTGTTTTTTTATTCCACTTATCTCGTCTGCTCGTAAGAATATTTGCATTGCTGGGTTTTTGATTGTTTTCTTATATCATCCGAGCTTGATGGAGTTTTTTATTTGAAAATCAGTCTTTATACCGACTGCAAAGCCAAAGGCCTTTAAGGTAGCACTACATTGGCGGCAGCATAATTTGCTGCATTAACCAAGGCATTGCGAGACCAAGTTGCAGCACCAACTGCATCAATGGCGACTTGGTAGCTTATTGGGAATGCGGTACCACCTTCAATCAATCCTTGGAGGAAGGGGGTGGCACCGAGGCTCGCTCCGCTTGAACCGAACATTCTCCAGCAAGTATTATTTGGGTGGCCTCCGTCAACCACATTAAATGATACAATGCTTCCGCCTGCAAAAGCAAATTCGACAATTACATCAGCATTATTATAGCGAGTTCTTAGATTTGAGTAGGTGCGGGCGGTGGTAACGCTGATTGTGTCCGTTGTGGGTGTGGTTCCGGGTGTAACCCACGCATTTACCAATGCAACGGTGTGGGTGCCAATGTTTACAGGGTCGGCAACAAGAGCGTTGTTATTAGGTGCTTGCGCATGAACGCCATCGAACGGCCTCGTCACAAACTCCACCGGCTGCCCATTTAAGAAGAGATTTGTTGGCACAATGTGATGCACCTTAAAGACATTGAAGGTATTGCCGTTACGAACAAAGTCGACACCCTCTACAAGCGGAACGTGAATATTATCCACAAGACGGGTTAGTTGCGGCTGGGGGGCGTAAAGGACGGTTAAGGTGCGCAGGCTGTTGCCCTGCACAGCGATGCGGACGATGTGCCCGGATTCGAGGGTGGATGTTTGCGTAAAGTTGCCGCTTCCGCCTCTGGGAACAACTTGTAAAAACTCGCCGTCAAGGTAAGCACGGATCACAATATTGGCGCCGCCGCCGGAAACTGTAACGGTAATATTGCCATCAGTAAGTGTTGCTACATTGTTGGGATTGGCGGATATGATTACCACCATGCTTAATGTCAACACCAGTGAAAGGGAAAACGCTAAAAATCTTCTCATATTAAATTGCCTCCTTTTATTTTTTGTCGCACTGTTTAATGCGATGTGGTTAAATGGCCTCATTTGTTTGGGAGTTGAGGCACTCCGCTTCACTATCCTCCCCTCTATGTAATTATGTGTTATACATAGTGTACAATAAAAATACCATAAATGCAAGACATTTATGGTAAAATTTTCATATTTTTTATCAAACATCAAATAAAAATTTTACAATTGGACTTAAAATCAATTTAATGCTTATAAAAAACCCTTCATTGGCGAAGGGCTCTTCTTTTACTGATTAAGACACTTAACCCAATCCTAAAATTTTTCGGGCTTCGGCGGGATTGGCAATTTCCCTGCCAAGCTCTTTTGCGATGCGCACTACTTTTTCAACAAGCTGGCCATTAGATTTGGCAAGGATGCCTTTGGACAGATACACATTATCCTCAAAACCCACACGCACATGGCCGCCGGATACAATGGCAAGGGTTGCCATGGGAAATTCGTTACGGCCAATGCCTGCCACGGTAAACGTGGACCCGGCGGGAAGGCTGTCCAGTAAATAGGCAAAATCCCTTGTGGTGGCGGCGATGCCGCCGTTTATGCCCATTACAAAATTAAAGTGCATGGGGCTTTTGAAAAAGCCTTGTTTGTTTAGGCGCATTGCAGTGTCTACCATGCCTTTGTCAAAAATTTCGATTTCAGGCTTCACGCCAAGTTCGTTCATGCGGGTAGCGAAGTTTTTGGCCGTGGTTTCGCTGTTGATAAAAATATCATCCCCTCCAAAATTAACTGTTCCCGGGGTAAGGGTTGCCATTTCGGGCTTGTGGGTTAGGGGCTGCATCCGTTCTTCATCAGTCATACCCACTGCCCCGCCTGTACTTGGCTGGATAATAACATCAGGGCAAAGTTGCTTAATTTTAGCAATGGCAAGCCCGTAGCGTGCCGCATCTTGCGTTGCTGTGCCATCATCCTCCCGCACATGCAGGTGGATGATGCTTGCCCCTGCATTGTAAGCAGAAAGGGCTTCTCGCCCAATTTCTTCGATGGTGTATGGTGTGGCGGGGTTATGTTCCTTAGTAACCTCCGCCCCGCAAATTGCGGCGGTGATAATTAGTTTTTCCATCACTCTACTTCGCCCCTCTCTGCCTATCTTTTGGCACAACGCAAGTACCGCCGGCTTTGCAGACGATTATTGGCTCGCTAAGCAAATCTGCCGCCGTTACCCCCGCTTCGGGATTGGGAGCAATAACTTTGCGAGCTACAAACTCCATTCTGCGGGAACTGTTACCGATATTTACAATCTCCCCCGTGGCTTCTATATAGTCGCCTGCGTATACAGGGGCAAGAAATTCTACACTGTCATATGCCACAAAAAGCCCTTCATCCCCATCATGGCGGATTAATAGCTCTGTTGCAACATCACCGAAAAGGGCAAGCATTCTTGCGCCATCTACCAAATTACCTGCGTAGTGGGCATCGGCTGTGCTCATTCTTAATCTGATCATCGCTTTGTCCATGACTTTTCCTCCCAATACTCAATTCTCTATAAACACCAATTCCACTAAGCAAAAATCCAACACCACCCACAGCCGCCACAGCCGGCCCCGCCATCCTGTAAGCTACAAGATGGGCTTCTAACAATGCGGCGTATTCGTATGTGGTCGTATATATATGCCCGTGTCTAATTTGAAAAAGAACCCTTCTATAACTCACGTCCCCCAATTTAGGGGCAAGAACAAGAAGTAAAAGCCCGGAAAAAACACAATCCCCACGACTATAAGTCCAGTACAAACAAAAAGGGTCAACTTTTTAACATTCCTATTTTCCTTCACCTTATTTCCCGAAGATATATAATCCGTCCGACATGCTAACCTTTCATCTCAGACACATTATCGATATTCAATGTGGCCTCTGTGGCTTCTTGCACCTGTTCAATTGTGTATTCCGGATTAATTTCAATAAGGTGCAAACCATCCGATTTTACTTCGATAACTCCCATTTCGGTAATAATAAGGTCAACGGCGGATACGGCGGTTAGGGGCAGGTTGCACTGTTTTAGAATTTTTGCCGCACCTTTGGCGGTATGCTCCATTGCCACAATTACCTTTTTTGCGCCTGACAGCAAATCCATAGCGCCGCCCATGCCGGGCACAAGCTTTCCGGGTATCATATAGTTGGCGATATTGCCTGCCTCATCCACTTGTAACGCCCCAAGTACCGTCAAATCTACATGTCCACCACGTATTATACCGAAGCTGGTGGCGGAATCAAAGAAACAGCCACCGGGTAAAATGGTAACAGGTTGGCCGCCGGCGTTTACAATATTTGGGTCTGCATCCTCGGGAGCGGGGGTTGGGCCAAGGCCTACAAAGCCGTTTTCGCTTTGGAAATGCACGGTCATACCCTGCGGCACAAAATTGGCAACCCTTGTGGGCAAGCCGATGCCCAAATTAACCACGGAGCCTTCGCAGAGCTCCTTTGCCACACGCTTTGCTATAAAATCTTGCATTTGGTCTTTATCCATAATCCACCTCTATTTCAATAAAATTCCAAATTCCATTCTAACCTCTTTGCGCTCTATATCGTTATTTTGGTAGGCGCAAGCATCAAAGCCCATAAGTGCAAAGCCATAGTTTAAGTAAAACTCAATTGCAGGCGCATTACAACTTTGTGTTTCCAGCATAACAGCTCTGCGGTTTTCTGCCCTTGCTCGCCCCATGGCTTTATCCATTAGCCTTTTGGCAATGCCTTGCCGCCTAATGCTGTCATCCACCCATAATTCGGTGATGATTAGTCTGTTATTCCATTCCTCCACTGCGGTTTCGATTGCGGCCAAAAGCTTGCCATCTTCCACAATGCCCCAAGCTTGCACATTTTCCCACCATGGCCGGAAAAGTTTTTCATCATCATTGGGCATTTTTTCATACGGCTTGTCCAATGGCTTTTTGGTAAAGTGTACGTTAAAATCACTATCGTTGCGGGCAATATTCACGTCATAATATTCATAGGCGGTGTAGCGGAATGGCAGTAAATACCCTTGCCAGTCTTTTGCTAAAAGCTCTATAATTTCCATGGACTAAACTCCTTCCGGCGGGTAGGGTGGGTCAAGCACAGGGTGGGGCGGTCGGCCATTGCCTGCGTTGCCCCGCACTACTTTGCGATGTAATCCACAAAAATACCGGGGGTGATAACAATATTGGGATCGATTTGCCCGACTTCCACCAATTCCTCGGCTTCTACAATTACGATATCAGCAGCGGATGCCATCACATTGTTAAAGTTGTTGGTGCTGCCTTTGTATGTGATATTACCTGCCTTATCCACTAGGGAGCCGCCAAGGATTGCAAAATCAGCCCGCAAAGGTTTTTCCAGCAGGTATGTTACACCATCCACATCCACAGTTTGCTTGCCATCTGCCACCAAAGTGCCAATGCCTGTGCGGGTTAGCACGCCGCCAAGGCCGTAACCGCCGGCTCGTATCTGCTCCACCAATGTGCCTTGGGGGGTTAGTACCACTTCTATCTCACCTGCTGTCATTTGCCGCCCGGTTTCTTTGTTAAGCCCGATATGGCTGGTAATTAGTTTGGTGCATTGCTTATTAACAATCAACTTACCAACGCCACGGTCGATATAACCACTGTCGTTGCAAATAATGGTTAAATTTTGAACATTTATGGCAACAAGGGCATCCACAATGCCTTCGGCTGTGCCATTTGCCATAAAGCCGCCAAACATTATGGTTGCACCATCTTTAACAAGTCCCGCTGCTTTTTCAAACGAAATCACTTTATCCATTCCTCATTCCTCATTCCTAATTTTTGCCTACATACCAAATATCATCACCAACAAACCCGCACCGACGATATAGGCCTTGCGGGTTGGTGGTATTATCCACCTGCCCGCTAACGGTAACAAAGTCCACCTGCCCCTTTAATCGGGATAACAATTCATTTACCACCATACGCCCCAAACCTTGCCCACGATAACCGGGCAAAACCTGAATCCATTCCAGCGACCCTTCTGCCACATTGTTATCAAAATCGGCAATACCAAGGGCGGCGGGCGCATCGGCGGCCTCATCCCAAATAAGCACCCAAAGGGATTGGTCAAAAACCGGGTATTTTGTCCATTTTAACACGGCTTCGCCGCTTAAACTATAACCTTCGTAGCATTTATTGATAATATCCGCAACCAGACCTGCTTCCTGCGGCAGATCAACACTTTTGTATGCAAAGCCGTGGGGCAGGGTGGTTTCAAAACCCCCTGTAAGGTGATGTATAAGGCGAAAATACGCCGTACCACTTCTTTTCTGCGCTTCGCTTGCATCTTTTTCGTGCACGACAAATAAACCGTCGGGCTTCTTAAAATAACTTTCTTTCCAAAACGCAGTGGCACAAGTGCCGCAGGGGTCGCTTAAATATAGCACTTTATCCATTTCTTATTCCCAACTCCTAATTCTTAATTATCATAGCAATCCCCTGTCCGCCGCCTATGCAAAGGGTGGCAAGCCCATGCTTTGCGCCTGTTTTACCCATTTCGTGGATAAGGGTTACAAGCACCCTTGCGCCGCTTGCACCGATGGGGTGCCCAAGGGCGATTGCGCCGCCGTTTACATTAACTTTTGCAGGGTCCAGCCCCAATTCCTTACCTACGGACAAGGCCTGCACCGCAAAGGCTTCATTAGCTTCTATCAAATCTAAATCAGCCAATGTTAGGCCTGCTTTTGCCAATGCCTTTTGCGTGGCGGGCACAGGGCCTATGCCCATAATTGCGGGATCCACACCTGCGCTTGCAAAACTTGCAATGGTAGCAAGGGGTTTGATTCCCAGCGCATCTGCCTTTTCCTTGCTCATCACCACCAAAGCCGCCGCCCCATCATTTATGCCCGATGCGTTGCCGGCAGTTACTGTTCCGTCTTTTTGGAAGGCGGGGCGCAGTTTTGCCAGCCCTTCCGCTGTGGTACCTGCCTTGGGATACTCATCCGCATCCACTACAATAGGGTCACCCTTGCGCTGGGGAATTGTGACAGGGGCTATTTCTGATGCAAATCTTCCGCTTGCAATTGCCGCCTCTGCCCTTTGCTGGCTACTTGCCGCAAATGCGTCTTGTTGCTCCCTTGTAAAGCCAAATTTTTCCGCCAAATTTTCGGCGGTTATGCCCATATGGTAACTGTTAAACGCATCGGTTAAACCATCAGCCACAATGGTGTCTATCAGCTGGGTATTACCCATTTTTTGCCCCCAACGCATATCTTTTGAAAGATAAGGTGCTTGGCTCATATTCTCCGTGCCGCCGCAAAGCACCACATCGGAACAGCCGCTGATGATGGCTTGTGCGGCAAGCTCCACTGCCTTTAGGCCGCTGCCGCAAACCTTGTTTACGACAAATGATGACACCTCCTGCGGAATGCCCAAGCCCATGGATATTTGGCGTGCCACATTTTGCCCAAGCCCCGCCTGCAAAACATTGCCAAAAATCACTTCATCCACATGGCTGGATGCTATGCCTGCCCGATGCAAGGCGGCCGCCCCTGCGGCAATGCCTAAATCCACAGCAGAAACATCCTTAAAAACCCCGCCAAAACTGCCAATTGCCGTACGTGCAGCAGAAACAATTACAACCTCTCTCATCCCAACACCTCGTAAAAATTTTCTCTTTATCATAGTATAACTTGCAAAAAGGGTTTTGGCAAGTCCAAAAAAACCTTTACATGGCGGGTGCGGTGTGCTATCCTTGATGCAAGGGGTGATATTTTGAAATTTTATCAAATAGATTCGTTTACGGACAAGGTTTTTGGCGGCAACCCTGCCGGGGTTTGCTTGCTTGGGAAAAAATGGATAAGTGATGACTTGATGCAAAAGATTGCCATGGAAAACAATTTGTCGGAAACTGCTTTTGTGGTGGAAAATGATGAGGATTTTGCCATACGTTGGTTTACGCCAATGGTGGAGGTGCCCCTGTGCGGGCACGCAACCTTAGCAGCCGCCTATGTGATTTTTAACCACGAAAACCACCAAAAACAGGAAATTACCTTTATCACGGGTGATAAGACCCTGTATGTGGCAAAAAAAGGGGATTTGTTGACCCTGGACTTTCCCGCAGATAAAATTTGGCAAATTGACCCAATCGATTCGGTAGATTGCTTTAATTTCAAGCCCGTGGAGCTTTGGCGTGGCACGGATGAATATATGTTGATTTTTGAAAATGAAGAACAAGTGCGCAATGCCGTATGCGACCTGCTAAAAGCCGCTAAAATCGACCTTTCCGGGCTTATTATCACTGCAAAGGCGGATGGGTTGGGGTCGGACTTTGTTTCTCGCTACTTTACCCCAAAATGCGGCATTGATGAAGACCCCGTAACGGGCAGTACCCACACCCTGCTAACCCCTTATTGGAGCAGGAAATTAGATAAAAACAGGCTTACGGCCGCCCAAGTTTCTGCCCGTGGCGGTATATTGCATTTGGAAAATTGCGGCGAGCGGATAAAAATAAGCGGCAAAGCCGTAACATACTTAGTTGGCGAGATTTTTGTATGATTGACTTGTTAAAACCTTACAAAACCATAAGTATAATCGGCATGGACAAAAATGTGGGCAAAACAACCCTGTTAAACCACCTAATTGCGGGCTTTGCGGCGGATGGACAAAGCCTTGCCCTAACAAGTATAGGGCGGGATGGGGAAGATACAGATTTGGTTACAAGCACTCCAAAACCCCGTATTTACGTGCCCGTGGGCGCAATTGTTGCTACCGCCGAAGGGCTTTTGCCCCAATGCGACATTACATTGGAAGTGCAGGCCGTTACCGCCCATGCAACGCCGCTGGGCAGGATTGTTATGGTTCGAGCATTATCTGCGGGTTATGTTCAGCTGGCAGGCCCATCAATAGTTGCCCAAATGGCAGATATTATCCAAAATATGCCAACAACAGATAAAGTAATTATTGATGGGGCAATAAGCCGAAAAACCTTCGCAAATCCCGCAATTGCCCAGTCCGCTGTGCTTTGTACGGGGGCGACACTTTCACCCAATATGGATGAGGTTGCAGCAAAAACCCGCCATGCAGTGGACATATTGACCCTGCCAAAAGCCCATGAAGCTACTGATAACATACTTATGGAAGGGGCGGTAACCGAGGGCAAAATTAAACACCTTATAACCTCCGGCACAAATTTGCAGGGCAAGGTTGTTGTGGCGGATGACCCCACAAAAATCCTAATAACTGCCGCCACTTATGAAAAATTGCACATTAAAGGTGCAACCCTTGCTGTTAAATCCCCCCTAAACCTTGTGGCGGTAGCTATAAATCCATTTTCTCCAAGGGGTGGGCACTTTCCGCCGCAAGATTTTTTGTCTAAAATGCAGGCCGCCCTGCCGCTGCCTGTTTTTGATATTTTGGAGGCAAACCATGTTTAACTTGACGCCCAAACAGCAAGATGAAATCGGGCTAAGCTTCATCTTGCGTAGGTTGCAGCCCGCTACCCCCTACGGCATAGAAAAAGCCAAAAAAATAGCTCCCCTAACCACCGAAGAAGCCGAAATCTGCTTTAATAATATACAAACCGTAGGGTGGGTGCCTGTTCCCGACCTAACCACCACCCTTGCACATTTCAAAAATATCCGTGGCTGCATAGAAAAAGCCAAATCCCTGCCCCTAAACGAAGTGGAGCTGTTTGAGGTGAAGGGGTTTTTGCTAACCCTTGAAAGGCTTTTGGCCACCGAAATACCTCATTTGCAAGGCATAACCCTAATCCCCATGGGTGATGCCCTAAACATACTTGACCCGCAAAACCAACGCCTTGCCCCGTTTTCCCTGCAATCCCCCGTGCTGGCGGAGTTACGCAAAGAAAAAAACCGCTTAGAAGCCCAAAATTTGATGGAACAGCGTGCAAAAATAGTGGCAGCAGAGGATGCCGAGGAGCGGCAGGTGATGGAAGGGCTGACTGATGCCCTGCGCCCCCACATCCCAGCATTTTTGCACAATATGGAAGCTATTGGAAATCTTGACCTAACCATGGCCAAAGCCCGTCTTGCCAAGGATTTGGGTGCGGTGCGCCCAACCATCGGCAATGCGGTGGCCCTAACCGAAATGGCAAACCCATATTTTACAGATAATTTGGCACAAAAGGGCAAAGTGTTTACAAAAATTTCCATGGATATGCCAGAGGGTATCACCGTTATCACAGGGGCAAATATGGGGGGCAAATCCATGGCCATTAAAACCGCAGTCCTAAACATTGTGTTATGCCAATTGGGCTTTTTCGTTTTTGCCAAAACTGCCCAAATACCCATGTTTGACCATATCCACCTTATTGCTGATGATGCCCAGTCTGCGCAAGAAGGCCTATCCACCTTCGGCGGTGAGATTGCACGAATTAATACCGCAATTTCCGCCCTAAACAAAGGGCTTACCTTCCTTGCTGTGGACGAGCCTGCCCGTGGCACAAATCCTGCCGAAGCCACCGCAATAGTGCAGGGCTTAACATCCTATTTATCCCGCCAAAATGCCGTTTCTTTGATCTCTACCCACTATGACCGCATAACACCCTATGCCACAGCCCATTATCGTGTGGCAGGCCTGTCGGAAACGGGCAATATGGACTATACTCTGCACCCCGCCGGTATAGACGACCCCATACCACGCAATGCATTGGATATTTGCAAAAAAATGGGGCTGGATGAGGAGTTACTGTCCACTATCCAAGCCCGCATGGCTCAAAACCATTGATTGCAGGGATTCTAAGGTATTAAGTTCGGGATTTTCAATCACTTTTTCCAGCAGGCGGGCAAGGTGCTTTCCAACAACGGGGCTAGGCTGGATATTTAGTAAATCCATCACATCTTTGCCTGTTATTACAAGGTCTTTGACGGTGGCCGGCTCGCCTTCTTCCAAAATTTGGGAAAGTATTTCCTGTGCTTTTTTAATGCGGGGCAGGGTGGTATCAATGGCAAATTGGGATTTGCCCAAATTGTCCGCCATTTGAAATTCCAAAACATCTGCAACTGTCTGCACTCCTGCTTGGCTGATAAACCGCTTAATTGCAGTTTTTTCGGGCAAAACGGTGCGCCCGTGGTATTTTATTATATCCAGCACCCTTGCGGTGGTTGCATTGTCAAAACACCAGTATTTTAGGGATTTTTTTGCAATCTCCACAGAAACGGCACCATGCCCGTAAAAATGGTCAATACCTGCATCATCGGTGGTTTTTGTGTGGGCTTTGCCCACATCATGGAAAAGGGCGGCAACCCGCTGGTGAAGGAGTGGCGGGGCGTTTCGCAAAACTTCCAGCGTGTGGCCATATACATCATAAACATGATAATCATTGGTTTGCACAACACCACCCAGGGCGGCAATGTCGGGGAAAAGTGTGTCGGCGCAATCGTCCAAAAAGGTTTTGATGGCGGCAAAGTTGCCGGCAATAAGCAACTTGGAAAGTTCTGCCTGCACCCGCTCACGGGCGATTTGGTGCAGATTGCGGCGGCCTGATACAGCAGCTTGCTTTGTGCCTTCTTCCAACGAAAAACCCAGCACGGCGGCAAAGCGGTAGGCACGGATAATGCGCAAGTAATCCTCTCCAAAGCGAAGCTCCGCATCGCCCACACAGCGTATTTGCCGTATTTGCAAGTCATCCACGCCATTAAAGGGGTCCACAAGCCCTGCGTGGTGGTTGTAGGCCATGGCGTTTATGGTAAAATCCCGCCGGGCAAGGTCTTCGGTTAGCTCATTGGTAAAACTGACTGCATCGGGACGGCGGCCATCGCTGTAAACCCCGTCAATTCTGTATGTTGTCACCTCAAAATACTGCTCATGGGATTTAATAGAGATTGTACCGTGGCGTTGCCCAATACTTACTTGTTTTTGGTCAGCAAAAATGACGGAAATTTCTTCGGGTTTGGCGGGTGTGGTTATGTCCCAGTCGGTGGGGGTTTTGCCCAGCAAACCATCCCGCACACAGCCGCCCACCACATAAGCATCAAAGCCTGCCAATTTAAGCTTTTCAATTATCCATTCAGCCCCTGCAGGCATGTTAATTTTCATTGCCCCAACCACCTTTACAGCAATTATACACCCCACAACAAAGCCAGTCAAGAACTTTCAACAAAGCTATTGACAAGCCCTGCCCTCAGGGTTATAATATACACATATTCTGCGAAATTTGCAGATGGCAAATAAAAGAACACGCTGGGCGGTGAAACCGTGCAAAGTAAAGCCACCCAGCGTGCTTCAAAGCCAAAATAGGCTCAGTGATAATCTTAACTCACACGAGCCTTGTTTGTCAAGCCCAAAATTGGGCAAAGTCAAAGGAGGATTTTTTATGTCTAATTTTCAAAGCGATGTCACTGCTAAGGCACGAGACTGTTCGCACTGCAAGGCGGTCGTTATCGAAGAAGAGTTGACCCACTGCCCTTTATGCCATCACTCTTTACCGAGCCGAGTGAAGGAGGTAATATCTGATGATGCCATAAGGGGTAGGGGCGAAGAAAACCCAGCAATTGCAGGCTGGGTGGCTCTTTACTTGGCCAATGCTGCTTTAAGTGTCATCTTAGCTTTTACGTGGGGCCAAACAACCGTGTCTACCGGCTTTGATTGGCATCGTGGAGTGATGACTACAACAAATGTAAGAAATGAGATGTTTGCAGTTTTTATCGTACTTGCAATAGTAGAAGTGATCCTTGCACCTTTGGTTGCTTCGGCTATTTCCAGCACCTACATTAAGGTGGATAAGAGTGGTGTGTCTGGGCGCGGCATATCAAAATGGTTTTATCTTTGCGATTTGCGTCGGTTTGATTTTATGCTCAGTTTTGACCAAATTTCGGTTTCTGCTAAAAATAACCACCTAATCATCCACGGACCCGGCACGCACTACTATGTGTATTGCAAAAATCCTGTTGAAATCCAAAAAGCAATTCACGAACAAAGAAGCAATGTCTCAAAGGCGAGTACATAAGAAAACGGCGCAATTGCGAACTTTACCCAGCGACTGTGTTGTTTTGACAGAAAAAGAGTGCCCTTATCCTATGCCAACGCAACTGCAAAAAACTCTGAAATTATGGCATACAACACAGAGGTGACCAGGAAAAACACCGAACTTTTAGCATGGATTGGAACGATAGACTTCATAACTAAATGAAGAATTAAAACAATACCATTGCAAGTTAGACCTGCAATGGTATTGTTTTGTTATAAGGTTAGCTGGTTATCAATAAGCTCCCCACGAATCCATAAAGCTCCTCTTGGGGCAGGTTAATCATCATAATGCCATTTGCATGATATTATCCGAATGCCATCCTCGCCTTCCGTAGCGTAAACCAATCTATTGGATTTATCAATACGACGGCTATAAGCTTTGTGATGCTTCAAAACCTCAGCTTGCCAATTCCGCCCATAAGTCCATTGCGTTCAATATCCACAATAATTTCATTAATGCGTTTTAGCATCTTTCTGTCCTTGGTCTGTCGGTTGATATATTGTGCCAAGGCGGTTTTGAAAAAGTTACACTCATACTTGACCTCTTCACGTTTTATATTAACAGCGAGCTCAAAGGGTGCTTTCTCCTCCCTAAGCAAAGTCTTTTTTAAGCTGGCATTAAAGCAAACGATTAAAAAATCAATTTTAGCAATATAAAAGCATCACTTGTTTGTAAATTATAAGGTTAATTGCGTGTTGTCTTGAACAAGCTCCCCACGGGAGGGGAGAAGCTCGGTGGTGGTGTCCCCCTCTGCCGGTGCAAAGCTTAGCATTTTGCCATCACGTGGGGGCAGCTTAGCAACTTGCACCCCCCCTGCGTTTTTAGCGGAATATATGGGCAAAATATCCGTGTTAAACACAAAGCGGCGCATTTCGCCCTTTCTGCCCATAAAGGTTACGGTATAATTCCTATGCGCCGTTAAATGGTCGGCGAAAATTAGCGGGGATTTGTCCGAAATTGCGTTTAGCAGCCGTTTGCGGTTGTTTTGTGTGGCATAGCTGGACAAGGTGACAAGGGCAGCTTTGCCATTCTCAAAGGCAAATAGCAGATGACCGTTGTAGTCGCCGGTGGCCGCTACAAACAGGATTTTTTCATCATCCTCACTGGAAAGCACATTGTTAAGGTATGACCCCAACTGGCTTGGTTTATGTTCTTCCAACTCATGGGCTTTTATCTTAAAGCAGTTGTGTTTGTTGCTAAAAAATAGTATATCATCCACATTTTGTGCCGCCACAATTTGTATGATTGCATCATCCTCCTTCACATAAATGGCGGGGTTTGTCCGCAAGGATGTGGCCGGGATTTTTTTGAAGTAACCTTCCCGTGTTAAATAAAGGCTAACTGGATAATCTTCCACAAAAATAGTGGGTTTGGTGGTTGTTTCCTCCGCATCCACAATTTGTGTTTTGCGGGGCTGGCCGTATTTTTTAATAATTGCCCTTTGCTCGGCGGCGATGATATTGCTTAATTTGTCTTCATCCCCCAAAATTCCTTCAATTTCGTTAATTTCTTTGGTTAGGGCATCCCGCTCGCCAATCCGTTTTAACAGGTATTCTTTGTTAAGGTTGCGTAAGCGGATTTCCGCAATATACTCCGCTTGCATCTTGTCAATATCAAATCCCCGGCATAGATTGGGGATAACATCCCGTTCCTTCTCGGTTTCACGGATGATGCGTATTGCCTTGTCAATATCCATCAAAATTTTAGCAAGGCCTTCTAAAAGATGCAGTTTTTCACGGTTTTTTTCCAAATCAAAGCCAAGCCGCCCGTGGATACACCGCTTGCGGAAGTCTATCCAATGTAGCAAAATATCACGCACACCAAGGGTAACGGGACGCCCATCTATCAACAAATTAAAATTGCAGGAAAAGCTATCCATTAGCGGTGTTGCGGCAAAAAGCCGCTGCATAAGCACATCAGGGTCGGCAGATTTTTTAATGTCTATGGCGATTTTTAAGCCTTTTAAGTCGGTTTCGTCCCGCACATCTGTTATTTCTTTGAATTTGCCGGCTTTTACTAGTGCATGTATTTTGTCAATAATAGCTTCGATGGTGGTGGTATAGGGTATTTCGGATACTTCGATACAGCCATTATCCTTGTCATATGTGTAAACCGAGCGCAACTTAAAGCCGCCCCGGCCGGTTTCATAAATCCTTGCCATTTCCTCGGGATTATAAATAAGCTCCGCACCCGTGGAAAAATCCGGCGCAATGATGGATTTTTCCACATTATAATCAGGGTTTTTAAGCAGGCCTACAACGGCGTTACAAACCTCCTCCAAATTAAAGGAGCAGATGGAGCTTGCCATGCCCACCGCAATACCCGTATTTGGTGTAACCAGCAGGTTAGGGAAGGTGGTTGGCAACAGCACGGGCTCTTTTAATGTGCCATTATAGTTGTCAACAAATTCTACAGTATTTTTGTCTATATCCTTAAAAACTTCGGTGCAGATGGGGGCAAGGCGGGCTTCTGTGTACCTGCTGGCCGCATATGCCATGTCCCTGCTGTACACCTTACCAAAATTGCCCTTGCTGTCCACTAATGGATGCAAAAGGCTTTCGTTGCCACGGGTAAGGCGTACAAGGGTTTCGTAAATAGCCCCTTCGCCATGTGGGTTAAGGCGCATGGTGGTGCCTACAATATCAGCGGATTTGCTGCGGTTGCCAGCAAGCAAGCCCATTTTGTACATGGTATACAAAAGTTTGCGGTGGGCGGGCTTAAAGCCGTCAATTTCGGGTATTGCACGGGAAACTATCACGCTCATGGCATATGGCATGTAATTTGTTTCCAGCGTTGCCAAAATGCCCTGCTGGATTGGCGGGGCTTCCTCATACACAGTAACTTGTTGGATTTTCTTGCGTTTTGACATATCCTCACTCCCAATTTCTTGCAAATACAACCATAACATAAACCTGCAAAAAAATCAAGATGCAAAAAGCGGGCCGGATAACCATGGCCTATATCAATGGTTTTGCTTTATCGCATCGAATAAAAAACCACCATTGACGGCGGGTTAATTATGCCCTATACTGTATTTAGCACAATTTACAGGAGGAGCTGCAATAATGAGAGATTTTACGATTAGACCGGCCAGACAAGACGAGATAGAAAAAGTGGCGGAATTTATCGCATCCCGCTATTTTGATGATGTGTTTTTCCACTGGGTTGTGCCGGAGCCTGCGGACCGCATTGCAACAGTTAAGGCTTATTACATAACATATATTAGTGCCGCAGGCAGTGTTTGCCATTTGGCGGAAAATGGGGCGGGGGAGCTGGTAGGTGCAACCGTTTGGCTTCCGCATGATTTGGATCCCGAGGTATCGGAAGAAGTTTATAAGGTGGTGGGCAAATACGCCCCAAATTACAAGGAAATAAGCAAAAAATCCTATGACAGCTGCCCGCCTATGGAGCCGTTTTATGAGTTGGTAGCGGTGGTTGCCGCTAAGGACATGCAGGGGCAGGGCATTGGCGGCGCATTGTTAAAATATCACCTTGATATCCTTGATAAAGCAGGCATTTCTACGTATTTGGAAGCGAGCACGCCATACCATGGCGGCGGCGTTTATGCCAAATTTGGCTACCAGCAATGCGGGGAGCTTATGCACTTTTCCCAAACCGCCGTGCTGTACCCCCTTTGGCGGCCGGCCAAAAAACCTTTTGAAACCATGGAATTTGGCGGCTTTACTTGGTGGATTATTGACAGGGGCGGCGATGATGAATTCCTAATCATCTCTCAAGATATTTTGGAAAAGGCTCAATACCACCACACTTTTGAGGGAGTGACATGGAAGGACTCGGATGTGCGCAAATACCTAAATGATGCCTTTCGTGCTAAATTCAGCCCTAAGGAGCGGGCGCAGATATTAGATGAAATTTACTTGCTGTCCATTAGTGAGGTTGTAAAGTATTTTGGTGACAGCGGGCAGTTGCAAAGCCGCAAAAACCGCTTTTTCATTGATGATATTTATAATAGCGACCGCAAAGCTATTCTGTCAGACGGTACACCGTCCCGCTGGCTGTTAAGTGACCAAGGCAACCACCCCGGCCTTGCCGCATGTGTAACAGTGGAAGGTAAAATCCTTACCACGGGGGATTTTGTAAACCGCAAAAGCACTGACTTGTTTAACGTGGGCATCCGCCCTGTTATGTGGATAAAGATATAGGTCTTAACAACAAAAACCGCTACGAGAGGTTTCGTAGCGGTTTTTTGTTATACTATTCCACCCAATTGCCTAATCTTGTCTTCTAAATACGCCTTTTCGTCTCTCAATTGGGCGTAATCCTTGGGCGGGTTAAATAATAAATCCGATTTCGGACCTCGGTAACTAATTGTATAGTCTGCCAGTTCGTTGTCTTTTGCGTCGTATTTTGCCTGCCACTCCATGAGTTCTCTTTGTTTATCCACAAAAATAACCTCCTTTGACTTTGCCCAATTTTGGGCTTGACAAACAAGGCTCAAATGATGTAAAATTATCACTGAGCCCATTGGCTCCAAGTCACGCTGGGTGGCTTCACTTTGCACGGTTCCGCCGCCCAGCGTGTTCTTTTTGTATTTGTTTGCAAAACACCTCTGTGTTTGCTTACAAACTATGCCACCAGCAAAATTTGCAGGAATGTGTATATTATAACCTTGCAAGCGGGGCTTGTCAATAGCTTTATTGAAAATTCTTGACTGGTTTTGTCGCAGAGTGTATAATTGTGGCAGAGATTTTTTTGGAGGGGGCAAGTGATGAAAAAAACCGCATTTATATGTGACGAAAGTTATTTTTGGCACAACACGGGTGGCGGCGCATTATTTGAACCCGCCGTGGGGTATATACAGGAGCTGGGCTTTGTGGAAAACCCCGAAAGCAAACGGCGGATTAAGAATTTACTTATGCGCAGCGGGCTGATGGAGCAGTTGGTGCAAATAAAGCCGACCGCAGCTACAGAAGCCCAACTTGAATATTTCCATACAAGGCGGCATATTGAAGCGGTAAGGCATCTTAGCCAAACAACAGGTGGGGATTGCGGCGATTCTGCCATTGTGGGCATTGGGTCTTATGAAATTGCAAAGCTTTCTGCTGGTGGGGCGATAACCGCTGTGCGCACGGTTATGGAAAATCCCGAAATGCCAACGGCTTATGCCTTAACTCGGCCGCCGGGACATCATGCCGAAGCTGACCGTGGCGTGGGTTTTTGCATCTTTAATAATGCTGTAATTGCCGCTAAATATGCCCAAAAACATCTTGGCGTGAGCAAAATTGCAATTGTGGATTGGGATGCACACCATGGCAATGGAATAGAGGATGCTTTTTATGAGGATGATTCTGTCCTGTTCATATCCCTGCATCAAGAGGGATATGACCCCGTAGACAGGGGTGGTGCGAAAGATTTGGGTAAGGGGCAGGGTAGGGGGTTTAACATCAACATTCCTCTATATGCAGGTTCCGGTGATGCGGTTTATAAATATGCCTTTGACCAAATCGTTATACCCGCCATGGAGAGGTTTGCGCCGGAACTTATAATTGTATCAGCGGGGCAGGATGCAAACTTTTTTGACCCCCTTAGCCGCTTGATGGTGACAACGGAAGGGTATCGCTATATGACCCGTGCTATTAAAGGGTTAAACTTGCCCATGGTTTGCCTGCACGAAGGGGGCTATTGCCCCAGTTATGTGCCGTTTTGCACCCATGCTATTATTGAGGAGCTTAGCGGCATCCAAACCGATGCGGGCGACCCGTTTTTGTACTCCATGGCAGGTACAACTTACAACACGCTTTTGCCCCACCAAAAATCACGAATTAACCAAATTAAAGGAGATGTTACACATGGAACGCATTGAGAAGATTCTGAGGGACTGTGATGCACTTTTGGAAGGCCACTTTATACTAACCAGCGGCCGCCATGCGGCCTATTATATGCAGTGTGCAAAAATACTACAAAACCCCAATGTTACGGAAGAAATTGTAGGCGATTATTTATGCGACCTTGGTGGTTTGGACTATGATGGCATTGAAGTAGTGGTTGCGCCTGCTGTGGGAGGCATTGTATTGGGTTACGAGCTGGCAAGGCAGCTTGGTGCAAAATCCATATTTTGCGAACGGGAAAATGGTAAAATGACCCTGCGCCGTGGCTTTGAGATTAAAAAAGGCACGAAAGTGCTTGTTGCGGAAGATGTTGTAACCACAGGCGGCAGTGTGCGGGAAGTGATGGAGGTTGTAGGTGCTGCCGGCGGTGAGGTGGTTGCCGTTGCCTTGTTGGTGGATCGTACCGGCGGCACAGTGGACTTTGGCGTTAAAACAGCAGCGGCTTACACCACCACAATCGAATCCTATGACGCTGATGAATGCCCCCTTTGCAAAGAAGGTAAGTTGCCTGCCGTAAAACCCGGTAGCCGTGGGCAAAATTAAATTAAAAAGACGGTTGTGTACAACCGTCTTTTTAATTTAATCTTCCTGCTTAATTTTAACACTGCTGTTGCTGGTTTTTATATCAATTCTTGCCCGCTTTTGGGCGGTATCGTAATTCTGGCTGGTGGCATGTAGATAGTTTTTGCTTATTTCGTGGGCGATAAGGTTGGTTAAGGTACTGTCTATACGGCCGTTGCTGGTGCTGGCTTGCAACTTAACCGCCACATCATCGGGTACATAAATTTGCACTGTGCCGTTGGATGTGTGGGCTTCGATTACACGCTCTGCAAGCAATATACCCTCCGGGCGTTGCTGGCTGCCAAATTCCGGCGTTGTCTCGTCGTTGGTAAAATTAAGGGCTTCTTCCACCTTAATGCCTGCATTGCTGGTTTTCATGTACAATTGCTGTATATTTATGCTTTCGGTGCTTATTTTGGCATTGGATGTTGTTAGGCGGGCAATTTTTGCAACCACCTCTTCAATTTCGATTTTGGAATTGCTGGTTTCCAAGTCCAAATGGGCTGTGTTGATATAGCGGGCTTCAATATTACTGTTTTTGGTGCGTGCAACAATATTTGGGGCGGTCACACTTTCTAAGCTGATTTTGCTGTTTTTGGTCAAAAGCTCCACATGCCCTGCTTGCACATCATACAACTCCAATGCGGAATTTTTGCTTTCGCCATGCAGTTGTTGTATTAGTATATGGCGTGGCACATAACATTCCACCGCAACCGAGCGCACGGCGTTATAATCATACAAAAGTTCGTAATTTCCATTTTGCTCCTGCACATGCAGGGTTGCCCCACGGGATTTGGTGGCATATTTGGTGTTAATTTGGATTGTGCTACCCTCGTATCCATGTATGGTTACGGGGGCGTTTTTACCCAGCAAGCGCAGGGACGGTATTGCAGTATCCGTAATTGGCTCGGATTCGAAATTCATATGATACTTTTTGCCGCCGCCAATTTCGATTTGTATGTCAATGTCATCCAAAGCGGACAGGGCATTACTTATTGCGCCCTTGATGGTGTTGCCCACATCGGCAAAGTCAAAGCTGGCTGTGTACTCCCTTTCTTTGCGGCTGTCGTTATTGTTATCGTGATTGTTATTGGTCTGGTTCTGGGCTTGTTCTTCTTCCGGGAATTGGGCAAGCATTGCCATTGCCTCATCCACGGTAATCTTGCCTTCTTGTAGCATTTCTAATATTTTAATTCTGCCTTCACTCATATGTTCTCCTCCTTATGTGATTATAGGCCTGCGGCTATTCTGAAAAAGCTACCAACACTGTCAATTGGGTTGTAAGTTCTGATTTGCATTCTCTTATTATTCTTTTTATTCATAATTTTTTCCTCCTAATAATCTTTCAATCTGGTTTTTGTCAAAAAATGGCATAAAATTTTCTAATGTGTCAAGTATTTCTTGGGTGGGGTTTGCCGCTATATGGTCCACTATGGCATCCCTGTGTTTGCGGTTAAAGGTTGGCATTATGTCCTCGATAATATCATATCTTGTGTCATTTAGCAGGGCATGCAGTATGGTCAGTTTCATGTTGTTGTCAAGGTAGGTGGTTATCTGCTCCAACACCTCAAAGTCCCTGCGGTTAATAATGTGGCCTAAGATGGCGTTTTTATGGGGTATGCCGCTGTAAGGTAAAATTTCGTCCAGTGTTATGGCATAATCTTCCAGCACCAAGATTTTTGCTATAAGCTCCGTTTTTTGTGATGGGTTTAGGCTGGCGAAGCTGTTAAGGTCGGGCTGCACTTCATCTGCGCCGCCGCTTAGAATTTCTTCTATGGTGGTGTGCAGCATTTTTGCCAAGTCCGGGATAAAGCCAACATCCGGTAAATTTTCACCCCGTTCCCATTTGCTTACGGCTTGGGCACTTACGCCCAACTCATCCGCTATGTGGGTTTGGGTAAGCTTTAACTCCTTGCGCCTTGCCTTTATAAAGTCACCGGTTTTTTGTACGTCCATCTCCGACCCCCTCTCGTGTTGCTTTTGCTTACTGTCTAAATACATAATATCATCGGCCAAGCATAAAATCAATAAACCTGTGGTTGAATTATTGGTTTAATTTTGATATAATAAAATCGAAAGGGGAGAATAAGTTGACTTGGCTGGATTTTTTGGTACTTGGTATTTTTGCTTTGTGCATAATTGGGGGTGCCTGGCGCGGCTTTATCCGTACGGTGCTTGGTTTTGCTAACCTTATATTAGCAATTTTTCTTACAAACCTACTATATCCTCATATGGGGCGGTTTTTGCGGGGCATTGACGGGCTTTTTGAATCCCTTTCCACATCAATTGGCCGCCTTTTAGGGCTTGATTATTTAGTGGAACAGCGGGCAGGTGAAGCCTACGGCGAACTGATACAAAGCCTGCCCCTACCCCAAGTGATGCTTAATGCCCTTTACGAAAACAGCACGCCCGTGGTGCACAATGCCCTTGGCGCACTTAATATAAACGAATATATTTCAAACTTTTTGGCGGGTATTGTTATAAACATAATATCGCTGGTTATCGTTTTTGTGCTGGTTATTGTGGCACTTACATTCCTTGCCCGTGCGCTAAATTTGGTGGCACGCCTGCCTGTTATTAAGGAGCTTAACCGCCTGCTAGGCGGGCTTTTGGGCGGGCTTATGGGGCTTTTGGTTACATGGGTGGTACTTGCGGTTGTGGTTGTGTATCTTTCCGCTAATTCGGCGGTGGATGTGGTGTATTTATTGGATAATTCCCCAATCGCCCGCCCTATCCATGAAATTAATTTTATCACGAACTTTATTTTACGAATTTTCCCGTAGGGGGTTGGTTTTATGTCTGTTGCAATTTCCAAAAAACGTTATCAAAGGCGGCTTATTGCCCTTTGTGTTATTATTGCGGCAAATTTGGCGGGCATCGGCATCGCTTCCTACAACTTATTGATGGTGGCAGAGGCGGCACAACCCGCAACATCCACCCATACAAGCCGCTTGCAGCGTGTAGATTTGGATATTTCGGCGGAAACGGCAGACATGCTGTCAGCAGATTTGCAATATTTGGTTAACACAGCAACCGACCCCATTATACTTGAAGGCGAAATTTATTTGGATGAAACCATAATAATTGCAGAGGGGCAAAATGTAACCATTGGCGGGGATTTTGTGCTGTATGCCGGGGATTTAGATGTGGCTTTTAACCTTGCCCCCGACAGCAGTTTGGGCATCATGGGTGGCGTTTTTAGCGGCGGGCCGGGGCGTGGGTTGGGCTTTTGGCTAAACAGCGCAGAAATGACCATTTGGGATGGTTTTTTTCAAGATTTTGGCGGTGGCGTGTTTTTGTTGGATGATAGCTTGCTAAACTTTCGTGGGCAGGGCGGCGGCTTTTTCGGCAATGGCTCGCCCCATACCAACGGTGGGGTTGCCCATGCCATGGGTAATAGCGGCATCAATATCAGCGGCACCCCTTTTTTTCAGGGCAATACAGGGCTGGATGGGGGGGTGTTTCACCTTTCGGACAATTCCTCCCTTTTAATGGCGGGCGGGGCAATGCTTGATAACACTGCATTTCGTGGCGGCGGCATTTTTGTTGATAGTTTAGACACCTTGCGCCTTATGGATATTATCAGTCCCCAGACCCGATTAGCGGACATGCCTATGTTTGCGGGTAATGCGGCTACCAGCGGCACTTTGTATCACCTGTCTGCGGGTCTTGGCACCCTATATGCCGCCACCATCCATAATGACAACTGGTCGGGCGGCATGCCCCATGGCTTTAACAACCACGATATAAACCAGCCTGGGGATGATTTTGCCCTGCAATTTGTGCCTTTTGACGGGGATGTGCTGCACCCTGATGCTTTTCCTATGATGCCGCTGGAAGAGCCCCTTGCGGGACTGGGCTTTTCTGTACCTGCGGGAGATGCGGTAGGCACTGCCGATGGTTTTGGGGAAGCCTTGGAAAGCCTGCCAACCCCCGAACGCCCGGGTTTTGACTTTGCAGGCTGGGTGGCGGGAATGCCCGATGGGGAGCAGGTAGATTTTGAAGATTTGCCCCCCAACACCCCCATGCCCCCGCAAAATTTGGCCTTTTATGCCCGCTGGCAACCGCAGGAATTTCCAATAACCTTTAATTTTGGCCTTACCCCGGAGCAGGAAGAAGCCTTTGGTTATTTGCTGGAACAGGCGGATTTACCCGAAAGCTTTAACCCCAATCAATTGCCGTTGGAGATTGAATTGCCTTGGCTATATGACTGGGCAGTGGACGGTATGGAAATGGCAACCCCTGATGGTTCTGAAAATGTTGATATTCCCCAGGATGCGCCCAATGCCGCACAAATACCGCCAACTATGGATGACGAACCCACCCAAGGCCCACTGGAAATAACCCCCAACTTTGTGCCATTGGAGGAAACCACTCCGCCCCCTCCCCCGCAAGAATCGACCCAGTCCCCTGAAAATGATGACGATGATGATGGTGATAGTGGTGGTAATGGCGGAGGTGGAGGTAGCAGTGGTGGAGACAACGATAACGATAATGGCGATGGCGATGGTGGCGGAAATGGCGGCGGCGGGGCAGGTTCCGGCGGCAACCCTCAAACAGGTGACAATTTTGCCCTTGCAGGACTGATTTTGTCCATTATCGGCTTGGTTTCGTCTGCCACATTGCTGGTTTTGCTGATAATTAAGCGTAAAATACGAGGGTCTGCGGAGGTGTCCGGTTGACAGTGTTTATAGATGGTGATGGTTGCCCTGTTACGGATATTGCCGTAAAGCTTGCCTTAAATGCGGGCTGGCAGTGCACCATAATCTGCGATACTGCCCACCGCATTGAAAAGCAGGGCGCAACAACCATTACCGTTTCCCAAGGGGCGGACAGTGTAGATTTTGTACTGGTAAATCTTATTAAAGCAGGGGATGTGGTTGTCACGCAAGATTATGGCTTGGCAGCAATGTGCCTTGCTCGCAGGGCTTTGCCAATAACCCAAAATGGTTTGGTTTGTACGGATGAAAATATAGATGCACTGCTAATGCAGCGGCATACCGCAAGGAAGGTACGTGCGGCGGGTGGACGCCTAAAAGGTCCATCCAAGCGCACAGTGCAACAGGACAAGCATTTTGAAAAAGCCTTGCAGGAAATACTATTGGGCAAAGGTGCAGATAAATGACCTATAACTACGAAGCAATAATCCAAAAGGTGGATGGCCAAGATACGGCTTATATAGCCTTTCCCCATGATATACGGGAGGTTTTTAGGAAAGGCCGCCTAAAAGTGGATGCAACCTTTGATGGGCATCCATACAGCGGTAGCGTGGTAAATATGGGTGTTAAAAACCCTGATGGCTCTGTTTGTTATATTATCGGCATTACGAAGGCCATACGCACAAAAATAAACAAACAGCCGGGGGATGTTGTGAATGTAACAATCACGCCTATTGGGGAGGTGCAAGCAAAATGATTACAGCAGTAACGGATAAGGACGAGCGGGACTGGGCAGAAATGTGCGCCGCCCTGTGGAAAGAAAACACAGCGGAGCAAATGTTGGCAGAACGAGCAAACGGCACACTTCCCAACGAGTTTTTGTATTATGCGGACGGCACACCTGCTGCTTTCATCAGCCTATCCCTGCGCCATGACTATGTGGAGGGCACAGAAAGTAGCCCCGTTGGCTATCTGGAAGCCATATATGTAAAACCCGCCTTTCGTGGGCAGGGTATAGCCCGTCAGCTGGTTGAATTTGGTAAAAGTTGGGCAAAAGGCAGGGGTTGCAGCGAATTTGCATCAGACTGTGAATTGCATAACCAAGCCAGCCGGCAATTCCATCAAAAAATCGGCTTTACAGAAGCAAATCAAATAATTTGTTTTACAATGAAAATTTAGGAGGATAAAGATGACAAAATTTACTATTGACCAACTAACTGCGGGGCAAGCCGCCAGCTTCACCAAAACCATAAGTGAGGCGGATGTGTACATGTTTGCAGGCATCACGGGGGATCTAAACCCAGCTCATGTAAACGAAATTGCCGCCAAAAACAGCATGTTTAAGGGTCGCATTGCCCACGGCATGCTGGGCGCATCCCTAATTTCCACGGTGTTTGGCATGTACATGCCCGGTCCCGGCACAATTTATATGAAACAGGATTTGAAATTTACAGCCCCTGTGTATTTTGGTGATACAATAACCGCCACCTGCACCGTTAAAGATATTATAACCGACAAAAACCGTGTTACCATGGAATGTGTGGTAACCAACCAAGACGGCGTACAGGTTATCACCGGCGAAGCTATGGTAATGCCGCCAAAAGCTTAGTAGCACATATTATACGTCGCAATATGGGAGGGTCATTATGATTAAACGCATCACAACCGCACTTTTAGTGCTTTTGGTGTCTTTTTTAGTTACTTCATTAACCATTGTTGCTGCACCATCAAACTGGGCGGCGGAGTTTGTAGAATTGGCAGCCAATGCAGGCCTTGTGCCGCAAAACTTACAATCAAACTACCAACAACCCACCACAAGGGCAGAATTTGCCGCCCTTGCCGTTGCGTTGTACGAAACCATAAATAATAGGGAAATTGCAGGGCGCATAGCCTTTAACGACACCAATGATATAAATGTGCAAAAAGCAAGCTACATCGGTGTAGTATCAGGTGTGGGCGAGGGCAACTTTGCCCCGGACAACCCCTTAACCCGTGAGCAAGCCGCTGTTGTACTATCACACTTAACACCCCTTGTTTTGGGTTGGAACTTTTCGGCATCACCCCCAAGGTTTTCCGACAATGGTGCAATTTCCCCTTGGGCATTGGAAGCAGTTGGCAAAATGCAGGCAGGCAATATTATGGGCGGTGTGGGTAATAATATGTTTGACCCATTAGGCATATATACCCGAGAAGACAGCATTATCACCATCTGGCAGCTATATGAAATTGCTGCCCTGCCCCTTTTCTACGCAGAATTGGAACGAAACGGCATTACCCTTAGGGGGATTTTTAACAGCGAAACCGGGAGTTTTCAAGAAGGGTTTGCATACATGCCCTACCAATGGGTGGCTGATGGGGTTTTTTGCCCGGAAACAGGCATGTTTTTAATTGGTGCAAGGCTATTTAATATTGGCCGCCTTGAAATCGGAACCTTTCATCCTGTGACAGGGCATATGACAGAAGGCATCCAAAGAAGTGCTGACGGTACTGTGTTTGTGGGGCTTTTTGATGAAAATGATGGGCGCAGGACAAATGGTACGCTTTTTAGAACTGATGGCTCAGCTGTTTCAACTTTTTTTGACGGAACCCATACACATGTCACAGAAACAGAAAACGCCGGTGAGCTTTTTGCCCCCTTCGGCGAATCTATCGAAATTATGCTCTCTATATTCCGAAACACCAGCCTGCGGCGTGACTAATCCCGTATTAGGAGGAAGATATGGATTTTAGCTTATCAAAAAAACATTTGTTAATGCAGCAACTGTTCCGAAGTTTTGTGGAAAAAGAAGTTGCCCCCATAGCCGGGGATGTGGATGAAAAAGAACGTTTTCCCTACGAAACTGTGGAAAAGTTGGGAAAAACGGGGATGCTGGGTATCCCTTATCCCAAGGGGCTTGGCGGGCAAGGGGCGGACAACCTTGCCTACGCCATGTGTGTGGAAGAAATGTCCAAAGTATGTGCCACCACAGGGGTTATCGTATCCGCCCACACCAGCTTGTGCGTGGAGCCCATTTACGCATGGGGCACGGCAGAGCAAAAGACGAAATACCTACCAAAACTTGCAAGTGGGGAGTGGCTCGGGGCTTTTGGGCTGACAGAAGCCGGTGCCGGTACAGATGCGGCAGGGCAACAAACCAAAGCTGTGCCTGATGGGGATAATTACATCCTTAATGGCACAAAAATCTTCATCACCAACGCCGATGCCGCCCATGTATATATAATTATTGCTATGACGGATAAAAGCCAAGGCACAAGGGGCCTATCCGTATTTATTGTTGAAAAGGACATGCCCGGCTTTTCCATTGGCAAAAAAGAGGCGAAAATGGGCATACGTGGCTCGCTAACCTGCGAGCTTATTATGGAAAACTGCATAATCCCCAAAGAAAATTTGTTGGGCAAAGAAGGGCAGGGCTTTAAGGTTGCCATGCAAACGCTGGATGGTGGGCGCATTGGCATTGCCGCCCAAGCCCTTGGCATCGCCCAAGGCGCAATTGATACCACCGTGGCTTATGTGCGGGAGCGCAAGCAGTTTGGCAAGCGTATAAGTCAGTTCCAAAACACCCAGTTTGAGCTGGCAGACATGCAAACAAAAGTTGATGCTGCCCGCCTGCTAACCTACCGTGCCGCATACTTAAAGGATACGGGTGCAAAATATACAAGCGAAGCGGCAATGGCAAAGCTTTTTGCCTCGGAAGTGGCAAGTGATGTTACGTGCCGTTGTTTGCAACTGCATGGCGGCTATGGATATATCCGTGAATACCCAATAGAGCGCATGATGCGGGATGCTAAGATTACCGAACTATACGAAGGCACAAGCGAAGTGCAAAAAATGGTTATTGCCGCCGGCATGAAGGTAAATTAAATGAATATTAAAGTGATTGTATTTGATTTATAAGGCACACTGCTAAGGTTGGACAAAACCATATCCGACAGCACGCTAAAGGTATTGGAGCAATGCCCGGGGCGCATTAAAATTGCTATTGCCGCCTACCTTGGTATAAATACGAGCCACGAAATCTCGATGTTCCATTGAGCTTCGTGGTGAAGTAATTCACTGATTGAAATGGATAACAGAAAACATATTACAGCAGCAGGAGGCACCAAATGAAAATAATAGTTTGTGTAAAACAAGTGCCCAACACCAACGAAGTGCGGCTTGACCCCAAAACAGGCACACTAATACGTGAGGGTGTGCCCAGCATTATAAACCCTGACGACCTGTGTGGTATTGAAGCTGCCTTGGAGCTAAAAGACAATTATGGCTGGCACATAACCCTTGTAAGCATGGGGCCGCCCCAAGCGGAAGTTGCCCTGCGGGAGGGGCTTGCAATGGGTTGTGACGAGGCGTATTTGATAAGCGATCGTGCCTTTGGCGGGGCGGATACATGGGCGACATCCAAAACCCTTGCCGCTGCCATTAAAAAAATCGGCGGCGACTTGATAATTGCCGGCCGCCAAGCCATTGACGGGGACACGGCACAGGTAGGGCCGCAAATTGCGGAACATTTAGGTCTTCCGCAGGTTACCTATGCCCAGCACATACAAAAGGTTGACGGCGAAAATGCCCTAATCGTCCAAAGGCAGTTTGAGGATAGGTATCAGCGCATTAAAATTAACATGCCCTGCGTGGTCACGGCACTTTCCACCCTTAACCGACCCAGATATATGACAGTGGGCGGCGTGGTGGATGCCCATGACATAAAAACCGTAAAAACCATTACTTTTGAAGATTTACAGGACTTTGTGACCTTGGAAGATGTTGGCTTAAAAGGTTCTCCGACACAAGTGCGCAAATCCTTCCCAAAGCAGGTTAAAGGGCAGGGCACCACCCACCAAGTTAGTGATGATGAAGCTGTTGAAATCATCATCAATAAATTAAAGGAGCATTTTGTTATATGATTACAAAAAATATTTTAGTTATTTGTGAGCAGGTGGATGGTAAGTTGCAAAAGGTGTCCTTGGAGCTTATCGGAAAGGCACGCCGGCTGGCAGAAACTACCGGGGAAGATGTGGTAGCCCTGTTAATGGGACATGAAATTGAAGGGCTTGCCCAAACTTTGGTGGAGCACGGTGCGGATAAGGTTGTATATGTGGATGACCCAATTTTAAGGGATTTTATGACCGAGCCATATACAAAAGCCGCCACCTACGCTATTAAAAACGAAAATCCTGATATTGTGCTGGTTGGGGCAAGCTCTATCGGTCGTGACCTTGCCCCAAGGGTTGCTGCGCGGGTTAAAACAGGTTTGACGGCGGATTGCACCACCCTAGAAATTGGCGAGGACGGCAAAGAGCTGCTAATGACCCGCCCAGCCTTTGGCGGCAATATTATGGCAACTATTGTGTGCCCAAACCACAGGCCGCAAATGGCAACGGTGCGCCCTGGGGTGATGGTTGCACTGGAAGCCGAAAAGCGCATAGGTGAGATAATTCGCCTTAATGTGGAATTTGCACCAAGTGATGCTAATGTGGAAATTCTTGAAACGGTGATGGTGGAAAAAACCACCAAAGACATTACCGGAGCCAATGTGCTTGTGGCCGGCGGGCGTGGCATGGGTGGTGATTTTGAGCCGTTAAAACAACTGGCAAAAGCCCTTGGTGGCGAAGTTGCCGCATCCCGCACCGCTGTGGATGCAGGCTTTGCCCACAAGGACATGCAAGTGGGCCAAACGGGCAAAACTGTGCGCCCCGATGTATATTTTGCCTGCGGCATATCAGGTGCAGTGCAACACACGGCAGGCATGGAAGATGCCGCCCTAATAATAGCCGTAAACAAAGACCCGGAAGCACCGATCTTCGGCGTGGCAGACCTTGGTATAGTTGGAGATGCACGCATAATAATTCCAAAACTAATTGCAAAATTGTAGGGTGGGGATAACGCAGGCAAAAGCCGACTGTCCCACCCTTGCTACTTTTTACCCATCTTGCCCTACATTACTTCTTGGCCCCATCCAACAACCAACCATTATCACCGGAATATATCATCTGCCGTGTCATGCCGCCATCAATTACAATATCTTGCCCCGTTATAAACCCTGCTTTTTCAGAGCAAAGAAACAGCACCATATTTGCTATGTCCAATGGGTTTCCAATCCTGCCGGCAGGATGTTGCACCGCATCAACGCCTTCATGCTCTGCACATGTTGTGTCTATCCAGCCGGGCGAAATGGCGTTAACCCGCACCTTTCCCGAAAAGCTAACTGCCAAGGCATGGGTTAATGCTGATATGCCGCCCTTGGCCGCTGTGTAACTTTCGGTTTGTGGTTGGCTCATAATGCTTCGGGTTGATGAAATGTTCACTATGGCGGCGTTTGGGGCAAAGTGTGGCATAAGCAGTTTTGTCAGGTAAAAGGGTGCAGAAATTCCAATTTTCAGTGCATGGTTAAAATCACCCCAAGAAGCGGAATCGATACCGCAAGAAAAAGGGGGTGCGTTGTTTATCAAAAAATCAACCCTACCATAATCCCTAACTACTTTTGCTACAAATTTCTCCAAATCCTTCGGATTGCTAAGGCATCCGACAAAATAATCATTTTCTTTAATATCGATTATGCAGACCGTCGCACCGTTTTTCTTAAATTCTTCGGCGATGGTTTTGCCTATACCTTTTGCGCCGCCTGTAATCACGGCAACTTTGTTTTGGAATTTCATTTAAGGATACCCCCAACACCTACTTTTGCTTGGAAATAATCTCTATATCCTCCACAGCCACACCATCTAAGTATTGGACGATTTCGGAGGACAGCTGGTTAAGGCGATATTGTATAACCAATTCACCCACCGCATATTGCTGGGAAAGGTGTAAAATTAAGGCTTGATAGGCTCTTTCCGGCTTGGTTTGCATGTAAAACCGGTCATGCAGCCTGCAATAATTGGGTATAAAACTTTGATAAGGCACAAGAAACTGGGCAGCACCCTCATTTGCCTGCCATTCCATATGGTCTTCCGCATCGCTTCTACACATATAATAATCTTTTTCATGAAACATATAGTGTATAAGCTCGTGCATACAGTCAAAATTTTTGCCGGTGGCAGAACGGCGTGCGTTTAGCCCGATGGTGGTGTTGTTGCGCCCACGATACAAAATTCCGCAAATTTTTGGCTCGTTAAAATCGATTATGTCAATTTGCAAATCCAAACAAATTTCATGTGCCAGCTCCAACGCATTTATGCGGTAATTTGATGCGAGCAAATTAAAACCAAGGCTGGTTGCCTTGTCAGATACCAACCTGTATAATTGGGCTTTTGTCAAAAACTGCCCTTTTTTAATTTCCTGCTTCATCTCTCGCCTTGGCTTTCCTCAAAAAATCCACCGCCAACTGCAAATCATTAGCGGTAATGCCGGACATTTTAGCCTCCTGCGCAATGCGGTAAAAAACCTGGTCAGCCTCCATGCCATCCGCATCCACGGGGTATTTTACAATGGAATTGCCCAGCAAATAGTCAATACTGCATCCAAAAAGTTTGGCAAGCTGCCCCAAGGTTTCGTTGGCAGGGTCATGCACGCCCCGCTCCCAATTGGATAGGGTAGCTTGGCTAACACCCAGTGTTTGTGCCAGTTCAGACTGCTTTAATCCTTTTTCTTCACGAAGCTCTTTTACTCTGTTCAAAGAAGTCCCCTCCAAAATTTTACTTGACAACCGAATATGATTATTGTATAATATAAGTATATCTAATAATATAAGTATTATTCATATTATATCACATTTTATTATGGGGAGGCAAGCGAATGTGCAAAAAAGATGTGGCAAATATTTTGAAAAGCGGTTTTGCACTGGAAAACCAGGTGCAGGCGGTGCGGGATGCTATTAAAACCCTAAGTTTACGCAAACCGGCCACCACGTTACTAATCAACCGGCTTTATATGGATGTAAAGGAAGTGCAAGCAAGGGAAGGGGAAATTAAAACCCTGATAAATCACCTTCCCGAGGGTGTTATGAAGGATGTTTTTGCCAATCGCTACATCCACAAACTTACCTGGGAAGACGTGGCCGAGAGGTGCCACATTTCCCTGGCGTACGCCCACAAATTGCACAAAGCCGGCATTGATAAATTAACATATTTAGAGGGATTTGAGTATATATCTACAACACAGCTCGTATAATGGGACAAAACAATATTTTGGAGGATTTGTTATGAAAAAGTTTTTACTTGCGGGGCTAATTTTGGGGTTGCTTACCTTAGCGGCTTGCGGTGCCGTAGCGGAACGGGTAGATGGCAACACCTACCAGCGCATACATCGGCAATTGATGGCCATGGAGAGTTTTTACGCACAAGCCACAGTTACATATATTTCCAACAACAACAGCCATGTGTACGAAACCACCCAGCATGCCCGCAACACGGGGGAATATCGTATAGAAGTCACATCTCCGGCCAATGTGGCGGGCAACACAACTATTTTTGACGGCACAACAATTTCCCAGTTTAATCCAAATTTAAGCGGCAGGGTGTCCCAAACCAATCAAGAAGCCCCGGAAAGGCTGGAAATACTGCTAACATCCTTTGTGCGCAATTTTATCACCAGTAACGAGGTTACAGTAACCGCTGCCAATATAGACGAAGCCCTGACAACTGTACTGGAAACCACCATACCCGGGGAGCACCCATATGTATCCACTGCCCGCCTGTGGATGTGCAACGAAACCCTGCAACCCCTACGCATGGTAATTTATGACCAAGCAGGTGCAGAGCGCATAACGGTGGTATACAGTGTTTTTGAATACAATCCCCAAATGGACGATACCCTTTTCCAAACAGGACAACAACCTTGAATTAATTGTAAAATATTTACACTTTCCGCATAAGATGGGTATAACATTCTAAATACTGGGACAATAATATTGTAACAGTGCTTATTTGGAGAGTGGAAACATGCAATTTAGACGGGGAGATGTGTATTACGCAGATTTGGATCCGGTGATGGGGTCTGAACAGGGCGGCTTACGCCCTGTGTTGATTGTACAAAATGACATAGGCAACAAATACAGTCCAACCATCATCTGCGCTGCCATAACCAGCCAAATTAACAAAGCAAAACTACCCACACATATTGAGATAGACTGCACAAAATACACCCTTGTAAAAGACTCTGTCGTCTTAGCGGAACAGGTGCGCACCGTGGACAAAAAACGCCTTCGGGAGAAGATTTGCCATTTAGATGAAAACTTTATGGCGAGGGTGGATAGGGCTTTACGGGTAAGTTTTGGGCTTGGGTGAATACATAATAAATGGCTGGAACCGGAAGCGAATCAAACCCCACGAAAAGGATTTCGTGGGGTTTGATATTTACAGCTTAAAATATGCCACCAATTTGCGCAAGGTTTCTGCTTGCGCACTAAGTTCCTCGGCAGCAGCAGCGGTTTGCTGGGAAACGGCGGAGTTGTTTTGAACAACCCTTGAAATCTGCCCAAGCCCATCGGTGATGTGAGAAATAGACTCTGCCTGCTCTGTTGAAGCGGCGGAAATACTCTCGATAATCCTTAAAACTTCGCCGGCACTGGAAACAATGGCATCAAGGGATTCGGCAGTGGATTGGGCTATGATGGAGCCCGATTCCACACGACTAATACTATCCTGTATAAGCGCAGTTGTTTCTGTGGCAGCTGCTTGGCTTCTGCCTGCAAGTGTTCTTACTTCATCTGCTACTACTGCAAAGCCTTTACCGTGTTCACCTGCCCTT
>Ga0131853_10001211_pt1 | contig 46679 bp, 38 predicted proteins | sample TergutLab28metaG_FD_92764 | JGI IMG/M metagenome (GOLD analysis project Ga0131853, IMG submission 92764) | Labiotermes labralis P1 segment gut microbial communities from Petit-Saut dam, French Guiana - Lab288 P1 (version 2) (version 2) | ecosystem: Host-associated > Arthropoda: Insects >... | reverse complement strand
CAACCTTTTGCCAATTCGCAGGGGTTGTTTTTTCTTTTTTGGGGAAAACTGAGGGTAAGAATATAGGAGCATAGCGATGATTGAAATAAAAGAGTTAAATGACCAATATTTAGAACAAGCAAAACGTCTCGTTTTCAAAGTTTTCCCAGTGATGGATGTGTCAGAGAGAATAAGCTTTTGGATTTATAAACATCAAAACAAAGCTTCTGGAAAATTACTCATGAAGCTTTTTGGATATGCCACTTTTTTGAAGTATTGGGTTGCGATAGATGAAGAAAACGCTGTTTGTGGAATTATAGGACTCTATGCCCATAAAAAAGAGGAAGAAACTACCCTTTGGCTATCCTGGTTTTGTGTTGACCCTGTTCATAGAGGAAGAGGTGTGGGGAAGCAGCTCATTGAGTTTTCCATTGAGGAAGCGAAACGGTGTAACAAAAAATACCTTTGTTTGTATACGTCCGATGACCCAAATGAGGCTAATGCACAACTGCTTTATGAGCAGTACGAGTTTAAAATAACAGATAAGAAGAAAAAAGACGGATACACGATTATTTATCGCAAGAAAGAGCTGGCGGGATAATTTCTTGTTCTTTCTTTTTTTCAAGTTCTACCTATGTTATAATGGCATCACGCAGAAAGTTTAAGACGGTGGCAAAGTGTTGATATTCGAAAAAGGAGGTATAGCCGATTTTTTTGAAAGGAGCTGAGGCCATGAATCTACTTTTCTTGACTAGTGGTTCCGAAAGGAGTCCCTAATGAATGAAGAAGCTCTAAGCTTTGCGATTCAGTTGAGCAGCTTGATTGTAACTGTAATTTTCGGATTACTTGGAATCATGATAGCTCTCATCAAACTTAGTCAAAAAGAAAAGTAACGTCTTCAACTTTAGCGAGTTGACGTTACTTTTCAATCTGACGTTACGATGCTACCGACTTAATCGGTCTGTTAGAGGTACTACTTGCAGGTAGTACCTTGCTTTATTATATGAAGATTATAGCATGATCATACAAAAATTTCAATAATGAGTAGCTTAGTAGTAGGACAGATAGGAGATGTGACAATGAAACGTGCGTTAATTAGTGTATCAGATAAAACAGGATTAATAGAATTTGCCAAAGGGCTAGTAGCCTTAGATTTTGAAATCATTTCAACTGGCGGAACAAAAAAGTCCCTAGAAGAAGCTGGCCTTACTGTGCTAAACATCGACGAAGTAACGGGCTTTCCAGAAATTTTAGAAGGTCGCGTAAAGACGCTACACCCAAAAGTTCACGGTGGTCTTTTAGCAAAGCGTAACGACGATCATCACATCGCTCAGGTAAAGGAAAATGAGATTGAATACATCGATTTAGTCTGTGTCAATTTATATCCATTTGCTGCGACGTTAGCCAATCCGAATTCAACTCACGAAGAAAAGATTGAGAACATTGACATTGGTGGCCCGTCTATGCTGAGGTCGGCGGCGAAAAATTTTAACGATGTGACGGTGGTTGTGGATGCCAAGGACTACGAACTCGTATTAGATGAATTAAAATCTGGAGGCGATACGACCGTTGCCACACGACAGAGGTTAGCAGGAAAAGTGTTTAACCATACGGCATCATACGACGCCATGATCGCTGGCTACTTTAATGCGGTCAACGACGTGGACGTACCAGAGAAATTAACAAAGACCTATGAGCTGGTACAAGGTTTACGCTACGGAGAGAACCCACATCAAGCTGCTGCCTTCTATAAAGAATTTGGGACTTATGATTATAGCGTGGTGACCAGTGAACAACTTCATGGAAAGGAACTTTCTTACAACAACATTGCGGATGCCAATGCGGCCCTTGAAATTGTAGCGGAGTTTAAGGAGCCGGCAGCGGTGGCAGTCAAGCACATGAATCCATGTGGTGTCGGAATTGGTGTGGACATCGACGAAGCTTTTGGGAAGGCGTACGATGCTGATCCAACGTCAATTTTTGGTGGGATTATTGCTTTAAATCGAACGGTGACCGTGGCGACAGCTGAAAAGTTAAATACGATTTTCTTAGAAATCGTTCTGGCCCCAGATTTCGAACCAGCGGCATTGGAAATTTTGCAAGGAAAGAAGAACCTTCGTTTACTTGCGACGTCGATGAATGCAGCTCGAACAGAAGCGCAGAAGAGTGCCTCTGTTAACGGTGGATTATTGGTTCAGAGCGTTGACGGGAAGGAATTTTCTTCTTCAGAGTTGACCGTTGCAACCGAGATTCAGCCGAACGAGGTAGATGTTGATCAGCTACTATTTGGGATGCGTGTGGTGAAGCATGTGAAGTCCAATGCCATCGTATTAGTGAAAGATGGGATGACCATTGGTGTGGGGGCCGGACAAATGAACCGCGTTGGAGCAGCAAAAATTGCGCTTGAGCAGGCAGGTGATAAGGCAAAAGGCGCCTATCTAGCATCCGATGCCTTCTTCCCTATGTCAGACACGGTGGAATTGTCGGCTGAATATGGAATTAAAGCGATTATTCAACCAGGTGGATCCATTAAAGATCAAGATTCCATTGATGCCTGTAACAAATTAGGAATTTCAATGGTTATGACAGGATCCAGACACTTTAAACACTAATTGATTTGACAAAGGAGGGTTCATTATGGTCATTGTTGACGTAACGGTTATTCCAGTAGGAGAAAAAACAAGCGTTAGTAAATACGTGGCAGATATTCATCACGTGTTGGAAAATTCTGATAAAAACATTAAATATCAGTTAACACCGATGAGTACGATCATCGAAGGGGAGTTAGAGGATCTTTTACAAGTCATCAAAGAAATTCATGAAGTACCATTCAAACATGGTATGGGGCGGGTTTGTACCAACGTTCGAATTGATGATCGTCGTGACGTAGAGAATTCCATGGAACGAAAACTTAAATCGGTAGAAAAGAGAATGTAAAAAGAGCTGGCTCGCTAAGAAAAACGCGAGATAGCTCCTTTTGAATGCTTAAAAGTCACAGATTTGCTAGAAATGAAAGATTTAGTGACTCTTTCAACCCTCTTTCTAATGCCCAAAGTCATTAATTTGACAAAAACAGGCTAATCAATGACTTTTCGACCCCATTTTTGCTTTTTAAAAGTCATAGATTTGGTAAAAATCAACAATGTAGTGACTTTTACCAATGATTTCGGATGTAAGGAGTCATAGATTGACCTAAAATAGGCCTTTCTATGACTCTTCAATTTTAAACACCTTACTTATTCCATGCGACAGCCTTTTTTTGCTACCTGATCGACATATTTTCCCATTCGCTTTCGGTGATTTTTCGTCCAATTCTTGCTTCGATGGCCAATAAGTGTCGGAATCCTGTTAAATCGTTGCGATTTTTCGGTGGAACGATGCCGTGACCGTGTTCCATCACATAGGCATCGCCCTCGGCGATAATTTTTTCAGATCTCGCTTTCTCCTCTGGTGTAATGACGTATTCCTCTTTATTGTCAGAAATGACCAAAGGTGGTTTCAGTATGTCCTCTGATGTATAATTGACCTCAATGTAAAGTCTGATCAATCTTTTTGTTGCTTCAGTGTCAAAATAGAGGCGTCGGCCTCGAAGCGGTTTGGCACCATATCGATCGATATAATATTCATAATACACGGTTTTACTTTCAAAGACGACGAAGCCATCAAAGCCTCGTTCGATCGAATTTAGTCCGATAAAGGCAAGTAATTCTCCTGCTATTGACGTTCCGCGATATTCAGGTATAACTTCGATTAGGTACATAAAATTATAAAAAGAGCGTTCATCTGGTTCGAACTCAACCAATCCTGCTAACTCTTTCTCGATCGTTGCGCTGTAAACTAAGCTGTTGTCGCTTGATTTTCTTGTCCAATCAAATTCAAAGGCATCTAAGTTTAAGTGATCGATATCGTGTGTGACCTCGGCTATGGTAGATAGCAATTAAACCAGCTCCTTGTGTTATGTTTCTAGTAGTATACCAGTTTTCATGCAAACTTGTCTATGATTATTTTCTACATCCTTTCTTTTTGCGAATAAGGTGAAATTCTGGTAAAATGAAGTCAACAAAATTTGTGGAGGTTAGAGCGATGAAAGTATTAGTCGTTGGTCGTGGCGGTCGTGAACATGCCATTGTAAAGAAGTTTAAGCGTGACGGCATTAAGGAAGTTTTTTGTGCCCCAGGAAATCCTGGGATGGTAGAGGCGGCGTTGGTCGATTTTGAAGAGACGCAGGTGGTAGAGCTTGCTACGTGGGCAAAAGAAAATGCCATCGATTTGACGGTGGTTGGACCAGAGGCGGCTCTAATGGCAGGTGCCGTCGATGCCTTTGAAGCTCAGGGATTGAAGGCATTTGGTCCTAAAAAGGCGGCGGCTTACATTGAGGGTAGCAAAGCTTTTGCGAAGCGATTGATGGAGAAATACGACATCCCAACGGCAGCCTATGGTGAATTCAGCAACACGCAAGTTGAAGAGGCACTCGCCTTCTTGGACAAGCAAGCCATGCCGATTGTGATTAAAGCAGACGGTCTAGCAGCGGGGAAAGGGGTTGTGATTTGTCAAACCTTGGAAGAAGCCAAAGCGACGGTGAACGATATGTTGGTAGACGCTAGTTTTGGTGCGGCATCGGCAAGTGTGGTCATTGAGGAGTTCCTAGATGGAGAAGAATTTTCGTTAATGTCCTTTGTGGCAGGCGATAAATTTTATCCGATGCCGATTGCGCGCGATTACAAGCGTGCTTACGATAACGACGAAGGTCTGAACACCGGTGGAATGGGCGCTCATTCACCACACCCTTTAATTACCGAAGCTGACTACCAAATCGCCTTGGAGCAAGTCGTGAAACCGACGGTCGATGCCATGATCGCCGAAGGGAATCCGTTTACGGGGATTTTGTATGCTGGTTTGATTAAGACGGTTGATGGTCCAAAGGTCATCGAGTTTAACGCCCGTTTTGGTGACCCGGAGACGGAGGTGGTTCTGCCGTTAATGGAGACGGAATTATCGACAGCGTTACTTGATTTATTAGCCGGTAAAGCAGCCGATATCACGTGGCGTGATGAGCAGACCGTTGGCATTGTATTGGCAGCGAAAGGTTATCCAGAAAGCTATGCAAAAGGCGTACCAATTAGAGGTCTAGATGCGTTAGAAGACGTTGACATTTACCACATGGGGACGGACTTAGTAGATGGTGAATTTGTTACGAACGGTGGCCGTGTGTTATTTGTGGTCGCTAATGGGCCGGATTTAGCAACAGCGAGAGAAAAAGTGTACGAAGAGATTAAGAAGATTGACTGCGACGATCTGTTTTACCGCAGTGATATCGCTCAACTTGCTGAATAAAATAAAGCCTAGTTGAATTAGGGTTAGGACTAGAAGGACGCTTGCACTTTGATCTTGCACTTTGATAGCGTAAAAAAATTTAGGTGCCTTTGGCATCTTTTTTGCATTTTAAGTCCACAAATTCAATATAATATATGTTGCGATGCACGATGTTTTGATGTAGCAATAAATTTCCAATTGTTGACGGACCGGAAAAACTATATTATAATATAGTATATTTAAAGAAAGTTTCGGAAGGAGTGATTTTTTTGTTTGTTGGACGCGAAGAGGAATTGGCATTTTTGAATGAGCGCCTGAAAAGTAATCGATTTGAAATGATTCCAATCTATGGTAGACGTCGTGTTGGTAAAACAAGATTGATAGAAGAATTCACCTGCGATAAGAAAACTATTTTTTTTACAGCAGACTTGCTTGGTGAATCTTCTAACTTAGCTAATTTAAGTAAAGCTGTGACAGCGGAGATAACAAATAAAATTAGTGACTTCACTTTCTCTTCTTTTCAGGAAGCTTTTGAAGAAATTGCAGATTATGCTAAGAAGGTAGATGAAGACGTTGTGTTTGTCATAGATGAATACCCTTATCTTGCAGGAGCGAATAAAGGAATTTCTTCTATTTTGCAAAGGGCAATGGACAAATTATATTTGCATATCCCTAATTTGATGGTTATTTTAACAGGATCTCAAACTTCCTTTATGGAGCAACAGGTAATGGGATATCAAAGTCCACTTTATGGAAGAAGAACGGGGCAAATCAAGCTGTTGCCTTTGACTTTTAATGAAGCCCGAAAATTTTTACCTAAAATGGAAATTGAAAGTTTTTTGACGATTTATGGCATAACAGGTGGAATCCCTTTATACTTAAGTATGATGGACGATGAATTATCATTAGAAGAAAACATTAAGCAAAAACTGTTAGCAAAGCATACGCTACTTTATGAAGAACCAAGGAATTTGTTGTTTCAAGAGCTTCGCACACCTGATCGATACAATGCCATTCTTATGGCGATTGCTGGTGGTAAAAATCGGCTCCATGAAATTGCAGATAGAACAGGCATTGATTCAGGACTACTCGTTAGTTATATTAAAACTTTGATCGAGTTAGGTGTGGTTGAGAAAAGAACACCCCTTCTATCTTCAGGGAAGAAGAAAGGGATATACTACATAAAGGATGGACTTTTCCACTTCTGGTATCGCTACGTCCCACACTATGCAAGTTTTTTAGAGTCTGGACGATTAAATCATATTTGGCCACGGGTAAAAGAAGATTTGGTCCAGTTTACTGCTCTTATTTTTGAAGATTTTTGTCGCGATTGGATCTTCTTTCGTAGCCCATTGCTTTTGCAAGAGGTTGGTAGCTGGTGGGGAAACAATCCACTGATCAAAAACACGAAAGCAATTGCTGAGGAAATTGACGTTGTTGGAGTTGGGTTGGCTAAAAATGAAATTGTTCTTGGTGAGTGCAAATGGCGAAGTGAGATAACTGATATTAGAGTAGGAGAAAAACTAATGGAACGTTCACAGTTTTTCCCACATTGCGATCAAGATTTATATATTTTTTCAAAGTCTGATTTTTCCGAGAGTCTTAAATCATATGCCAAGGAAAATGACATACATCTTCTTACCTTTGAAGAGATGGTTGGAGGTTAACGATGATTAAAAAAGAGAAAAACGGCGTCATCTGGTATGAATTTGAGCACATGGCAAAGACTGGCCTTGTGAATCATTGTTTTTCCTCCCGGATTGGCGGGGTATCCGATGTACCATGGGATTCCATGAACTTGGCCTATCACATGGGCGATGAGGCCTTGGCGGTCGATAAGAATTTCGAGCGAATCAGCAAGGTCGTTGGCTTTGATCACGAGAAGGTGGTGTGTACCACACAAATCCATGAAAACCATCTTCAAGTCATGACAGCAGATAATGACGTGGTCGCAGATGAGATCGATGGCTTGGTTACCGGAGAGCCTGGGTTGGTGCTCGTGTCTTATTACGCCGATTGCGTGCCGCTGTTGTTTTTGGATCCTAAAAAGTCTGTGATCGCTAATAGTCATGCGGGATGGCGCGGCACGTCGCTTAATATGGCACAGGTCACGATTGAGAAGATGGTCTTTGAATTCGGCTGCCACCCTGAAGAGATCTTGGTTGGGATTGGACCTTGTATTTCCATGAAGCATTTCGAGGTTGGGAAGGAAGTTGTGCTAACCTTTGAAGAAAATCTGCCTCAGCTGGGGTCGCACATAAAAAAGAAAAATTCAAAAAAATGGCACCTTGATTTGACTGCCATGAATCGACAGCTTTTAACCGAAGCGGGTATCCTCGCCAAAAACATTGAAGTCGCTAATTTATGCACGTTTTCTGATCCAATGCACTTTTTTTCACATCGACGTGATGGAATTGCGCGTGGAAACATGGCTGCGATGATCGTTTTGAAATAAAAAACTGTATAAAGGTTGACACTTTGGAGCATATTTAAATGGTAACTAATAAAATTAGGTGGTGTTTAAATGATGGTCAAGTGTCAAAATTATCATTGCGTTTATAACGGGGAAAATGATACATGTTTCACCGATGTGATCGCAGTTAAAGGAAAGTCTGCAACAAGTAGCAGTGAGACGTTGTGTGGTAGCTTCACAGCGAAGGCGAAGGTTCAAGATGCGGAGTTTGCAGCAGATTTCTTACAGGAAGTGAGATCGCCAGCAGGCGTTAGTAATATCGAATGTGAAGCTAGTCAGTGTATGTATAATCAAAATCTCAACTGTCATGCTGAGCAAGTCGATATTAACGAAGCAGGCGCGAAGTGTATTACATTTAAGAAGTAGTTAGAAGCTCGGAGTGATCGTTTTTTGTGAGAGATCGCTTCCGAGTTTTCTTTCTTTTTTTGTTATTTTCCATTATAATAGAAAGTCAAGACAAGTTTGCATTTTCAGGCATAATAGGTGATTTAGAGGTCATAGACTAGCAGATCGATTTATTTTGTTTGATAAAGGTTTGGAGTTGATGTGGATGCAAATTGAGATGATTTTTATTTTGAATTTATTCATTGCTATTTTTGCAGGAATTATTGTGGGGTTAGAACGACAATGGCAACAAAAATTGGCTGGAATTAGGACGACGGCACTGGTGAGTTTCGGAGCCTGTATGTTCGTTTCTTTATCGACGTTTATGTCGGGTGGAGACCCAACCAGAATTGCAGCTCAAGTAGTCTCTGGAATTGGTTTCCTTGCCGGGGGTGTGATTATTCGCGATGGTTTCTCTGTTTCGGGAATTAACACCGCAGCTACGTTGTGGTGTGCAGCCGCCATTGGATCTTTTGTTGGTGCCGGTTATCCACTTGAAGGGGTGATTGCTGCATTTATGTTGATGACGCTAAATATCACGCTACGTCTATTTTCAAGAAAAATGGATACTTTTCGTTCGGGGTCGACGCATTATTATTTATCAGTAAAGTGTTTGGCAGAGAAAGAAACTTCTGCAAGGACGACTATTTTAGGAGCGCTAAATAAATTTGGATTGGATTTTAATCAAATTACTTGTGGGGCAGAGGAAGACGGCACGGTGGACATTTTAGTGGATCTGGAAATGGCAGCTAATGAAAGTACGACACAACAGCGTATTAAAACGTTAGTGGAAAAGTTATTGATGAAACATTACATTCTCCAAGTTCATAACATTGGTCCCGACTTGGAGGAAGAACATCGTGAATAAAGCTTAGACCTCAGAAGAGGTCTTTTATTTCAAAAAAAATTTACATACATACAGAATGTATGTTGACAAAAAAGATGCGCTATGCTAACATACACAGTGTATGTAAGGAATGGTGAGGTGAGCGATGTGCCAAGAAATAAGAACCCGGAAGAAACGATCCAGAAAATTTTAGATGCATCGTTAAAATTGTTTTGTGAAAAAGGCTTCGACGAAACAACAATTTTAGATATTGTAGAGGAAATGGGAGCAAGCCGAGGGGCTTTTTATCATCATTTTAAATCAAAGAAAGAAGTTTTGTATGCGTTGCTAGAAAGGAACTATAATATAGAGGAGCACCAAAAGATCTACGCTGATCCTGAACTGTCCGGTTTGGAAAAAATAAGGCATTTAATTGTTTACTCCTTAGATGGATTTCATTCTACTGATGTTCAACTAACACAGATGATGTTGAATTTGTTGAGAGAGCCACAGGCTTTGGCGGAGCACGTAAAAGACCTTCGAGGTGAAGGTGTTCTAGAATTACAAAAGTTAGTGGAGCAGGGAATGAAAGATGGTTCAATTGATCGTCAAGATCCACAAGCATTAACAGAGTTGATATTACTTCTTTTAGATTTCTGGCTATTACCAACGGTTTATCCAGTATCAGACGAAGTTTACGAAAAGAAGGTTTTGATGATCAAACGCGTGCTAGATGGCATCGGTTGTCCTCTTATCGATGAAAAATCTCTCGCTATACTAAGAGGATTAGCTGATAAGTATACCGAATAATGGACCTTATCCGGCGATCATTTCCTAGGAAATAAAAAGCTGTAAAATACGATAAAATCAACGACCGCAACCAAAAGTTGCGCATTTGAAAGCTAGAGTTGGTAGTGTGCAACCGGATCAAACTGCTATACTAAACCTACGATGAAAGGAGTGTTGAGCCATGAATATCGAAATAGCAAATCGTTTAGTAGAAATGAGAAAAGAAAAGGGGTTATCGCAGGAAGCCTTGGCCGCGGAACTTGGTATTAGTCGTCAAGCCGTTAGTAAATGGGAGCGTGCTGAGTCGTCACCTGATACCAGTAATTTAATTACATTGGCGAAGTTATATAACATGTCATTGGATGAACTCCTAAATACGGATCAGGAGAAATTTGAAAGTGGCGAGCCTGATGAGAAAAAGGCCTTTTTCGATGACGTAGCTAAAGGTAAGAAGGATCAGCCGGATTATGTGAACTTCGGCTGGCGCGGAATCCATGTGAAAGAAGGCGACGATGAAGTTCACGTAGGGTGGAATGGTGTACACATCATAGAGGATGGCAAGGAAACCGTTCGAGTTGGAAAAGGGTACGATTGGGGATCAGAAGAGGATTGGAACGATGAGACCCAATATGGTGTTTGGATCGATGGTGAGCCTCATCATACGGGTTGGAAATTAAGTGCGATCTTCTCACTGATCATCACAGGCGCCTACTTCTGGATCGGATTCGAATATTCTCTATGGCATCCGGGATGGTTGATCTTTTTACTAATTCCGATTTTCTCGACGTTTGTTCAAGCGGTCAGAAATAAAAATATACGCATTTTTGCTTATCCAGTAGTGGTTGCACTCGGCTTCTTATATTTATGGATCGTTGAGGGTTATGGGCATCCTACATGGTTACTGTTTTTTACCATTCCGATTTATTACTGGATGATTGATAGCATTCGAGAGTGGAGAAAGAAGCGAACAGAATTTTAAAGTGATGCTTGACTTTGACACAGCGTCAAGGTGTAAAATACGACATGCTGCTGTCAGATTTAGTGTAATAGAATAAGGCGTCACAAAGGTTTCAAAAGGAAGGTTTTAGAAGTTATGTTGAAAATATTTAGACATTTGGATAAAAAATATTTGCCCTATGTGGTAATTGGTGTGGCGTTTATTGCTGTTTCCGTTTGGTTGGAGCTTCGAATACCAGGCTATATGCGTGACATTACCGAGTTGGTTCACACAGAAGGCACAGAAGCGTCTGCCATTTGGAGACAAGGGTTTTTGATGATGGGGACCGCCTTTTTAGCCATGTTGGCTACGTTAGTAGTAGGATACTGCTCGGGACGAGTAGCTGCTGGTTTTGGTCGTGACTTAAGAATCAAAGTCTTTGGTAAAGTATTAAATTTCAGTATGGCCGAAGTGAACGAGTTTTCCGTTCCAAGTTTAATCACCCGTGGAACACGAGATGTAGCCACTCTGGAGCAAATTATTACCATTGGATTTATTACCTTAATTCGGGCACCAATTATGGCAGTCTGGGCGACGACGAAAATTTTAGATCAAGGGCTGGAATGGGCCATTGCCACCGCTATTTCGGTTGGAATTTTGCTAATTACTATTCTAATTTTGATTGTTTTCGCCCTACCAAAGTTTAAAATTATTCCTAAGCTAACGGACCGACTAAACCAAGTGGCTCGTGAACATTTAACGGGAATTCGTGTGGTAAAAGCTTATAACGCTGAAAAATACGAAGCAGAAAAATTTGAAAAAGCCAACGAGAAGTTTATGAAAACCAATCGCTTTGCTGAGCGCATGATGGCGGTGTTATGGCCAGTTGTCGGTCTGATTATGCAAGGTCTACCACTGGTTATTTACCTCATTGGTGCCTATCTAATTAGCGACGCCATTGGGACTGCTGATCTAACAGAATCATTAGGATTATTTGCCAGTATGATGGTTTTTGCTCAATATGCCATTCAAGTGGTAATGGCCTTCTTGATGATGTCCATGATGATGGCCTTCTTACCGCAAGCCTTTGTAGCAGCTCGTCGTGTGAACGAAGTGCTAGAAAAAGAAGAATCGCTGACTTATCCTAAAATTCCTTCTGCGGCAACCACCGATACAAAAATTGCCGTCGAGCTTAAAGGGGTTAACTTCAAGTACCCAGAAGCAGAGGACTACGTCCTAGAAGACATCAACTTTGCTGTCAACGAAGGTGAAACAGCTGCCATTATCGGGGCAACAGGTAGTGGTAAGAGTACCTTGCTCAAATTAATCACTCGTGCTTACGACCGAACGGATGGTGAAATTTACATTGCCGGCAAGGACGTGAAAGACTATACCGAGCAAGAGTTGGTTGATAAAATGGGCTACACGTTACAAAAAGCGACCCTTCTATCGGGAAGCATCGCCTCTAACATTGCCTTCGGTTTAGAAGATAGCGCCACTCGTCTAGCTGACATCGAAGAAGCTGCCGATCTAGCGCAAGCGACGGAGTTCATTGAAAGATTAGACGACACTTACGAAGCTGAGATCACACAAGGCGCTACCAATGTGTCCGGTGGTCAACGACAACGCTTGTCCATTGCTCGTACGTTATTTAGGAAGTCAGACATTCTGTTATTTGATGACTCCTTCTCGGCGTTGGATTACAAAACAGACCGCAACTTGCGTGCAGCGTTGAAGGAAAATTTACCGGATGTAACAAAACTGATTGTTGCTCAACGGGTTTCCACCATTAAAGATGCCCATAAAATCATCGTGTTAGACGAGGGGCGTGTGGTCGGTGTTGGCACCCACAAAGAATTACTAGCAAATTGTCACGTTTACTATGAAATTGCCACGTCACAATTGTCAAAGGAGGAGCTTGCAAATGGCTAACGAAAACGAATTTGAATTAGACAACCTAGATACGAAAATGGCAGGTCAAAACATTAAGAAATTGCGTCACTACATGAAGCCTTACATGGGCTGGATTACTGTGATTCTTGTCACGACGTTCATTTCTAGTTTGATTGCGGTTTGGACGCCTGGCTTAGTTGGTGACATTGTAAACTACATTTCTGCTCCTTTTAATGCTTTGATGCAGATCGAACCTGAAGAATTTGCGACTTTAGACATGGCGGCTATTTTGGAAATCATGGGTCAAGTGGACTTGGATGGAATTTGGCGTGTAGGTTGGATATTAGCGGCCTTGTTTGGAGGGACGTTTGTCTTAGATTTTATTGCACGATTTGTGGCGACAGACGTTGCCCAAATTTTGAGTAAGCGACTAAGAACGGACTTAAGTGGAAAAGTGGATCGTGTGCCGTTGTCTCATTTTGACTCGGAAGAAACAGGAAATACTTTATCACGTATTGTTAACGACGTCGGAACATTGCACCGAACCATCAACGAAAGTTTTATTGCTGTTGTATCCGGAGCCATCATGCTGATCGCCGTTACCATTGTGATGTTTGCCGTCAACTGGATCATGGCCTTAACGGCGTTGGCTTCAGGCGTGGTTGGTTTCATTTTTATGGGAGTTACGGCTGCCCTTGCTCAAAAGCATTTCAAAGCACAGGCCGATGAGACCGGTAAAATCACCGGACATATTGAAGAAGTCTTTGGTGCCCACGACGTGGTGAAAACCAATGGTGCTGGTGAATTAATGACCCGTCAAATGATGGAAATCAACGACCGTTTATATCGCTCGACCTTTAAAGGGCAATTTGCTATGAGTGTGTTGTCCTCAGGAATGGGCTTTATGATGAACATTAGCTTTGTGTTTATTAGTGTGGTTGGCGCTGTTCTTGTTTTTAATGGTCGTATTGACTTTGGAACCATTGCTGAATTTTGGCTCTATGTGGGTGTATTCAACCAGTCACTTGGTTCTTTAGGTGAGCAATCCATGACCATGCAAATGGGAGTTGCCGCCAGTAATCGTATTTTCGAATTTCTGGAAGCAGATGAAATGGAAGACGAAGCCCATAAAGAGGCGAAGATCGATCGCGTTAAAGGTCAAGTTCTGTTTGACGATGTGAAATTCTCTTATAACCCAGAAAAACCGATCATCAAAAACTTCTCCGCCGCCGTTGGGGCAGGCCGAAAAGTGGCCATTGTTGGACCGACCGGTGCAGGAAAGACGACCATTGTCAACCTACTTATGCGATTCTATGAATTAAATAGTGGATCGATTATGGTGGATGGGGTTGACATTGCGAGCATGAAGCGGGAAGATGTTTATGACCTATTCACCATGGTCTTGCAGGACACCTGGATTTTCGAAGGTAGTGTGTACGATAACATCGTTTATAACAAAAAAGGTGTTAGCTACGAAGAGGTTATTAAAGTTTGTAAAGCCGTTGGGATCCATCATTACTTTAAATCCCTGCCAGATCGCTACGACACCATTTTGACAGACAAAGTCAGTCTATCAGCGGGTCAACGCCAATTATTAACCATTGCTCGTGCTATGATCAACGACGCACCGTTGCTGATTTTAGATGAGGCGACCAGTTCGGTAGATACGCGAACGGAAGTCTTGATTCAGCAAGCCATGGACAAATTAATGGTAGGTCGCACTTCTTTCGTTATCGCTCACCGGTTGTCGACCATTAAAAATGCAGATATGATCTTAGTGATGGATCAAGGGGATATTATTGAGATTGGTACTCATGACGAACTCCTTGAAGCAGACGGTTTCTATGCTGGATTGTATAATTCACAATTCGAATTTGGTGCCGAGGATAGTGCGTAGAAATTGTAATAAATCTCAATTTTTGCTATAATTGGCATAACATAAATTGGATAAAAGTTGCAAAATAAGGAGTGACATTAATGAAGAAAAAATTAAGTATCGTTCTTGTGGTGGGAGCAGTACTCTTACTCGCCGGTTGTACTTCGAGAATGAGAGGAGAATCAACGACAGTGTGTGAAGGGATGCCTGAAGCATTCCCATTTGCCGATACCATTTTAACAATTGAAGGGTACGATGAGGCGATCACTGGATGGACAGAGCGAACGACGTTTGAAAGAAATGGTTACGAAAGGCATTTCTGGGGAAATCATAACCCAACCGATGCTGATATTCACAGTTGGTTTAATGGGCCAATGAATGATTTAGGAGCAGGAATTACTTGGATCTTAGTATCAGTTGATGAAAATACAGTTGTAACAGATATGCAGTTCGATTTTGATGAGATGTCAGAGCGACAGTTAAGGGAACTTTTTGATACTGATAATTTTGAACGCGATGTGACTTTAAGTGGTGCCATCCGTGGTTTGGAAGAACTTGGTGCGACTTGTGATTGGTAATTTAGTTAGTTAGTGTATGAAAAGCAGTAGAGATGCTGCTTTTTTCTTTGCCGAGCATGACACCACCTTTACTTTACAATCCAAATCCTATATAATCTAAAGGTAGTTCACACACAGTTTAAACAGGTAGATTATAATGTTTATCATCAGGACGCAATCAAATGAATTGTGGCTTAGGAGTTTACGACGGAAGGAAATTTGATTATGAAGAAGAATTTGAAATTGGGAATTGTTTTACTGCTAGCAGTCGTTGTTTTAGCAGGATGTGGTGTTCAAGTAACGGATGCTTTAACACCCGAAAACGCAGGACCGTTCCAGCGCATTTTTGTATTACCACTGATTAACTTTATTACGTGGTTATATAACATGATAGGAAATTTAGGTATTGCGATTATTGTTGCGACAGTTATTGTTAAACTTGCATTGATGCCGTTGATGCTAAAATCGATGAATAGTACAGCAAAAATGCAAGAGTTGAACCCTGAAATCGAGAAGATCAAGAAAAAATATGCTAACAAGACCGACCGTGAATCTCAAACAAAAATGCAACAAGAAACCATGGCACTATGGAAAAAACACGGGGTTAATCCAATGGCAGGTTGTTTGCCGATGCTGATTCAAATGCCATTACTCATTGGATTCTTCCAAGCGTTTATTCGCCACCCGCTCATTGTAGATGCGACGCTGGGGTATACAGAAGTTTATTTCTTAGGAATGGACGTTGCCGGGGTGCAAGAAATTCCCAACTACGTTTTCGGTGTTCTCGTTGCCGGCTTAATGTATATGACGCAAAAACGTAGCCAAGCTAGAATGCAAGGGAAGACAAATCCCGATGGGACAGCACCTCCAAATCCAATGGCCGCTATGAACTTACCAATGTCTTTGTTAATTGGATGGATGGTTGTTACCTCGCCACTTGCGATGGGACTTTATTTCTTAGTTTCTCAGCTGATGATGAACCTTCAATCGTTTTTAATTAAAAAGCCTAGCCAACCAGCATTATAGGATAACAGAAAGCTCAAAAGTACGACTAACGAAATTAAAATTTCGGGTCGTATTTTTTATTTGAGAGGCGTTTTCATAAAAAAACTTGCTAGATTTAGCAGGTTTTTTAAATTTTTTTGCGTATATAAAGGTATAGGGGTATTTTTAGGGGGCAAGGCCCAGAGTAGCATGTAGCAATGAAAAGTAAAGTAAAAGTCGAATCGCACGATTCACTTGACTTTTAGTACAGAATACTCAATGAGGGGGATTTATATAGGGGTGAGATTAACGAGCAAGGATGTGTCGTCAATATGGAAGAAGTATTAATTAAAGACTTACCCCCAGAGGAAAAACCACGAGAAAGAATGTTAGCTTACGGTGTAGAGGCATTGTCTAATATTGAGTTGTTAGCGATCATGATGCGAACAGGCGCTAGAAACATATCGGTTCTTACCATTGCTAAGATGATTCTAAAGAAAACAGAAGGGTTAGAGAGGTTAAGCGATGTATCGGTTTCAGAGTTAAAAGAAATTCCGGGTGTTGGAGAGGCTAAGGCCATGCAGATCTGTGCAGGAATAGAACTTGGAAAACGCGTTTTAAAAACAATGATTCATACGGATGAGGTAGGGAGGCCTTATAAAACACCTGAAGATTGTTTCTTGCACTTACATGCAGGGATGAAATTTTTAACGCAAGAGCATTTCGTTGTTTTATTTTTAGATGCCAAACAGCGATTAATTAAAAAGGAGACCGTCTTCATCGGCACGATCGATGCAACGGCCATTCATCCAAGAGAAATTTATCGAGGTGCCGTTAAAAACCTAGCGGCATCTATTGTTTGTGTTCATAATCACCCTTCAATGGATGTGACGCCCTCTCCAGCTGATATTTTAGTGACAAAGCAGTTGGTTAGGGCAGGTGAGATCATGTCGATTCCATTACTTGACCACGTTATTATTGGCGGGAACGATTACGCTAGTATGAAAGCATTAGGACACTTGAAGGTTTAGAGTTAAATGAAAAAACACTCAGATTTCTGAGTGTCCAGACCGTTGACGGACTCGAAAGAGCTAATCATCGGTTTTTTGTAACAACATCTATCAAAAACATCAACATTTTGCGATTTTCGACCATTTGTTGATGTTTTTGAAATGTAAATTAGAGAATCGGTAGCCAAAACTATCAGGTAAACTGTTTTTTAAGAAAAAACCTGATAGTTTCAGAGAGTTTTTCAACCTACCGAGTAGTCAAAACATCAACATTTTTTGATTTTTGACATTTGTTGATGTTTTCAAGTCCTGGATGCTAAAAGAGGGATCTATTTGGTTAATAAATTACGTTTTTTGATCTTTTGCTAACCATTTATTTCGATTATCGAAGGGTCTAGTTTATTTGCCAACAGTCTGAACACTCAGATTTCTGAGTGTCATTAAGAATCGGCTTCATCAATGCTACTCCTTACTTCATCAATGGTTTGTTGGATGAAATCTAAAGTATCATCGATCATAAATTGGTGATATTCTTTTAGTGCGCCTTCTTCAGTACGTAAATACTTCAGGTGAAAGTAGAGGAAGTTATAGGCTTGAGCAGCCTTTTCAAGCTTGGCATTAGAAATGTCGTTGAGTTTATCGTATTTTTCGTCTGCTTGATAGTTACTATATAAAAAATCTAAGCGATCAAGCCCGCTTTTAAAATTAGGGAGAAGGGCATGATTTTGTCTTACTTCCTCGGTTAAGGCATGAAGTTTTTCGAGGCGAATGGTCAACTTTTTTAAGTAATTTGGCGGTTCAATGTAATAATTAATGACAACCCCAACAATTAAGCCGATGGCTGTGTCTAATACCCTAAAAACCGTGTAGGCTAGTAGTCCGCCTTCGCGATCTGGAACAAGCATGATGAGTAAGCATAGGGTAAAGGCAATAAAGATGGCTTCTTCTAGTTTTAACGTACTGCAAGTAATAATGACAATGACGATCGCTAAAGAAATGAATAATGGTGAAGTTAGTTCGAAATAAGCGAAGACGAATCCAATGGAAGCACCTGCCACGGTACCAAGGATCCGAGATTTAGCGACTTCAACCGAATGATTTACTGTGTTCTGGACACCAAAGACGGTTCCCATAACGGCATAAAAAGAGTTTCCAATGATAGGGGTGAGGGCGAGGGTAGCGGTGATGACAACCGCCAGCCACGTTTTAAAGGTCCGCATGCCAATGGAAATGGGACTATGGATTCTTATCTTTTCTCTTATCTTATCAAAAAAACTTCTACTCATTTTTTGGAAGCCTCCGGGTAACACGTCCTTCCATTATACCTGTCATGCTCAAGTCCGCTTTATGATTCAGCTACTTTCGCTATGAGTGGCATTGAGAAGGGCTATATCGAACTAACCGTCCGAAGTCCTTCTATTATACCCTTATTAGCCGTAACTTACAAATTTACCGATTGTACACGTCAATCTAATGTGCAAGAGATTGAATGCAAAAAGTAAAGTAAAAGATGAAAAATAGCTTCTAATTTACTTTTCAGCATCAAAACGAGGTCACTAAAGTCAAGTAAATGATCGTTTTTGCAATTCACTTTACTTTTCGCTCAAAGCAACCCTCACAAAAGAGGGGAATTAGATTGACGTGACCGATTGTAAAATAGATGTTGTGACATGGACTGAAATGTTGTAAAATAGCTGGAACAAGGAAGGTGAGGAACATGATTCAATTTGATAACGATTATACAAGAGGGATGCATCCACGAATTTTAAAAAGGTTAACTGAGACCAACATGGAACAAGCACCAGGTTATGGTGTGGATCGTTATTGTGAGAACGCAGCGAACCATATTAAAAAAGCATGTAATAATCCGGACATAGATGTCCATTTTCTTGTAGGCGGAACGTTAGTAAATTTAACGGTCATTGGAGCGAGTCTGAGATCTCACGAAGCGGTTATTGCACCTTCAACGGGACACATTTTCACGTCAGAAACAGGTGCCATTGAAGCAACGGGTCATAAAGTATTAGCCATTCCGACGGAAACAGGAAAAATTAAGGCGGATCAAATTGAAGAAATTCTGGCTAAACCAGAAAACGTGCATGCGCCTAAACCAGGTATGATATATCTTTCTCAGTCAACAGAGTTTGGGGGCGTTTATACAAAAGCAGAATTACAAGCCATTAGAAAACTAGCAGATCAGTACGATGTGCCATTATTTATTGATGGCGCCCGTTTAGGACAAGCCATGGCAGCCCATGATTGTGACGTGACGCTAGAGGATATGGCAGAGCTTTGCGACGTCTTTTATATTGGTGGAACTAAAGTCGGCGCTTTATTCGGTGAAGCGGTGGTCATTACAAATGATAAGTTAAAGAAAGAGTTCCGTTATTTAATGAAACAACGAGGCGGCTTGTTTGCTAAAGGTCGTATCTTAGGTGTCCAATTCGAAGAAATGTTTAAAGATGGTCTTTACTTCGAAGTATCGAAGTACGCAGTCGATATGGCCATGAAAATTAAGGAAGCCGTGCTCTTAGCTGGATTTAAACTGGCGCATCCAGTCGTCACCAACCTCTTATTTGTTGAGCTAACTTACGAACAATTTGAAAAATTGAGTGAAAAATATATATTTAATCCGTGGGAGGAACACGAGAACCACGTTGTGGCAAGAATTTGTACCGACTGGTCGACCTTACCCGAACACGTGGAGGCGTTAATTGAGGATTTAAAAGGATTATAGAGAAAGAGCGGATGTGTCAGTAGATCGTCCGCTTTTTGGTTGTTTAAAAATAATTTCCAAAACTACTTGACGTGACGTAGTAGTTAAGCTATAATAATTACAACGACAGACGTAGTAATGGCTAGGAGGTGTTAATTTGAATGAGGTAAGCATTAGCAGTGATGTCCTACGTGGGTACGTTGATTTGATGATCTTAAGGGTACTTTCTGAAGGTGATTCTTACGGATATGCGATTTCAAAAAGAATTACGGAGCTTTCTGAAGGTGGTTATACCATGAAAGAAACAACGCTTTACTCAGCCTTTTCTCGCTTAGAAAAAGGGGGCTATGTTCATCCTTATCCTGGTGAGTATTCAGGTGGAAGGAAACGGACGTATTATAAGCTGACTGAAATGGGGAAGGCCTATTTTCAGGAAAAATGTATGGAATGGGAATTAACCAAAGGATTGATCGGCAAATTTATAGGAGAGGCAAACTAGGAGGAGGGTTAACATGGAGATTATTAGAAATTATTTGGACAATGTTTTTGTGGGCTTGCCGAATACGGAGCAAGTGAAAAGATTGAAGCAAAACATGGAAGACAGCATGGAAGAGAAGTGTCAAGAACTAATTCGAGAGGGGAAAACGGCACATGAAGCAGCTTATAGTGTCATTGCTAACTTTGGCAGCATGGATGAGGTTATGGTAGAGCTGGGCATTGCTCAGGAAGAAAGCCAGAAAATAGGACGGTTGATTAGTGATACTCAGGTAGAGGCTTATTTAAAGCGGACAAGGAAAGATGGTTTTTGGATTGGGCTTGGCGTGTGGCTTATCCTAAGCGGTTTGGCATTATTAGTTCTGTTAGGCGGTAACAACTTAGGATTGTTCATTTTGTTTGGTGCCCTCACCGTTGCAGTTGGGATATTTTTTGCCCGTGGGATTCCCATGTCAAATTGTGAACTTAATAAGGAGCGAGTGATTTCCTTAGAGGAACACACGAAAGCAGAGCTAGCGTTTCGTCGTAGGGAGTTTTTACCTAAATTTACGGTTCAGATTGTGATTGGTGTTATACTAACCCTTCTCGCAATAGGAGCCATTGCTGTTTTTTATGTTACTCCGGCACTACTTCTGTTCGTCATCGGTTTTTCCATTTTTCTCTTTACCGTAGCTGGAATGACCAAAGGTGCTTACGACCATCTTTTAGCTACGGGAGTAGATTTAGAAAATAGAAGGAAATCGGATCGCTTAATTGGTGCTGTCGCTGCTGCTTATTGGCCGTTAGTAACTGCCATTTACCTAGGATGGAGTTTTCTAGGGGATGCCTGGGACATTAGTTGGGTTGTTTGGCCGGTCGCTGGTTGTGTATTTGCTGCCATCGCTGGGGGTATTGGTGCTTGGGCAGAATAACCACATTTGGATTAGTGCATGCCAATTTTTCGATTTGTGAACGTGTTAGGGTTGAAATTTTATGAAAATTTTCAGAAATTTCTCTTGCGTTTGATTTTTCACTATGCTATACTAACTGAAATTATTTCAACAAATCAAATATTTTCATCAAGAGTTGGCTGAGGGACTGGTCCGAAGAAGCCACGGCAACCATCGTAAAATTATACGAACGGTGCTACTTCCAGCAGGAATTATTTTCCTGATAGATGAATGTTAAGTGGATTTCTTTTGCCTACATTCGTCAATGAATGTAGGTTTTTTGTTTTTCTTGAAGTAAAATGTTGAAGCGTTGAGTAAAAATTGAGGAGGTTACATTTATGCCATTACCAGAACATGCAAAACTAGATACCATTTTAATTCACGGAGGTTTCGATAATGATTCAGCAACGGGTGCGTCTGAAGTACCCATTTATCAGACCGCAGCTTACGATATGGGGAGTGCTGAACATGCTGCTGACTTGTTTGGATTAAGAGCGACGGGCAATATTTATACTCGGATTATGAATCCAACGATTAGCGCCTTTGAAGAACGGATCGCTGCATTAGAAGGTGGCATTGGTGCCCTCGCTTTTGCTTCAGGTCATGCAGCCATTGTAGGTGCCATTACAAACCTTGCAGCCTCGGGAGATGAAATCGTTTCTTCTGCTGTTCTTTATGGCGGAACGTATAGCGTCTTTACGAGTACCCTTCAAGGGTTTGGAATCGAGGTTAAACTAGCCGAAGATGGAATTGCCGATAATTTTGAAAAGCTCATCACGCCAAAAACAAAGGCATTATTTGCTGAGACACTAGGGAATCCACGAATCGATGTACTAGACATTGAGGCGGTAGCAGCGGTTGCCAAAAAGCATGGTATTCCTTTAATCATTGATGCAACGTTTTCGCCGTATATTAATCGATCCATTGATTTTGGAGCTGACATCGTCATTCATTCAGCGACGAAATTTATTGATGGACACGGGAGCTCAATGGGTGGCGTCGTCGTTGACGCTGGGAAGTTCGACTATGGGAATGGAAAATTTCCCCAACTTTGCGAGCCGGATCCCACGTACCATGGGTTAAAATATTCTGACTTAGGAGCAACTGCCTTTATTACACGCTTACGTGTTAAAGTCATGCGCGATCAAGGTGCTTGTTTAGCACCGTTTAACAGTTTCTTGTTTGCCCGTGGTCTTGAAACGTTGCACTTGCGCATGGAGCGCCACTGTAAAAATGCGTTGGCAGTTGCCCGCTTCCTTGAAAACAATGACCTTGTGACGTGGGTTAGCTATCCAGATTTAGAAAGTCACCCAGATCATAAACTAGCTAAAAAATACTTCCCTAAAGGGTCCGGCGGTATTTTAACTTTTGGAGTTAAAGGAGGAAAAGAAGCGGGTCATAAATTTATCAATGCCCTCTCGTTATTTACCTTAGTTGCTAATGTGGGAGATACGAGATCACTTGTGATTCATCCGGCAACCACCACTCACTCTCAATTATCACCTGAACAATTAGTAGCGGCTCATGTAACAGAGGACATGGTGAGATTATCGGTTGGCATTGAGGACATTGGTGACATTTTAGCTGATTTAGAACAGGCACTTTTGGCAAGTCAAGAATAAGTTAAAAGGTGCTGTCTAGCAAAATTAGTGAGGCGTCTTATTGTTATCAATGGGAAAAGTCATAGAAAGGCCTATTTCAAGCCCATCTATGACCTTTTTTATCAGTCATCATTCATGGGAGTCATAGATCAGTCAATTTAAAGGCGATCTATGGCTTTTTAAGACCAAAAACGGGGTCGAAGAGTCATTAATCAGCCTGTTTTTGTCAAATCTATGACTCCTGGTGGTAGAAAGGGGCTTGAAAGAGTCTGTAAATCCTTCATTTCTAGCCAACCTATGACTTTTGAACTCTAAAAAGGAGCTATCTTGCGGTTTTTTCAACAAGATAGCTCCTTATTCGTTTCGTTGTTCTTAATTTATGCTTCTTCTGTTTCAGTAACGACAGCTTTTTCCTCAACTTCGGTTACCGGCGCTTCTTCTTTTTTCGGCTTTTCTGGCTTTGGCAACAATTCTTTCGCCGAGATCTTCACGCGATCTTTTTCGTCAATTGCGATCACGATCACGTCGACTTTATCACCAATCTTTAATACGTCTTCCACTTTTTTCACGCGTTCATGACGGATTTGTGACACGTGGAGCAAAGCATCTTCTCCTTTAGCTAGCTCAACAAAAGCACCAAAGGACTCAATACGCTTAACAACGGCACCTTCAAATTTTTCGCCTACTTTAAACTTTGGTTCCGGTTTCGGAAGGAGTGCTTTAGCTGATAAGTTAACGCGTCCACGGTTGTCCACTTCGGTTGCTTTTACTTGAAGGGTGTCGCCGATTTTCAAAATGTCAGACACATTTTTCACTTGTTCGTGACGCAGTTCCGTTACGTGAACGAGACCTTCCGTTCCTTCGAAAATTTCAACGAAAGCACCGAAAGATTCAATTCGTTTAACGATGCCTGCATAAGTTTCTCCGATCTCTACTTCACGGGTAATGCGCTCAACGATTTCGATGGCCTTTTTAATCATGTCAATGTCATCGTGGAGGATGAAGACCGAGCCGTCTTGTTCGATGTCAATCTTAACACCTGTTTGTTCGATGATCTCATTTACTTGCTTCCCACCAGGTCCGATCACGTCGCGAATCTTGTCTGGATTAATGGTGATGATTTCCACTTTCGGTGCATACTTGGATAGTTCAGCACGTGGCGTTTTAATGGTGGTCATCATGTGACTTAAAATGTGTAAACGTCCAATTTTTGCTTGCTGGAGAGCTTCATCTAAAATTTTTCGGCTTAATCCTTCAATCTTGATGTCCATCTGAAGTGCTGTGATTCCAGCTGCGGTACCAGCCACTTTGAAGTCCATGTCACCAAGATGATCTTCCATCCCTTGAATGTCGGTTAGGATGGTGTAATCTTCTCCTTTTGCGATTAACCCCATGGCAATTCCAGCTACTGGTGCCTTAATTGGAACACCTGCTGCCATCATGGCCATGGTACTAGCACAAATAGAGGCTTGAGACGATGATCCATTGGATTCGAGGATCTCTGATACGACACGTATCGTGTAAGGGAATTCTTTCTCGGAAGGGATGACCTGTTCCATGGCGCGCTCACCTAAAGCACCGTGACCAATTTCACGACGACTTGGTGCACCGTAACGACCTGTTTCACCAACGGAGAACGGTGGGAAATTGTAGTGGTGCATGAATCTTTTTCCTGCTTCAAGTTCAAGCCCATCTAATTTCTGGTATTCGTTTAATGCGCCTAGTGTACATACCGATAAAGTTTGGGTTTGACCGCGGGTAAATAAGGCTGAACCGTGGGTACGTGGTAATAAATCAAGGCGAGATGCTAGTGGACGGATCTCATCTGGTTTACGTCCATCTGGACGTACTTTTTCTACGGTAATACCGTGACGGACTTGTTCTTTAACAATCCCATTTAAAATAGATTTCACATCTTTGAAGGTTGCCCCATCGGCTTCTTGTTCGGTGTAATAAGCTAACACTTCATCAAAGACCGTATCAATGGCATCTTGGCGCGCGTGCTTCTCGTTAACTTTAACAGCATTAACTAATTTAGCCTCACCCATACCACGAACATGAGCTTCTAATTCCGCATCGACTTGATGAATCACCACGTCAATTTTTTCAGCACCAATCTCGGCAACGATCTCTTCCTGGAATTCAATTAGTTCTTTGACCGCGTTGTGGCCGAACATGATGGCCGCTAAAATGTCTTCTTCCGAGACCTCTTCTGCACCGGCTTCGACCATGTTAATAGCATCCTTCGTTCCAGCAACCACAAGGTCGATGTCAGACACTTCTTTTTGCTCAACGGTTGGATTGATGACAAATTCACCATCGACACGCCCCACCATGACACCAGCAATCGGTCCATTAAATGGAATGTCCGAAATAGAAAGAGCTAGTGACGACCCTAACATCGCCGACATCTCCGGGGAATGATCATGATCCACACTCATGATATAGTTAATGACTTGGATGTCGTTACGAAACCCCTCTGGAAACAACGGGCGGATTGGACGGTCAATTAAACGGCCTGCTAATACGGCGTTCTGGGCTGGACGCCCTTCACGTTTAATGAACCCACCTGGTACTTTTCCGACGGCATATAAACGCTCTTCGTAAGTAACCATCAGGGGGAAGAAATCTAAATCGCGCGGTTCTTTTGACATCACAGCGTTAGATAAAACCACCGTTTCACCGTATTGAACCAATACAGCGCCGTTACTTTGCTTAGCAAGCTCCCCGATTTCTACGGTCATCGTGCGACCAGCAATTTCTTTTGAAAAGACATGTTTTTCCATAATCTAGCTACAACTCCTTGTTTGAGTTTTAAATAGTAAAAAAGTCAATGAGCCGAGTAATTGGGGTCGACTGCGATTGACTTTAGAAATCATTGGTTATAATTAACGACGTAAACCTAAACGCTCGATTAAAGCACCATAACGGTTAATGTCTTTATTACGTAAGTAAGTTAATAAATTACGACGCTTACCAACCATTTTTAATAGCCCACGACGTGAATGGTGGTCGTGCTTGTGCTCCTTTAAATGATCGTTCAGACGGTTGATGTCTGCAGTTAAAATCGCAACTTGAACTTCCGGTGAACCTGTGTCACCTTTATGTGTTGCATATGCTTCGATAATTTCTTGTTTTTCAGTTTTAGTAATTGCCATGTACAATCGCCTCCTATTAAATCATAAGTCACCGCTAATCCATGTGAAAGGCTGGAGTACCAACCACTTAGAGTAGGGCCTTATTTTTGTCTGTATAACTTACTGATTATAGCATACTTGCAAAATGTGCGCAACTCTGGTAGAATATTTCCGTTAAATTCCTTTGAAGATAACAAAAATAAACGGAGGTGAAGAGTACTGAACTGGCACCTGAGGGGCGATAACGAGCTTAATGAGCGTAGCGAATTTAGCGTTAGCGTCGCAAGCAAACTTCACGATGATAATCGTGATATAGTTTGTACTGCACAACCTTTACCAGTTTAGACTTAGACACATATGGCTAATATTAAATCACAAAAGAAAAGAATCATCACAAACGAAAAAAGACGTCAAGCAAACGTTCCAGTAAGATCAATGATGCGTTCTGCTATTAAGGCGGTTGAGGCGGCAGTAGAAGCGAAAGATCATGCAGCAGCAGTAGAAGCTTACAACGTTGCTAACAAAAGATTAGATAAAGCAGTAGCAAAAGGAATTGTTCATAAGAACTTTGCGGCCCGTAACAAGTCGCGTTTAAGCAAAAAAATCAACGCTTTACAAGGATAGTAAAAGTGCCAACAAGGCACTTTTTTTATGTAGAAATCTTTAATCTGTGTTATAATGGAATATCTTCAAATTTCGGAGGAGGCGTGCTCATGATTAAAAAATTACAACTTAACTGGACACAATGGTTCCAAGGCTTACTTTTTGTTGCTGCGTCGATCCTCGTCTTTATCGCTATCGTTAACATGGATGTTATCATGGCGGCGATTGGAAGATTTTTAAGTGTCATATCACCGGTCATTATGGCAATGGTAATTGCCTATCTGCTCAGCAGGCCGTGTAAGTGGATTGAAAAATGGATTCGAAAGAACATTAAAGAGCCTTTTATCGCGAAGCGTGCCAAAGGGTTGAGTGTGTTGTCCGTGTTTTTGATCCTATTCTGGCTAATCTATCTTGTAGCAAGCTTCTTATTCCCGTTGGTCGTTAGAAACATCTTCGAACTAATTAACTACGTGCCGCAACTTTATACACAAGTGGAAGCCTTCGCCATGGACATTGAATGGCGTGAGTTAGATGAAATATTTGGTATCCAAGCGATGATCGATGAATTTTTCGTCAACTTTTCCATGCGAGATGTGGTTAACTACTTGAACCAAGCCTTCGGTTTCCTGACGGAATTTGCTCTTTCGACGACCCTTTGGTTATTCGACTTCGTGATAGCCCTCATTATTTCGGTTTACATGCTTCTTTATAAAGACGTTATTTTTGAGACCATGGGGCGTGTGGTGAAAGTCGGTATGAAAGAACAAAATGCTACAACCATAAAATACTACATCAAGCAGGCCGACAATTTATTCTACAAGTTCATCGGCGCACAGTTTCTAGATGCGTGTATTATGGGGACCATGGCCATCGTTTTATTCTTAATTCTTAACGTACAATTTGCTGTGTTTTTAGGTGTATTTGTTGGTGTGTGTAACATGATCCCAAAATTTGGTTCCATCTTCGCCTCTGTTTTGGTTATTGCGTTGACCTTTGTAACAGGTGGGGTTAGTCAAGGGATTTGGACAGCCATTTTGTTAACCATTATCCAGCAAATTGATGGCAACATCATTGGCCCAATGATTATGGGTGACGCGTTGAAGATAAACCCCATCCTCGTCTTCTTTGCTATTTTAGTAGGTGGCGCGTATTTCGGGGTATTGGGGATGTTCTTATCCATCCCTGTGATGGCATTAATTAAGATTATCTTTATGAACATTGTCGCAGCAAAAGAAGGGATAAAAGATGTAGAAGCCATCTTTATTGAAGGAAATGAAAGTGGATAAGTCATGGAACTTGCCTGCTTTTTTCGTGCAAAAAAATCGAAGCATCTCTACTTCGACCAATTACGTTTATATTGCTGGGCCCAACAATATAACCTTATTCTTCTGTGTTATCTTTTACTTTTACAACTGAGCGACCTTTGTATTCGCCACAGCTTGAACACGCACGGTGAGGGGCTGTCATTTCATTACAGCTTGGACATGCAACCATTCCAGGTACCGTTAATTTTAAGTGTGTACGACGTAGTCTTTTACGTGTTTTTGATGTTCTTCTTTGAGGTACTGCCATTTTCTTTTCACCACCAATTCTTCAAACGTGTCTAAATAGAATTAAAAATCTATCCACGAAGAAATATTTTACAATAAAACAATGAAATAATCAAGCCTAATCTTCAAATTTGAGACCTTCTAAGACTGAAAAACGAGGATCGACTTTATTTCTGCCCTCTTCTTCTAACACGTCGGGTGTTAAAATTTCGATGCCTTGTTTTTGTATCTCTTCGTAGGCACCCTCCTTTACAACACGGAGAGGGATTTGTAAAAAGATTTCTTGCCAGACGACCGGTGCCAATTCAAGGTGGTCACCTTTGATGAAGTATTCGTCACTGTCTTCGTCCCATCTTTTTTCATCCCAAGTGAAGAGGGGCTGGATATCGGCTTCAAAAGGATAGATGACATCGTCTAAGGTTAAGGCACATCCAAGGGTCATGCTACCTTTGATATTGAGTTGAAATTCGATGGTGCGGGTCGAGTTGTCAAGGTTAGCTCTGCCCGTTACATGGACAGGAGAAAGGCTGCGAATGTCCGGATTACGCTTAGCCGCATCTGAAAAGTCAACCTCTTCATCGATGTCAATTTCTTTTGTCGATGTCTTTACTAATTTTGAAATTTGCCATTTCATTTTCATCCCTCCAACTTAATGCCTAAAATTATAGTATAGCCATACCAATTATGTCAATCACTGAGGGAACGTTATCATAGGGAAAATATTTTATTTTCTGATGCATTTGTGATAGTATGAATGGTGAATAATAAAACTCAAACAGGCAAGAATAGGGCATGTTTGAGGATAAAGGAGCTGTTAATTTATGTCATTGATTGAAAGTATTTATGCACGTGAAGTTCTAGATTCACGCGGGAATCCAACCATTGAGGTTGAAGTTATGACTGAAGATGGTGCATTTGGACGTGCGTTAGTGCCATCTGGTGCGTCAACAGGTGCTTATGAAGCCGTTGAATTACGCGATGGTGACAAAGCCCGTTATTTAGGTAAGGGTGTATTAAAAGCTGTAGAAAATGTGAATGAAATAATTGCTCCTGCGTTAATTGATTTTGATGTTCGTGACCAAGCCGGTGTCGACCAAGCGATGATCGAGCTAGATGGAACGCCAAACAAAGCTAAATTAGGTGCTAATGCTATTTTAGGTGTATCGATGGCGATTGCGCATGCGGCGGCGGCGTATTCGGAGTTGCCACTTTATCGCTACTTAGGCGGCTTCAATGCGAAGACGCTGCCAACACCAATGATTAACATTCTTAACGGTGGAGAGCACGCAGATAACAACATCGATTTCCAAGAATTCATGATCATGCCAGTTGGAGCGCCAACTTTTAAAGAGTCCATGCGTATGGGTGCTGAGATATTTCATTCGTTAAAGAACGTTCTTCACGGTATGGGATTAAATACAGCGGTTGGTGATGAAGGTGGATTTGCACCAAACTTACCATCAAACGAAGCGGGAATCACGGTGGTTTTAGAAGCCATTGAAAAAGCAGGTTATAAGCCAGGTGAAGACGTGGTGTTAGCCATGGACGTGGCCTCAACGGAATTCTACAACAAAGACATCGACAAGTACGTGCTAGCTGGTGAAGGTGGAAGAGAGTTAACGTCTAAAGAGTTAGTTGACTTCTACGCAGAACTATGTGAGAAATATCCAATCGTTTCGATTGAAGATGGGTTAGACGAAGACGACTGGGACGGATGGAAGTACGCAACTGAGCAATTAGGAAACAAAATCCAGCTCGTTGGAGACGATTTCTTTGTTACCAACACCGAGCGTTTAGCTAAAGGCATCGAAGGCGGATACGCTAACTCGATCCTCATCAAAGTAAACCAAATCGGTACGCTAACGGAAACCTTTGAAGCCATTGAGATGGCTCAAAAAGCTGGATATACGGCGGTTATCTCACACCGTTCAGGTGAAACCGAAGATGCGATCATCGCTGACATTGCAGTTGCGACCAATGCAGGTCAAATCAAGACGGGATCCATGGCGAGAACGGATCGTATTGCGAAATACAACCAGCTACTCCGAATCGAAGATGAGTTAGATGAAGTTGCCGTTTACGACGGGTTGAAGTCGTTGTATAATTTAGGATAATCAAAAAGGCTGTATCAAAACGAATGTTGTGAAGCATTTGTAGAGGTACGGCCTTTTTAATGGTCGGGTACTTTGGTGGTCTTTTCCCCAGATATAAAAAAATATGGCATAAAACGGTGCTATTAGCATCAGCAGACGGTTGATGAACTCGAAAAGGGTACTTAACTACCCAGAAACAAGAATTTTGAGACAAAACAGGGGATTTTTATCACCGAACACTGACAAATTATCATCAGAACGCCGCTTTCGCCAAAATAATGATAGTGATTGAGGTTGAAGGGGCGTTTAACTCTCAAAAATGATCCAAAAAATGGTATTTTCGCCAAAATCTGGATCATTCGAAGGCAAAAGTTCGAATTTAAGTGTCTAAATTATCATTAGAACGCCATTTTCGCCAAAATAATGATAATAGTCGAGGTCAATGGGGTATTTTAAGCTCAAAAGTTATCATAAAAGCAACCATGCTTCTATCTCAAGATAATTGAAAGAAAAATTCATACCAACGGGCCAATTGTTAACAAACTTTTGATGCAAATAGCACCCGAAGTGCTTCGTATAGCTGATTCTGGGGATCAAATTCCCAGCACCTCTTGCAAATTAAGAAAAACTCTAAATTAGTGGGAGTCGCCAGCAAAAGTAGCTTTAAACCTTAAGATTTAAAGAAGAGCGCCATGTTCAAAAGCGTGGAAAAGTATAAAATTTCAATTGAACTTTATAACCAAGTGTGATAAAATAGCAAAGTTGTAATTCCATCACATACGCATCCGTAGCTCAGCTGGATAGAGCATCTGACTTCGGATCAGAGGGTCGTGGGTTCGAATCCTACCGGGTGCGCCATATTTTTTATAAGCATTGATGTGACACTATTTTCGAGAATTCGAAGTGATTTTCATACGAAATTTAAATGATTGATATTGATTTGTTTAACCGTCGCTGGGAGACGGTTTTTTTGTTGTTAGAAAGCGTAGTATTTGTAGTCAACTTTTGATATAATATAGGGATATATTTACGATTTTATTAAAGGTGGATGGCAGTCATGAAAATCCAAGTAAAAAATTTGAGCTTTGGTTATAAAAGTCGACCGGTATTAAACCTGTCAGATGTGCAGTTTGAAGAAGGGAAAGCTTATGGAATCGTTGGGAAAAACGGTGCCGGGAAAACCACATTTTTTAAATGTTTGGTTAACATCATCACTAATTATCATGGCTACGTATTAATCGACCAGGTCGAGGTTCGTTCTAATCCGAGCATCTTAAGTAAGGTTGGCATCGTACTAGATGATATGAGTTTGTATAAAAGCAGGTCGGGTATGTTCAATTTACGTTATTTTGTTGGACTTCGCGGTGAGCTTGATGCAACAAAAATTTTCAAACTAGCTGACGAGTTGGGAATTGCCACCGTGTTAGACCAAAAGGTGTCTACCTATTCTTTAGGGATGACAAAAAAATTGCAACTGTTAATTTCCCTGATCAGCGATGCTGAAATTTTGATTTTTGACGAACCGTTTCGCGGACTCGATTCAGGAACCGTTGACTGGTTTCGTGATTATTTGATTAACTTAAAAAATCATGGGAAGACCATTTTGATTTCAAGTCACGTTCAAGAGGACATTGAAGCTATTTCTGACAACGTGTTCGTATTAGAGAATGGTAACTTCATCAAAGAATTCGATCTAAAGGATCGAAATCAAGAATTCATCTACACGGTGGGTGTCAACGATAAAGAACGGGTAAAATTACTATTAAAAGACTTCAACCGAAGCTTTACAGAAGTCGGCGACTTAATCCGATTTAACGCATTTGAGGAAGAGTATCGAAGATTCTTTAAGCAAGCCATTGATCAAGGCATTGAGTTTGAGCAAATTAAGAAAGAAGTTCAATTCACTCAATTTGTTAGGTAATACATCAACTCAATTTTTCGCTTATACAAGGAGCTGTGAATAATGGAATTACTAAATGTATTCAAAATGGAGATTTTTAAAAATATCAATGATCGGACGAACTTGATCATCATGGGGATTTTGCTAGTGTTAAATACAGTCGGTGGGATCTCTGTGCGAAATGCGGTGATGTCGAGACATGGATTTGGCTTGGGTGAAACAATGGCTACTGTCTTTGGTTTTTCGATTTTTGCAACGGTCGTATTTTTATTTGCTTATCCCTATCAACTAGCACGCATGGACTACAAAAATAAAGTCATGAGCTTAATGATTGCCAGCGGTGTGTCACGGGTGCAATATTACTTTGTTAAAACCGGGGCGACACTGTTATTCTCTTTAGCGAGTTTTATCTTACTTGTGCTGATTCCTTTTACGATTGTTGGTGAAGTTAATCTGGCGGACTTTCACTTTGTCTTCAATGATCCGATGGACATTGTCGTAGCTCTTAGCGTGTTTTCATCAGCCTTCTTTATTTTGATGACTTCCGTTATCCTGATGAAAGGGAGAGCATCGACCATCTTTGTCTTCATTGGTTTGAACTGGTTATCAAGCTTGATTTTAAGTCCAATTATGCGTACTCTGTTTGACGTCGGCTGGAATAGCCCGGACAGTGCATGGCGCGCTATGTATCTTACCAATCATCTCATTATTATTGTGATTTTTGGTTTACTCGGTGTCTTAGCCATAAGAAAGCAAGATTTATAAAACGTTTAAATTTCCCATTAGCGGAGGGTTTGTAAGATGAAAGAAATGACAGGGCAACTTTTTGAATATTTGTTGGCTGCTAAAAACAGCAGTGGACCTACTAATCAACGTTTAAGTGATTCTCAGGAGCACTGGTTTTTGGATGAGCTGATTCAGCTAGATAACGTCCACATGATGGAAGATGGTGCTGACGTATCACACATTGAAGTGGTTCGTCCGACCTATGAAAAACCTGAAAAAAGTTTACTTCTTACCGAGGTTTTCCGTGTGCTTGGAAGTGACGAACCTGAGGTGGAACCAGAGCAACTAGGTGCGATCTTATCAAAAGAATATGAGTTATTAAAAGCAAAACTTAATAAGGAAAAACACGAGCTAGTCGACTTGAGCCAATGGCAGAAATTGTTACTAAATGTGAGCACTGACCAATTACCGGTCTTTATGGTGATGAACAAGATAACCTGCTGTGACCGTGTGATTAAAGACCTTGTTTTAGAATACCAAGCTTGGCTTACAGGGAAGGGGCCTCTAAGTGGGCAGTCAAATGAGGAATTATACGCCCATTTGAAAAAGATTCAATCCAGCCAGTTGGATCCGCAGAAATTGGCCCTTGGTGTAGGGATTTTACGTCTTCCATCAACCCCAGCTGTTTTCCAACCGATTTTAACCATGGAAGTTGACGTAGAGGTAGATCCATACGGAGAAGTTTGCCGAATTTCTCTTAAGGATAAATCGTTGAAAATAGAAGAAGATTTGCTAGATCATGCGCTGTTTCATGATCCTGAAGGAGCGAATTATCTAAAGGCAGAAATTAATCGTCGCTTAATTTTACCTTTTGATAACGACGTCGTGGGGGAGGCTTTACAGAAAATAGTAACCATGATTCATCCACAGGGACAATACATAACGTCGTCTCGAGACATGGAATGCATTAACGATGGTCTTCCAACGATTTTTCATCGCAGTGTCTTATTCACAAAGAGAGTGGAAGTGGATCGGTCGATCGGAGAATTAAAAGAGGCCATTCGATATCTAGAACATCATGAACAGGCATCGGATGTTGTTCAAAGCATTGTCGACTCAGAACATCGCCCGGATTCAATGGCAACCGCTGAATGGAAGAGACGAGTGCAAACCACGTATCCATTGTCATCGGATGGTGCTGAGGAAATGATAATGAATGCTTTGGCGACTAATTATGGCGTGGTGGTTAACGAGACCTGTAGCGATTCGAAAATCAACGCGATCGCCAACTTAATTATACATTTTACTAGTTTAGGGCAGCGGACCCTGATTATGAGTCAAGACGGTGGCGAATTACTGAAGATACAAGCTAGGCTGCCACATTATTTGAAAGATATGCAACGTTTTCTCACACTTGATGAGAGGCAGCTCACAAATACACCTGAGAGTCAAATCGACCATCGTTCTGTTTTTTCTGAGGAAATGCACCAACTTGTGGAAGAAATCGCAGCGGTGGATGAGAAAATAGAAACATTGCGGACGCAACTTGCGCGACATCGCGAGCTGAGAAGCAATAAGATTCTTTGGAAAGACAACTATTATTATCCTTATGAATTGTCTCAATTTTTGGCTAAACTAGGTGAGCCGGGGTACGTTATTCCAGCCCCTATTCCAATGGATGTTCACCTTAAAGCGAGTCGCTTAGACTTGCAAAAAATGTGGGATTTCCGTTCTGATTTTACGGCTGAAAATTTAGAATTATTAAACTATGAATTCATCAATGTAGGTGACGTTTTAAAAGACGAGGAATATCAGTTGTTATTGATGGCAGAAAAACGTTATTTAACACTCATGGAAGAGTTTGAGGAAAGTGGAACGTTGCTTGATGGGGCCGGTGATTTTGGCTTTATCCAATACCTTCACGACAAACTCCCTCCTTTGATGCAAAACGTTTCAGGTATTGCTGACGACTATGAATACAGTGTCTTAATGGATGCCATAACAAGTTTAGAACGTTACCGTCAACTGACCAGGCTACTCGATCAGTTCAGTGATCAAATTGATCGGTTAGCAAGTTTTCTCGGAACGGAGAGTGAACTTAAGCAGCTAATTGGTGATATGAATCAGGCGTTCTTTATTACTTCTGATGCACCAGAAGTTGACTTATCTCAAAAGACCTACATTTTAGAATTTTACATAAAAAAGAGGCTGCTTATGTCGCAAGCTTTGCAAAAAGCTCATGGAATCTGGATCTTTAACGAAGAATCACGGACGCTATTTTCGGAGTTTAAAGGTATTTCAGCTACTAATTTACCCGTCCTTGACAGTTTGTACCATGGTGCTTTAGTACATCTGGCTAAAGTAGACTTTGAAACGGGTTGGGCGTACGTTAGTGAGCATTTCATTAATAAATACCAGTCGGATCTAGAGCGGCCAGACCTTCATCCAGTTTGTATAGAATGGTACGAAGCGCTGCAAAATCGAGACATAGAAAGTTTCAAAGCAACGTTGCAAAAAATGAAAGATTTAACGACCATACGAGAGAATTTTATTAATTTTGCAGACCTCTCCGCCCAGATGGGCGAAGCAGTTCCAAACTTTGTATCTACCCTTTTATCCGAGGAAAGTACTGAAAAAGATATGCCGGATTATCATGGGGCCTTTGATTATACGCAGTTAACGACATTTTTTGAAAGGTTACACGAAAAGCGCCTTTCTGATTTAGAGGATCGTCTGTTAGGATTAAGAGGTCAGAAACAGAAGTTGGTTGACCAGTTGGCTCAAAAAAAATGTTGGGCGACGGCGAGGCACCAAGATCTACCGATTTGCTTTATGCCGACAACCGATCAGCCATGGGAAATCGGTGACAAACGTTCGAGTCTTGAAATGAACTCAAATTCATTTGACGTGGCGATTTTCACAGACGCCTCGAAGCAGAGCATTTTTGACTTAGGAAAATTGATGTTTGCCAACAAAGCGATTTTATTTGGCCGACGGTCGGATGCTACTTTCGATCATGTGACATTGGACGATATCCGTTCACAAAAAATGTCTGATCGATATGGATCTGCTCTCCATCGTTTCGGTGATCAATACTTGACGGATTCGTTGTTTGGTCTCATCGCGCATGCAACGGCATGGAATGCTAGGATCGAGTTACCGAGCCGGTTAAATCAAGGGTGGTTGGATACCCTAGTTGCAACCGATTCAAGGGGGATTAAAAAGTACGATAATACGGTAGAGGAAGAAATCTTTGAAGCCCTTTTCAAAAAAGGCTACGAGCTGAGGTCTAAAATCAACGTAGGGTCTGCCATGCTTGATATGGTTGTCGTTGGCAAGACGAACAAAGTAGCGATTAACATTATTGGAGACACAACCGCCTCTCGGGAAGAGACCTTGGCTCAAATAGAACAAGAGATGCAATTGCGAGAACTTGGGTTGGACATCTATAACCTATCTGCAACGGAATTTTACTTAAATTCTCGTCAAGTATTACAAGAGGTTAGCGATTATTTGGGTCGTTTAGGCATCCAACCAAAGATGCGAAACTACTTACTATGAAACAGGACATAAAGGAGGGATTTACATGGCATTTAACCACTTAGAAATTGAGAAGAAGTGGCAACGTAGCTGAAAGCGGAGTTGTCGGGAAGCGCGCAGGAAAACGAGCACTGTACCGACAATATCCAAGCGTGAGGAGGGATTTACATGGCATTTAACCACTTAGAAATTGAGAAGAAGTGGCAACAATATTGGTTAGAAAATAAGACCTTTGCTACTGGAACAAAGCAAGAAGCACCAAAATTTTATGCGTTAGATATGTTTCCTTATCCATCGGGAGCGGGACTTCATGTTGGGCACCCAGAAGGTTACACAGCGACGGATATTGTGTCGCGCATGAAACGCATGCAAGGTTACAACGTTCTTCATCCGATGGGATGGGACGCTTTTGGTCTACCTGCAGAGCAATATGCTTTAGATACGGGAAATGACCCCCGTGAATTTACAGCGGCTAACATTAAAATTTTTAAACGACAAATCCAAGAACTAGGTTTTTCTTACGACTGGGACAAAGAAATTGATACCACCGACCCAGATTACTACAAATGGTCACAGTGGATTTTTACGAAAATGTACGAAAAAGGCCTAGCTGAAATTAAAAACATTGAAGTGAATTGGTGTGAAGTCCTAGGAACGACCCTTGCTAACGAAGAAGTCTTAACCGTAAACGGCAGAATGGTTTCCGAACGTGGTGAGCACCCGGTAGTTAAAAAGCCAATGCGTCAGTGGATTTTAAAGATCACAGAATACGCAGAACGCTTATTGGCGGATTTAGATGACCTAGATTGGCCAGAAAGTTTAAAAGAAATGCAACGTAACTGGATTGGTCGAAGCGAGGGTGCGTTGGTTAATTTTAGTGTGTCTGGCCATAACGTGTCTTTTGATGTGTTTACAACCCGTGCCGACACGCTATTTGGCGCAACTTACGCCGTTTTAGCCCCTGATCACGAATTGGTGGCTACTATTACAACGCCTGATCAGCAAAAAGCAGTGGAAGCTTACGCAGAACAGGCACAGGCAAAAACGGATTTGGAGCGTACGGAGTTGGCTAAAGATAAGACCGGCGTCTTTACTGGTGCTTATGCAATCAACCCAATTACAGGCGAGCAGATGCAAATTTGGATCGGTGACTATGTGTTATCAAGTTATGGAACCGGAGCTGTGATGGCGGTACCTGGTCACGACGAACGAGACTATGAATTTGCTCAGAAGTACGATCTTCCGATTTTACAGGTGGTCGAAGGTGATATGAGTGAGGGGGCTTATACCGGTGACGGCGTACACATCAATTCCGATTTCCTAGACGGCATGACAAACGAAGAAGCTAAGTCGGCGATAACGACTAAATTAGTGGAACTTGGCAAAGGAAGTAGTAAAGTTAACTATAAACTACGTGACTGGGTATTTGCCCGTCAGCGCTATTGGGGAGAGCCGTTTCCAATTATCTTCTGGGAAGATGGCACCGTGACCGCTGTCGAGGCAGAAGACTTACCATTGGAATTACCGGTCATGGAAAACATCAAACCCTCTGGAACGGGGGAATCGCCACTGGCTAATAATAAAGAATGGTTAGAAGTTGTTCGTGCGGATGGCGTTAAAGGACTACGTGATACCAATACGATGCCACAATGGGCGGGAAGCTGTTGGTATTATTTGGCCTACATTTTGAAAGTGGATGGCGAGTTCCTTGATCTTGACAGCGAAGCAGGCCAGAAGTTAATCAAAGATTGGATGCCGGTTGATATTTACATCGGTGGTGCGGAGCATGCGGTCCTTCACTTGTTATACGCTAGATTCTGGCATAAATTCCTATTTGATATTGGCATTGTTAATACAAAAGAGCCCTTCCAGAAGCTATTTAACCAAGGGATGATTTTAGGGACTTCCTTTAAAGACGAGCTCGGTCGCTTGATTCCAAGTGACAAGGTAGAGCCTCGTGATGGCAAGTTCTTTAGCTTGGAAACGGGCAAGGAATTAGAAGAAGTTCCAGCTAAAATGTCGAAATCCTTGAAAAACGTCATCAATCCAGATGATATTATGAAAAGTCATGGCGCGGACACCTTGCGCCTTTACGAAATGTTTATGGGGCCTCTTGAAGCGGCAGTGGAGTGGAGTACACAAGGTCTTGATGGTGCCCGTAGGTTCTTGGATCGTGTTTGGCGACTACTGGTAACAGAAGATGGCAAGCTAAGCGATAAGGTTGTCGCAACCAATAACGGAAAGTTAGATAAAATTTACCACGCGACGGTTAAGAAAGTGACCGAGGACTACGAGACCCTAGGCTTCAACACGGCCATTTCTCAAATGATGACCTTTATTAACGAAGCGTATAAGCAAGATGAAATTTTCATAGATTATGTACGTGGGTTTATTCAGTTGTTGAACCCAATTGCACCACATATCACCGAAGAAATTTGGTCCATCTTGGGTGCGGATTCTGAATTGGCCTTTGCTACGTGGCCGACCTTTGATGAATCAAAGTTGGTGGATGACACCATGACGCTGATTGTTCAAGTAAATGGAAAATTGCGAGCCAGGTTAGAAGTGCCGGCAGATATTGAGAAGTCTGAAATGGAGAAAGCAGCGCTTTGTGACGAGAACGTCAAGAACTTTATCGATGGCAAAGACGTTGTGAAAGTCATCGTTGTACCAGGGAAGCTGGTTAACATTGTTGTTAAGGGGTAGCTGATGATGCGGAATGATCGCTAAAACCGCAAAAATGATTTGATAACGATCATTTAATGGCAAAGATTTTCAAAAAGGATCGTTAGAAGAAGAAAATCAGCGACTTAACGATCATTTTCCATCAAAAATCTGTTTAAATGATCGCTAATCATCTCAATCGACGAAATAACGATCATTTTACGATGATGGTTTAATTGAATGCCACGGGGCATATGAACGAGGTGAAGAATGAACCGCCAGTTCATCACCTAAGGCGGAAAAGGTAGGAGTTTTAATCTCCGACTTTATTAAAAAAGTTCAAAGTGACCAAACACCTAAAAAAATGTCATTTTGGTCACAATATTCAAAAAAATAAGCGTCGAAAATGACTAAATCGCTAAAAAACAATCAATTTAGTCTCAATCTTGGTAAAAATGGCTCTGAAGGTGACTAAACTTTGAAAAAATTATCGATTTGGTCACAATCAAGGTGATGAAGGAGGGTGAGCAAGATGAATCTAACAATCAGACGACTTAAATCAGAAGAAATTACTGATGTAGCGAGTTTTATTGCTACCGGCTACCAAGACGATGTCTTCTTCAAATGGTGTGTCAATCACGATGAAAATCAACATCGCATCGTGACGGAATATTACAAAGTCTACCTTAATGCAGAAGGGTGCATTTCTCATGTGGCGGAAACCACAGATGGTCAGCTAGTCGGTGCGACCGTTTGGCTGCCACACGACGTAGATGCAAGCATCTATGATGATATTAATGAAGTGGTCGCCGCCCATGCTGATCATTTCCAAGAAGTGGCGGATAAATCACATGCCAACGAACCAACGGAGGTTCCCTTCTATCAATTGGTAGCCGTTGTGACGGATAAAGCATTACGCGACCAAGGCATTGGTGCTGCATTACTGAAGCATCAGCTTGATCAGCTGGACGAACGGGGCATACCGACCTACTTAGAAGCCAGCACGCCTTATGTGCAGGGTAAAGGGGTCTATGGTAAATTTGATTATAAACCCTATGGGCAGATCATGACCTTTAGTAAAGAGGCGCTGTTATATCCATTGTACCGACCAGCTGGCGGTGTGCGATGACAACCAGTAAGAAAACAGCCTTTATTTGGGATGAAAGCTACTTCCAACACAACGCCGGAGATGGTGCTCTTTTCGAACCTGCCGGTGGCTATATTGAGGCAATTGGATCAGTAGAAAGTCCCAAAAGCAAACGTCAAGTTAAAACCTTGCTAGAAAAAAGTGGTCTAATGGAGCAATTGGTCCAAATTAAACCGGTGTCTGCCACCGCCCGGCAACTTCAGTCCTTCCATACGAAACGCCACATCGAGGCAGTTAAAGAAATGAGCAAGATCGGGGGGCTGGATTGCGGCGATTCGGCCGTTGTCGGCAAAGGCTCTTATGAAATTGCTAAATTGGCAGCGGGCGGTGGCATCACGGCGGTGAAAACGGTGATAGAAAGCGATGAAATCAAGCATGCTTATGTGTTAACCAGGCCGCCGGGCCATCATGCTGAGGCGGATCAAGGGATGGGCTTTTGCATCTTCAATAACGTTGTAGTCGCTGCTAAATACGCTCAAAAAGAAGGCGGCATCAAAAAAATAGCGATCATTGACTGGGATGCTCATCATGGGAATGGAACAGAAGACGCTTTTTATGCAGACGACGACGTGCTATTCATTTCCCTTCATCAAGACAACTTAGAACCGATTGAAAGAGGAAAAATCGAAGACGTGGGAGTCGGAAAAGGGGTAGGTTTCACCCTCAACATCCCATTGCCTGCTGCCTCTGGAGATGCCGTTTATCAGTATGCCTTTGAGCAGCTGGTCGTCCCTGCAATCGAAGCATTCAAGCCGGAACTCATTCTGATATCGGCGGGACAAGATGCTAGTATTTTTGACCCGTTAGCCAGAATGATGCTCTCCGTAGAAGGTTATCGGTCGATGACCAAGACGGTTAAAAAATTGGCAGAAACATTTGCCGGTGGTCGACTCGTGTGCTTGCATGAAGGGGGTTATAGCGAAGCCTATGTTCCATTTTGCACCCATGGGATCATTGAAGAGCTAAGTGGCATCGCAACAGATGTTGGTGATCCATTTATCTATGCTATGGCTGGAACAGGCTACGACAACCTATTGCCTCACCAAAAAGAACAAGTGAACAAAATTAAAGCATACCATCAAAAGTTAGGTAAAGGATTGATTTAAATGGAACGTTACGGAATTATTTTAGGAGCTGGAATGGGAACACGTATGAAATCTAGCGTACCGAAAGTTTTGCATCCAGTCATGGGGAAGGCCATGATTGAACACGTTATTTCCACCCTTGAGACGATCAATATTGAAAAGACCGTGGTTGTGGCAGGTCATAAAGCAGAACTGCTGGAAAAAGCGTTAGGTGACCGTGTTTTATATGCCCTTCAAGCCGAACAGTTAGGAACCGCTCATGCGACCATGATGACACACGAGCATCTAAAAGGACTTGCGGGGGTTACGGTAGTGACTTATGGGGATGGTCCTTTATTAGCAAAAAAAACATTGGAAGAACTTTTTTCTCACCACGAAAAAAGTGGTGCTAAAATGACCCTTCTATCTGCTCACACTGATGACCCGACAGGTTACGGGCGAATTATTCGTAACACCGAAGGCCGTGTCGTGCGGATCGTTGAACAGAAAGATGCGACCGATGAAGAGTTGCAGGTGACTGAAATCAACTCAGGCGTCGCTTGTTTCGATAACGAACTACTATTTGAGGCGTTGTCCCACGTTGATAATAACAACTCTCAACAGGAATTTTACCTAACGGACCTGGTTGAAATCATCTCTAACATGGGACACAAAGTGGAAGCGGTCGTCTGTCATTTCACAGATACTTTAGGTATCAACGACCGTGTTCAACTGGCAGAAGCGACCCGCATCATGCAAGCGCGCATTAACGAAAAACACATGAGAAACGGTGTGACGATGATGGATCCATTGACGACCTACATTGAGGCAGACGTTGAGATTGGTGCTGAAGTTGTCATTGAACCAAACACGCACTTACGTGGGACGACCATCGTTGAATCAGGCGCCTTTATTGGGACAGGCACACAGCTGACCAATGCTAAAGTCGGTGCAGGTGCTTACATTAATGCTTCCGTTGTTGTAGATTCTGAAATTGGGGCAAATGCCACGGTTGGGCCTTTCGCCCATCTTCGTGGAGAAAGTGTCGTTGGAAAAGGGTCTCGTATTGGAAACTTTGTTGAAGTGAAAAATTCTACCCTAGGTGAAGGAGTAAAAGCAGCTCACTTATCTTATATGGGGGATGCTGAGATTGGTGCACGGGTTAATATGAGTTGTGGGGCCATTACGGTCAACTACGACGGTAAGAAAAAACATCGTACCGTCATTGGTGCAGATACGATGATTGGTAGCAACGTTAACTTAGTTGCACCGATTGAAATTGGGGCCAATGCTTATGTGGCTGCCGGATCAACCGTTAATGAAAACGTTCCGAATGAGGCCCTGGCCATTGCACGTACAAGGCAAGAAAATAAAGTAGGGTACATGAAGAAATTTGAAGAATAAGCTGGAGGTAGACTTCAGCTTATTTTTTATGGCAACCTTTAGGACGGAAAATGCCCTTTTAAGGACGGATTTTTGAAGAATTAGTATGTTGGAGGTGCTAAGCAGCAAATTGTACACATTCTGTCGAAACGGCCGATTTATGTATAATTCTCACCTAAAAATACGCCATTTGCTTGGATCACTATCATTAATTTGACGAAATCAGCTTTTCATTGATAATTTTTGACTCAAATATCAAATCTGACTTTTAAATATCCAAATCTTAATCCGGATTTCTTTAAAATGGAGGTTTCCGGATTCTTTTTCGACTCTTGAGTACTCGAAAACACCCTTCCGAGATCCGGATTTTTGATAAATCGATGTTTTCGGATTATTTTGTGATCATCAAGGGCATAGAATCCTTCTGTTGGGATCCGGATTTCTTTAAAATGGAGATTTCCGGATCCTTTTTCGCCCTCCAATCTCTACTCATTAGCCACTAAAGAGTGGAATTTTTTATGTATTTCCCCTCCATTTTAAAAAATTTTGAAAATTTTGAAACTTTTTGTCATAAAAAAATAGTATTTATATAATGCAGGGTGTATAATTGACCCATACACCACGAGGGTGTATAATAGAGGGTATATCATAGCTAGGGGGTATATCACATAGCTATATATCGATAAAACCACAAAAAACGCAACGATATAATCAATGCATAAGTTCATCGGGTCGTGTGAGGCAACGCATACCATGAATGTTGGCTAAAAAACCATTATAGGAGAATAGATGATGAGAGTATCCAAACAAAAAAAGATTTCTTTTTCCAATGAAGAAGCTGTGCATCGTTTTAGTGATACCGTCTATCGAGTCGCTCTCGATATTACAAAAAACGACTTCGATGCACAAGACGTTGTTCAGGAAGTCTTTATGCGCTATATCAAATACGGTGAGAAAAAACGGTTCGACTCCATGGAACACAGCAGAGCGTGGTTCATTCGGGTCACCATTAACTGCTGTCGAGACCTCTTTGCCAAACAGGCAAAACGAAGTGAAATCGAAATGAAAGACTACGAAGTCGAGAAACTTCCATTTAACAAAAAACTAAACAACCACGCGACCGTTCTTGACGCAGTGGAAGAACTAGGTGAAAAATATCGACTGGCCATTCATTTGTATTACTACGAAGGATACAAGACCGTCGAGATCGCAGAAATACTAGCAGAAAACGAGAACACGATTAAAACGAGGCTCAAACGAGCCAAAGTGATGCTAGAGAAAAAACTGCAAAAAAACTACGATCGGGAGGTGACAGAGGATGTGGCAACAATACCAGCAAGAAAAAAATAACATTACCCTAACGGACGACTTCAAACAAAACCTGATCCAAACCATGAACCATGTACAAGCTCAAAATAAAAGACGTCGCTTTCGACGAAATGCTCTCGCCCTTGCCCTAAGCCTACTAGGGATCATTCTCATCATCCTCGGATATTTAGAATTAACAACCACCGAACAACCATCTTACACGCCTTGCGACCCGATCATCTCAGAATCCACCAACCACCACATCGACCCTTTATGCCAAAAACAACGCATCAACATCCAAAACCTAGAACAACTACCGCCGACCCAAAACAACCCCACTCACGGCACTTTAACAACCTGTGAACAACAACTCTCCGCCTTTCACACGGACGACTTCACCCTTTCCCAAACCACCTACACCTTCACCAACCACCATCAACAAATCCAAATCACCCAAACCACAACCAGAAGCACCCTGACCTACAACTCCCTATTAAATGGCACGCCTATGGGGCTATACCGATACGACGACCAATACTTGGCCACCTTTACTAACGAAGGAACTACTTATCAGGTGGTCATCACAGGAATGGAAGAAGAGGAATTTATCACCTACTTACAGGAGTTCCTGAACTTTTTGAAAAATAAATAAATAATTTTGAAACTTTTGGGCAACCTCAATCAGTATTTAGTGTAGAACTCTGTCCCGGGGGGTATAAGACAGAAGAGTTGAGAGGAGAAGAAAATATGGGTACGAAAAAACAAATGAAGAGATGGGGGATCATTGCATTAGTAGCGATTATGCTATTTACAGTGATTCCCTTCGAATCGATGTTCGCATCCTATGAGCCAGAAACGGACGAAAACGACGTGGCGGCGCACGGATACGAACTGGATGAAATGGTAGGGGAAGAGATGCTTTTAGACGACCCTGCTGATGTAGATACAGGTGGAGAAGCAGGATACCCGTCTGTTGAGCCGGAAATAACGCCTGAAGTAGCACCTGAGGTGGACCATACGCCTCTTCCAGAGGCTACATACCCAGATGAGGACGACGACCCAGTCGCTGCCGCTCCTCTTAGTACCGATTTAACGGACTATGTAACAGTGCTTGATTGGGATATGATTGATGCTAATGGTGAGTCGATTTTTGATATAGACGGTGTTCGCTATGCTCAACTATTTCGTTTAGAATTTTCATGGACGGTTGATGCTCCTGCTGGCGAGTTCCTTCAAGGTGGAGAAACTTTTCGTTTAGAAAGGCCCCTTGTTGAAACACAAGGACACTTTGTTGTTCCGAATCAAGCTTGGCTAGACTTTACTGATGCATCCAATGTAGTGATTGGTCAATGGAGAGTTAATAATCACCATGTTGAAGTCGTTTTGAATGAAAATGTACTAGGGAATACGAGTGTGTCTGGTTCTTTTCAAACTGGATTAAGCACTAGAAGTGCAGTACAACTTGGTGGAACTAGAAATGTTGAATTTGGTGGAATTGCTCGACCAGTTAACTTTGCCCAACACACCTTGTCTGTTTTAGGTAATGTTCAGTCAAAAGGTATTAATCAAGTGACGAACAACCGTGCTGTTTGGTTAATCGATGTTCACAATATTGGAGTTCGTGAATTGACAGGTCAGATCGGTGGCAATTCATTAGGGAGTCATTTCACACCGACATCTATTTATTTTGAAGATACGCTGAACGGTAGATTTGTAGGTGCGATGTTTGTTGCCCGTATTACACAACCGACTAGTTTAGATCTAGATCACCCACAATATGGCTTTGCATCAACTAACGGTGCTGGTACTGCAGCTAATCCGAACCTTGGAGCTCATATGACTCGTGTCCATCCTAATGAGGGTGAAGCATACGAAGCCTTTAGGGCACGTCTCACGCCGTTTCAATGGGGCGTATGGGAAGACCCAACAACCAATGTCCAAACCGTTGTGGCTTACTTTGGAACTTTAGGTGTCGATGGACCACGCATTACAGACATGGTTCCTAATTTTGCTGAACTTGCAGCTGACCATGGCATCGTCAATGGACTTTTCCCTGAAGAATATCGTCAGGCACTAATTGATTATTATACAACAACTTACGGCGATGGCAATGTTATTGGGGGGCGTGTGCCTGCTATACGAATCACCTTGACTGAAGAATATGATCCTGTATTTGAACCAACACCAATAAGCAATACAATGACGATCACTCGAAATGGTGCAACCCAAAGTACTACCGGAAACGCTACACTTCCCCCATCAGAAGGTGGCGGAGGCATTGTCCCACCAGCGGCAGCCCGTTTAACGTTAACGGATCAAATCACAGAAGCGCCACTTGCAGGCGCATCTTTCCAACTTCAAATGCAAAGCGGAAGTAATTGGAACAACGTAGCCAATGGAAGCTGGACAACGAATGCGGATGGTTATTTCGTTACCCGAGTCCTACCAAATGGAACGTATCGTTTCATTCAAACGAGTACACCAACCGCTCCTTATTACCACATCCCAAGTTCAAATGGATTTAATTCAGCTCTCGATACGGTTGTATCTGCTGAATTCCAAATCGTAGGTGGAACCGATGGAGCAAGCGTTGAAGTAGAAAACATCCGTCGCTTTACGGTAACGTATGTGTTACAAAACGGTCAACCTAACGAAGGTGAATTTGTTGTTCATATGGACAGCCCTGATAACGTTCCAGCCCCAACGCGTACTGGACATGTGTTCTTAGGCTGGGCTACCACTTCAAATGCAACGTCTGGTTTCTTAGAAGCTTCTGACATTGAGGACATGGTAGTAGAAGGT
>Ga0131853_10001210_pt1 | contig 46682 bp, 46 predicted proteins | sample TergutLab28metaG_FD_92764 | JGI IMG/M metagenome (GOLD analysis project Ga0131853, IMG submission 92764) | Labiotermes labralis P1 segment gut microbial communities from Petit-Saut dam, French Guiana - Lab288 P1 (version 2) (version 2) | ecosystem: Host-associated > Arthropoda: Insects >... | reverse complement strand
TCATGGCAATTAATCGTTTGTTATTGTAACGTTGTGTCACTAGCTGCCATGCAACAAGAAAGTTCTCATTTGTTATTTGTAGATTGCTTATCAAATCTTTGGCTTCATTCTTGAGTGAAGCAATGAGGTAGTAGAACTTCTTAACTTTGGACAAGGTTGTGTTATTAACAATCAATGCGTCAAATGTGTGTCTGAAATGTAACCAGCTACATGTGTCACCTTCGAAAGTTGGCAATGCAATGGTTGGTAGCTTAATGTGTGTGCTACTTGTATGTGACCTCGGAGTGTGATTGCTGTGACCTGACCCACTACTTCGTAATGAGCTGTTCCTGGACCTTGGTGTGTCAATTGCAGGATGTAACAGCTCACTGAACTTAGCCTTAACTTCATAGTACTGATTTTCAAATAGTTCTCGATCACCAAAATTATCTGTGTCATCAGATAATTCAAATTAATTTTTTGCAGTGTCATATCTATCAAAGATAACTTGTACGTCATCAAACCTCACCTGAATTTCATTTACTTTACGATCACCTGATTCAATGAATGTCTGCAATCTTGTAAGAGCTGATTTGGCAACAGCACGTTCCACGTCTTGTTGTATCCATGCTCTCGTGCGGTGAACAGTTGATGTGATGCGTGAAGTACAGTGGCCTGGCTGGAGGCTGTGTAGCTTCGTTAATTCCCGTTGGTGGTCATGGACCTTCGTTGTTTGCTGTGGTGGGAGAATGATTTGACTGGAGAAAACACCCGAAAGTGAACGAATGCTTCCGAGTCTCGCCGAATCTGTCCTTTGTTTGCAGTACGACGCCACAGATTTCTGCCGCGTTTTCTTTGTAAGTAAATTGCGTGATGTGGCGTAGCTTGTATTCGCGTAAACAAATTTTAGCGGCACAAAAATCAAGTTCCTTATGTCACTATTATCCAGTTTAGAAAGACAGATATATGTCACGTCCTTTGTAGTTTTATCCGTGCCCGGTGAACCAAAAATTTTATGTCGCTCGTTTGGCTCGAGGAAAATAAAGGGGTGAAAAATCTGTTCCAAATATAATGCGCTGGTTCAAAAATTTATTAAACACAATGCAATAAAATTTAAAAACTAGATACTGGATTTAAATTAATGTGTAACCCAATTCATGCGTTGGTGACTACTCAGTTAATACGCTACCCATGTAGCTTGGCTGTACACACGCACACTCGTACTATTCAGCACTGAAAGACACAACACAATTATACTGAAGCTCTTTAGAACCGTTTGTTCTGTAATACACCCTTATGGTGTAAACACATTTAGAACCCTATGTTCTGTAATCGAAATGAAATAACAAGTCACACTTTCCGTATGAACGGCTGCGTCAAGCCACTAGACTGCTGTGAGTCGAACTGATGCCAAGCTACGAAAAGACGCTACTGCCCCACTTAGAACAAAGACTGTTCTCGAGGCTTCTAGTCGAGCTATGACGTCATATAACTCGTGATGATTGCATCATCCCTAATTTAATAAGAGTTGTGCAATCTGATGCACCAACGTTACGTCTTTTGTTCGCGAGAAAATCCAACTGTAAAAAATCGTCCTTAGCCTAACACACCTCCTTTTATATCACGGTGACGATTTCCTTTCTGTAACTCACCATCGCATTTATCGCGTTGTTTAAATTGACGAAACGTAATTCCTTCTATATAAAGACGCGGTTCGTACCTCACAGTAAACATTTACCATCTCGGTTTGCAAGAAGCAGTGTTTGAATGCTCTACAGGGCATAATTATGAGATTCAGAATATATAATTACACTGTGGGCAGAATATAGAATTTTGTGGTGTTAAGAATGACAGTATACACAATAACCGTTAGGTTTTGAAAGGTAAATTGCAGTGGTTTCTGCAGAAAATAGGAAAAAGTGTTGGACCTTGACACTCATCGCTCTCATGACCAGTGTAGAATCGTTCCTCCAGGAAATTATCAAGACTCCGTCGCCGTTCAAGCGAAGGTGCTACTGATTTCATTTACCCTGCGTGTGACACTGGAAGTTTTATAGCAGAGAATATAAGCACATTACCCAGCGACGCGACAGTCATTCATGTGAAACTGTTAATGTTTTTTGAAAGCTGAAGTGGAAAACAGGATAATTATCCGCAACTATTTTTTACGTATTAGCACAGCATAACGCGGCTACTTGTTTCGACAACTAAGAGGTCGTCTTCCAGCCATTAAAACACAAAATTAAATTTACCATTGTGGTGTTTTTTCTGCATGGGTAGACTGTGAGGTCGTAATGCTTGGGTTTAATAATGTACATGTGAGTATAATGTGTTGAAAGTGTTAATATATACGATAAATAATTTGATATCAAATAGTGTCGATGTTGAGAGGGTGCAGTCTGTTGTTTCCTTTTCTTAAGACGTTTGGTTTTGTTTTTTTTTTTGTCGTCCACATCTTATTTTTATGCATCGTAATGGCCTGCAGGCGACCAATTAGTAGTCCAGACACGTCACCGTAAGAACGTAGTAAACTGTTGTGGTGATGGTGATTGGTAATTACACAGCGTGGTCTCCAACGTGAAATTTGGAGCTGGAAAACATGAATATTTGCAGAAAGTTACGTGTTGCCATGATGGCGCTCACTGCGTTCTATACGACTTCCAAAGACCTCGTGTCATATAAGAAATTTCTTTAGCCTCGCCGTTTCGGCACTACCACACGTACTCAGATACAGCTGATGAGGAATCTTTAGTTGCATTTTTGTTTATGTTGTTCCTTCCGTATATAATGGGTGACTAATTCACGACACTAAACCAACAAATGCACAAAGTTTTCCTTATATATTTGTATTGCATTATCGTACTGAATGTCCCTACATGTTTGTGTCCGCAACGGAACATCACCGGAAAATCAACCGCGGTTATACAGCATAAAATCAAATCAGTCACGTTTGCACACATCTGATTTAGTGCAGACGTGTCAGATGGTTAAAATGTAAATTTTGTATTGCAGAGTTGTATAAATTTCATGGATCTTGATAATCCGTTATATTGCAGGCAGCCTGCGCACTTAACAGACGTCATTACTGCGCTGACGTCTGTTAAGTACGTAGGCTATGAAGATACCGGAAAAACAAAATCACATTCCTTTACCCGGATAATTGTGGAAAGGGATTTTAGAGTACAAATGTCTTAAACTAAGTCTTAACCTATCTAGAACACTGATAAAGTAGATCATAGTGTGCGGACGGCTTAAATCCTTTCCACAACATTTGCGTTGCTGAATGGACGGTAGGGAACCTCCTGCAGTCAAGATTTCGAAGATTGACTTCAACGTGCCATGAACACCAGTTTATAGGAAAGTGGTTCATTTGCGTTCTGAGACAGTATTCCATGTAGCCGCTAGTGTACAACGAAACTAATAGTCTGCAGAGCACATAAGTCGGTGTCCTAAATTACTTGAAATATTTTGCCTTCAGTGCTCCGAGTTGTCACTTAGACCAGCTGTTTTTAATTAAGATCTGCAGACGCTCAAAATTTTGCCTTGTGCTTTTGGAAACTCCAAGCTTTTGTAAGTCTAATCGAAATCTCAGAGGTTCTAATTTTTTATTTGTATAGTGTATTATATTCCGTAAATACACAACAAGGTATCATGAATGCCTAGACACTGTCGGTTAAAGAAGATATCATCGCAGCACTTCACTACCTTAATCCTTATGTTCTTCTAATGATAGATGCAGCATGCTTGACTAACTATGTATTTGTCAGAGGCCATCCCATTGTATATTAACAATTTTGTGTAATGTATTATATTCCTTCAATACACAACAATATATCCTGATACATTGTTGTATATTGACGAAATATAATACATTATACAAATTTGATACTACACAACGACATGGCCTATGTAAAAAACTAATTTGTTTATTTTTTACCTTCCGCATGTTGCGCTTTGGCAGCTGATTCCATTAGTAGAGAAATTTGTGGATTCAGTGCGAAGTCTGTTGTGCTTTACGATATTTAAAATAATTATATGAATTGCAGGTTCGTATTTTTATGTTTCGTTATGTTTTATATTTTTATGTGCCTATGTTTGTGATTGGTAATTTCACATATTTTCTCTCATGTTCTTGTGCCGTTCTTGAAATTGGCCTTTTGACTGTTGTGTCAGCACATTTATAAGAAACGAATGAATTATGGTGTTCAGTCAGCACTTTCACTTACACTCTCTTTTTTCTGGTTTTATACCGTTTGTTGTTTTACTCTGCTGTATCTGTATATTTGTGTAATTTACATTGAATTGAATTTCTCCGTACTTACGTTATATTCAGGAACAAGTTATTTTTTCTATATCTTGTTACTTTAACAAGTACAGCAGACGCGACTTGTTCTTATTATCTCATGTACGTGTTTTCACCTGTATGTTGTTATTGTTGTATTTTTTACGTTTTCTATGCTGTTTATGTAACTGACCTTATGACAGTTGACCCGCGTAATAATGTTATAGGACTTATTTGGAAATAATAATAATTATTATTATTGTTATTATTATTATACGGTATTGATGTCTCTTGTCACAGTCCTTTTCTTCCTGGTACTTCTCTTGAACCAGCGGTGATCCACACCACTTAGGCTTCAAGCTTCACATTGCAGTACTTTCCGTATTATGTGTGATGTTCCAAGTATAGCTGTCTTTTGTAGTGAATCTATCGTGTGTTTTCTTGGTATAGTTTCCAAATTTTTTTTAAAGCGTCTCGTTACCATTCCAGTGGCTGCAATTATTACTGGTACAATCGTACATTTCAGGTTCCACATTCGCTGCATCTCTATATATAAACTCTTATACTTTAACTTCTTTTCCGCTTCCTTTTTCGTAACATTTCTGTATGCGGGTATTGCCACATCTATCAGTGTGCATGTTTTCTCTTCGTTGTTTTTTATTATTATATCTGGCCTATTTGCTGTATCTTCTCTGTCTGTATGTACTGCTTGATTCCACAACACTGTAACATCTCCCTCTTCACACACTGGCTTGGGCATGTGTGTGCATCACTTGTCTGTGGTTTCAATGCCTAAGGCTTTGCATATTGAGTAGTGCAAATGTGTACAAACTTTATCGTGTTGAACTCCTCTAGGTGGTAAGATTAGTAACTGGTCAGTCCTGGTCAGTCCCCCTAATGTGTAAAATAAGGTTACAGGTGTTGAGAACAAGAGTGGCATAAGTGCGAGAGAAGGAAATGAGTGTAAGTGTGTAATAAATGAAGGGAATTCGAGCCTAGAGGGTTACGCGGTTGGTAGAGGTAAGGTATGTGATGGCTGTAATTGTGCATGTTCTTCAGGATGTCTCCACGCCCACCTTACGCCGCGTGCAACCGTGGAGATTGGTCCTAGCCATCGTACAATCAGATAAGGTGTTCCTCCGCAGCCACCCCTACGCCAAAGCCCGATCCCGTGACTGACAAGGGTCGAAAGCCCTCCTCTCCCCCGAAGCGGGCCGAAAAGGAATGTAATAATTAAGGCGGGATCCGCTAAATGGCGGGTAGAGCGCGCCAACTCAGAAGGAAGTAAGATGTTGGTTCTGGCGCATATTTTAAAGTAAGTTCCAGAATGAAGTCGGTCATTTTTCAAACATGGTGGTCAGCGCGCCAGCTTTGTAATATGGCGGCTAGCGCCAAGACTATAATATTACAATACGTAAGGTAGGGCGGAATGAAGGATGAGAGGATAGAGTAAAGTCGACCAATTTCCAACATGGTTGTCAGCGCGCCAGCTTTAAAGTAAATTGAACTGTAAATACTTCATACGCAATAGGGCGGCTAGCTCTAAGACTACCATATTACATTACGACAGGTAGGGCGCAAACATCGAATGGAACCGTATCACGGGCGGAATTAAGGAGGAGAGGAGGAGGAGAAATTCCGCCGTGTATGGAATGAGCCCTCGTGATGAAAGCCGTGTAGGGGAGAATAGGTTAGAATCTAATATGGTAGCCATAATGAAGTAAGGCGGCATATGCTAGGCCTAAACCAGTTGTAAATTATATTAAACGCATATTAGTCATCTTTTAATGTATATACATACATAATACAATGCATTAAACGGAAAGACAAGTAATGATCACAACAAAAAATTCACATCACAACACCCCATGGGTGGACATCATATTAAAAATAAAGAAAGTAATGACCACATTACATCACCCTATGTCAGTAAAACAAACAACAAGATCCGAAAGAAAGAAAAGTATCACATATCATCTCTTGTGTGTTTGTGTGTGTGTGTTAAAAGAACAAACAGTTTCGTGTTTTAAATAAGGGCCTAGTACAGAAATCTCACCACCAATTAACTTTTACCTCACACAGCGTGGCAATTGCATCGCCTAGACTAGCAAAGTGCTCCGTGTACGATGTTGACCAGTAGCGTTCTGAAGGGATTACACAGTCATTGTGAAATAATTTACTGAGTGCACATCGTTTGTCTGTCGCGAAAGAACATATCAATCTGGAAAAAGTGATAGGAACCAGCCTATCGTTGGGAACGACATTCGATTCCACAGCATAAAGATACTGGTGATGCAGTGTTTTGCCAGTGTGAAAGACGATAAATTGAAAGTGAGATGGAAAACTGTGTGGGAAGTTAAACTTCTGAGTGAATGGGGCGGCCGTAGGCACACATTAGAGTGACACGAGCGGTCGGAGGTACAGTTCCCCACGAATTCTTGTAGTATAAGTTGAAATTCCTCCGAACACACATCGCATAGGATACCTGATGTCGAACCATCGCAAGCAGTCCTATGATAATTTAGGTGTAATACTGTAGGTGTGTCAAGAGGAACGCAAACTAAAGCGTACATTTTCACGGTAAATTAACAGACATATTCCCAAATGAATTCAGTCAAATTGATGCTAGAACTTGATCCGCATGACGTAGAGACATCTACAATGGTCATTGAAAAGGAAACGGTCACACCTTGAAACGTAATGTCGTAGATGGAAAAATCAGGGAAACCTTCATATTCCAGCCATTCGGTTCGACGGAACTGAAAAGGTCCGATTACATCTATGTGAGCTTTTCTGTAGATATTGTCTACGATAGTGGAGGGCGTTCTAGCTATGTGAAGTCCCCTTATGACGGGTCTAGCACGGTAATGGGAAACTAGTACACCCGCTACATAAGCAGGGTAAGTTCCTGTAAGTGCACAATAGCTATCCAATTCTCAGAATGTTTTTAGCAAATGATGCACAAAGCGTAAATGATCGAGTCTCGTGGGAGTAAAATGTGGTAACCATAGAGCGTTCCCTGCATCAGCCTCCAAGAGGTGTTGAGTCTCAAACAGACTGTTGGACCCGTCAAACGGTATGCCGAGATGCCTTATGTGAGGTGATAGTAACTGTAAAAAAAGGAATATGTATGTATGTATGTATGAATAAGAAAGGCTTTAGGACACATTTGCGAATAAGAATGATTTTGAGGTATCGTAAATGCCCTTATAAATAATATAAAGGAGACTCTTTTAGAATTTATTCTATCCATATCACCATCCGAAACGACATCACCGTATCGCTTCGGTAGAAAATTTTGAACAATTTTTGCTTCAGACTCCCGAATAGATAGAAAGACTATAGATCCAAACTTTGTGTTGATTCGTTTAGCGTGGACAATGGGATACATTTTATTTATCTCCAATGAGCGGATAGAGACTGTAATGCTGGAAGTAGCTTCTTCGGACCCTTTGGAGGTATCCATATTTTTGTGTTCGTCTATCGCAAACGAGTTATCTGTAAGAAGAAAGTAAGTTGCATTCAGTGTACACCCCAAAGCAGCAATAAGTTTTTGACGTAAGTATGTAAAAAATAATAAATACATGAAGGATGTGCGTGACGTTTTGGGAAAAACGTGCTATGAGGGATGTAACCGTGTTGAATGTCTCAAACAAATAAGAAAATGATGTCAGCATTCACGAGCATTAAATAGGCGTCGCCTTACATGGCAGCAACAGTGTGGGAACTCCATAGGCGGAACCGTAAGTATTATTATTCTGACTTCAAATGAGGTAATTGAAATAGTGATTTTGGGTGTGTCGCATATAAATAGGTGTGTATCTTATTGTAGAGAGAAAAAAAATCGTGGCTAGCAGATTCTAGATAATGAACATGAATACGAGACAGAACAGGCGGTACAGTGCTGTAGGAAGGCAGCTTACTGTGCGTTTAATTCCCCCTCGGATAACAGTGATCCCGTAGCACATTTACTAGCCAGTGTGAACGATCTGTTTGAGCACGAGTTACGCGATATAGACGATAACGATATGGTGGGAATAACAGTTCAAAATCAGGTTAACCAAAATGACAAGCCGATCGGAATCATATTCAGACGGCAAGATCAGTTACCCGGAGACGTGATATGGAGCGTCTTTGAAAAAGTCTCACAGTCGATTGCTAGATTTAACGCCTTGGATACAACGGTTATGACCGTGCATTCGGTCAAGATGCCGTTGGGTTTGGTAGATGTGCAATGAAGAGTAAGGGCAGACCGCTCTCCGTAATGGCGCACCTCAAGCAAACTATCGTGGAGTGAAAGCTGAGGAAAACTGTTTAGCCCACGCCTTTGTAATAGCGATCGCGAGATTAGAGAATGATCCAAAATATAATTCGTATCGTAGAGGTTGTAGGATACGTCCTGTAGTCCAAAACGTATGTAAGACGATCGGTATCGATCTGTCCACTGGGACGGTGATTCCCGAGTTATTGAGATTTCGGTCACAATTTCGGGATTATAAGATAATTGTCTATCACGGTCTGAGCTATGACGACATAATGTTCGAACTGCAGGTGAATCGTCCAAGCGAATTAATCTTCTTTATGATGATGTCGAAAGACACTATCATGTGATCGCAAAACTTACTACTGCCATGTCTAAAAAGTACGCATTTAAACGGTGCAACAAAGCATGTTGAAGGGACGTCACGCACATCTGCGACCAGACGTGTAGCGACTGCATGGCCAGCCCTCCGTGTGCGTTCTCCGAAGTTAGAATCGCCTGCGATGACTGCAATAGGCACTTCAGAAGTCGCACGTATTTCGCCAAACACAAGCAGCGCACATTGAAAAAATTTGTATGTGAACGTAAGCGCTGTTGCGCGACTTGTGGAAGGGTCATGACGCACGAAAATCACGAATGTAACAAGCGCTTCTGTGAGAATTGTAAGCAAAATAGGGATGTGGGTCACCTCTGCTATATGAGACCTCAGAAGGACGCGTTGCCCTCCGCGGGTTTTAAAGCACTATAGGTATTATATGATTTTGAGACTACCTAAAATACCAAGTACATAGACAAGGCAGCATTACACCTAACGAATCTCGTCTGTTTGCAGCTGTTTCGTTCGCGATGCGAGGAAGAGGATGACGGAGACTTCGTGTGATATGGTGAAAGGAAGCACTCGTTCTGGGAGGATCCTGTGGGAGCTCTGCATTCATATCTAACCGAATCCCACCCCTGGTCCAATAAGCTCGTTGCTATAGCACATAACGCCAAAGGCGATCGACATTCAATTTATACTGAATAGGGCGATACTACTGAAATTGTAACCGGACCTGATCATGAATGGACTGAAGATAATGTGCATGAAAATGGAGCATTTGGTCTTACTGGATACCGTATCCTTCCTCCCGTGCCCTCTGCGTAAGCTGCCTAAGGCGTTCGGTGTGACGGCCACCAAATCGTGGTACCCACACTATTTCAATACTGAGGAAAACTTAGACTACATAGGTCCCCACCCGACTTTTCGTATTACGGTGGGAATGTGATGGGAAAGGAGGAGATGAGAGAGTTTCTCGCGTGATAAGAGAGCCAGGAACCGGAGCCTATTTTCGACAACAGACGCGTGCTGGAAACATATTGCCAAAATGACGCGACAGTTTTAAGACAGGCGTGCCGAGTGTTTAGTTGCGAGTTTAAGCAGATGTGTAATGTAGAACTATTTCTCGAGTCAATAACGATCGCGTCGGCATGCAATAAAATTTTGCGTAAAGGAATCCTGCAGCCCGACACTATAGGCATCATACCGACTGGAGGGTACACATATAACAACAAGTACTGCAGCAAGGCCTTACGTGGCTAGTGCATTTGGAGCAGGTTGATAGGGTGTATATAATGCACGGTTGAAACGATTGCGAGTAAAAGCTGCCCGAAATGCCCCGCTTCAGTGTAGATGGTTATTGCCCCGAGACCCGTACAATATACGAGATTTTCGGGTGCCATTATCACGACGATACGTGTCAGCCGTTCCGTGACGTCATCACAATGAGTGGTGATATATTAGCTGAAAGGTATGAGCGGACGATGACGCGCCTGGAACAGATAACGCGTGTGGGCGGATATGAGGTCAACGTTCAATGGGAATGTGAGTTTGACGATGCAGGTATAGTGAATCAGGAACCCGAACTGCTCGCGCATCCCATAGTACTATGGAGTCCGCTGCGTGCCCGTAATGCTCTATACAGAGATAGAACTGAGGCCATGTGTCTTCACTACAAAGCAAAGAAAAATGAGACTATAAAATATGTTGACGTTATGAGCCTATACCCCTATATATGCAAGTATTTTAAGTTCCCCGTAGGCCATTCAGTCATTCACGTGGGAGACGTGTGTAAGGTTAAAGAAGCATGCCTGCGTATGGAGGGCTTGATGAAATGTGCGATCGTTCCGCCTGAGAGGTTCTATCATCCTTTCCTCCCCTACAGATGTAATAATAAACTCATGTTTTGCCTGTGTAGAACATGCTTCCTCACCTCCTTGAGAGAAGCATGTGGGCTTTGCGAGGATGAGGAACGGACCCTCGCCGGTACGTGGGTAATAGACCAGGTGAGGCTGGCCGTCGAAAAGTGTTAAATGATACTCGAGATCTATGAGGTCTACGCCAATTAGGTGACCAAATACAACCCCGAAAGTGGCGGGGGGGGGGGGAAAATTTTGTCGAATACATAAAAAAATTTTGGAAACTGAAAGCGGAGGCTAGTGGTTATCCCGACTGGGTCCAAAGTCCCGAAGACGAGGAGCGTTATGTGGAATTGTGAGTGAAGGCTTACGACTAAAGAAGGAAGCAATCAGGTATAACGCCGCGAAACTGGGTCTGGCCAAACTCTGTCTCAACACCATGTGGGGGAAGTTCACGGAGAGGAACGATCGGACAATGACCAAAGAAATCAAGGAACCCAAAGAAGTGTACGGATTTCTGTCCACCCCCTGGCATCCAGGTCATGAACCACGTGTTTGCCAGCGATAGAGTAGTCTAGATCTCGTGGAAGTATGCTGGAGAGGAACACGTTCCTAGTTTGCGACATACGAATCAGGTAATAGGAGCTTACTTCACCGCTGGTGCAAGAATGGATCTCACTCGCTAATCGACAGGCTGCGAGAGAACTCGATTTATTGAGACACAGACTCGGTAATATACATTCAGCCGAGGGATCAACCCCACCTGCTTGAAACAGGAGACAAATTGGGCAACATGACCACCGAATTGCGCCCCTCTCAAACCATATTGGAATTTGTGAGCGGTGGGCCAATGAACTATGCTTACAGGGTTCTCGGTACTGAGACCGGAAACGGTCAAGAAAAAGCCGTATGTAAATTAAGGGGCATAACCCTCAATTACAATGCGTCGCGACTGGTAAATTTCGAAGTATCCTGGTACATGATTCTAGGAGGGACGGCGGTGGAAGAACCCACCGTGGTGAATATCCATACCGAGAATAAGATTAATCGTAAGTGGAAGGGGGATGGTGGACATGTATCGATAGTCAACGAACCCAAATATAAACTCTACATAATCTCGTTTTTTTTAGAGTCGGCGATTAGGTGAAAATAGTCCTTCCCGTTCGGGTATAAATAGGGAGAGGGTGGGAGAATCGTGTCATAAATTGACCACTCATGTGTGATGATCTTAAATTCATGCAATTGTTCCGATGTATAGTGATCGGACCTAACGTTTCGGGCAAACGGTCATTCTGCATAAGTTTGCTAAAGTAAGTTGACTCACTCTGCACCGAACGGAAATTCGACGGCGGTATAATCTGCTGTTACGGCGAGAAGACCGCTGTTCCGACGCGTCAGCAATTGCCCTCAAACATCAAATATAACGAGGGCGTACCGGATAAATTTGGTGGTGGTAGCGGTAAACAGTGCCTCGTGATCCTAGAGGATCTGTTGATCGACTTTTATTCGAAGCAAGTTTGTGACTTGCTTACGAAAGGCAAACATCATAGATATATCAGCCTAACTTTAGTTACGCAAAATCTGTTTCATCAGGGATATTTCGCTGAATGCCATTATGTGGTCGCGTTGAAAAAGTCAGAGATAAGAGCGGTTTATGTACTTTACCCATCAAGTATATCCCGAAGATGGTACTGGGTTGTATAACGCCTACCTCGGATGTTACAAAAGATATGAATGACGGTCTGCGGTTTCGGACCAATATGTTCCCGAAATAATATCCTCCGGACGTCTCCTCCGACAGAGGTTTTGAAGCGTGTGAAATAGTTTCATCACGCTCTTCACGTGCTTAAGACATAAAACCGAGATTACGTAAAGCCCTTATAACTAACTGTAACAAAGAAATTGTGAATTGTATAAACGAGTATGTGTTAAAGTCCTCAACGGCAAAATAAAATTGTCAGTTTGTAACACGCGCAAGCTGCAAAAATACAAGGCCGCGCTTCGCAAGTTCGCCGAAAGGTACGTGTCATTATCGGGCTAAACGTGACGAATACTACAACGCGGGGGATTTCTACTGCCCCTACTGGGCGCAAACCTGCCAACGATCGCCAGCCTAATCTTTAGGTTACCCGCGGGTAAATAATTCACATGTTGCGTAAAATGTACCTCGTCTCTGCCGATCACTACCATGAGGATAAATTTCGCCACCCTCTCTCGTCGTCTCGTCAGCGGAAGAAACTTAGTAGAGGTACCAGATTTAAAAAACAAAACACCATCTGTATGAAGATTTGGTTAAGATTCGTCATAAGTTTCGTGAGGCCCATTATCAGAGGGAAGACGCAGGCAAAGTTGATTTCGGATATTCTAAGACGAGTAATACCAGACACCGCAACGCCAACATCTAACAGGGCGCCCTCCTATTCCTCCGAGCAACAGCTAGCAAAAGATTTGATTGTCCCTAAAGTTGAGGCGAAAACGTTTCCACAGAAAAAAAGAAAGAAGTCGCGGCCCCCCTCGACAATTCCTTCGACATCGAAAGAGATCGCATGCGAGACCCCTAAACAATCGGAATCGTATATGGTGATGATGATGATGTCACGGAGCAGGAGGCAGAGACGGAAGATGAAAATGTCGGGACTGAAGCTAATCCGTAGTGGAGGAAGAGGCGTTTTGCCGATACACAGTACGGTATCCGTAAGGATGGCGAGCAATTAATATTAGGTGATTCCCGGTGTTTGTAGATACCAATGACAATTTCACACTTAAGGGAAAGTGTTTAGAGTGACGGAGGGGCTGTGGGTACTACAGACCCATAAGAACCTGAATACACAACTAATCGACAAGGAGAACTTAAAGAGGTATAAAAATTATGATAATGACTAATGCTCATTTGAATATATATCAGCCTTTCGATAACATTAATATAACGTGACGAAAGAAATTTCGCGATTTCATTGCGCCCCTCTTTGCGATGGTGTGTCGATTCCGTGTTATGTGGTAAGTGGATAAAATAATAATGACGTCTACTACTATTAGCAGATTAAATATGATCCTGCCAGAGCGTCGGGATTCTCGAAACTGCGGAAACTTCGGCTGGCGACGCCGGGGCAAAAGAAGAATACGAAGAATTCAGTTGACATCATCAGAGCCTGGTTAGAGAAACAGGATTACTCTACGCTTGATATACTGGTGAGGAAGCGTTTCGCACGTAATCCCTATAAGGTGATTAACGCGATGGAGTGCGCGAATGCTATTTGCTGGATGTACAGGCCTACGCAAAATACAACGATAAATACAGATAAATTCTATCGGTTATAAAAGTATTATCCAAATTTCCACATATGATCCTTATAATGACTAAGAGTTCGCCTCCCGTTGCTTGGGCGTTTCTGTCCAAATTTGAAAACACGAATTATTCGAGCCGGCACCGTCCAATATGGGTACGCACTAATAAGTGCAACGAATTTCTAAATAAACATTTTCAGGACATGTTACGTGATGAGGACTGCATTCAGTTTCAGTTGTGTAGAAATCCCGACTTGAAATGTGCGGTCGTGGAACGTGTGCATCCGACGATTTGCGATAGACTCTACAAATGTTTTACATATAAAAATACGTACAGATGTATCGAAGTTCTGCCTCAATTTGTCAAGGTCTACAATGACACGGTTCTTCGACGATTGGAATGGCTCCATCGCGAGTGACCGATTCGGACGTGCTCACGATATGAAAGAGGATGGAGGCCCAAGGATGGGGCGCGTTCGCGTGGCGAAAGCAGCGACGTTTCTGGTGGGCCAGCAGATGTGCATCAGCAAGTAGAAGATGCGGTTTGCCAAAGCTGCGGAACAGAATTTCAAGACCGAGATATTTCGGGTCACGAAAGTAATCGAGAAGCGGCCGCCAGTCGTCTATGAGCTCTCAGATTTGAACGGCACGCAACCAGACGGCCAATTGTTTCAGGGAAGAACTGACCCCGTAAGCATAACAGACCGGACCTCTTATAAGTTAGACAAAATACTGGACAAGAGAGTTAGAAGAGGCATTCGGGAATATCTCATTCGCTGGCGAGGTTACAATAAGGAGTTCCACTCTTGGGTGTCTGCCACTAGCGTGAAGAATGTATAATATGGCGTCGCCCAGCCCGAGCCATTTTTACGTCACTCTAATCAGCAACGCCTTAGGCGACATCTATGAACAGAATACGCACGCCGAATTCACGGTGGAACTGGCTCAGACCGTAGACCTGGTTTCGACCTCCAATTGGGAAGTGGGGGTCAGTGAAATTCCGTGTTCTCCGCATCACAGGGATGTGGGTACCACCGCCCTAATATACTGCGACCTATTTCACCGTCCGCAACACACGGACATTAGTCTTCCCCTCATCATCATCATAATCATTTCAGCACGAGTTTCGAAACGTGTACCATGAGCTCGTCGAACAGCGAAGATTTCGTGGAATCCGAATCGAGTTCTTGACGACCGATAGACAGCACATCCACTTCGAGGACAGCACGACGCCCACAAATGCGGTGTTATATTTTCGAAAAATTTACAAGTGGTAAAAAATGTATGAAACGGGGCGTCGCCATATATATTACTACTTTTACAACTTTGCATCCATTATAAGTATACTTCCTATATCAGGCGTGTCGCGGACTTACAACGCCGGGGATCAGACCCGTCTACTCCGCCCCGCTCTGCCTTCAGCGAGGACATGGGATTGAGAATTTTTTCTGCCGTCTCATCCTCTGGTTCCGCCTACTTCTGTGGTTTTGTGCCAAAGCAGTGGGTCACGAGACGTTGCGTACCGTTCGCAAAATTCTGGCCTATATCGAGGCACGCAGGTCGACCGACGACGTGAATGCTGGAGACATCGTGTCTAAACACGTTACTGAATCCGCAAAAAATTTTATTAGCAAATTGCGAGGCCGTGGCCGCAAAAGCGCCAGGGAGCGGCCGAGAATCAGACCGCCACAACAAACCAGGGTTTCGTCACTCGTTGGAACAAACTTAGCTTCAGTGGAGAAGTCCAGCTATTTGGTCCATTACATAGTGACATATGTAACGTGCCCTATATTTCCTGCCTGTTTTCAGGTTGCAGATCAAGTTGACGAAAGCCCGAGCTAGCTTCTATCTGCTTAACAAAAGTGTCGATTCGAAAATGGCTTTCAAATCTTTGGACGCCCAATTACTAGTTAGAACCGTCAGGCCAAACCCAGCCATATTGCTGGCTCATAATTCGACACTAAACAAGTGGAATCTCGCGGGATATAACATGAAGATTGTCGAAATCAAGACATTCACATCCTCCGCCGCATCCAAATCCTTGTCTATTCACAACGCCGTCCTGGGTCCAATCCCGAAAGGTCTCTTGTTCACCATGTTTAAGAATACCGATTTTCTGGGTTCACTGGACTGAAACCCGTACAAATTTCACCATAACAATGTCAGAGATTTTTCACTGTTTGTGGACGTTAACAGTTCCCTAACGAATGCCTATCTCTGTGCATGGATCATGAAAAACGTCCGTCATTGGCTACAGGACGCTATTCGGAGGGTCCGGTGTATATCACTCGAAATCAGGACTGCAGATAACACACCATTCATATATAAAAGTTTTTTCATATTACTCTTTGTTCTCACACGTGACCGGGGCGCGTCGGAGGGTCATACGTCCCACCCCGAGAATGGCAATATCAGAATCGAATTGAAATTCAATAAGACATTGCCGGAAGCTATGACATGTCTGCTGTACGTAGAATTTGACATTTCACTCCTCGTCGATTTTTCACGTAACGTCACGACCGAATTTTAAGATGGACACTGTGCACATTCTGTGTACTCTGCGTGATGTAGGTTCATTCATCGACGTTTTACCCTCCGATCTCCTACCACATTCGATCACGCTAACTTCCACCGTCATCGTCAAAGCCGATCCCCAAACGGAGGTTGGTTCAGACAAGCTAGCCGTGCACGTCCGCCTAAAATCTTCGTGTGCTTTCTACATTGATTCATACGGCATCGTACCGCTCGTGTCATCCATCCAGGCGTTCATTAAACGCAACTGCAGGACCTGGGACTATAACAGGCGACAGCTGCAAGACCTGACGGGTAACGTCTGCGACAAGTACATCTGTCTATTCGCCCTCTACGTGGATCGAACGTACGATCCGAAACAATTTATCTCGCTCTTGAATGCGTGCAACGCAGCCCACAGGTGAAGCGATTATTTACTACCGAATTCGGGGCCGAAATATCACGTATCAGCTAAGGTCAACGCTGTCGCAGTTGCCTATAAAAATGTAGGTACTTTGCCGATTCAAATTATTGTAATCTAACATGACTGGAGGCAGGGAGGTCTTGATTGATTTCGAGTACTTACGGGGGCTGCAGAATGAGACGGTCCTCAAGGAGATGTGCGTGACCAGCGCCGCAGCGTGTGAGACGTTCCGTTTCAAGAGCCCCTACAAGATGGTGAATCATGTCTCGACAGAGAAAGGCATAAATTGGTCGATTCGACAAATTTAATATAAAGAATTACACACAGTCATTAACGAAGCTGCGCACCTCAACGCCTACGGCGTCTCTAAATGTACATTCCTCGCAGGAGTGACGGAACGGCCGATTGCCCCACAACCGAATTTTTCATTCACCACCACTGGTGTACATTACCGTGTCAAAGTTTCTCAGATTCTCTCGAGAAACCAAAACCGCCCTTGATTCCGCGATTGGTTAATGTTCTATCTACAGAAGAAGAATTTTGTCCAATGTCCATCTAATACGCCCTCCCTTCTTCTTCTTCTTCACAGCTTTTGCGGATGCACCACCCCCGACTGGTGATCGCAGCCTGCAAAAACATTTAATAATTCATTGCCATTCCAGGTTATGCTATGTGAGAGCTGGACAATTAACTGGTAAAATGCTCTTCCGTTTATATACCTCTTCCCCCGGGACCGCCGTCTTGCGGACACGCCTCTTACCGCCTAGCAGCAGCCGCCAGCTTCCGCCGAAAAACACACGTGGGTGAAGCACTACATTTACGTCCCTGCCACTTATCAACTCATGAAAATCGCAACGTAATGCTCGTGTTTCGCAAGGAAACCAGGAATGCAAAACAAGGATGTATATCAATTTACTTCTAATCACACAGTCTCTCTTATTGCATTCATGATGAACGTACAAACATGAGTTTAAGGTCGCGACTATCGTTCAAGTTACTACATTCTACATAACGTACACTGAGAATTAATGCATTGCTTTACCCAGCTTTCTGCCAGGGAATTCAAACTTCTGATTCGGCGCCCATCTTTTTCTGCTTCTAGCGACGGCTACTTTCTTTCCCTATAAGTGCAATTCACTAAGTTATTTACGCTCTACTGCCCTACACTTCTACGCACATCATAAGCCAATAGAAGCGCTTTAACATGTAGCGTATTGCACTTAACGAAATGCACGATGTCACGCACGTCCTTCTTTTCCTTCTCTGTCTTCACACCTTCACGTTAATGCCAGGTGTCTTGTGACTTGACGTTTTATTCCGAAACATTATGTTCACGCCGCCATACTTCTAGTCATATGACATCCATACAGGCTAGGGCCCTGTTAGTCCTATATCGCCTTCTCAAAGTATGGGCTTACATATAATTGAATATGTGTTTCCTACAGCTTCAGTATCAGCAATACTCGCCCTTCTGTACAAGACCACGTAAGACTATACACTCACAGCGTTCGGGATCTTCCCCCGACAATATTACTGCATCCGCGGGTAACGCTTCTACGCGCGTGTTGGTATGCACTTACGTCAACCTTCGGTTAATCCTAACAAGTGCATGGTGAAATGTGCTGACATCAACATTCTACTGCATAGAGGGTTGTCTTGCACTTGGATACTTCTCCTGCTCTCCTCTCGTTCACACGTTAGGGGTAAATCCGGACGAAGCCTCAGAGAACATAAGGTGATTTAAAACACACCGGATTCCCCACTCCAGGGGAAGGACGGATGGAAGTGCTTTCGACCCTTCTCAGTCACGGGGTCGGGCTTTGGCATAGGGGTGGCTGCAGAGGAAAAATTGTTTCCGGCTGTACGACGGTTCGGACGAATCTCCACGGATGCACGGGGCGTAAGGAGAGCGTTGAGGCACCATGAAGAACATGCAAAAGTACAGCCCTCAAGTACCTTACCTCTACCCCTCTCGGATCGAAATCCCTACATTTATTACACACACATTTCCTATTTCCGCACTTATGCCACTCTTGCTTTCAACACCCGTCAACTGATATTAGAGAGACTCACCACGGCTGAACATGGGCCTGGCACTTGACACCATGCTAATTCCCGTCAGCTGCCTGGGTGACTCACCCCTGCAGTGAGGATTTCTTGTGGGATAGCGTAAGCGACAGAAACACATAAAACACATGCACCGGGCCCATGGATAAGAAGTGAGATACAAGTATATTGCGAGCACAGATTTCAAGATGAATACATGAAATAGGAAACAGAAAGATTCCCTGAGCCAGCAAACACAGGCTCACGGTTACGCACAAAATACTTAACCTGACGTGCATGCGTGAAATAATCAAGAACAAAATATCGGCAGGCAAACAATATTAGGCTTACACTTCGGTATAACAAAGAATAAGTATTCTCGCACATGAAACGGTCAAACAAAAAAAAAGTCACAATAAACATTCCGCTCTTGGGAAATCTACGTTACGTACTCTATATCAAAGCAGCCGCACATTGGCCTAGACTGTCCAGTCAGATTCGCACAGAACAGTATTCAATCAAGGACTGGATTTAAGCTTATATTAGCCTACGGATATTTAAGCAGAGCACAAAATATCGTGCCAAAAACATTATCGCATATTACAGGAAATGTTCGGACATGATCTTACAAATGAATTAACCAAACGAAATGGCGTGATACACGTACTTATAGGCAACGCCTTGCCCTCCGGCGTGACGTCGGGCACGAAAGTCCCAACGACCACAATTCCAATTTAGAAAATGTAAAAACCAGGACCAAATTTCTAACTCGTAGACATGTCAATACGTCGAGCCTTGCCCTGACGGCGCACCAAGGGTTGATCGCTGTCCCTCAGTTCGCTTTGCTTCCACACAAGCCGGTGCACAAGAGGGAGTGTCCAACACATAGCCCTCAGCCAATGCCCATGTGACTAAAAAACGCAGCCCCTCAACCCCCTCAACCTCTCACGGCAGCCAATCGGCGGTGGTAAACTTAGGAAAGCGATGACGGTTTATAAAATTCTGAAGAATTGGTTTCGGCCAGGAGGAAAGACATGTACGGACTACCTCAATAGGAGATTGGTCGTTATATTCTGCCCTGTGACGATATCGCACCAGATCGCCCACACTACAGCGGTGCTTTTTCCGAAATTCATTAAATATCCAATCCAGTCTTATGGGCTGCCAACAGGTTACCACAGGCACGGGTCCAGAACTAATTTGTGTCAGAAATGTAAACCACATCACTACCCGGGAACAAATCCCAACGAACAACCAAAGGACATTTCAACTTGCTTCCAAATATAAGACTCCGGGAGTCTAACGGGTGCTCTCATGCACGGCAGTATTAAAAGCAAGCCTTAGCCATCGCAGATTCTAATCCCACGTATTCTGTGACTCGTGGTGGAAGATCTCCATGGCAGCCTTCAAATTCCTGTTCACTCTCTCCGCAAGGGAAGCCTGGGGGTAGTTGGGCGAATTTGAATTATCTACAAGACAAAGCCTCAGCATTTTCTGAAACAATAGATTTGGGCACACCATTTTCCAGAATATAACTTCTTCCCAAATAATCTGACACCGTCGCTGATATCATTTTACGCACCGGAAAAATGTCACGAATTAAGGGAACGAATCTTCTACCACCAGAATGCCTATGACGCATTGAATAGTGAGGTTTAGGTGATCCACAATATCAATGAATAACCACTCCATAGGTAGGTAACAAAGCTTGCGGAATGCAACCCAAATCTAGAGTCTTGTGAGGGCCTTGCCCGTTGGCAGCGTTCGCACCCACGAATCCTGTAGGTGATCGGGGCCAATGCGCCATTCACATCTCGATGGGGAACCGCCGAAACGGCTATGCCGTTAGCGTCGTTAGCAAGGATAAAGTCCTTGTCACAACTCGGGATCTGGTTGTCCGGCGCCTCACATACGGCGCGCTTCAAAGATTCGAACGCCGCCTGATGCGTCTCCCGCCAACAGAATGGCACTCCTTTCTATTTCAGTTCATGTAACGGAGCAACAATATTACCGTAGGCGGGGATAAATCGGGGAAAGAAACTAACGATCCCTATGAATCTTCTCAGCCATCTGAGATTTAAAGGGAGCGGGTAACCTTATATGGCTTTCAAATTCTCGAGCACGATATTAAACCCCCTTGCAAAAATCAGGAGACTCAGTTACTTTTCCTCAGACGCCCCCACAGCTACTTTTTTAAGGTTCAGGGTGAAACCTGATCCTGAAGTCCGCTCTGGACTTCCCGCACGTGGGTCACGTTCGCCTCGTTTAAGGTAGAATAGACAACTAAATCATATAGGTAGTTAAAGAAATAACTTTCTTTCAGATCGGCAAAGATTTCATCCACAACTCTATTAAGTGCGTGGGATACTACGGTTATTGCCATCGGCAATTTATTAAATTATACGGCCCAAAAGGCGTACAAAAACGGCAGCGCCCATGCTGTTGCCAGCTAGAGGGATTTGCATGTAAGCGGAATTCAGATCTAACACAGAAATATAGCTGAATTGGTAAACTGATCCAATGCGTCTTTGATGTTGGGCATGGGGTAAGAATGAAAGGCAATTTTAGTATTCATCTTGCGATAGTCGACTACCTTGTGGTTATTCCCCCAACTTTTGGTCCAAGAAAAGCAGGACTAGCATAGGGTGATGTGTTCTGGCGCACCACACAATTAGCTAACAATTCATTTACAATATTCTTTAAAAAACAACTTGGGTGGGGCACATCTATAGGGCTCTGAGAGCACCGGGATAGAATCGATATTCAGTAACATAGATAACACAGTCAGACGTACCGACGACTGTGAAAAAGACGGCCGGAACCTCGGCCAAAATCCAAGGCCCATTCGCTTCATTGGACCATTGAGAAACATCATCAGGAAGGCCCTGGATAAATGAAAGCCCTGTCTGTGACTCTCAGCAACTGGAAAAATCCCCCACACAGACGGGATGGACCTGAAACTAAACCTCTTAAAAGACACGTCTAAATCATATGGGTCCGGGTCAAATAAACGAACGCAAGAATGACAGGGAACGGGCCGCCTTCCAATATCTTGAACTCGTAGTCCCATGTGTACGTTAACAGCTTCAGATGAAGCCTAAAGGCACTAGTGACCTTAGAGCGCGTCCCGTCGTCCGAGGTGCACGAAACAGGAAAAGAACAAAATTTAAAACGCTCGTTGACCAAGTACATATAATCTATGACGTCGGATCGAATGCATCACTACTGGGTACCCGTATATACCAGTGCGGAAACCTTGCCCACTTTGAGAATGAGCATCACCCACAGCGGCGAGTCTCAAAGAGCGGTGGCAATCATGTGAAGGCTGCCTAAGGACTTGTACCGGTGTTCACACGCCCACCGGTCCCCTCCCGTTTCCATTAAGCGGGTTTCTCTGGGGAAAACCCTTTCGGTATTGTCACATCTGGCCAGATACCCAACACATGATGCCCTGTCATGTTTCTGCCGATCCGATCGGGGCACGTCCTGGCTTTTCTCTCTGCTCCCACGCTCCCCTTAGGACCCAGGTCAGCTCGCAGCCTATCCCTGGAGACGGAGATCCCCTCCTCGATTAGGCCTACGATACTCTTAGTTCCTTAATACAGCGCGGCCTGTCTAAATAAACCGCGTGATTCAAAATAGCGTGGTTGAAATTCATTAGAATAATATCAACCAGCTGTTGCTCTAAAGCCTATTACTGTAGGAAAGTAGCCGCCTGGGATATCCTCTAGATATAATCGCGCACGGGCTCAACCACTACGTGAAACTTGAATAGAATGAGGTCGCGAACAAAAATTTCGCGGACGAAATATGAAAAATAATCGTCCAGCTATCGAGATTTGCAGTCAGTCCAGCTGCATCCCGCCCGGAGGCAATTACCCAAATATTTCAGTAGACTCCTAGAGACAATTGGATAGCACGCGCGTAACTAACTGTCTATCATCGGCAATTCTGAAATCATAGAACTTGCCCATGTAAAAAAACAGCCGTAAAATCTCCTGCGGCTCCTCGCAAGACAAGGGATCACCTGTCAAATAATTCCACCAGAACCGAGGCCTGACTTCTCTCACTGCCCTCCTCATACACTTGACTAATATTAGGTGTTATACTACCCGCAAAAAATCATTTGGGGCACTTGCCTTGGTCACCTCCTGTTGTTCGGATCACTCCATGCTTTCTCTCTTAAAGGGCTCGGCCAGTCTACAGCGTAAGGTTCGTGCCTGCCCATCGCTATGCATTCCGTGTTCAAAACAATACTGATGCAGCTGGTCCACCGTTAAATGGTACACAACACTCGCAGAAAGAGTTATGCAACACAATAAAAACCCACAAGATCCCCAAATGAAAACCAGCCGCACAATCAGCCGACGTAAAATTTTCCTAAGGTAGTGCATTGGTAAAACCACGCTTTGCTACCAGAATGAGCCGCACTATGTGGTAAATATGGCCGGTGGGCTCCGAATCCTGTTTATGCCCGTCAGCTTTCTGGGCGAATGAGCTTCGCAGTGAGGATATCTTGTGGGATAAGGTAAGCGACAGAAGCATATAGAGCATGTGCACACAGCACAGGGATAACAAATAAGATAGCATTATATTGTCAGCAGAAAGTATAATGTGCATACATGAAATTGGAAAAAGAATGATTCCCAGAGCCAGCAAACCCAGGCTCAATGTTACACACAAATTAGTTAACCCTACGTGCGTGTGTGAAATAAACAAGAACATACTATAAGCAGAGTAGTAACTGTGCGCGTATAGTTGCCATTATTATAAAGGATCGGCTTTCCACATTATTCTAAGGTATTTTATCACGGTGGAGACCGCCTTCCAATTTGGTATCACGGTCCCTCCTTTGACCAACCTACGTCAAGAGGCCGTTTTGCCCGACCATGGGCAAGGCCTCCTGGACCTCAAAAATTACCGGCCGCAAGGCAAGAATGTCGTAAGTACCGCCGTGTGTTCAGTTTCTAAGTACAGTCCTGGCACTACTTTTTCTCTAGATGGACTTTCGACTTTAGTTCCCACGTATTTTATCAGGTTGACAGCCGTCGTGCAGTATGGTAGTGCGTCCATGGGAAAAGCCACCTCCGGACCCTCAAAATTTCCGTGTCCGAAAAAGGCAAGAAAGTCCCAAGTACCGACGTGTGTTGAGTGCAAGTAGGTTCTAAGTACAGTCCCAGCGCTACACTTTGTTTAGCTGCACATTATTAAAAAAGAGCGGCTTTGGACATTTGTTATTAGGTATTTTAGTGTGGCAGCTGTCGTGCAATTTCAGAGTGCGTTCCCTCCGTTGCCCTCCCTACGCTCCGTGGCGCCGTGGGTCCCGCAGCCGCCATGTAGTCTGGGAAGGTGTATCCTCCATAGCCAAACCTAGATAGGAAATGAGTGTAAGAGTGAAATAATGGAAAGTTATTCGATCCTACAGGTGTTAAATGTGCATGTGTTCATCGATGAGCCCCCACGCCTTCCCTACGCACCGTGGAGCAGTGGTAACCGCAGCCGCCGTATAGTCTTTTAAGGTGTATCCTCCAAAGCCACCCCCACGCCAATGCTACACTCCGCGAATGAGAAGGGTCGAAAGAGTTTCACCCTGGAGTGAGGGACACTGGGGGCGTGGTAAAGCACTCTGCGAAGGCTCCGTCCGGATTGACACTTCACGTGTCAACGAGAGGAGAGCAGATGAAGTATCCGAGTGCAGGACAACCCTGACTGCAGTAAGATGCTGATGTCAGCATATTACACAATGCGCTCGGTGGGGTTTAACCGAGAATTGACGTAAGTGCTTACTGACACGTCCGTAGAAGCGTGATCTGTGGACGCCGCAATATCCTCAGGGGCAAGGTGCCGAATGTCAAGAGTGGGTAGTGTTACGCGGCATCGTAAAGAAGGGCGAATATTACAAATACGGAAGCGTAAGAAACATACACGAATTACGTATATGTAAGCCTATAATATGAAAAGAGTAAATGGGACTAACAGGACCCATGTCTGTTTGGCCATGTCATAGGACTAGCAGTATGGAGGGATGGAACTAGTGGTCCGGAATGAAACGTGGGATATGGGAGAATGATTTTGGGGATCGAATAAGGTGATATATGCTAGTTCTAAACCATTTGTAAATGATAGAAAACACATCAGTAATCTATTAATATGTATGTACATACATCACATTAAGCAGAAAGACAGTAGAAAAAACACACACAACATGGTATAAGAAAGGCATTAATAATCTATCGCCTACAAGTACGATTTGGAGGGTTCGCATATACCCTCATATACGACATTTAGGTAGAATGCTTTGGAATTAATCTTATCCATATCATCATCGGATGCGACATATCTTTATCGTTTCGGTAGAAATATCGGAACATTATTTTCATCAGAGTCCCTAATGGATAGCAAGACTGTAGACCCAAATTTAATGATGATACTTTTAGGATGGAAAATGGGATAAAAATTATCCATCACAAACGAGCTGATATTGACAGAAGTGCTGAAAGTGGCCTCGTCGAATCGGTTTGCGAAATCCATCTTTTTGTATTTCAAATGCGCTGTCTCTAAGGAAAGAAAAAGCACCAATAAAAGCATGCCGTAAGTATTTTTAAAAAAGTAATAACTACCTTAATGATCTACTTCTCGTGTGGAGCCGCAACCCTGAAACAATAGAATGACGTTAGAATCCGTCAGCAATAAAGAATAGGACTCTTGTACGTAGCAGCAAAATTGTGTGGGGACTCCATAGGCGTAACCGTAAGTGTTATTCGGACTACAGGTATTGATAAGTGGCATAAGTGTTATGCTGTTATAAACCTAAAATAGTTGTGTATCTTAGTGTAGAAAGAAAAAAATCATGGCTCGCAAATTTGAGATAATGGAAACAAATACGAGACAGTACAGGCAGTACAATTCTGTAGGAAGACAGCTTATTGTGCGTTTAATACCCCCTTCGGTTAATACGAATCCCGTAGCACATTTCCTAGCCAGTGTGAACGATCTCATTGAGCACGTGTTACGCGATTTACACGATAGTGATATGCGGTGAATGACAATTCAATATGAGGTAAACCAGAATGACAAGCCTATCGCAATCATTTTCAGACGGAAAGATCAGTTATCCGGAGACGTGTAATGGAGTGTGTTTGAAAAAGTCTCCCAGTGGAATTCCAGATTCAATGCCTTGGACACGATAGTCGTAACCGTGCATTCGGTCAAGATGCCCGTCGGTTTTGGTACTCCTGCAATTAAGAGCAGGGGCAGACCGCTCTCCGTAGTGGTGCACATCAAAGGAAGTAACGTGGAGGTTAAGCAGAGGAAAACTGTCCAGCCCTTGTTCTAATAATAGCGATTCCAAAGGTAGCTGCATGACCAGCTTTCCGTGAGCATTATCAGGCGTTCGAATTCCTTGCGCCGAATGCAATAGGCCTTTTAGAAGGGCACTAAACAGAAACTTTCCATGTGTGAGCGTACGCTGTGTTACGCGACGTGTGGATGGGTTTGGACAAACGAAGAGCACGAATGTAATAAACGATTCTGCGATAACTATAAGCAGAACAAATAAATAGGTTACCTGCGCTATATGAGACCGTTGAAGGACGCGTTGCCGCTATAGCGCACAACGCCAAGGCGTTCGACCTTCATTTTATCCTGAATAGGGCGATTCTACTAAAATGGAAACCACAAATGATAATGAATGCGCTTAAGATAAAATGTATGAAGATGGAGCATTTGGTGTTTCTGGATAGCGTGTCCTTCCTCCCGGCCCTCTGTGTAAGCTGGCCGAGGCGTTCGGGCTGACGGCCTCCAAATCGTGGTAACCTCACTATTTCAATACTAAGGAAAATCTTGACTACATAGGTCCCATTCCGACGTTAGGTATTACGATGTCAATAAAATAGTGAGTAGGAGTGGAGGGAGTGGTACGACGACAGCCAGAAATCGGAACCTATTTTCAACAAAAGGAGTGTGCTTGAAACCTATTGCCAAAATGACGTCACAGTCCTAAGACAGGCGTGAGGAGCCTTTAGGCGCTAGTTCATGCACTTAGGGAATATAGAAGTATTTCCCGAGTCGATAAAGATCGCGTCGGCCTGCAATAAGATTTTCCGTAAACGATTTCTGCAGCCCGACACTATTGGACACATACCAACCGAGGGGTACACATGTAATGACAACTATAGCAAGAAGGCATTTGTGTGCCTGCTGCATATGGAAGAGACTGACTGCGTGTAGATAATGCACGGTAGCAAAGGTAGCGTGTATAGCCTGCTCGAATTGCCCCGTTTCAGTGTAGACGATTATTGCACCGAGACTCTTAGATGCTACGAGATCTTTGGTTGCCATTTCCACGGCATACTTGCCAACCGTTCCGTGACGCCATTCACTTGAGAGGCGAAACGCTAGCGGAACGCAATGAACAAACGATGACGCGTCTCGATTAGATAACTGGAGTGAGAAACCTGGTCAGGTTCCAATGGGAATTTGAGTTTGACGATGCAGGGATGATCGAATTACTCGCGCACCCCATAGTACAGGAGAGTCCTTTGTGTACCAGTGATGCCCTCTACGGTGGTCGAACTGAGGCCATGCGTCTACACTATAAAGCACGGGAAAATGAATCTATTCAATATGTCCACATCATGAGCCTCAACCCGTACATATGTAAGTATTTCATGTTCCCCGTGGGTCATCGGATCATTCACGTAGGACATTCGTGTAGGGATATAGAAGCTTGCCTACTTATGGAGGTTGTATCACCCTGCCATCCCTTTCACATACAACAATAAGCTCTAGTTTTCCCTGTGTAGAACTTGCGTCCTATCTCCTCCGGGGCAGAATTTGTGCATACCCAAGATGAGAATTGTGCCCTCACCGGTACGTGGGCCATGGACGAAGTGAGGATGGCCGTTGAAGAGGGGTACCGGATACTCCAGATATATGATGTTGACGAGTATGAGGTGACCCAGTAGAACTCAGAAGCAGGTGAGGGCGGATTTTAGTAGCCTATATAAATACATTTTTGAAACTGAAGGCGGATGCTAGTGGTTATCACGGCTGGGTCCACAGTCCCGAAGATGAGAAGCGGTATGTGGAATCGTTTTGGAACAGTGAAGGTATACGCCTAGAGAAGGAAGCAATCAGGTATAACGTTGCCAAACGTGGTCTGACCAAACTCAGACCAAAATAATTAGTACGACTAAAGAACAGTATGGATTACTGTCAACGCCCGGGGTCGAGGTGATGAACATTCCGTTTGCCAACGATGACGTAGTCTGGAACTAGTGGATGTGTGGGGCAGAAGAACACGTGCCTCGTCTGCATCATAGGAACGAGGTAATACTAATTTAAGTCACAGCCGGGGCAAGAATCCATCGCGTTGTATTGTGACACGGATTCTGTGATATAAATTCAGCCGAGGGTTGAAACCCAACTGATTGAAACAGGGGACAAATTGGAGGATATGACCTCGCAATTTATGAGTGGTGGGACAAAGAACTAAGCGTACAGGGTGCTCGATACTCTTAACTGGGCGGTCCAAAAAACCCTTGTATTAGAACGCGTCGAAATTTGTAAATTTCGAAGTCATCAGGGACATGATTCTGAGATGGAACGAGGGGGATGAACCTACCGTTGTGAATCCACACACAGATGGGAATTAAGCGTAAGGTGGCAAAACTGTATTGATTGTCACGGAACCCGAAGATAATATATATAGAATTTCGTTACTCAAATGTTGGCGATTACGTGACAATACGTCCGTACCGTTTGCGGATAAATATGGGAGGGTGAGTAAGGTCGTGTCATAGACTCACCGTCCATGCGTGATTATGATCTGAAATTCCAGCATCGGTTCTCATGTATAGTAAGCGGACATAGTGGTCCGGGAAAAACGTCGTTCTACATAAGGCTGTTACGGAACGTCGACCCACTCTGCACCGAAAGACAAATCGGAGGCCGTATAATCTGGTATTATAGCGAGAAGACCGCCGTTCCGGTTCGTCGGCAGTTGCCCTAAAAAACATCAAATATTACAAAGGCGTACCGGAGAATTTTGGTGGTGACAGTGGCAAACCTTGCCTCGTTATCCTAGACGATCTGTTGAACGGCGTCTATTCCAAGCAAGTTTGTAACCTGTTTACAAGAAGTACCAATCATAGAAATATCAGCGTAAATTTGATTACGCAAATTCTGTTTCATTAGGGACGCTACTGTACAGATATTTCGTTGAATCCCCATTATCCGGTTGCGATGAAAATCGTCAGAGATAAAAAGCAGTTCATGTACTAGGAAAATCAAGTGTATCCCGAAGATATAACGCATACCTGGATGCGATACAAAGCCCACAAGGTTACGAATTCTTGGATCTGACACAGAGAAACGAATGACAGCCTGCGGTTTCAAACCAACATGTTCCCGAAAGAATACCTTTCAGTCGTCTTTCCGATATAGGCGATGGAGCCTGTGAGATAGAATTACCACGCTCTTCACGTGCTCAAGACAGCCTGAAACGAAATTACGTAAAGCCCAAAAATCTAATTGTAACAAGGAACTCGAGAACTGTATAAAAGTGTGTGTGTTGAATGTTCTGTACGGTAATATAAAATTTTCAGGTTTTAACACGCGAAAGCTGCAAAAACACAACGCCGCGCTTCGCAAGTTCGCCGATAGGCAGGTGTCACTCACGGGCAAGAAGCGACTCGTAGTACAGAGCCGCGGATTTCTACTGCCCCTAATGGACGCCTAGAGCCAACGATCCCCTGCCTAATCTTTAGTTCCCTCGCGCGTAATTAATAAACATGTTACGTAAGATGTACCTTGTCTCAGCCGATCAATACCATGGTGAAAAACGACGACGCCCTCTCTCTTTACCTCGCGAGCGGAAGAAAACCACCCGTATGAAGAGTGGGTTAAGATGCATCAAAAGATTCCCGAGGCCGATATCAGACGGAAGAAGCGGACAGACGCTACCTCTGATTTTCTTAGACGTGTAATGCCCGACACGTTGACGTCAAATGCTAACAGGGAGCTGCCTCCTTCCATTCCTCCGAGCCAGAGCTAGCAAAACATTTGGTAGTTCCTAAAGTTGAGGCGAAAACGCATCTACAGTAAAAAATGAAGAAGACGCCGCTCCCATCACCAATTCCCTCGACATCGAAAAACATATAATACGAGACCCCTAAAGAAGGATTTATTCCACGATTCCATTATGACGATTACGTCACGGAGGAGAAAATGACTTATGGTAGAGAAGATGACGAAGAAAAGTCGGAATCGTAGCTAGTCCCCCGAGGAGCAGACGTTTACTAGATACAAAATACGATATCCGAAAGGATGGCGAGCAATTGATTATAGGTGATTCCCCGGAGTTTATAGATCCCGATGATTACTTCACAATTTAGGGGTCCACGTTCAGAGGGACGGAGGGGATTTGGGAACTATTGACTAGTAAGAACGTGTATAATTAAGTTATCAACAAGGCTGGTCCAAAGAATTATAAATAAATATTGATAACTACTAAGGCACCTTTGAACAGATATCAGCCTGACGATTACATTAATATAACGCGAGGAAAGAAATTTCGCGATGTAATTGCGCCCCTCTTTGTGAAAAGTAAGATATGGGGTGTCGAAAACGCGTTACGACGTAAGTATATAAAGTATTTAAAAAGTTTGCTGCTACTACTAGCAGATTATATTATGACCCCACCAGACCGTCGTCCTTCTCAACTCTGCAGAAGATTCCGTCAGGTGCGTTGAAACCCCGACATCAAATGTGCGATCCTGGAACGTGTGCATCGCACGATTCGCGGTAGACCCTACATATATTTTACACATAAAAATAGGTAGAGATATATCTGTATGCTTTCTAAATTTGTCAAAGGCTACAATGACACGCGAGTCAAAGTTTCGGACGTGCAGGGATTATGGCAGAGAATGGAGGCTTGGAGAAATCGCGTTCGCGTCGCGAAAGCAGCAGCGACGATTCGTGTGGGGTAGCATGTGCGCATCAGCAAGGAGAAAATGCGGTTTGCCAAGGCTGCCGAACAGAATTTCAGCACCGAGATTTTCAGGGTTGCGAAAGTAATCAAGAATCGGCCGCGAGCCGTCTATCAACTCATGGATTTGAACGGCACGCCTCTAGACGACCAGTTTTATCGCGAAGAACTGACCCCCGAACGTATAACTAACCGGACCGCCTATAATATAGATAAAATACTGGACAAGAGGGTTAGACGAGGCATTCGTGAATATCACGTCCGCTGGCGAGGTTAGAGTAAGGAATTTGACTCTTGGGTGCCTGCAACCTGCGTGAAAATAATCTAAAGTGCGTCGTCGCAGAGTCACTGTGTTCAGGCACGCCTCTCAAGACATCTGCGAACAGAATACGCACGCCGATTTTACGGTGAAACTAGCTCATCCCGTCGACCTGGGTTCGACTTCCAATTGGGAAATGGGGGTGTGTAAATTTTGTGTTCCTCCTCGCCGCCAATATACGAAGGCTCCGCCCTTATATATTGTAACCTGATATCACCGCAATTTGTAGGCGTCAGCACCCTTCGCAGCATGCGGTCATTCGCATTCCAATCATCATCATCGTCATGTCAGTACGAGTTTCGAAAAATATATTATGTTCCTGTCGAGCAGCGGAGATTTCAGGACATTCGGATCGAGTTCTTGACGACCGAGGGGCTGCAAATCCCCTTCAAGTACAGCACGACACCCACAAACTTGTTGCTTAATTTTCGTAAGAACTACAAGTGGTAATGTCTATATAAAGCAGTGGCTCCATCTTGAATATGACATTAATAACAACACATACATGGAAGTGTACTACCCAAATTAGGCTGGACGGGGTCTTAAAACCCCGGGGATCAGTCCGTCTACTCCGCCCCCTCTACCGTCATCGAGGACACATTATCGGCTATTTTATCGGCAGTCTCATACGGTGAGTCTGCCCACTCCTGTGAATCAGAGCCAAGGCAGTGGGCCGCTAGAAGTTGTGTCTGAGACTTCGTGTCTAAACACGTACCTGAATCCACCCAAAATTTAATTAGCAAATTGCGAGGTAGTTGCTGCAAACGTGCAAGGGAGGCGGCAGTGGTAGTTGAGAAGAAGAGCCCCTGGGTACCAAAGCCTAAAAAGTTCAAGCGTGACCCGAGAATACTAAATAAAAATGAAATTTTTCGTCCTTTTACTTCAGTCACTCTTCAACAGATCACATAAGCATGTCTGCCGCCGCCGAGGCGCAGATAGCATTCTTTAGTAGCGAGTTTGACATGTTTGCGCACAGATATATACAAACGTCTTCGCTAGGGACAATAGAGACAGGGTACAAAACCATCGCCCTCGTCAAAAAAACGATCTGGAATTTTTCGTACCTGCCGATAAAGCTACGTACATTGATCTAGATATTAAACTCTATGTCCGAGGTAATTTGATTTCGGGCTCGGGAAAGGATGTGGACTTTACGGACCACACGGGCGTGAGAAATAATTTCCTCCAATCCTTATTCAGTCAGTGTAACGTCACTCTCAATGGTGTCAATATCATGCAGGCGAGAGAGCACTGACATTATTGTTTTTTCTCGAGAATCTCATGACCTGTGGCAGAGATACTGCAGCCTCGAATCATTCAAACGCGTACTCCTCTATCGACACGTGTGACATGCTACCTAACGTCCCTTCTGCCGGGAATGAGACCGCCACGAATAAACGGGGATTCATCACTTGGTTTAACAGGTTTAGCGCGAGTAGGGAATTCCAGCTCTTCGGTCAGGTTACAGATTAGATTACCGAATATCCGACTGAACTTTTATCTGATGAACAAGAGTGTCGATTCAAATATCGTTTTCAAATTTTTCGACGCCCACATACTGGTCAGTTGCGTCAGGCCGAACTCCGCCATATTAATGGCTCACAATTCGACATTTAACAAGAGGATTCTTGCGCTAAATAACCTGACTAGTATCGAAATCAACACATTCACATTCTAGGCCGGATCAAAATCTTTGTCTTTAGACAACGCCGTCCTGGTTCCCATTCGGAAACGTCTCTTGTTCACCACGGTTACGAACTCCGATTTCATAGTTTGGATGGACAGCAAACCCGTACAAATTCAGCATTATGATATCAGAGATTTTTCGCTTTTTGTAAAGAGAAAACAATTCCCTAACAAGAGCCTATCTCTGGGCATGGATCACGAAAAGACTTCCTGCCATGCACTACTGGACGCTCTTGGAGGCGTCCGGCACACCTCACTCGAAATCGGGACTGCACATAACACACTATATGTATCTAAACGGCTATTTCATGTTACTTTTCTATCACACACATGATAGGGTCACGTCGGAGGGTCATACGTCCCACCCAGAGAATGACAATATCAGAATCGAATTGAAAATCAATAAACTGTTGCCCACGGCGATCACGTGCCTGCTGTACCTAGAATTCGGCAATTCAATCCTCATAGATTTTGCGTCAGAGTTACGACAGAATTCTAATGGACACCGTACAAATACTGTGTACACTGCGTGACGTCGGGTAATTCCTCGACGTTTTCACCCCCGTCTCCTACCACATTCGATCACGCGAACTTCCACCGTCATCATCAATGCCGACCCCCACACACATAGTGTTTCACACTGACTAGCCGTGCACTTCAAAACAAAATCTTCCAGTGCCTACTACTTTGATACATATGGCATCGTACCGCTCGTACCCTACATTCAGGCCTTCATTAAACGCAACTGCACGACCTGGAACTATAAGAGGCGACAGGTGCAAGGCCTGACGACTGACGTCTGCGGCAATTACAGCTGTCTAATCGCCCTCTACATTGATCGGGGCTACACACCGAAACAATTCATCCCGTTATTCGAGGCTTGCAACGCCGAACTAAATGTGGAGCGAATTTCCAATACTGAATTCGAGCCGAAATACCACGTGGCGGCTGGGGTCAATGCTGCCGCAGCTGCCTGTAAAAGATAGGTACTTTGCCGAGTCTAACCTAACATGACTGCAGACAGGGAGGTCGTGATTGATTACGAGTATTTGAGGGGCGGCAGAAAGAGGCGGTCTTCAATAAACTGTGCATGGATAGAGCCGCCGCGTCCGAGACGTTCCGTTTCAAGAGGCCCTACAAGACGGCTGATCATGGCACGTCAGAGAACGGCCTCAATTGGGCCGACGGGCATTTCGACTATAAACAATTACACCACAGTTATTACATAGGCCGCGGCCGGTTTCGAGCACTTGTACGCCTACGGCGTCTATTAATTTACATTCCTCGCAGGACTGACGGGACGGCCGATCCATAACCTAGAGGATCTCGGGTACCAACCACCCTTCTTTTTCACACACAAACGCTGGTGTACATTGCCATGTCACACGTTTTCCAGTGTCACTTGCGCAAACAAAATCGCGCATTCGTTCTACGATTGGTTAATCTACTTTCTGCAGAGGAGAGATTATGTCCAATGTCCAACTGACATGACACGTCACACTGCCGAATTTGTTGCAGACCTATAAAACACCGATCGAGAAAGTCCCTTATCATTCTGTTCCTGCTGCTGCGATGGCTACTTGTCGACAACCTGCTACTGCTACGAAGACGAGGCGTCACCTGGAGGAGCACTTGCTCCCCGACGCCTCGTCCTACATCTGTGCCTACTGGCCTGCCTGTCCAGCATTCGATCCCGAGAGGGTGTTGCTGAAGAGCTTCTTATCTATCATCTCGGCGAGGACCAAGTACGTGTCTGTCGGTTTCTACCCTGCACGCGCCTATCAGCCACTGGAGGAATTCGGCGCCATACGGAGGAACGGGTCGAAATCCATCCTTCTCAAAGACGAGTATATCGATACGCTGGCGTACTGTCTCCCAAGAAGATCCTTTCAATCTGCAGTGGAGAAGGAACCGGGGCAGCGGCGGGGGTATGATGCGAGAGCGGTCCCTTCCGCCTATCACCGCGAAATACTACGGGTCGGCAAGACTGTATTTTGGCACGCAATACATAAACCCTAACGATACTGGACCCACAATACCTTACCCGAAAGTTTCACATCGTACATCAACAATTGCGCAATTACACACTCGCATTGCCAGACGTACTGTCTTACGTGGCATCGTCCTTTACTGCAGTGACGGACGTCGAATCGGTGCCTAATGTCGGTGACCTCATAGACGATCGTCATCTGTTCGAGGAACTCGTGACAGCTGTATAAATCTATGTATCACTACTGCTTAATTAAATAAACGCCCAATTTAACTAAATGTTTTGTTTTTTAGGGATCACTGTATATATTAATAATAAAAACATTCACTGCATTTACCTGTGTTTCTCGACACCCTGCGCAGCTGAACGCCTCTTTCACAAAGGAGCAGTAGCAGCAGCAAACACCGGGATGGGTGCAGCAGCAACGAACACCTAGTTAAGGCCGTGCATTAATTCTCTCTAAAGGGGTTAAGCACATGTTCCAGGATGATGATTTTATGAATGCAAATGCGTAATATCGCGTACGTTTACAAACAGACATGTGTTTGTGGTGCTCTCGTTGTGGTTACCGAATGCCAGGGGGGTACATGAATATTGTTTGGCTCTTGCATTAGTAAAAGCGAACGCTAAAGTAGATAATGATCCGGATTGGAAGAACCTACCATGGTGAATGTACAACAGAGAAGAAGATTAAACGCAAAAGGAAGAGTTGACGATTAGGTGCCAATCGATATGGTTCCCCTCCCTTTCCTCTTAGGTTTAATCTTTTCGGTATGTACATTCAGCATGGTACGTTCTTCTAATTCGGATCAGTACCTACTCTCGCGATCGCCAAATAATGTTCCTCTGCCATGCATTCGGCAACCATAAACTTAAGCACTTCAAACACAAGAATCGTGTAAGTGAATGTAACTGATTTTGCGCAAGCACATTCGTGATGATCATGCTGCAACATGTGCGCTGGCCTTTAACTTCAACTCGTTGCAATGATGTTTCTTGTACAAACTTCACCTACCTCCAACACGCTTCGTCTTCGCAGCTTCTAACACAAACCTCATATTTTCCTTGTTTCACGATGCACAAAGGCAACCAACACAACAATTCCATGATGTTGTGGGGTTCCTCTAGGGTTACGTTTTATACGGACACCTAGGCGTCTTTTCCCGTTCCTTCATTCGACACATCCAAGACCACGAATGGTCTAAGTTGCGTCAGTGGCTTTAAACATAGATGTCTGATGGGCTTGTGATATCACCTTCGTACCTGTGGTTTGACTGGTGTACATGACTTGCTGCTATGGCAGAAAACATCATGCTCTTGCGCGTGTTCAATTACACTTACAGAGCTACAGCGCCTTTTAAGTTGAACGTCACCTTCTTGTAGTGACACATTGCACTTTTGAGACGCCTGCGCTAGCAAGAGTTTTTCCCCGACCACCGATGCGTTTCAGTATTCACGTGCTGAACACAGGGGTGACCAACACACTTGCCTTCCGCGTCTGGACATACATATACCAACATTTTATCCTAGCCGGACGCGAAATTTCACATGCCACTTTTGGGAGAAAATTAACTTTTCGTAATTCTATACGGTCTATCACGTCAACGTTCGAAATTATAATGCATTAAAATTTTGTGTCATCTAATTTTACTACCAATTCTTACGATGTCACAATTACCTTTTCATTCCATTACGCATTACAGGTATACGGGGACTTCCACAAATACGTTGCGGTACGTCGCGAACCATAGGCGGGCGCGAAATTTTACATTGTACTTTTTGGGGAAAAATTAACATTTTGTATTTTCATACATTCTATAACGTTAACATACGAAATTATCGTTCTTTCAAATTTCGTTTCATTCACTTTTACTACCAATTCTGTCGATGTCACAATTGACCTTTTCCTTTCATCACGTATTAGAGACACTCGGTGCTTCCACACATAAGCTGCGGTAAGTCCCGGCACTCTACCAATCCACACGGCGATATTTCCCCGCAAGAATATTGCTGCTTCCACAGATCACGCTTCTACGGACGTGTCCGTATGCGCTTACGTTAATTCTCGGTTAAACCCCAACGAGCGCGTGGTGAAATGTGCTGACATCCTGCACTCGGATAATTCATCTGCTCTCCTCTCGTTGACACGTGGACGTTCAAACTTCACAGAGCGTCCGCACTGTGGTTTACAACGCCCTCCAGGGTCACACACACCAGGGGGTCGGGCATTGGCGTGGGGGTGACAATGAAGCATAAACCTTGCCGGACTATACGGTGGCTGCAGAACACACGGTTCCACGGAACTTGGGGAAGGAGTAAGGGTTCATCGATGAACACAAGCACATGTAACACATCTCGGCTCGAATACTCTTCCCCTATTTCACACTTACACACATTTCCTGGCGTAAGTGCGGTCACGCAGGATACATCTTAACAGACTATACGGCGGCTGCGGGTCCCACGGCTTTACGAAGCGTATTGAGGGCAACAGAGGGAACGCACTACCAAACTGCACGACAGCTGCCACCGAAATAAAATACCTAGTAACAAATGTCGAAAGCCGACTATTTTTAATAATGCGCAGCTAAATAAAGAATATCGCCGGGTCTGTACTTAATACCTTCTTGCACTCAAAAAACGGCGGTATTAAGGACGTTCTTGCCTCGAGCCCTATAGTTTTGGGGGTGCTTGGTGCTTGGCCCATGGACGGCCCAAACCATCCGTGAGCATAGGGTGGCACTTGAGGGACCGCGATACCAAACTGGTCAGGGGTTTCCACCCTAATAAAATACCTTAGGCAAAATTTGAAAGCCGATATTCTTTAATAATGTGTACTATACGCGCCCAGTTACTACTCAGCAGGCAAACAATATAACGTTTACATTTAGGCATAGCAAACAAAAAGCATTCACGCTCATGAAACGAGCAACAAACAAATACAAAATCACAGTAGACGTACCGCTCTCGGGAACTATACGTCATGTAATCTAAAACAAAACAGTCGCACACTGGCCTAGTGTGTCCTGGCAGTTTCGCACATAACAGTATTTAACTACGGACTGAATACAAGCTTAATTTAGCCTATAGATATTTACGCAGTGCACAAAATATCGTGAAAACATGATCGTATACTACATGATATGTTTAGACATTAACTTACAAATGATTTAAGTAAACAAAGTGTCGTGATACCCTTACCTCTACTCTGCGCCCTCCACTCCGGCGCTACGTTGGGCACGAACGTCCGAAAGACCAGATATCCAATTTAGAAAATCTACAAACCAGGACCAAACATCTAACTCGTAGCCATGACAATACTTGGCGCCGTGGGCTGATGGCGCACGAAGGGTAGATCGCTGTCCGTCAGTTCGCATTCCTTCCATGCAAGCCGATGTCCAAAAGAGAGAATCCACCGGGCACAAACACAGCCCACATCCAAGGCTCACGTGAATCAAATCTCGGACTGTCAATCCCCTCACTCTCTCGCGGCGGCCAATCAACGGTGGTGACCTTGTGATATGGATGACGGGTACAGAAATTTCTAGATACCTGGCGATCGCCTAGAGGAACGATAGGGACAGAACCCATCGATTAGAGTATGACCGTTCTATTCTGCCCGTTTGAGCTATTAAACCTGAGTCGATAACGCATCAGATCGTCCACACTACAGCGGTGAAGCTACCGCCCTATATTAAATCTCCGAGCCACTCTCTTACGGGCTGCCAACAGGTTACCACAGCCACGGGTGCATAACGCTTCTGTGTGACAAAAATTATCCACATCACTACCCGTGGACAAATTCCACCGAACAGCCAAAGGGCCCTTCGACTCACGTACCAAAATTAAGACGTCGGGTGTGTAACGGATGTTCTCATGCACGGCAGTTTTAAAGGCAAGCACTAGCCATGGCAGATTCTCAACACACGTAATGTGAGACTCATGGTGGAATAACTTCAATGCAGAATTTAATTCCAGTTCACTCTTCCCGCGAGTGAACCCTTGGTGTATTAAGGCATTTTGGTGAGATGTTCGACCCCCCACTTCAACATAGAACTTTGAATTCTTTACAACAATAAATCTTAGCATTGTCTGACACAAGAGATTTGGGCATGCCAAATGCCATAAACTAACTCCTACCTAAGTACTCTGAGAACCTAGGTGACGTTATTTTAATCACCGGACAAAAGGACACGAATAAATAGAACGAATCTACTACCAACTGAATGTCCTTGTTGCCCCGATTAGTGTGGGATAAGGGGTCCACAAAATCAATGAATAACCTCTCTATAGGGGCGCCTACAGGATTTGCGGAATGCAACCAACCTCTAGAGTATTGTGCGGGCTTTGCCTACTGGCACATTTGGCACCCACGAACATAAGTAAAAAATCTTTAAAAGCATCTTCAACTACTAGATATTGGAGGCGATCTTGTGATTTGTCTTCCACGCGCAAAAGTGACCAGGAAACACAGCGTAGTAGAAATACTTTAAAAAATCTCCCTCAAACAAGTTGGGATGACCCACCTACGTCTCTTCGCCTGCCTAGGGTAATAAAACAAAAGACCTTCATGTAACTGAAAGTATGTAGGCGCCGGGGGCTTAGCCTGAACGTTCCCCTGGATGTCTGCACAAAAATAATCCTTAGCCTGATGTTCCGCCAGGGAAGAATATACGAGGGGTAACGAGTTTAACAAAACAGCACACGACAATTGCGTGTTATTTAGAGTCATCGCTAAACATTTGCGAGAGCGCGCCGGCTACCACATTGTCGCGGCCACGGGTATGTTGGATCTTGAAATTGAATGGGGCGAGACATAAAATCCATCTACCTGCACGTCCCACGTCCTTCACATTCTTAAGCAACCAGCAGAGGTCAAGATTATCACATTGCAAGAGGAAATCTTTTTGCTCGAATTAGGATCGGCAATTTTCGCATCCAAAAACGACGAAAAAACATTCCTTCTCATGAGTGCTATATTTGCGCTAGGCCCGGGTTAAAACTCAGCTGTGGTAGGCGATCGGGGCGAATGCGCCATTCACATCTTGATGGAGTACCGCCGAAACGATTACCTTGCCAGCATCGGTAGCAAGCACAATTCCTTGTCATAACTAGGGATCTGGATGTCCGGCGCCTCGCATGAGGAGCGCTTCAAAGAATCGAACGCTGCCTGATGCATCTCCCGCCAACAGAACGGCAATAACTTCCTTTTCAACTCATGTAACAGAGCAACAACAGTGCCATATCCTGCGATGAATCGGGCATAGTAACCAACCTTCTGTCTGAATCTCCTCAGCGCTCTGAGATTGACAGAAATCGGGGAATCTTGTATGGTTGTCACCCACCCGAGGGGATCTTAAAGCCCCTTGCAGAGGTCAGGTGACACGGTTACTTGATTTCTGACGCCCCAAAAACTACTTTGTTGGGGTTCAGGGTGAACCCTGATCCCTGAAGTCTGCTCAGTACTTCCTGCACTTGGAGCACGTGCTCCTCGGGTGAGGAATAATAAACTACTAATTAATCTAGGAAGTTAGAGAGGTAACGTCCTTTCAGATCGGCAAAATTTTTATCCACAACTGTGTTGAGTGCCTGGGAATACACGCTTATCCAAATCGGCAATTTATTAACCTCATACAGCACAAAAGGCCCACAAAAGTCGGTAACGCCTTGTTTTTAGCAGACAGAGGGATTTGTTAGTAAGCGGATTTCAGATCTAACACAGAAAAGATAGCCGCATTGGCAAACTGATCCAAAGCTTTTTCGATGGTAGACATGGGGTACGAATCAAGACGACTTTAGAGTTCACGTTGCGGTCGTCCACTACATTAAAGTAATTCCTCCAATTCCCGGGCACAAGAAATGCGGGACTACCATAGGGTGATTTGCTCAAGCGCACAACCCACTGAGCTAACAACTCATTTACCATGTTCTTAAAGATAGCCAAATTAGGCGGTGCATATCTATAGGGTGCTGAAAGCACCTGGGTAAAATCGGTCGATTCACTAACATAGAGGGCACAGTCAGCCCTACCGAGGACTGTGGAAAAGACGGCCGGAATCTTGGCCAAAATCGACGCAACATTCGCTTCCTTGGACAATTGAGAGACCTAATCAATTAGGCTCTGGAGGAATGAATGCCCTGTCTGAGCTTTTCCCCAACTGGAAACTACATGGGCTGCTTCTAACTTCATCAAGCCCCTTCCTCCCTCTTTTCCGAGAACATACAAGGGATCTAAATCCGCTTATGGGTGATGCTATCCATGAATGGTTAGTAGTTTCCTTGTTTTTTCGGTCTACTTTTTGCAGTTCTTCTTGGCGCCAGTTAATAATTCCCAAAATGTATCTAAGTACTAGTACTGCCAATGATCCAATTGCTTGAATTTTATTCTTTACACTTAATTCTGTATCCAAAACGAGTCTCAATCCCCTCAAGTATTCCTTCTTCAGCATTCCTTTCTCATTCTTATGCTGTATGTCAAAATTCTCTTCTATGCCTAAATACTTATATGCTTTTCTCAGATCCAGTTCTTTAATGTCATTCTCAAATATGCTTCCTGTACGCATTTTGCTTTGGACACTACCTCTTTTTAAACATATTATTGCACAATTTTTCTAAACCAAAATTCGTATTTATATCTTTGCTAATTGTTTGCATAATTTTCATTTCATTCTTCAAATCATGCTCATTTCTACCTAACAGTTTCTAGTCTTCCATGTACAAATAAGTGACTTATTTTCTCATTTCCGTGTACTTGATATCCTCAATCAGCTCTGTTCAGCTTGTTTGTTAATGGAATGAATGCAATGCAAAAAGTAATAGTGAAAGAGAGTCCCCTAGGGATATTCCTCTTCGTATTTAATTGGTTTGTGACTGATTTGTTTTTAAAATAATCTTTGTTTTCCATTTCTCCAAAGACAGTTTACAAAATCTAACAATTTTACTGTTCACTCCTACCAATTCAATTGATTTTTCCACCCAGCTATGTGGAACGCTATCAAATGCGTTCTGGTAATCAATCCAGGCTATACTTATGTTCTTGTTTCTTCTCCTGCAGTCCTCATATATTGCCTTTGATATCATTAATAGATCCATGCATCCTTTACTTTCAGGGTGACATCCTTTTTGCTCTGCTGGTAGTAAACCACTGCTCTCCCAAACGTGTGGAAATTCTTTGGCTATTATTCCTTTTAGGGTTTTGTGTATGGTTGTAAAGCAAGTAATGGGTCGGGAGTTTCTGACTTCCTTGCTGTCTCCTGATTTTGTTATCAAAAAGTTATTCCTGTGGTCAGCCAGGCAGGTGCTTTCTTCGGTTCCACTATTATTACATTGAAGTTTTTTGTCATATGCCCTTGAGTAACTGGGAAATCTTTAAGTCAGTAATTTTGTATTTGATCATTTTCAGGGGATTTCCAATTTTGAACTTTAGACAAATATGAAGTAATTTCCATAATCTGTAGAGGCATCCAATCCATGTGACTAAATTTCCTTTTCTGTTCCTTTCTTATCCATTCTGCTCTTTCATTATGCTTTGCTTCTTCACCCCATAGTGAGTTCAAGTAAATCTCTGCTTCTGCCATAGAGAGAGGTTCTCTGGCCTCTGTAATCTTCATGCACAAGTTTCTGTACAATTTTTTAGTGTCTTCTTTAAACATCTTATTCTTACGAAACTGGGTTTCCCTTTTTTCATACATTATAATTTTTATTAGCTTTTTCTTGCACTTTCTCCTTCAATGTTTCTGTCAACTGTGCAACTTCCCTATCATCTGTCACTCTAATCTTTTTCCTGCTAAGCTTTCCATTATCAGGAACTGTTCCAGTTTCAACTATTATTGATAACTCTTTTCTCCAGCTGCTTATCTGTATCTGCATTCTTATTTTCCAGAACTTAAAACTCTTCTGTTTTTGCTTCTTTTGCTGGACTTATTCAGTGTCTGTGTTATGATTGTAGCTGCAGCGTATATCGGTTTGTTTATATCTGTTATAATCATTTCATCTTCTTCTAAAAGTTCTTCATTTACACCATTTATTTCTTCCTGAAGCTTTATCAATTTGCTGTTTGTTTTTTGTTTTGGCAGCTTCTCCCTTTCAGACATTTGTAGGAGCCTCACCTTATGCCACATTTTTTGGAGGTCTTCCTTTAGCTTATTCTTAACCATGTGCTGCTCTGCTTCAGCACATGGTTGTTTGTTATACTCTACTTTACCAATGCCAGTATTATCATTTTCTTGGTCTCACTTCTGGTGCTCTATAAAATTTGTATTAATTTATTATTAATATTATTATTAATACTATTATAATATTTCTTACTGTTCTGGTGCTACTCTGATTACTGTAGCAAAGTAATTAATTCCACATGTTATTAACACTTATTACTAGAAATATCTACATGTGTAATTCATGTGAGGTGTTACAAAGCCCTGCAGCTCTTTGGATGTTGCTGGACTTCCCCTTTCAGTTTCAGAAGTTTCCTGCCCTTCTGTAGGATCTTCAACACCACACCGCTCTTGACAGGACTGCGGTTGCTACTGTCACCTGCTCCACACGTCACTTGTAGTTAATTTCATTTGCTAACTTTGTATATTCCTTAAATAGTTCAGAGAATTCCTACCGGGTGGGTGTGTCTGGTTGTGTGTGGTCTATAAACCTCAATAATGAGGCGGCCTAGGCCTGAGTTGATCTCTTGCTCCACAGAAAATGTACATTACATTTTTAATTTTTTGTTGTTGACAGATAATTTATTACAACTGTTATTAGTTTGAATCTTCGTGCCCAACCCGTTTATTTTCCCATGAAAATTGTAATTATGGCGACTCACTTCAGCTTCTGAATCTTCAGTCCTTCCGGTGAGAATATATTGCCTTGAAAATGTGTGTTATTTTAACGTCAACACGGCATTTTACAAACTGTCCCTGCCTGCCGGACAGCACCGGAATCCCTCTTCCAGATTTTTATGTAACAGACTGCCCCATGCTTTCTGTTAGACACAAAAACTATCCTTCGGCTAGATGCGTAAAACAGCAGAATCGGTCTGCAAATATCCGTACTTAGTCCTATGTAAAAAAAAACATTACTTTTTTAAAAAACCACTTTTATATTAATTTACTCTAATTGCTCATAAAATGTCGAAACTCGTTCATGCATTAGAATTTTATTTGAGCTTAAAAATATTTTAGGATTGTGTTGAGTCAATTCTCACTCTCTTCTTTATGTTCTTCTTTTGATTGTGTAATAGTGTAATACCTGTGTTTTTGTATATTCTTCCTGGTTTTCTGGTTAGCCCCGCGCTGTTAAGCCAAAACATTAGTAGTCTGAATTTAATTGAACTGAATTAACTTACTAAAGCACATGTATGGCGACGTAGTCCTTGAAAGGTAGGTGAAATCTTCCGGGAAGTTATACTGTACAGATAAAGAGATCAGTGGCTGACTCTTCTTAACTGGACAATAAACTTCCGATGGCTAGAAAATGCTGTGAATTTCTTCAGGAATTGAGGCAAATCTTAGCTCCTGAAGCTCTTCAAATAGTGACATAACTGACAGCTAGAGCTAAACCATGTGTCTGTTGGCTTCGTCCGTACAGAACTACCAGATCCGGACCGAGGTACGTATGGGGGCCGGTGGTAATATTGTAAGGTATTCCGAGCAGAACTCACCAGGCCAGTTTACAGTTGTATAAAATTCTAGTTCAACATGTCTAGTGTTATGTTATTTTATTTTTGTAAAGAGATGGCTGTTTATTTGCTGATTCTTTGTACGTTAAAATGTTTGCTTATGAGCTCAAGCTTTTCAACGTAGCCATATTTGCACTCGTTTTCTGACTGCATACTATTCAAGAAAATAACAACTTCACTATATTACAATATACTATTTTTTACAATTATTGTTTTAATTGTAAAAAAATATTGTAATATATTATACTTGTTATTTTCTTGAATTTTAACAATTAGTGCACGAATATGAATTTCATAAAAATGTTGCATACTAAATGTTTACTATATACCAACATATACACAAATAACAAATGTACATTTATATTAAATTACTCCGAAGTGTGTCGGTGTTAATACACCATCTTCAGATAGTTTACAGGTGTGTTCGCTAGAGTTATTAATTATTAAAATGATAAAATACAATATTACTTTAATAATTCATAACTTATTAAACGATAAAATAAAATATCATTTTAATAATTCATAACTTTAACTAACACAACTGTAAACTCCATGAATATGGTTATTAACACCGAAACATGTCGAAGCAATTTATTATAAATTTACTGTACTTATTTGTGCATATGTTCGTATAAATTAGACATTTATTTTTCATTATGCACGGCATGGACATAAATTTAATGTTGCACATAAAACGTGTGAGTGTGCTTATGTTCTATCTCCGTATCAAATTTTGCAGCCCCTAGCTCCAGTTGTTTATTAATTACAACGATCAAAGAAAACAAAGAGAATGTACGCACCGCTGCCATGATGTTTTGTTACATTCTATAAAAATATCACTAAGCTACGTTGCAGTGATAACAAACCACTTCCAATGAACTGTCGTCTTCTTATGCTGTACAGTAAGGAAGGTGGAGTAAAATATAACCTAAAAGAAGCAGGCTGCAAATGTGTGGATGGGATTTATCTACCGCAGAATAGTGACTAGAGGTGTGTTGAAATGATCATAGCGAAGAATTTTCTTGTTACAGGAAATGAGAGCTTTCTTGACTAGATGCACGACTATTCGCTTCTGAAGAAGAGCTCTACATAATGGTGTTGTTTAATGTCTCATACGACATATATTACCGTATTTCTTTGCCATGTGGTGACAATTGAAATCATAACCAGTAAGTCATGTGTTCACTTATGTGTCGGCATGTTGCATCAGCGAGGCTAATGGACGAGTTTGGATTAATTCTACATCAAGTTCTGCAACACACAAACAATTTTAACAGAAAATGTCAAGATAAAGTTCACCCTAGAACAGGCCACGAGTCCCAGACGGGGAGTACAGGTATAACAAAACTCTTTCTTCAACCCCGGCGCTATATGGGGTGGGTGGTCAAATCCACGCACCGGCTGCTTTACCCCCGGGAAAGACACGGTACCCATTGAACAGGAGTCTGGGTGGGCCCCAGGGCCAGTCTGGAGCGGCGCAGAAAATTTCTCCCCCATCGGGATTTCATCACCGGACCGTCCAGCCCCGTGGTGAGTCGCTATACCGACTGAGCTATCCTGGCACCTAGTTTTAACAGTTACGTTTATTTTGGTATGTAGTGGTAAAATAAATGACTAGCCTCTTTTGCACTTCGTTGAATTTTTTAAAAACCTGTACAGAGAGTGTTCATGAAATACAAAATGTAGATGCGAGAATTGAGGTTTTTACAGGGCTATTTATGCAGATTAAAGTTTTCTGGGACATGATTCTGTGTGGATTGGTGAGAAGTTAATGGCGTTTCGTAGGAGCTTACTGCCTCCATCTTCCGTACGTGGAACAATTGACATGGCTTCGTGCTTCAGAAGACTTCAATCTTCAAAAATATATCTCATTAAGGCACAACTTTTACAGAAAATACGTATCCAAATGGCAGATATTCAACAGTTACGTAACCAAATATTTGTGGCTGAAAGTTAGGGTGAAAATAAGGCAAGAATTTTTCCTTCTCAGATTACGGATGCATAACATTGTACGAGTAATTGCAACTAACCTACCCTGGGGGTGGGGGGGGAGAGACTGCCTGCT
>Ga0131853_10001209_pt1 | contig 46688 bp, 25 predicted proteins | sample TergutLab28metaG_FD_92764 | JGI IMG/M metagenome (GOLD analysis project Ga0131853, IMG submission 92764) | Labiotermes labralis P1 segment gut microbial communities from Petit-Saut dam, French Guiana - Lab288 P1 (version 2) (version 2) | ecosystem: Host-associated > Arthropoda: Insects >... | reverse complement strand
TCAATGTTAATAAAAATCCAACCAGATGCAACAGTATGCAGATATTTATTTACTGCAAAGTCACTCTACATGTTTCGGTTGTCACAGCACCCATCATCAGGAGTACTAAAAACTGTAACCGCAACCTCCGGTACTGGTCATAATACTGGTACAGCTACTTCTCTCCAACGTGTAGAGTGACTTTGCAGTAAATAAATATCTGCATACTGTTGCATCTGGTTGGATCTTTATTAACATTAATTCGTTATGTATATTTCTAATTTTTTTTTCATGTCAGTCAAGTGTTTATATTCACAGAACGTTCTGTGTCTGTTACCTGTTAAATAATTTGCTTATGTGTTTACAGGAATTTTCAGTAAAATAACCAATAACACCATGCTCACTTTCTCTTCTTCTCTGTGGCAAATCTCACGAATTGCATGCACAAAGGCAACAGGGGTGAAGAGAGAGGGAAGCATGCGATGCGAGTCTGGTATTCTATCAATTCCATTGATGTTAAAATACATGACGCAGCTCGAAACAAAAAATAAAGCATTCCGGCTATTCTTCAGGTTTTCTGTTTCAATCTGCTAAATGAAATCAATGATAGTGAATTTGTGAAACAGTTCAGGTATTCTATATAGCTGTGACTATAAATCAAAACGTAGCTGAGATCAAAAATTGCGAAACGACTTTTAAAAAAATTACATATCACCTAAATGCTTTAATTAAAGGGTGCATCTAAAATTACATAACCGTAAGCATTACGGGATTGTAAAAATAGTATTTTAATAAGCTAATGACAGGCCTATTCGTCGATCAAGCGATCGATAAGTATATCAAAATGCCGTGATCATTCAGAACGTGTTTAGGAATACGATGTGAATGTAAAAATTGTGCTAAGATGTTAGAAGTTCCGCAGTCTCGTACAATTCTGGGTACATGCAAGGTAACTTAGAGCCCCTATAACATACTGCACGCTTAATATTTGAACAGAATCTCAAAGACGTCACACCATTGTTGGCCTTGTTTCACGATATGAGGCAGAAATATACATCTAGTATTTAGAATGCGTCTGCTAAATGAAATACTTTCATGTGGGCCTTAGAGATCTTTATATTTCCGTATATGTAGACCATGTGATGCGGTTGGGCAACTTTTTGTGTCCCAGGAACATATATATAAAATAAATGTTTCTAAAACACAGGCGCTTTGGAACTAGCGACATGTATAAAATGCTCTGCAGTTCTAGTGTCACGTACAAACGAAATGTAAAGAATTCTGTGCAGTTCCAGTGTCACCGAAACACCACTAACGCCAGTATGACTTCTACATCAGCGTTATCATCCGGTCTTAAGCGTTTTCAGTCTCTCTCTGCTATAGGTTCGGTGGACGTACTTAGAAACGGAAGTAGAAATTTATTGGCGGGAATGGTGCATTTCAAATCTCCCAACACTACAGCAATGGCAGCCAACTTTTACTTCATTTTATCCATAAGATTATCGGCAATACACTAAGTTCCGACTAGGTAAATTCTTCTTTGCGTCAGAAATTTGGTTTCTCTTACAGTCCTCTTATAAGCCTAATTGGTTTTACTGTCTATGCTCCCAGGCTTTATAATGTAAGAATTTGCTGTAGTAATACCCAGTCAGTTGCCTGAGACAATATTGGGCCGATACCTACCGGTTTATATCAATTACTATCAGTATTTCATGTTACAATGTTTACCGTGGAGTAGCGCGTGTATATTTTGCCGGCCCGTCTTTTGAAGGGCATGTGAACAGTCTTTACACAATAACAGAATAATACTTGAAAATCATTCCGTATGCCCCACGAGCTCTAGTTAATTTGTCCAAGTGGCACAAGACGACAAAAGGCGCTGATTTAAGTGATCACAACCAGTACCAAATTGCCTCATCCTTAAACAGAAACGGCCTACGGAAATTCAATTGGAGCACCAAGTCGCTCTATGAACCGACTGTTACCGTATAGAAGGGAACAGAGCAAAAGAATTGAGTGCCTATCGCACTGTAAACTATCGGTTATTTGTTGGGATGGACGGACGGACAGGTTGGTGTTATAGATCTGATTATTACATGCACTCGCCCAACACCATTAATTAAAGATACAAAGCAGTCTCCATCCACTGCTCTACGCTCCGAGAGGCAGACACGACGCATTTCTCCACTTCGTCGTCACACCTACTTCGTCGTCCCATTTCTTCTGTTTAATTTCTTCCATCAGAGTCCTCAAGATGGCACTAATTCTCTCAGACCCTTTGTTTAAAACATGCAAAGAAAAATCGGATGTACTTAAGATAAATTAATTTAAACAATGAACACGGCAGCGTCGCATTTGAGGAGTTATTAGTCATTAAGCTAATAAAAATCATAGATTTTCAATGATCTCGAAATTTCATTGCCTTTTTCGAACAATTCAAGGTTCGGAACAAAGAAAAGCACACAAAGTCAGATGGTAATTTTGGTCATGCTCCTGGAGGTTAGAAATCAAAATATCTTCCATATACACCCTAACCCAAAGAGTCGCGTTATCGACTGATTTCTCCACCACATCAGTTGCGATTACACTATACCCATTGAATTAAGGAACACGTTTGTCATCTGACGGCACGTGTGCTTTCACCCGTGCATGAAAATTTCACTTCCAGTTTAAAAGGTCTCAGAAACAGAACACACTGCGTTTGAATAATTACTATGTTTATGGACCTTTAACTGCCAGATCTGGCTTCAAGCTGTGCCGCGTCTCCAACGGTCTGCTCACAACAAAACCGGCTAATACCCACGTCTTCACGTTCGCCGGAATACCGTAGTCGGTATAGCAACTCATTAGGGGATGCACGGTCCGGGGAAGGAATCCCGGTAGCAGTGACATTTTCCGCAACCGTGCAGACCGGCCTTGGAGAAGGACCCAGCCTCCTGTACAATGGTACGGGGTCATTACCAGGGGGTGAAAGGAAGGGACATGGCGTTAACCACCGGCCCCATCTAATGCCGAGGTTAAAGAACGAGTAGATCTATACCTCTACTCCCCCTCTGGGTCTTTCTGGCCTATTCTATGGTGAAATTTACCGTTACCTTTCCCAGTTTCATCATAGGCAAAAGCATCAAGCGCAGGCACCCCAGAAGAGTAAGTATTAATTTACACAAAGCTTGATTGTTACGTTATATTCTATATACAGGTTAGTTGTCGTGTAACTGTAATACGTGGAAACGACGGGACAGGAAGTTCCCACTGTCGGGTCTATGACACTCAGAGTTGCGATAAGTGCATTATCGCTCGACAGTTGTGTTTGAAATGTAACAAAAAGCCTTTTCAAATCTGAGTGGAAAATTGTTCCGGTAATTAAGGTAATCGCTGAATCTATTATGAAAAGTTTCATGTGGGGGTGTAAAACCTTTCGAATATATAAAGCTCGTTTAAAACCGACAGAATCCGATTAAACAGAATAAAATCATACGGAATTGTGATTAGTATGAACATAAAACACCAACTGTCAATCGTGTCAAACGCTTTTAATTTATCGTCGCTAGTCATAAATATCTGAAACTTAATCACCTGAATAGCACCCTAAAAAAACGGATTCGGAAACACTCCAATTGAATGCAATATCAGTGCCTTATGTTGGTACACCTACCCATAACACGGCTTATCCTGAGGTACTTAAAATCTCAAATCACACTTCGTTAACGCAAAGTTTTGTATTTTTATATATCTACCTTGCATCTTGTGTAGGCTATAGTTTTTATTTCAACCTACAATGCACTATACACGTATTAGTGATTATAATATAAATATTGTTAATATAAAAATATATAGTGTGCACTGCTGGTTGAAAGAAAACTACACACATTTTAGTACTGTGCTCCCAAACCCCCCGAGGTCTCCCAAGCAGCATTTTCTCTTCGGATTTTACGACTAAAACAATGCAACCATTTTTATTTCCTTCCAGGAGTGTTTCATGCCCACCCACCTCCTTCGCATCGGTCTGATAACAATCAGTAATACTTTCTACACATTACGAGGCTTCTCACTACGCAAGGGTACCCTGTATCTAATGTCCTACTACTTCCGTTCTCTCAGTTTCTTATACTGACCTCAGTACTTTTGTTCTCCGATTCTCTCAATTTCTGTTCTCCCTAAGAGGAGAGTAAGATGCAGCGTCTTGTAAAACAAGAAATAAAATAACGGCCTGTATACATTGTGGAGTAGGTCATCACGAACAGCACCACTGTCTTTAACACAGCAATGTCAACGATCTTAGCGTCGAATAATTGCAGTGAACACATCTAACACTTTGAAGGGTAAGGTAAATCAGTCCCATTACAGGCCCGAGGTTCCCAGAGGGCTCCAGGAAGTTAAGTTTCCCAGATTACGTGACAATGGCCCAGGATGGTGGTAAGTTTGTCAGCCTTACGCACCGGCCGCTCTTTCCCCTAGGAAATACTCCTGGTACTCATTTCTGTTAGAGGTTGAGTTGACCCCAGGGCCATAGTGCGATCGGAAGGATTATGTCAATGAAAAATTCCAGTGACACCATCTGGAATCGAACCAGCGACCTTCCGACTTGTAGCACAGCACTTTAACCACTGTGCTACACTTTGAAGACTAACAGAAATCTACGTTACATATAAAGATACATGACACAGTGTTGCTGTGCACGTACACACTATCCCGGTATTTCTCTATCACAGATTTAGTTCGCACAACACAAAAAAAACACACTGCGCTTCCCTTAGTATTACCAAATTGGTGGAGACTAAATAGGAAAATTATTGTTGGTGTTTGTGATAATCGTATGTAATGTATTTAAGCCAATTCTGTGGTAAAAATGGACAATTTGTAATGTTAAGGACTAGCAGTTAAAACTTTGATGCCACACTTTAAAGCGTGTAAAAACATTATATTAAATGTAAGCATGTTAAAAACACAATAATCTTTTATATATCTGCTGGTTCTTCGTATGTTAAAGTAAACTGCGGTTTCAGATCAATACACCTACCACAACATTTGTGACTGTATTCTTTTACTTGTTGAGATTTGGAATTTGGTTTTAACGCTTTTTGTCCTGCCTCAAAATTGTCGAAGTAGACGTTGTGACATACCTTGAAAAAAAAATGCACAATCAGTGACTTGTTATATATCACCTCCACAAGAAGACTAGAATTCCCAAAAAATTCCCGACTTTGCCAAAGTTCCACGTCCTAGTGACTATCCGTTACATCTTGCCTTTAACACACCGTTGTTTGACGTCTAAATAACGCGGCTAGCATGCCTTGAAAAAGAGGAAAACTCTTTGTCTCCGTTTGCTCTACTGGCTCCAAGTTACACTTGGATGTAGTAGTCTACATCTGTGACAGAGAACAGCGGAAGTTTCGAAAGTAGCGTCAGTGCATGCGAGATGAAGAACATGTGATTGATCACGTGATCCAATCAAGCTGAGCGTGATGCACGCCATTCGTGTTCCTTAGTAACAAAATAGCATAAATGCAGAGACTGCAGGATGATACAACCCTCATCGTTCTGAAATACATTATATACAAGTATATAAACGCATATGAATTATCACAAAATTTTCCACGCCTTGGAATGAAATTAAAACTTTCTTTCTCCATTACACTCACAAATCACTTTACGACTGGGAATATCACTACCATCATTAATGATGCTGTGAAAAGGCAGTTTAATATTCTATTTCAAAATTAACTTGTACTACAGAATTGTAGTCTAAAATCAAGGTCTGTAACAATTTATTTTACACTTCATTTAAACCTCTATTTTGCGAAAACACTGCCCTCTATTGGCACATCTTTTGTACTTTCGTGCAACATGAGAGTGATTTCAATAAAGCAGGGCAATTGACTAGATACTGTAGTCATGCGTACAGTTCCTTATCTAAATATGGGTTGGCATATCTAACAAAAATGCGTAAGAAGATATCAGCCATATGAAAACCTTCCATAGGAGTTGACGTCCCCGACGATAACTGAAAGCTGGAGTTAAGTAGATAAAATTGGTATGGAAATATACCACAAATATAACTACACACTTTACAAGTACTTGTTGGGTTATAAACTACAGCACCACAAAAATGTGAAATCCTGGGTTAATATCCATCAAACTCATCGCGTGTGCAGAAAATTCACTGAAATACACCGTAACAAATCTTTTACCAGATTGAATTAAAACGATATTAGTAACAGAGATAAATAGGATCAGGTATCTGAACAACAGGAATGCAGGTTTTACCAAACAATCCAGATTCTAACAAATAGTTACTAATACATAAACACTATCTCCGACAAAACACTTACGAAAGAAGCCTTTCCACTCTACAGCTAGCATAGACTAAGTATTTTACCAAATTTTATTTAAGGCGATATTATTATTTCCTACTTCAGGTCGTTCGATATTCATAGACCCATTTTAATTCGTGCTATCTTTCATACTCAAAAATGCACGTTGTGTTATACACGAAATGTCAAGAAGTGTAAGCGTTTTGAGTCTGCGGAATATGGATAGAAAGAAAGAGAGAGAGAGAGAGATAGACAGACACACAGACAGAAAGTGCTGAGGAAGACAACTGAGGGAAGCAAGTAGGAGGCACAGAGATGAAATAGGATGCGTAACCTATCATGACACATGATATGAGCAATAAATAATAAAACTGTATCAATCATGTTACATGTTTCGATGAAAGTTCGAATGAATGGATGGAGGGATGGACGGCTAGATGGACGATAGAATGGATGAACTCAGTGACATTTTCTCATACTCTCCACTACACAACCTGATACCAGTTATTACCTTCTCTTGATTTATGTCATTTTAGAGGATTAAATGAAATTGAGTATTACTGGCTCGCTGGTTTGGCAACAAATGTCCTTAAAATAAATATCAAATCACCACTCACATATTTGGTACGACAACGAAGTAAACGTGTAAATGCACCAACAAATGGATAAACCAGTATTCATTATCACATCACTTCCAGCCTTTAAGTGACACCTTACAATTCTCACATTTCTCCCTACAGACGAGTGTGAATCTAAATCAATCTTCCTGTTATTCCCGTCAAGTCTTACTCATCTGTCACCACTCAGGAATTATTTCAACCTAATTTTAGGCTATTTCCTTGCTTAAGGAAAGAAGTATATTTATATTACTATCAATCTTTTTGTGTATAATTATCCGTAATTGCATATTTGTCTGTGTGACTTCGTATGAGGATATAGCACCTGATGTCATAACCTAAAGTACCTGAAGGACTTTCACGAAATTTAGTATGTTACGTCATTTCTTGTCACTCTAATTTAGCACATTTTAATTTCCTATGGTCTGTAATAACAATATGGCCGACGAACAAGCATTCGAAGTGTAAACAACATCAGCTTCATAAAATGTAGGGTCTTGATGTAAAACTACGACGATAAATCTAGGAAAAATATGCAAAATCGGTAAGATAATTACATATATTCAGAAACAAAACAACAACACGACAGCACGCAGCCTGCATTTAGCCTTTGATATGATGCCGATAGTTTATAAATCGCTATTAAATGCCTATATTAAATGTTATACATTATGTTCTGGATGTTGTTATAAATTCCACATAAAACACTTTTTAAGATAACAATTACGAATACGGCGACAGTGGAAAATTTGTTGGTTGGTTCGACAGTCCCTAGTGGGTCTAGGCCTCCTGGAAGAGGTTTCTCGATCACACTTAGAAAAGCTACATTCGGTATGACTCCTCTGTGCGAGCGATCGACCCGTAACAGAGACCTCTTACCTTACAACACACAATGTTCACCACAGACAGATATCGATGCTCCCGCCGGGATCTGAACCCGCAATCCCAGCAAGCAAGCAGCCGTAGACCCACGCCTTAAACCACGCGGCCACCGGGATAGACGAACTTGTCGGTGAAGACCGGCTAAATTATTAGAGAAATGTCCTTTCTTTTTGGTTTAGTGGAAGAGACACGTAGAAAGCAGTGCAGAATAACTTAGTTTTCACGTGGGTCTCCATCTATTTTAAGGCTACATAGCATGTTAAACGTGTCAACATGTGAGGTATGTCGACCATCACCATTCCTCCAGACGCATCGCTTTTGAATCGACTTGTAACAAGGAAGTATTCGGCGGTAAAAATAGATAAAAAAAGAGAGAAAACAATTCGCTACAGAGAGAAAAGAGGATAAAGAATGAAACCCATGAATTGTGATTGTGAATAAAGAAAATAATAAAAAACGAATCAGAGATTTTTGATGGATGTTGCATCAGAAACTATCGGCGGAAAAATTATTATTACAACACTCTGTACTCTGGCATACAACGGGAAGGAAGACAGAGAGGGAGCTACGCTGCGAATCAGTTTTGATAAAATGAATTATTGAAAAAAGTAAATAAAACATTCCAAATGCGAGAGGAATGGAAAGCGATTGCTTAGTGGAGTGAGCAGTTAAATATACGAAAGAGTACTCTTATGTATTTTCTTACCGAGTTAGTAAATACGTGCTTACTAACAAAACGATTTAGATGGATATTTTGTAGAAGATGTCATATTCACGAAATATTGGACCAACTCCCTACTTGATTTATTATAAGGCTATGCTGCGTGCTTCTATTATCATGCAGACAAGAATGAATTACTGCAATATTGCGCATCCTTTCAAAACATAAAATGAAGAGCTTCTGAGAAAGAAGGTAAGATTAGTTAATTCGTTACAATGCATCTACCTCACGACTGTCCTTTACATTACACGCTCTTCATAATAACTGAGATATCAAATTAGGTATCAAATATTTGTAATTATTTTTAAAATAGCCATGGTCTCAGATTATATTTTATATCTGCACTAAATTTAGTGACAATTACTTAGAGAAATTAAACTTAATCTGTAAGAAAACTGTGATTAAAAACATTAAAAAAATATATTTTTTTGACGAAAGGAAAGTTGATACAAGGGAGTATGTGCTTTAAAGTTGGTTTGGAAATTCTTGTGATGATGTAAACCCTTGCCTCTGACAGGAAGTGAATACCGGCCGTCAATTCGAGAGATTGTTTCTATGCTTACTGAGCTACGAACATCATAATGCTTAAAAACTAGCCACAGTAATCTCACGGGATAATTAATGAAACCGCGAACACAGGCATCTTTCTAGTGAAAAACTGTGATTGTGTGGATTCTCACCTCAACTTCCCCATGATTTCACGTTGTGGGAAAATTTACACAGTGGTGAATTCGTAGTTTGTACTCTTTAACGACAGACTTCATGTCTCACATTACGTCTAGTGAATAAAAAAACGCCAAATTCCTGATGCAAAGAAAATATATTCCTACCATCTCTTCAAACATTTCACTGTATATATTGTGAAGTTCAAACAACTACGTAGTCAAAGTATGAGAGATGAGTGCCTTCACCACGTACAAGACCCTGCGTATATTACCTGTAATGGCCTACACAATGTTTTACTTAGTCACAGTCAGTATATTGCAGATAAATACCGTCTTTTAGTGGGACATTCTCTACTGATAACAAGATAAATCAGTAATTAACACCTTAGTTTTTATAACAAGTAGGAGAAAACATATCCTGTCCATAATAAGTGATATCTGTCGTATCCAGCCCCCGATACATGCGTTATGGCATTATTTCGCACCCAACTGCATGCAGCTGAATCATTTGTGAGAATATATTAGTCATCCTTCCGATGAAGAAATTCCCTGCGCTGTGCGGAATCTGATCAACTGCCATTTTAACAAAAGCTCCTCAGTGGGCCATATATAGATCGAAACGAATCAAATCCACATAAGAGAACCCCATTTAATATCCATGTCGGTATTGTCCTCACGTCTTAGCTTAAAACTGCGACTGGTCTCGTTCTTCCAAGTAGCTTGCAGGGCCTTACATTTCTCTAAAACTACATTCTTCTTGAAACGATCACCTTAACAATATTTGGACAAAAGTAAAATTATGTTACCCCACTTGGTGCAAAACGTGCCTCCCAACTCTCTTGACCTATCTGTCTCTCACGTGTATTTCCATCAAAGCCAGTTCTTGAAACTTTTCAAACTGTTATCTTGCTGAATATGCTGAACAAATTTCCACATCCATAAACAAACAGGCAATATATATATATATATATATATATGTGTGTGTGTGTGTGTGTGTGTTATTACAAAAGCCAGTGTTTTAGTTAGACTAATAATTTTCTTTGTATTCGTCCTATACATGAGGTAGAACGGGAAGGGTCTGCAACTGTCAAATAGGTGAAATAGAGTGACATGCCAACTTAAAGCAACAATGTAATTTATTTATGTATCCTTTAGCTCGACATGTTTCGGGTGCATACGCCCATCATCAGGAGCACTAGATGTTAAGTTGCAGCATATGGTTTTCTGCACAGAGTTTGTAGATTGGTGGTGGTCCCGAGAGCCGTTGTGTAGGTCGTGTGTACGGTGCGGATGGTGCCGTGCATCTACAACTGGGTGCAGAAAACCATATGCTGCAACTTAACATCTAGTGCTCCTGATGATGGGCGTATGCGCCCAAAACATGTCAAGCTAAAGATACATCAATAAATTACCTAGTTGCAACAAGTTGGCGTTTCACATTATTTCATGATGAAGATGCACAGTCAACACAACCCTCAAACTGCCAAATAGCTATTTACAGATTTTAAGAGAGTCGTCCAGTTTGTAAGGAAGCGCTGTACAACATTCTCACTGAGATTAGTGCAAACCTGTAACTAGCTCACCCAATTAAAATATCCAATCATAAATAATTCTGATTGTGATATATTGCAAGAAGCTTGACTATATTTTGGACACCGTACATCATTCCAATTTTTGAAGAAAATGGTTAGAAAACTGAGAACGATTTTGTCTCCAGGTGGAAGAGTGAGGAAGCGAACCTAAACTGGACCATTGACAGAGATCAGCTTTACGAAGAGTAGGATCAATCTGTTTTGTCTTCTATCTGAAGAAGAAAGCAGACTCCGTTTTCAAAATGATGTTAAAAATTCAAACGTAGGGCAGTGTTCCTAACAATACTCGTGCCAATTAATTAAAACGTGTATAAATGAAAGAGAAATAAAAATCCGCTAAGGTAAAACCTTGTATAACAAATTTCACTCTCAGAACCATCTGAAAAAAAAAATAAAATGATTTATGCCACTAATTTTAACTCTGCCTTAGCATACGCCATTGGAAATAAATAAGGATACTTAACTGAACAGAAATTAAGTCATATTCCGAAAATATGCCTTCTCTTCACATTTATCCTATTTGTGCTACCTTCCTAGTCCACGTAATCATCCTTTTTATTATCAACCCAACAGAGCTGTAATTTTGGAAGCCACATGACCGAATACTCAATACAGAGGCTTCCCCGTCCCCATTTTACCCTATGACCTATTCCGTAGATCAATTCCTTATTCTCAGAAATCCTCACTCAACATTCTTCCTCTGAACTGCATCCATCTTCCCCAGACTCCCGTTAGGCACAAATATTCTCGTCAGTAACTGTTTTCATACACTCTGACAGACGTATTAACACCCAGATCAAATTTGGTTTCGGTATGAAGAATTAAATGCGGTTAAGTAAGAACAAGCAAGGGTATCACAGCGCTTCACCGAATCTTGACCCTTATGATCAGGTTAGAAAAATAAAGTTTGGAAGCGCACAGGAATCTGTCTGTTTTGAGTTAAGGGGAATTTGGGCGCATGAGTTCAGGCGTTATTTATAAATCCATCACTTTGAAACTAAAAATAGCGAGCACGCGGCAAGTCAGCCGTCAGCAATCGCATCATGGCATTATTCTCTGGCGCTGTGCTTCCAATTTGAATTCAATATTTACTGTGCATAACGAAAAGTGTTCAGTCTGCAATTATGTACATGTTAATCGAATACATTTCGAGATCTGACACGTTCTAAAAGCGTTGTTGCTAATATTCAGCTCTTCGTGATGTGACGCCGTGTCGACGTTTAAACTGTTATCCACATCAGAAAACATATACCAGTCCAAACGGCGTAAAATCACAGAAGAATATTATTTTTTAAATGTTTCTACTTCCAATGAGTTCTCTTCTTAAATTACACGTTTGTCAGAAGTGCCTGTTTTTGGTAGAGGCCTAAAACGTTTAAAACTACCTTACGTCGTTGTCATTACGTATGTCATGCTTGTAGACATATTTTGGGGAGCTGGTATTCCAGTGTGTACGTGGTATCCACTTACGATATTTTCTTACGTACTATAATGCAGTCATTTTCAGCAGACGATGGCGAGTCCAGATTAATTCACACATCACATTGTGTTTTGTATACCTTAGTTCCACCGCTTATCTAAAATACAGGGGCGCTGATAAGTCCTTAGCCCGACCAAGAAGGAAACAAGCAAATGTTTCTGTCAGAATGGCGTGAATTTCCTTCAGCGCCTTGCCTTGCAGAAAAAAAAAACTTGGCGACAGCTCGCGGCTCCATGTTGTTGAAATCGCGCGCGCCTCTGACGTGCTTCCGAGCTTCTTTCCTTTCTGGTCGGGCTAAGGATTATCAGTATCCCGGTAGCATCATTAACTCCTGGGTTGAAAGTGTTATGACAAACTAAACAAAACCTACAAATGTGAGTGATCGTCCAGCGGAATGCTAAGAGAAATTTAGCTGTAATTTTGCGAAACAAAAGTTTGGAACAAAGTTTCTCACTGAGCCATAGCCAGCTTTCCAAGAGTTGTGTGTTTAACCAAATTTTACTAATTAAAAATTCCAATGAATTATTAGCTCGTAACAGGGTTTCGCGTTCGTCATAGATCGTAAAATATTCAACAATGTTGTACATTTAAATCAACTGTAAACTTCACAACCTTAACATATATGTGGAAATAGAAAAATGGATACTTGCCACGGGCAAAACCAAAATTGATGGAATTTTGTGGTGTTTATTTTGGGTGATATCATTTATTTTACTCATTGAGTGTTGTTATAATGTACCTAGACAAACACACACACCACACACACACACCCCACACACATACACACACAAACACACCCCACACATACACACACCATACACACAAACATACACTACATTAACTTTCGTAAGGTTTTACACACCTTTCGGAACGCAACTTCGTTTATTAGAAATAATCTTAAATTTTGAGACGGAAGCTAATAGGCTTACTGTGACAAGATAAGCAGTCATATATAGGTATAACGCAATATTTACTGTAATTTAACTTCGCCTTTCTTTATATAGTCTTCCTCAACAGTTCTGCTAGCACAACGGTCAGAAACAAAGAAAAACCATTCCCCTTTCTCCCTTTACTTCTTATATAACTTTATCAACTTGAGGGTGTCACCATATTTTTTGGCTGCGTCTCGCCCTATTTTCTCCACTTCTTACATTCTGCACAGAGGGAAATGAGAAAGAGAGATACAGTAAATAAGAGTATACGGGAAAGAGACAACACGATTCCCCTGACAGCTAGGCCGCCTTCATATCTCTGAGACGAACTCCAGCATCTTCTAATCCTGGTTTATGAGACTGGGTGTGATACTAAATCTTACTTTATAGTGTTGCTGTAGTAGTGTAGGAGAGGAAGCTGGAACGTGTGTTACACTAGTGACCAAAAGGCTTAATGCTCTGTCACAACTACGAAATGAGTGTGTGCGGGGTGTTGGGACAGTAATATGAGTAGTGGCGAGAGAAAAGTCCAGGTTCAGCAAGACGTCAAATGATACCTTGGGATATACCCCTTCTTACTGAGATCTGATCTTCAGTCAAAATGTTCTTAACGATAGGCAGAAGCCTCGTATAGAACCCGCTCTCCATCTAACATCAAAGATAAAGTTAGAAAACATAAAACTCTGGCGCGGTTTCGCCTTTAAATATGCTAAATATTCAGTTTATCAACACTAAATTTCAATGCCCTCCCACAAACAAAAAATGTAAAAGAAACGGAGCGAACAGACAGACAGGCGCAGGGATGTAGGGTCAAAAGGCTTTCGTGCCTCACTCTGGAAAAAGAACCTCACAAATGATTCCTTTCTATGGCTAATGAAATGGAGAATTTAATGGCATTAATCTTTTTTCATGCTTTGAGACACAGCGCTATCAGAATATTCTCATACAGGATTGTACAAAATATTAGACGCCCGGTCGCTATGACGAATAATTCTGCCAGAGGCGCCTAATAGTTGTGAATTTATAAGCACATAATTGTTTCATATCACTTTCCCGGAGCCCTGGATCCTTAATGTGCGTGATTTTAGGCTCCACCGCGCATCAGATGAGAAACGCGCTCTTCTGGGTTATTACCCAACGAGTAGTGGTAACTTCTTACCACCGTTTCCGGACAACCTATCGGTCCCAACGCGACTCTTCAAAATGGGACCGATAGGTTGTCCTGAAACGTCGGTAGTAAATTACCACTACTCGCTGCGTAATAATCCAGAACAGGACTGTTCCCACCTAACCTTGTGGTGGTTCCCAGATTTTGAAAAATTAGCGAACTCTCGCAGCGGACAATTTAAAATCAGCATACTCGTACTTAATCTTCGGTTCCTCCGAATTAAGACATTTCATTTTGTACAAATGCGTGTCGCCGAGTGAGAGAATAATTATTGACTAATAAATAATTTGAATGGATACAGAAGAAAGTTATCCCGCATTACATGATGTATTCGTTCTAACCCGGAAGGGCTTGGTCTATTTACGATACAGCTAGAAAGTTCTCAGTTTAGTCATGATGTGGCCAAGACCTGAACCTGGCTTCTCCCCGAACAAAAGTCAAAAGTTAATAAATAAAAACCGTTAACTAATTATGCGAAAACAGTACGAGATATCTAACTTTAAAAATGAGTCACAAGTCCTACCACTACAGCCAAAATTCTCGATGGGTCGCGTCTACACAAATGCAGAGGCGAAAAATCTGAAATTTTATTTATATATGTTAAATTTTCTGACCCCCAAAAGGCGATTAACTTGCTGATAGAGCAATTAACGTAAGGGGTCAACGTCACGAATGGACTTGCTATATTTGAATAGTCCTACGGAATTAAACATAAAAATGACAAAGTATTTCATACAATGAACATTTTGCCACTTAATAATGGACCGTAAACAACACCCAACTAAAATCCAGAATACGTCTTCTTCAGCCTTCTACGCCTACCCTAAGAAAAAAGCCATTCTATGTCTGACAACATAATTCAGTCACAAACAGCAGCACACCTGAATAAAAATGATAGCGTGGGATGAAGAAATTGAACTATAAGAATTATCATAATATTTACGTACTCTAAATAAGAGGATTTAAAGTGGTGAACAATGTACAGTACAGTTTGTAACAAACAGATGTGTATCCTTCAGGTATTTTCTTATAACCAAGTTGAGTACGTGCCAGTCGCTACCTGAAAACTGTACATGAAGGTGTCAGCCATCTGACTGATACACTTGTTAAGCGTTGAACGTCTGTGATTATACTCGGAATTTTAGAATATTTTCAGATAGGTGAATAAAAAAAATATAGCATTTATTCAAATATTTCGAAAAGGCTTTAAGCATAAATTATTTACTAATGAAAATGGATACACGTTTACGTTTACGCAACACTTATTTTGCAGACATAATTCTGTATATGGACAACACATTACAGCCAAAAAAATCGTCAGCACATCATCAGTTCTCAGAACTGCATATATATATAGAATGTAATAATTGAAGGCTCAGGATCCTAAACGTTTTCGGCCAAAACTTGTTTATGTGCAATATCACAAAGTTTTTGTGGCAAGGTGTAACTAATCTGAATATGTAGTACACAGTACAACGGGAGACTCTACATGAAAGTTATGCTTTAACAAATTACGCTCGATATTAAAGCAGTAAGGACACGAATAAGGCCAAAAGTTATCGGCAACGAATGGCTTTATGTCAGAGAAGTTTTCATATCTCTTATGCAAGGCATTATTTCGACTAAACTAACAGAGCAAAATAAATTTAAGTATTTTTTATGCAAACGCGGGAGAGATATTTATATTCAAACAAACGCAAATGTCAGAATCTTTAATCAGGCTCTTCAGATACTACTGAGCTCTAACGGATGTCCGATTTTTCCGCTCCGGTACAAAATTTGGGGACAATCCGCCAAGTGCGGCAATGTTAGCCTTGAATTAAAATGCCCCTTAAAAATCATGTTCCTCTTCGCTGTTAAAGCGAGATAAATAGCACTAATATTAGCACTTATTTTATGGTGTGTCATACGTAAAACTTGCATGCATCCACAAAGAGTCTTGGGTATAAAATTTTAATAACTTCTCATACATGTTACTATTTATCGATATTCTCTTTGGCCTGTGCAATTTATTATTACTATGATGACTATTAGTATTATCATCTTCATCGCTCTTATTACTGTTTGGATTTGTGAAGCCGTTCTGTTGGTACGAAGGTTCTAATCTCTTTTAGAAGAGCCGCCCACACATTCGATTCGCGGCTCTCTGAGTAAAATGCTAACACCGAGAGAATTGCTCGGTAAATGAAGCACGCAAGTGAACCCCCATAGGGACACAGGCAGACTGAACTAATTTATAAGCTAGAACACAGTGGAGGACCGAGATGTACGACTTGCCACAAACGATTACGTCACAGACCGCAAACTCTGGTTCACTTACACCCATTAGGCAATTTTAAAACGACGACAAAGAGACAGAAAAATATACAAAATTTACCATACTAAATAATTAAAGTACTTTTTTACTTAAATGTTAGCCCATACATTGTACCTTCTAACACAAAACACTACTGCTACAGCACTTATAACTGGAAGACGTTATATTTTATTTTCTCCTTCTTTTAATCTGAGATACAGTTGAGACAAATAATTAATCGGAAAACTGTGACGCTTAATACAATTTATATATCACTCAGTCAAATGAAGAGGTTTTTAAAGTTACCTGCTTTATTTTGAAAAGTAGTCAACCCTCCAATTTGTTACATCTCTCCACGTTTCATATTATACGTTATGATTCCTCAAGTATCCAAAGCTCTACAAAGGTACACTATGCATTTTAACATTAGTTTCCCCAACATGTTAAACACACTTCTCCATTCCAATAGCATATAGTTCGATGGTCTTTATGGAAAATATCTTTGTCTATCCTCAAGATGTAATTACAACCATGAATAAACCACATGGAAAAATGTTCTGAACATAATGCGACATCGTCAGAAACCAAAAGATCCAAATCGGGTTGGTTAGTTGGTTGCTTGACCACTTGGTTGGATGCTTGGTTGCTTGGTCTGTTGGTAGATTGGTTGGTTACTTCCACTCCCTTCAATTCTACCTAGTGTTTTGTGCAGAAGACGCGGCTCTCTTAGGACACGTCCTGCAGACCGACGATGCCCGTCATTTACCTCGACCATCGTCCCACCAGGAATTAACAATGGCCTCGCAAATGAAAGATTACAAACAGCACGTCGAACAGCTCCACTCTAGCCTTGTTGAGACCATGAGATGCAGACACAGGCCCAGAGCCATGGCAGTGTGTAGACAATGAACGGTATATCGGGGTGATGCTTTATGATAATCAACTGATCCGATCAGCTCATATGAGCCAGGGTGAAAAGATAAGGAGTATGAAAGACTGGGACATACCTAGCAGTCTATTACAAGACTGAAGCGGCATTTCGACGCATTTTATCTGCTCTAAGAAGGATTACGACCTATGTTATGTGGAGAAACGGCAGCTGCCTGCCTTCCTGCCTGCCCGCCCGCCCGCCCGCCTTGAGTCTAAAGTTGCACAACACAAGACACACATAGCCAGGCGCACTCTCAGTACTGTACGACTTACACAATATGACATGCTGCCACAACACTAAATTAATATAAGACAACCAATCAGTGAGTGTATTTTAAAAATGTGACTTTAATATAAGATAATCAATCCGTGAGCGTATTTTAAAATTGTGACTTTAGCGTAGCTCCCTGAAGTTGATCTTAGGATCGAAACATGTTGGAGCGATTTTAAATGTTTTAATGTAAAAAAAATTTATATACGTGCATTAGTTGGTGTGCTAATTAAATGACTGTACGAAATGCACGGTGCAACGATGAAGATAAAAATATGTTTTGTTTGGGTCTTACCATTGAGACCCAGTACTGCTTGAACGTTAAGTTATGGATAAGGAAGCACAATAATGTATCGCAACACAGCATAAAAGCTTACTTACCCCTGGCAAGGTGTGCTTCTCATGCAGAGCGTTTTGAGCGTTGACAGCGCTGTCCCGACTGTAGTACGTAAGGAATGCACAGCCTGCAACACAGACAGACACACATGTGTGTTCTGAATGACGACGAAAGAACTCAGATCTAATTTAATGTGCATTACAGATCACAGCGTTTTATTACACGTGACACTACATGCAATGAATTTCGAGTTGAATTCAGTGTCATGAACGCAGCTTTAAATTTCTCTTGCATGGCAATCCTTGTCAGTACTTCGTTGTATGATCTGTTAATATAATATTCATAAGCGGAGTTCACATGTCAAGTGACAAATATAAATACGCCGGGAAAGAGAAGACACGGGTATCGCATTAGCAGATACAGCATACAGAGCTCTTGGGTCGACAGATTTTAGGTCTGATGCCACTTCAACTTGATCAGCATATTACAAGACACGTTCTGTATTTATCACATTAGTTCATTTGTACACCTCCCGCACACACTTCGCTAGGAATGTCACACGTCCAAAACAAGACGTCAAATGTTAAGTGACTAATGTAAACCCGGAGTGCAAGAAGTAGCCACCGTAACACTCAAAATTATTTATAGATTCTCTTCATATAACGCCATCTGCGTGAATTACGTTTCTGACGGTTTGAGTCACATCCGGACTTTCACGGTGACGTCATTCGCATGTTGTCCGTGCAGAATGTTTTGTGCACGACCACAAAACTGTCACCAATGGCTTCTAGGGTTAAGACGGAGATTGGTTGTAGTGACTACACAACCCGTTTTAAGTTAGGACTGGGCTTCCATGGTTATGTTGGGTTGGGAGAGGTGACAGGCAGTGGATTAGCGCGTTAATATTATTTTGCCCCGCCGTATGAAGGACCCAGTCTAGTACAGGCTTAACCACACAAAACATAGATTTATGTACTTGAGGGCGCTGAGAATATCTGGAACCAAGAAAGAGGTTATAGGAAGATGATCATAAAAGTAACATACAAAGCCAAACTTAAATTATACGCTTAACCTAAATAATACGTACACACATGCACCAAAAGAGAATAAGGTATATGACTGTTTACGCAAAAATGTGGATATCTTGTAACAGTTAAAAACAGAACCAGAAAAGTCACTGATAAGTAGTAGCTCAAGGTCTATAGCTTCAATTTGTATTACAGTCTCGACTACTGCAAAAGAAATTTGCCTGGCGCTCATATTACTTAAAACAGTGATGTCAAATTGTAGGGTATTTGCTGTACTGTACAGCAGCGGAAACGAAAGGTTGTCTGTAAGAACTGTAGCCAGAGAGGGTAACCTTTAGGCTTGCTACTGTGGTTTAAAACGGGTATTTGCCTGACGTTCCGACACTGATAAAATCAGGAAGGATAGGCCTAACACTGCCGATTCATGTAGGACCTAAGGGAAACAAGATGGCGACCACATAATATTGTATGTGAAATGTAGGTGGACACAAAGTATTAATGTTAAAGTAGGTGTCCAAACAACAGCGGGTGGAGCTGTAACTCCATTCATGTGGCTCAGGGTACAGAACTGGCAGGCTACTACGAACAGGAAAATAAAAGCTCGAGTTCCAAAACGGCGAGAAGTTTCCTGACGAACTGAAGTACTACCGACTTCTCGAGAAGGGCGGACTTCCTTCGAGTTATGTACAAACACCACGTGACTAACGAGTGACGTGACTGATGGAAATTCATAAAAGGTAAGAAGCGTCACGTGACAGTATTGATCGCACTGTTTGAATGTAATGTGGTTGTGCTCTGGATTTATATTTTCCAGAAAACACAGTTCATGACATATATCGTGTAGCTTTGAAAATATTAAATATCAGAAGTGATGGAAATTATTATTATTATTATTTTTTTTTATTTTTATTTTTATCACCTTTCAATAGAGTACTTGTACCTGAATACTTGAAACAAACCATACTTCTAAGGTATGTAATATTGCAGCTATTATGTGGTTACCACATACGGTACAATTAATGTCATTTAACATGATAAGCGTTTTGTATTGTTACATTAGCACTCTAAGTACAAGCGCAGTACCCAATATGGCTGTTTTCTGCAGTTCCTTGATGTCGTGCCTTCCAAGTGTGTTTATCGTATATTATATGCATAATTTGGACCCGTTGCCCTTATTATTACTGGTATAATTCAGTTATTGTTATTATTATTATTATTATATTTTTTCCCAACATAAGAGAGCGGATACAAGAATGGGCATGTCTGTACATCCATCCTTCCGGCAGGATGTCTCTCGACATGTCCGTAAGCTAGATGGGTACTGTTAACGGGAGCCAAACTGAAATTTTTACATTTCGCTTTCTTACAGTAGGCAATAACCACATCTCAGAGCCACGAAAACGTCAGTTACGTAAACACTAGTAACCACGGTAACCCCAACAAAGAAATTACAAGAGTAGAGAATGCAAGCACGAGCTGTAAGAAATGTACAGAGAATCAATACAAATTTATTTTAAGTCAGTAGAATAGAACAGATAGCTCCTACAGTCTACATATCTTGTCGAAAGATAAATAATATTACTTCCAAATAAATAAATAAATAAATATATATATATATATATTTACTAACTACACTAAAACCTTCAGCTCTTTACAAGGCAGCTATGTAGAAATTAAACTGAAAGTTGCACATAAAGTTATGAATGTGATTGTCAAAAATAATGAGAATAGGAGAATTAAGAATAACTAAACGTAATAAATGCGCGTGAAGACTGTGTGCACTGCTGTACAAGGAGTGTACCTTACCAACAGCAGCAAGAACAACGACGACGACGGCGAAGACAAAGACAAAGAAACGACAACGACAAAGCAATGGCAACAACAAATATTCACATACACTCAAAATCATGTGATTTTGTTAAGGACAACCTGACATGTTGGTATATAATATGATCAGACCACACGAATTCAACATTATGTAACATAAACCTAAGGTAATGTTTCGTACTACTCCATACAGTGCAGATAAGACACGTGACTAGCTGATGTCATGCGAGTGTAACTTCAGTACGCGCAATTGATTATGGAGAGGTGCGTAGGAACCGCACAAAAGATCAGCAGTTTGTAACTCTGCTGCGGACGCTGGAGTGGTGGCATTAGCCTGGCAGCTAGTGCAGATACAGCCGTAACATGCAGACAGCTGATCAGCTGGTCAGTCAAGTCCCTGCTTTCACGAAACCCTTCATACAATGTTCACAAGTGCCTGTGACGAATCCTCGACCTAGGCCACAAAAATCTAGCCCACAAAATAACAACTCACTTGCGTATCATCCATCTTTTTATGTTCTCTCATTATTCCGTCATTAAACTTAATTACAATAAAACATGTAAGGCAGTTTCAGTTTTCTGACTTTATATCAAATCTAATGGGGGGTGATATTGGTATATCGATTTTATTTCATATATTCTCACGATTTTCAAGTGAATAATTTTGGTATTTGAGAAGACTATGAAACTGACAGAACCCGACGACATTTTGGACACTCCACTAGTGACGCTTCTGCACATTCACACAGAGTATGATTGTGGCAAGCAAAGTGAAGGAGTATGGCTTCTACTTCCGGTCCCTGGAGGTCGTCCATCTTTGTCCCGCCACAAAACGACTTCATTTCCGGAACCGCAGGGTGCAGCAGCGACGCTAATGAGCCCGTAGAAGGGAGAGACCCCGGACTGTCTTTCCTTTCTTTCATACATTACGCAGTAGGCCTAGGCCTATTTGTAACACACACTGACGTAACTGCCTCATCCTCCGAAGTGCCGAGGTTCGACACGGCTATTGTCCTTGATACTCTGTACTTCCTTGGAGGTTAACGCTCGATTTCAAACTACGGTCTTTTATTCCGCGAATCGCAGGTAAAGTGATATTACGCAGCAGTTGAAAGTGATATTGACAGTACATGCAATATTCATTAAATCGATATTTAAAATAAGCGAATGTGATTAGCGCGGCCCCAGAAGTTCGCATGATCGGATGGTCTTCGGCAGAAGCAGACAAAAGAAGCACGCGTATTACTGTAACGGCATACATTGGAATCTACAAACTATCCATCAGTTAGACCTATTCTGCAGATTCTGAATTGCCACAGAATGAAAGTATAAATATTTCAACTTCTGTATGACAAATGCAACAAAATTTAGGGATGTTTCGTGATAATTTTGGAATATCTGGGTTAATTTCCTGAAGTCCGCTAATGGGCTTGTACAAATTCACGCTGACACAGGCTGACCACATGGTGGCAGGAGGAATTCGTGTAAGTGAGCTTGTACCCTGCACTTATAAATTAAATGACAATCAAGAAAACATAAGGAATTGTAGCATAAGAACTATAATTTTACGTTTTGTCCTAGAAATATGTGTGTAAACCTGGAAGTCTCATCTTAGGAAAAGGATGTGACTTCTAATTGGATAAGAACCGCAATCCGAGAAAATCTAGAATGCGGAGAGCAGGCAGTAATTGTAAAATGGATAAAACTGGATGATGTGAAACTTCCCAGTAATAAGATGCAGCAGCAGAAGCTTCAGAGGCGACATCAGCATCAACAGCAGCAGCAGCAGCAGCAATAACAACAACAACAACAACAACAACAACAACCCTACTGGTCATAATCCTATACAATATGACAGCCGCTTAAGTAACAATACAAAATTTCCTTATCTTCTCTAACCCGAAGATGCATTACTGTGTTCATAGCAACCCAGCACTCAGCTCTTTCAGGAGCCCGATAAATACATTCCACATCACTAACCGCCATTTCCTTAACATTTTAATATTATCCTTAAAAATATGCCTGGGAGTCCAAGGGGGTCTTTCTTCACAAATGAAACGGTGTACGCATTTCTCGCCTTCCTTACGCATGACTCATCTCTTCCTCCTTTAATTTATCACACCCGATAATAAATAAAATAAAGAATAAGTGATAATATAATATCAGCGATGAACGTATCACATCACGCACACAATAATTTACAGTAAAAGGTAATGGTCTAGAAACGTACTTCACGAGAATATAATAGTAAATACGTAAGTACATAGCTGATACAAATGTAGTAATAATGTTACGAATATCTGCTTCTGGGGATCTTTGTGTAATGGTTATTGAAATGATTTTAACATTACGTTCTGAGCACGCGGTCAATCAGAACCCTAATTTACACCGTCCATTTAGGGAGCAGCAGTAGGGTTAATTAAAACGAGAATCAGCAAAATGACAAGAGATGAAGAGAGAAATTAAAAATTGTGTCACTTTGTACAGTTCGTGTCATATAGGCTATATGGCGTCGTCCCTTCATCCTGTGCTTACAGCAAACTGCGCCGTTACAGGCCGGCCTAATGCTAGTTGATGAGGCCAAACACGGTTAGTGGAATGATGGATTTGGTCACTTTACTCTCCTGTGATTCGTCGACATCATCAAGGAAATAAATGCCGGTCATATATTGCAGTACGTACGTACGGACGTATGTATGTATTATGTATGCATGTATGTGTTTATGTATTTATGTACGTGTGTATGTGTATTTGTATGTACGTATGTATGTGTGTATGTACTTAATATGTACGTGTGTGTGTGTGTGTGTGTGTGTGTACAAGTGGGTGTGTAAATAGTTACGCGTGTGTGTATGTATGTATAATGTACGTATGCATATATACGCATGTGTGTATCTATTTATTCATTTCTATGTATATACTTACGTACGTACTTGTGTATGGCAAATTACAGTATTCAAGTCGACAAGTTTTATTACCAGTATACTGCCATACTAGTCCAAAAAGCACAGTGCCATAAGATTTAGCTTTTTTACCTTCACATATGTCTTGTTTACATATGAGTTTCTCTAAGCAGCCTATACAGCGTGGGTCTCCAACACTTTTATGGCAAACGGCCACACCCGCTATTGTGGACAACTTCGCGGGCCGCACGTGAAAAACAAAAAGTGGTTTGCCTAGGCGCCGAAATTACTGCGTGATTGTTGTAGCATATATACATGGCCCGGGGCCGCATAATACAACCTGGCAGGCCGCAGGTTGGAGATACATACTACAGAGCTTTCTTGGGTTGCTCTATTCATCAGATCTTATCAAACCAGAATAAGAGTTCTAGCTGCATAACTACATTAATTAAATTACAGGATAACAACGGTTTACTTTGCATAGATAATTCAAGCCTAGGAATCTGCAGTACCAACGAATTATTTCCGTTTTCACATCTATTTATTCTGAATGCTCCTACCTGTTCCCTGTGTCGCTCATTAGCCCGTTGACAATATTAATCATAGCGTTTAGTGCATTTCATATACAGCTGAGTGCTAAAAATATGAAGATTTTTGTTATTAACACCCATTAATATTATAAAAGTATTTTTATTCATTATCCTCCAAAATTCTCCAATTATAAGTTGACTATTCTGACTTAAAGTAAAAGGCTTACTCAGCTGAATCACGTCTGAACTACGTGTTCCCTTCCAAACGTAAGGCCTACTGTCGGGTTAATTACATAATACTACGTGTTTCTTTTCAAAATAGTAGCTCCACTGACGGCTGAGTCACGTAGGTTACTGAATACATTTTCCCACCAAACTAATCACGCTAGTTTTTACAGTTATAAATTCGTTACTGCGTGAGCTTATAGATTCTCACGACAGTGACTGTCTTGCTAAACATCTGGTGTGTTACGCCGTGCAGTCTGGTAGACGTACACTACAGTGTGATTATAAGATTTATATAGAATCGACTTGCGGGATTATGCCGCGAAAAGAAATGTAGACTTGCCTCACTTTCGACAAATATTGCAGTTGCCGTCTTCAGGTCCCGGGGGATCTTCAGTCCTTTGTGCGGCTATATCCGCATGTCGCGAAAGCTTCGGTTCTACGATTAATGTTTATAACCGTGATTAGATTAGCGTGGTTATAGACAGAATAATCGATAGGATGGCTAGGCTATCGGCTGTAAGACAGAAGACTGTGCTTCGATTCCAGTTCGGAGCCATACAATTATCTCTTACCCAAAACGTCCAGATTGGAACTGGAGTCCGCTCAACCCTACTGTCCAAAGAGTAATGGTAGTAGTGCGTCGCACGGCACCATCCGTACCATAAACACGACCTACGCAGCGGCTCGCAGGACCACCACCCATCTACAAAGTGGGTGCAGAAAACCATATGCTGCAACTTAACATCTAGTGCTCCTGATGATGGGCGTATGCGCCCGAAACATGTAGAGCTAAAGGATACATCAATAAATTACTATGTTTCATCAAGTTGGCATTTCACACTATTTCAAAAATGAATAAAAGTGGAAAAAATCAATTGAAAATAATGTAAAAAAAAAACCTCTCTGCAGCCACCAATTTGTTTCTGACTAAAGAGGGAAGTACTGAAAAGGCCCACAACGATGAAATCGAGACCAAGTACATATTGGGATTTAACTGACTGTATCTTAAAGACCCCAACCGATGGCGTGCACGAAGATCGAAAGGTAGATCCAACAACATATCCTAGCAGCAAAGCTTGCAGGATTACAAGTGGCAGGTTGATTTTTAATTTGCAGAATTTAGTTTGTCATTTCAACAGTAGGAGAATAAGTTGGAAAGTTTTTCAGAAATGGAAGGAAGCAGTAATGGCTTATTGTGACGAGTGAAGAGAATCAGTAGCCTAGTCGAGACTCGAATACAGTAAACCCGGGTAAACCCAGAGTTTTCCAGTACAGTCAGTCTCAACGTTTCTTTTCCAAAGAAGCGAAGTCGCTGTGTAAAAAAGTTTCTTTTTTTTATTCAGTGCTGTAATTGCACAGGTCTAATATGCAATGTGACTGGATAATATTTGAAAATATTCTTAAAGAAAATGGGGTACTTATTATCAGTGTGATGGGGGCTCTGAGGTCATTCGTCTGAATGCTAATTTTTCAAGATTCGTAGCAATGTTAAGCAATCGTCTTGATTGTTCGTTATGTGAGAATTAATTGCCAAGAGACTTTTAGGCGCTTAGCAACATTTCGAAAAGCGACTATTAGCTTCGCCATGTCGGTGTCTCTCCGCATGGAAACACTCATCTCTCACTGGAAGGAGTTTCATGAAATTTGATATGAGTATTTTTTTCGAAAACCTGTCAAGAAAATTCACTTTTCATTAAAATCTGACCAGAATAACGGGTACTTTAGCAGCATACAGTATTTTACCATGCATCTATTGAATGTCTAGCTGCTAGACACTCCATACATACTGTATGCTGCGTGTACAGAAGTAACCTCCTGATGATGAACAATTATTTGTTCGAAACATGTAGAAGATGGTTTAATTGGAATAAATGAATGAGAAAAAGTGTGCATCTCGGTCATTCTCGCGTACACGTGTAGTAACTGTCGTTTCGGAAAGCTTGTAGCCTCCGTCTTCAGGATAGCAAGCTTCTACGGAATGTCGGTGACTATACACCAATCTGCACGGCATCACATTCCAGAAGCACTGGGATTTTCATAAAGACTGCTTTGAGAACTTCAAACATCGAAAGACGGAAAATGTTCCTTTAGTGTCTAGTAGGTGAGTAGACAGACATGAACACAGTGGGTGCAGCGGCTTCCGGTGCGGGTACGTATGTATACCTACCTGTACATACGTTCACAAAGCTCTGTTACACACACACACACACACACACATATATATATATATGCATGTATATGTACTCTGTGTATGCATTATGTTTAGACCAAAATTCGCCCTTTTCAGGACCACAAAATCAACACTGAATTACGTCATGCGCTTTGTAACACTGCACAGATCATCATGCATGTACATATACTTGTTCTAAGAAAGCGCGAACTTACGTATCACAGATGTATGCTGCGTGGATGATATCATGCGGCGCCACGTTTCCGAAAACTGTAGACTAAGGTGCCAGACACACGCCACAATACGTGGGAGAGTCACGATGTGAGGGGAAGCCTGTGGACCATTGCAGACGAAAGAGGTAGCAGAAGCGGAATGCACTACCGCACTCTAACCAACACACCCACGCTTTCGACATAGTACTCTAACTAGCATGACCGCATTCGTAACGTGTGAAATTGTTATATATCGTTGGCGGCTCTCTCTCTCTCTCTCTCTCTCTGCAATAGCAACTTTATAGATGGTTTTCGACATATTGTCTTCACTGTGGTCACTTCTGATCAGCAATGTTTGGATCTGATATGCTGCAAATTCCTAGAAGGTGCAGTCCACGAATTTTAATCCCTCTGCCTACAGGACTGGTTCATAGGGCAGATTACCCATACCCGCCATCATTACGATATTGGGCACCGCTTGGCTTTCATTAAATCACACACGCTAACATCTGCTGTGGAGAAGGCCTCTCTGAATTCACTTTCCAAAACAAAACTATGCACTTTGTTCCTCGGCTTTCATTTCGAAATCCTTTTTCCTTAACATGGTTTTCCCAACTGCAATAACTGCCACAAAATAAATTTCAATGCAGTGAATTGTCTATTAAGTCTGGCGAATACTATTTTGACAGACTGTGGTTATTTAAGCATCAAGATGACATGCACTGTGCGGAAACAATTTAAAAATCGCGGGCTAAAGAAGCTATCCACTGGCCGCATACGGCCTCAAGGCCATTGGTTACACGTGCCTGATTTAAACTCATGCATCACACTGTTATCAACAGCCCCGACACGCCTTACTGCCTCTGCTGAAGAGCTAATGGCCACGTGAAAAATTTTACCCCATGCTGGTATGAAAACTGGGGTATGCCGTTAGGGGCGTTATCGTTTGGTGAGATAGGCCTAATATACGACGGAATATCTTGCTGTCAGTACGGTACAGTTCTACGCCCATTAAAGTTCTCACATTTGGCTATTTAATGTGTTATCTAATGAGACTTTCTGTACCGTGAAGAATAATGTAGCAGGCAATATAACTCTTCACCACATATTTTGTTGTAACCAAATGAAGGGGGATGAGAAAGACGGGGAATGTGTCATGTACGTGAAAGATAAGAAATTCATACAGAAATCTGGTCCGAATGACTGCAGTAAAACAAAGCTTGAAGGATCTATGCATAGTTAAGAGGATAATACTAAAACGGATCTTGTAAAAAGCGAGGTTTCATTATGTGGTATGAACTAATTTGGCCCAGGAAACGGTCATGTGGAGGCTTAAAAGTAAGCACGGTAATAAAGCTCCTATTTCCACGGAAGATGGGCATTTCCTTTACTACCTGAGCCACTAGCAGCTTCTCAACAAGAAGCTGGAACTTCATGAAATCAAAAGATTACATAATAAACGTAACCGAGTTCTGCTCAGATGGTACACTTAGGTCTATACCAGGGCTTTCAGCTTGATCAAGTTCAAAAATTTGTACTTCAGTAAGTACAATTTTCATGATCTCGTATACTACAAAATACGGAGATGCCAATAGCAATTCATATAATAACAATGATATACTATCATTAAACACGAATTAACATGCTTATACCATACAACATATAAGGAACTGCGCTACTGTTAAGTTGATATTTACGGAAATGCTTGTTTAATAAAATAATTACGACAAATTTTAATACCAGAAACAGGCATCAGACTTTACTATTTTGTGTTGAAAGTTTACTTTACTATATCTCAGTATTTAACCAACTTGATGCACAAAAGTTTTGTTTTAAATAAGTTTATTTCATGCCTCTACATGTTTCGAGCACATGTGCTCGAAACATGTAGAGGCATGAAATAAAACTTATTGTGAAACAAATTTTGTGCATCAAGTTGGTTAAATACTGAGATATATACTGCGATGCACGGTCAGCAAAACGTCAAAATTTACTTTACTATTCCGTGTAAAACGTCTTCTGATTATAGCAAAATAAACTGCCGTAACATGCAGCGAGATGGAATGTGTACTGTAGTGAATACATAATACGGAGTTGTATTAGACTGAGTATAATAAATCATTAACACTATTAAGCTGTAAATGATGCATTACGAGATGTTTAAACCATATTGATGCAGATTTGTAATTATATTAGAAGCAACTCCGATTTGTTATGCTCTCACATTAACTTATGAGGCAGAAATAAGAACACAAGTAAGAAAGACATGCATTCGCACAAAGTAAACTTTCATTTTCCTTGAAATTAACCAGCACTTGTTTTTAAGCCCACAATAAGCAGCCATTAGTATTACTGGCATCTGCTAGCTCTTGAAAGCCGTCAACCTTACTGAAAACCGGCTCCTTACTTGCCTACTGGTTTTATTCAATTTTGTGTCAAGGACCTCAGAAGTACTGTAACATACTCTTGTATTGTATAAGGTAAGTAAAGGTAAAGTGCACACTTGTACAGGCACTGAGGTTCTGTATTGGTCGTACGGCTCATAGTGGGAGTAGAAGTATAGCTCTACTCTTTCTTGACCACGGCATTAGAAGTGGGTGAGGGATCAGGGTCACTCCCCGGCCGCTCTTTACCCTCGGGAAAGACCCGGTACCCATTGTACAGGAGGCTGGGTGGGTCCCAGGGCCGGTCTGGACAGGTGCGGAAAATCTCGCCCCCACCGGGATTCGTTCCCCGGACAGTCCAGCCCGTAGCCAGTCGCTATACCGACTGAGCTACCGGGCCCACCTTGTACTGTATACAGACATATTTTTTAATTCCGTATGTTAATTTCTTAGGTTTAAGCCAACTTCTATTAATACTGTAAATTAAGTCTAAATCATAGTTTGTCACCTTGTTATTTACGGTTACATACAGTGTTAAATTGTGCAGAAAGTGACGTTCAGTTGAAAATGTAATATTAGTGGATTAGAGTGTAACTGTGTGGTAAACAATTTTCAATTCATTTGATACTGGTGGTTCAAAGTGTTAACGTTTGTGCTGTAGGAGATACATGCTATTTGCAGGTGAAATTATGTTGCTAGTGGACTAGAATTTAATAACTATGCTGTAAGTGATACTTTGAGTAAATTCATATTGGTGACAAAAGTGTTAAATTTTGTGCTGTGGATGGTAAATCGAGTTGGAATTGACAGTAGATCAAAGTGTGTAACAATTGCTTTAAATTTATTTTCAAGGGAACATGAGTATTAGTATATTAGAATATTATCAATATTGTGTAATTTCTCTTTTATACAACTTAGACATATTATATTCCACTTCTTTAAGTGACATAACTTTTCGGATTAGTGAGTAAAGAAAACGTTTATAGTAATTTAGGTTAGTTTGTTAGGAAATAGCGCATAAAATGTCTTCAGGAAGTCTCCCAGTGAAGTGTTGGCATGTCGTAGATTGGTCACCAATGGTTTAATTTGTAATAATTGTAACTGTTGCTTTCACATATACTGTGCAAACACCGGTCCCAGTTTGATGGACAATAGCATGTCATGGGATCTTATGTCATGCAAGATACCAAAAAGGAAGAAACAGTTATCTGGAACAATAATTAAAGGTAGCAGGGGAAGAAATAAATTCTTTGAAAGTCAGAAATAACAGTAGTAAAATTAAGGATCGGGACATTTCAGATGATTTATGAAACTGGTCTCAGCCGAAAAATTGTAAGTCCAGGTCCTGTAGGTTCTCTGCAGATGAGGTACATAATGTTAACCTGAACAACGGATTCACATTGTTCAGCAAGGCAAAGGTTTCTTGAAGCATGTGGAAAACAAAGTAAAACCACTAGCTGGGAAAACAAAAAGTCAGAAAAGGAAGATTCATTACTTAGGAGTTACGGGAGAGAAATCTGACCCATGCTTCAAGAAAACCTGGGCGCTGAATGTGAAATTACAAGTATTTTTAAGCCCAATGCACCCCTTGCTAATGTCGTTGAGGACCTTCGGAAGCTTGGTAATAGACTTACCAAGCGAGATCATATTAAAATGGGAGGACCAGGAAAGAGCCTGGATAGAAATTACCAATACTCAATTGTGAAGGACATTAACTTCATTGCAGAGAAGTCAAATAACAGGAATGTCGGATTTTTAAACCTCTTCTGAAGGTACGACAAGCCTTGGATAAATACGAAGTTAAGGAGAGTGAATCTAAGGCTCGATCAGACTCTGGTGGGGGGAGGCAAGTCCCAGAATCATGTTACTCAAACAACATCATTTCAAAGGGTAGACTTCATGAACCATGGCCTGCATCTAAATTTACTTGACAAAAAGAAGCTTATACTTCTTATTTCTAAGTGTTTATATGATAAATTATGTCAGTTACTAGCAATATTCCTGTTATCACCGGTGCAAAAGCCTCCCCTTGTTCAGCTTAAAAGCAAAAGCACAAATGTGCCTAAAATATATGGATTGTAATTACCTAGAATTTAGAAACCAAGCTAGAACTGTAGATTCATCACATTCACTTCAAATTTTTCATCAAAATATTAGGGGAATAAGAAGCAAAACTGAAGAATTAATAAAGTCTTTAGAAACAGATAACATTAATCCCCATTTATTATGTTTAATGAGTACCACACTGAGGAACAGGACCTGCTACAGCTCACATTGCCACGCTATACATTAGGATCAAATTTCTTTAGCCAAAACCTACAAAACGGAGGTGTGTGTATTTTCATTTGTAAAGACCTTTGTTTCAACAAATTAAAAATGGAAAGAAAAGGTTTCAGAAATTCGTGCTACTGAACTAGAGACTACATCATCTACATTAATTATATTAAGCTTATATAAAGCGCCTACACGAGATTTTAATCCATTTATAAAAATCTAGATGATACTTAGAAACATCTGTATAAGACCCAAGCAGAACTTTTAATTTGCTGAGACATAAACACAGATTGTCTCACTGAAAGCAACCAAAGAAAACAACTAGCCTTAGCATTAACAAATTGCAATCTCTCACACAAAACAAATTTTGCAACAACAATACAACATTGCTCGAGTACTGCCATTGATAATATAATTAGGTATAACGGTAGAATAAAGTTACCTTCTATACCTCCCATAATAAATGGCCTATCAGACTACAATGCTATAATTCTCACAACTAAAAATATATATGCAACAATAAACAAATTTCCTTTAAAGCAGAGAACCAGATTAATAGACAACGCAACAATCATGAACTGCCAGACACTAATAACAAGAAACTTGGGAATCTGTTTATATAATAAAGATCCTAATAATGTATTTCACTCATTTCTCTGTCCTCTCTTAAACATTTTCCAAGCTAGTTTTCCAATTAAATAGAAAAGTATGACAGAGAAGATTGATTGGATTACACAAGGAATAATATCTTGCAAACAGCAAAGGTGCATCATATTAAATGCAGTAAATTCCTATGTAGAGTTATACAAGAAGATAAGAATCAACACTACAGTAGACTTACAGCAAATCTAATAAAAAGATAGAAACAACATGGAACATTATAAAGAAAGAGACCAGGAAATATACATTCAGAAGTGACAGGTTCCCACATTACTGGTGAATGACGAAAAATTAAAGGATTCAACTAATGTGGCCAATGGTTTCAGTAATTGCTTTAGAACAATTGCTAAAAAATTAAACATTCAATTAGAGAAAGGCAATTCCATCTCCAATCTAAAAGATTCATTTCCTGGAAACATCCCCAGAATAAAAATAATCCCAACCACTGAAGCTGAGATAAAAAGTACAATACATTCTCACGTCTTTTATTTATCCAACTGAATACACAACTATATTATTCTAGAAAATATTGTTAAAACAATAAATTTTGCAACAAGAATTCAATATATATATTGTTAAAACAATATTTTCTAGAGCAATCTAATTGTGCATTCAGTTGGATAAATAAAAGATGTGATAATATCAAGATGCACGTTAAAAATGTAAAAAAAATACAATACATTCCTTAAACCCCCCCCCCCAAAAATCATTAGGTTATGATGAAATAACAATTAAAATATTAAAAGCCTGTGCATCTCTAATTAGTCATGCATGAAGCTACAATTACAATTACTCGCCCTATACAGATACTTTTTTGACTGTCTGAAATTTCAGTAGCAAAGCCACTTCACAAGAAGGGAGACAAAACTAGTAACATAAATTATAGGCTTTCCTCATTATTCACGGTTTTCTAAGGTACTTGAGAACCCTACGCACAGTAGATTAAAATACCTGCATACAAACAACATATTGGTCACAGAATAGTACAGATTTAGGAAAGGGATATCAACTGAAGATGCTGCCTTCAGACTAAAAGATAGTGTATTCAGATCTATTAACCAAAAAATGCATGTTGGAGAAATTTTCTGTGATTTGGCAAAGGCTTTTGATTGTGTGAATCATTAAGTTTTGTTAGCCAAATTACATGTCTATGGAATTCCAGGAGTATCGGAAGATTGGTCCAGGTCCTATTTCACTAACATATGACAGAAAGTTGAAGTAAAATCAGCTGATACAGCTCTAATTTTTTCTCTGACTGGGATAAACTGAAACATAGAGTTCCCCAAGGAGTAATTCTAAGGTCTCTGTTGTTCATAATATATATAAATGACCTTCCCCTGAGAATAAATTCTGTATCAGAACCAATATTATTTGCTGATGATACTCGTGTCATAATTTCAAGCAGAAAGTTTGAAGATTTCTCTTCAGTGTCAAATTTAGTTCTCTCTCATATGATTAAATGGTTTGCTGCTAATAATTTAGTTCTAAATTTAGATAAAATATAATGAAATTCGTAACAAAGAATTCATCAGTTCTACATTACATATTGGTTATAAGGAAAAGTAAATAGAAGAAAAAATGTATATAAAATTTCTTGGTTTTCAAATCGATAACTACATAATTTGGAAGAACCATATTTAGGAAATGATTCTTAAGTTTGGTGGAGCATGTTATGCTGTTATGTAAATGGTCCGTATTAATAACATTATCACTCTAAGCATACTTTCACTCGAACATAAAATATGAAATAATTTTTTGGGGTAACTCATCCACCAGGAGAAGGTTTTCACTTTACAAAATCATCAGAATTATGGCTGGTGCACAACCCAGATCCTGTTGTAGAAGTATATATCAACAATCAGAACTTCTACCTGTTCCATGCCAGTATATACTTTCATTAATAAACTTCATTATCAATAATCAGGGAATTTTTCAAATTCATCTATACACAATATTAATATAAGGAATAAGCATAATCTTCATAGACCAAACGCCAAACTACATCGTTTTCAAAGAAGTGCATTCTATGCCGACATAAAAATTTTCAACTGTTTACCACCTACTGTGAAAATCCTCAAAGAATGAAAAGGAAAAATTTAGAGCAGCCTTAAGCAAATACCTACATACACACTCCTTTTACTCTTTAGATAAATACTGTATGAGCAAAGATTATATATAACACTGTTTTTGTAACACATATGTAGTGTTCTACACTGCAAATTTGTATATTCGTGCATTTATGTTTTGTTCCACACCCTACTGTCAATATGTCACACAGATCCATGCAATACATGTATGCATGTGTGTATGTGTGTATTAGTAGGCTAAAACAGCTACAATGACAGTCTTAAGAAGTAAGGAAAGGAAAACCAAAATACAGGAAATATGTGTCAAGTTACCGCGAACATGTGACTAAAATTTATGCTGCTTGAAGAGATAGAAACACGGTGTTAAATAATCCGCGATACTAAATTTTGACAAAATGAACTAAATAAATTAGACTTCTTTACTAGCATTATAACGAACATTTCCTATCCCCACACCATAAATGTACAACCAATGCACTCCTTGGACGCAAGAATCATCACATGAAATCATATTTTCTTCCCACAGTCCTACACCAATATAGGCCTGTATCCATAATATATTAGCTTTTATGTATCGAGTAGTGTGGTTACATTCTCCTTACACGCCTTAAACAACGTTGCTCAAATTGCATTTCTCATACCCAAGTCCACTACCCACAACCCCGCCACCCAACTTGAATTGTTCTCGATACTTAGCCATCTCTACTTCTACCAGCAAACTTTCATTTAGAATGGATAACGTTTATCCATTTATTATTAACGCATGATTAACAACACTAGTAGAAAAAACAAGATTTTTCCATTTATTACAGTACAAATTACCGAAACGGGGCAGTAAAATAAGTGAAATAATTATACAAATATTAATATCAGGACACAACTTGCGATCAAGATGGATGACCAGTGGAAGCCATGATACTCCGCCTTCAGGTAGACGGCCATTGCGCCAAGACGAAACCTAAGACTGCTCTAATACGAAGTACTTAGATATAACTCGGCTGATTCAATTATTACATTAAGTACCCTCACGGTCTACATTTGTAGCTGACTGTAAACCGACTGTCTGTCTCATGTAATTTATATAACACGAAGATTTATTCTTGCAGTTACTTACAGTTTGGAGTAGGTCACTTGCTGTTCATTATTCGTTCTGTCTTCATGTTTTAACACTTCCATTTTCAGACACATAAATACTGTATTTCACGTCACCAAAACAAAAGGCAAATACTCTGAAAGAACACTATACAAAGTATCACTACAAATCAATAAACACACGCACACGCACACACACACATATACACGCAGTCATATCATCACTCCACAAACCTGCTCTACCGCCTTCACGTCAGACAAGGCGAACACGTCACACTGATACCAACACACTCGTTCCACCTGCGCCAGCAATACAGTATACGCATTATCAGTGACTGGCAACGTGGATTGCGTTGTCAGCCTTTGTTGGTGGTGTGCTGATTGTTCAAGTGCAACTGGCCTGGCGAGTATGCTAGTGGGGTGAATGAAACTGGCTGTCTTCGAAACTAAACTGGTTACGGAACGGGTCTGTTTAGACGCCTAGACAGCCTAAATGCGTGCTTCATGTGTGGATTAAAATTGCCGTATAATTTTAGCAACGGTAATAAACACAAATGCTCAGGTCTTGGCTGCACAATATTGACAAAATTCAGCCTTATTAAATGAAATATCTGAATTTATTTTCTGACACTACATCTCACAAACCAACCAACCAAACATACTGCTAGCTGAGGGCAGGAGACTTGCGCTTTCACGCAAGTCTTCACCTCACAGAAAAGTATATATATATATACCTTTTGCAGTCCATTGGTAGCTTCACGTATTATTTATATATATATATATATATATACATATATCCTTTCACTTCACATACAGGTCTGTCATGCACACAAGGTGGTGTCCGTGTTGCAGGCTGAAGCCTGTAACTCAGACACTACTCAAACCCAGCCGCACCAAATCTCCAACACACAACGAACCGAGAACAAAACGACCGATGTGGTAATTCAACAGCACAGTCGTAAGATATATTAATGTCCGAAACATGTTGAGTACATAAGAAGTGAAATAAAATAGCAAGTGACATCACGTTGGTCTTTTATTCTTCAACTATTACAACGATGCACGGTCCAATAAACATAAGATGTTCATTTGATGTTCGTAAGAAGAGAAACAAGTGGTATTTTCTATTTACTTTACTTATGACAACTGGTAATGACATATTCGCTGACTAGTAACCTAAAAGGCATTGTTAGTATAGTTAATAAGATACTGTTTCTTAGAGATGAGGAAATTACTGTAAAAAAAATCTGGCAGCGACACTCGCAAATGATTTTTCAGTCCATTCCCAGAAATACCAATTACATGAGGCATTTAATTTCAGACTTTTCTACAGTAACTGATGGAGCAGTCGACATAGTGACTAGACTGCAGGTTGGAAAATCCGGACTTCGAATCGCAGCAGGACGTACCGACTCTGGAGCCAACCCAGCTTCCTATTTGATAGGTACCTGGATTATTTCCAGGCGGTTAAAGAGACTAGGGCATTAATCATACAACTCACACCTATCTATTGCCCAATTTAAGAATGAGCGGAGCTGTATCTCCAGTCTCCCTGCATGTTTTCGTGGCATGTGCAGTAACTTATACATTTTCCTTCAAGAACTGAGACAATACATGTTTTCTGAGAAGATGCGAGGATATATAACGGAGGTCAGTGACACAGAGGTTCTTACGGGCTGGGCTGGACAAAACATGAAGCGTACATGGTAAGATAGGAGTGTTTAAGAGAAAGTGAACGGAAGAACTTAATGGAAGGGGCGGCTAAGGGAACCAAGATAGATACTGGAGAGTATTATCAAAACAAACTTAATCCAATAGCACGTGATGACGTGTTCTTGATTCATGCAGTCCACAGGAGGTTTTATTGGAGAAATTTGCTGAACATATTAGTGAACTTCAGGACTTCATAAATGGCAAGAACTTTACTGACCAGCTGATTGGCTTCGTGTCAGTTACATGAAATGAACAGGAACCCAATTTACTAGAGGGTCAAGAAAAGGAACAGTGGACATTTGTTTGTATTCATCTAGCATAGGATGAGACATTTATTACAATGTTGATACTTTGGAATGTGTCAGTTACGTCACAAAAGAATTTTACGGATATAAATATACACTAGAAAAGTTTAATAACGGTTATTGCGTCGACTAGCTACAGGCTTTGCGTAGTTCTGAGAGAAATGTAAAATAACGAGCAGACCTTAGAATCGTTGATTTGTAAAATAATCTGACTCCAACAAAGCACAATGATACGGCGAATATTTGACCTGAAAAATTTTACGGAATTTATGGATAAAATGTATTGTGCTTTGTGCAGCGCAGAGAGTGTTATTCTTCAAGTTTGTGTTCAAAAACGCCATAGGCCATTATGTACCGCCATGGTAAGCAAGGAGCAATTGGGCGGCGAGAGAACATTGCCACAACACTGAGGTAACGAACAAGCAATTGCATTATTTGAGCAAGTACATTTTAAGAGATGAACATGGTGGTAGAAAGGAAGTTCTCGCTAGTCAGAAAAATGACTGGATTAATTATACACAAGTAGAAAGCTAACGGGAGCCAATATTCTATCATTTTTAGATCCAGACACAATAAATTATTTTGACTTGTGTTTGCATAATCAGTATTTTATGGGAAAAATGACGCCTTACAGGATCAATAAATTACAACCTGCCTTAAAAAGAATAACATCGGTTTAAGTTTTAAAACAGAAAGTTGCTAATAAGAAGCCCATGGGATGTGCAACATATATAATATTATGTGTGGTAATAATATGAATTTCATATCATGCAACGAATTTCCATGACGAAAACAGAATATTCACGGTCATTCTGTTTTTATTTGCTCTCACAATTTCGTTCATGAACTTGAACCTAATGTACGTTTACTCAAAAATCATATCGTTACGATCTACAAGCGCTTCGGAAAAATTACGACCTGACAGACGAGTCACAATTAGGTTTAATATAGCAACGAGAGGGGTAATATTTATATTTACGTAACATTTAATCATGGAGCAAGCGACTGAACCTCCGTGGCTCGCATTACGTTCATCACGGAATTATTCACACGAAACCCCTCGAACCACGTGACAAAACACGCGTCTTTTTTAAATGGATTACTCGAGGTAATATAACGTGATGTAGTGAAAATACAGTTTGTCGAAGTAGCATATTAAGTACTGAACTAATGCAAAAGCGGTTTATGACACGTAAACTTATAGCGAAATAAAGTTGAAAATTAACTTAATGCAAAATATTTGTCATCAGCAACAGCAAAGATTATAATTTTAACAGGGCCATTGTTATCACACTCACTGACATCAACATATCAACATTACACTAACCATTGTCGTTATTGTTACTACTACTACTACTACTCCCAACACCACCATCACTAGTATTGCTGCTGCTACTGCCGCTGCTGCTGCTGCTGCTGCTCTCTTAATCTTAGTTTTCGGACCTTCTATGCGGCTGCTACAGGGTACTACGTTTCTCGGAATAAAAGGGTTTAAAGCCAAGCTAACAATTCACCTCCAATTGCTTCGGGTGATATACACGCGTGAACCTGGAGCTCCTACTCTACGTACGTCTTATGAAAATGGTGATTAAGCATAGAGACTTCCATGATATTAGTATAATCTATTATTATTATTATTATTATACGTGTCCTTAGCGTGTGAATAAATAGGCCACTGTTAACTCTTAGAAGTACGAAATTTATGTGAATTAAGCTGTATATAAAAATTCATTTCATACCTCACAGTAAAAGCTGCTTATGTATTACAGGAACAAATTAGTTTATTCTCTTAATTTAAATTAATTAATTTTAGCCTTCAGAGGGTCGTTTCTATGCTCTGTGAGAAAATAAAGAAAGACAAGGAACATGAAGGAGCACACAGTGGCGCAGTTGTTTTGAGGTGCTGTGCTACAAGCCGGAAGGTTGCGGGTTCGATTCCCGATCGTGTCATTGGAAGTTTTTATTCACATAATCCTTCCGGCCGCACTATGGTCCTGGGGTCGACTCTGCCTGTAAAAGAATTAAGTACCAGAAATATTTCCTTGGCGGTAAAGGCGGCCGGCGCGTAGGGCTTCACCTTCATGTGCCAGTTGTCTTGAAATATGGCAACCTCAGCCTCCTGAAACAGGCAGGCCCTCTACAGAGATTGCTTTTCCTCTACATAGGCAGCATAATAAAAGAACGCATCAATTTACTGACTACTAAAACTTGATCGGTCAGGTCAATAATAATGTAAAATACGTAGAATGGAGATCCAAATTCTCATTAAAAAGCATAAATCATAATTAATTTAAAAGAGCCAACGAGTTTGATGGGAACTAACTATTCTCACAGTGTTCTAGATTAAAACTGTAGCCAATTTTGGAAATAATTGTTTTTGAAGTGAGATCCTCACGATATATTACAGCTTCACAGGCAGTTCTACGTACTTTCATTTATTGCAGGACAGACTGTGGCCGAAATTATCATGCAGCAATTACAGTGGATATTGATATCACATTTATAGTGCTGATAAAGCAAATCGAAACAGTAAGTTAGTTCCAGTGTAAATAACTTTATATGTGCAAATTATCATAAGTGTCTTCGTCACAACTTCAAGGTTACTTTTAAAAATTGGCCCCAAATTCATAGAAGACTGTGTTATATGCGACTTATTTAAATTTAACCGTAAGACCAACTACGAAAAAATATTGACCCCTCACTCCGCGTTTTAGTGTTTTAACAGGTGGTCACTCATATTATGAACGGAATACAGCCTATATTTATTTCCTTTTCTCGCTACTCCTAATTCTTAATCTTAATAATAATTATTATTATTATTAACTGCAATTGGTTTGTTACCCGGTGGCAGTGGTTATTTTACATGTATACAAAATATGAAATTTGTTACTAATAAATTTAAGTCAGGAGGGCTACATGAGAAGCATGTAGTGGCAACTTGGAATCTTGGGAACCATCTCATCATTCGCTTATTGACACAAGGAAAACAAGAAAAACCTTTGTCGAGGTGGCCGGTCCTATGTAGATATTAAAACTGTAAAATATATTACATATATTTACTGAACTTTTAAAAGGAATTCTTACTTTTGCAGAAATAGGAAATATATTTTATACTTATTTTATTTGGATAAAAGAAAAATGACGAATATAACTTACACGTAGCCAAGATTAAATTTCGGATGTCTTTTTTTTTTTTTGCTTTGTATTTACCTTCCTGTTCTTACTGGCATGTTGCAGTTATGCAGGAGCGCATGAACTCTCGAAGTGCAGTACTGCCTTAAAAAATTCTGTCTTTCAACTTTTGATATATACAACAGCGACTATCAGTAGGTTTCGGCTGTAAATGTTTAAATACAGATTACGCAAGAAAAGAGAAATAAAAAGATATCTCGCTTTATGATGGTCTAACTAGTGAATATGGCACTTTTTAAAGTTTCAAAATAGCACTCTTGAGTGTACCAGTGTTGTTTCCTTGTATATTTTCTACTTCTGCAGGATCTTTTGAAAGAAAACACAGTCGTTAAGAAAAGGAATCATGAAAGTAAGTAGAAAGTAAATGTAATTTCACACTATGTTTATCACTATAATTTTTTATATGATTTATAAAATGTATGACGTAATATATTTTATTCTGTTTCTTTTATTCAACACCATAGTGTGGGCTCATATAATAGGTACGTATTACTGGTGTAACAGACAATTTAAATTGCCTTATTATAAAGTCATGGACACTTTGACAATAATTCTAAAGAGGGACTTAACATTTTATTAATTTTTTTCCTCCTCCTTTACAGTTTTCTCGATGCCTCCTCGTTATCGAGAAGAACGCATAGAGAGATGTCACCCACAAGACTGAATCATTACATCTACCCCCTTCCCCCCGTAATGTTGATAATTATCGACAAGAATAAAAAATTGTTCAGGCCCACTTACTTACATATGTTTTATTTAACGACGCTGTGGGCATTCGAGACTATGGAGTGTCGAATAATACGACAATTAATGACTGACGTATTGGAAGGGATATGGCAGGAAGCGAGAGTGGCCTAATTTGACATTCAAACCTAGCATTTTTCTGGAACGACTTACGAAGACTACAAAATACCTCAGCCAAGGTAGCCGGTGTCCGTACCGAGATTTAAACTGGACACCGATGGAGGTTAAGAGTGAGTAACCCACCTACGCAGATGGGCAGGACAAACAAATCTATTCTCATCCTCTGGACAACCTATGTCTCTTTACCTAACACCACGTATATGCCTAATGATGGAATTAACACAAGAGACTATTTCCAGCGCAGATGATCTAAGAAGTCCAGACAATGAATGCCTAAGTATGCGACATGGCATGGGCAGAAAACTAGAGAACTTTAAGTCTTCTCATGAAACACTCTGCTCCATAAAGTCAATTACATAATCATCTATTTCCTTCAACACTCTCACCTATCGCTTATTTACATCCATATTGTCCAGACCAATGTTCTAAATGGTTTTCTTAGTCGCCCCTATTAAATGCCTTCAATGTCCAAAATAGCCATGACCTCCTCAGGCCAAACGTTTACCTACTCAGAATTCGTAGTCAGCTACCCACCTCACTGGACTCTGCTTAACGGTTTCTTACCCCGATAAAACGTAGTTCGGGTCCCCACCCCCCCCCCTCCAAAAAAGGAAATTCTTTTCCCATATACACCACAAGAGGTTACGGCGTCCTTCTAGGGTCCTATTCAGTTCTCCCGTGGGTAAAGCGGCCGAAGCCTAAAGTTTACTATTCTCTTTCATTTAGATTTTAGATTAAGCAAGTGTGGAGCTATCTGGCGACTCTCTCATACTCCTTCATGTTGTGCTGCTTAATTAAAGAAATGTATAACTTTATATAGGTATTTTCTTTTTTACGCCTACACGAGCTATTAACACAGACGGTTCTCTGTAGTTCAGCTTTTAAACATATTTGGATAAGGACAAAGCGTAAATTGTGGTAACCATTACGAGTATTCTCTTAGCTTCTGTGGACTAAAAAAACAGCGCAAATAAAGTGCGGACCATTGGTGCAATAACCGAACATTATATCACGATAATAGAGTGGTGCTGGCTGGAAACCTCAAATCCAAACAACAGTGCAATGTTTCCATTGGGTTGGTTTGGAAACAAGCAACCAACAGCCCCCTCGAGCCGACACAACCATTAAAACTACTATAACACAACGACACCTAGGGATATCCACACTGCCAAAGGACTTCCATGGACTGGAACAAGTTTGCAAGCGCAGTTTCTTATATTAAAAAGTTTATGTCATTAACATGTATTCGCTGTTATTTAGTAAAGTGTTAGCAGAAGAGCAAACGTCATCTAAAGTTTCGTTCACGTGTTTAGTACCTTAAAAAACAAATGGAATTACATTAAGTCTGGAATAGAAAATTTACATTGAAGAATGTAGATAATTAATTACTGCTGTGGGTGACGTTAAACATCAGATCTGTACAACATAGCCAAAGAAAACTAATGTCGAGAACAGCCTAAACTAAACGCAAGTTATGGTCGTCCCTGTGCGTAATAAAAACAGTAAAGAGGTAGGGTGAACGGAAATAAAATCCATGCTTTCTTAACCTCGTGCGAGTGGTTACTCTCACGTTTCAACGCCTCTCGGTACACTCCGGACGGAAGGCGAAATGTGTCCAACAGTCGGTCTGGACACGCTTCCTTACAGCATTTATTTCGGGTGTCAACACGCTTTCTCCACAGATATAAAAAAAAACTAGCTCGAACATAAATCCGCCCATAATCGAAAGATGTGAATATCACTTGGTTTGATAGAGGACATTAGGTGGAACGTAAAAATTCAGCAGTTTGCTCTGTGTCACTATAAATGTCATCCTGCACGCGGTAAAGACTGGTGCGTTGATGTAAGTGCTGCTGGGGTAGACTGGTACAAACGAGTAAACGTAAAATATAATTTCAACATTTATTGTATTAATAAGTACAATATAAACATCTCTTCATTGTCTGATATTAAGTGTGAAGAGATTTTTTGGCTGAAATTAGCCGTTAGCAAGTCAATTCCAAGCATTTCTCTAATTTCACACACACTAAAAGTTAGGCAATTAAATTGATTCAGAGAACGTTGTAATGGTGCTGTGGATATATAAACGCGTTATATTCAGGGTGTCTGGAAAGAGAAAAAGTCTGTAATGGACTTTACAATGGCAAAATCTAGTCTAAAATATGGGCCCATATTGATAGCCCCAACCCAGACGAAGAATCGACCTTTGGGTTAATAGGCCATAACAAATACACGATCTCACAATTTCAACACAGTTTTCTTTTAAAAAAAAGTCGCGAAACGCATTCACGTTAGTGAATACTTAAATTAAATAATTCTTGAAATTTTGAGAGCGCAGTTGGTCATTATGGGCACGCGGCAGCAAGCCACTGTGTTCACACAATATGCAGGTGCTGCAGCTGTTGAAACCAGAGTTCCCAGTAGTCCGCGTGACGATCCGCATGGGCGAGCGGTCACATCGGCTAAGGACAAAGTGCATTTCAGTTTTGCTGGCTGACTGGTTAGTATAGTTAATGTGTGTTTAGATTCTGCCTGGCGAAACCAAAGTGAAGCAGGAAAGGGGGGCAGAACGCGGAATCGTGTGAACGTGACAGAGGTGATTTTCGCAATGCGGGAACATTAATAGTAACATTGATCGACAGACACACACGTAGACACCAAGAGAGAGAAATATAGGCGAGTTGGTCTGGGAACGTGGTGTTGTTAATATTCGTGCATATTTACGCAGAGTTAGGTAAGCTAAGAACCGCAAAAAATTTGTTTTCGTCTATTCCAAACCACTTCGCTTGGAAAATCAACTTCTTTTTTCCTCCGATTTGTCTTTGATTCATTGGATCTGCGTATATTTATGCATTTCTTCTATTACTCTTTCACTTTCCGTAACTTTCTATTTATCTTGAACGTCCATTTTTTAATACGTTCGAATTTCGAAATACTTCAGAAGTTCCTTCATATTACTTCATCAATCAGCATTAACTCTCATCTGCGCGCCCGTAACGTGCAAAGTAACACAGCGGCAAAGTTTTAGACCGTAATTCGGAAGGCGTTCATTTCGAAATCCTACAGAATTGACAAGAATTCTTGTAATATTTTCCTGTAGTTGCAGGTGCTTGTTAGGAAAGTAGCTTCAAATACTGCAAGTCTGCAGCCTTCCTAATCGCAGTCGCGATTACCATCTCACGTTCTTCATAGCTAGGCAAGTTAAATAATTCTCGCTGTACCTTCAGGCAACCAGCGATTCAACCCAACATTTATGGCGTTAATTCCCTGCGGTATCTGCCGGTGGCATTCCTATATCTTTACAATTACGAGTTTCTGACTTTTGTTTGCAGTAACTACTGTATAAACTGAAACATGCAATTCAAAATTAGGTGTTTTTTTCTTATTTTATTTTTAATTTTGACTAAAAACTTCAAACAAACAACGTGTTTCACACATATGTAGACAAAACTTATGGATGTGTGTGAGGTGGGACTGAAAATAACAGTGAAAAAGTTTCTCGTTATTTTCTAATTCCAAAAATTTATAATTTTATGAAACTCACAGAAACAGGTATGACATAAAAGTATTTGCTACTCAAAATAATATAAGAATATCACAAAAAATGTAAACTTTCAGCATAAAATATACTTTATAGTTCTGAATTTTAAGGGTGTAATGGAATTATTACTTTGTTGTGTTTATTAGTTGAAATCTCTTTAGAAATACATAAATCAATTAATTTTCAATATCATCTTACAATAAACCTGGGAGTGTTCCGTTTTACATCACTTTTACAAGGCCAGATCAGTACCCTGTGTTCACTACAAGTGAAAGCTTGTCCTTGCACTTAGATTCTTTTCTACTTCTTACCATTTCACAGATGTATTTCGAGAAACACAGTGGTTCTTTCAGGTAGTAAGGAAACCACGAACATTTTCTGGCCAGCGTATAGCGGGTCTTCTTGTCAGTCAGCCCAGAAACTCTCAAATGCTTAACACAGCGGGTTATTACTTATGGCCTATACTGCTTCTGTCGACGGCAGAGTCATAAGTTTTTATACGTGAAATATGAATACAAAGGGAGACAAAAATATGTATACAATTACACACGTTACGTCACCTAAAATGTGCTTCTTAAGACCAACGCACACTCCATCAGAGTGCGCAGGTTATTATCGCTGGCAGCATGTCAGTCTTGATTCACATTAAGATCGTTTTTACGAACACGCTTAAACTCTTATAAACACGATATTCATAAAAATGGTATATAAAAATTAATTCCCTACTTAATAGAAAACACACTGATTCTGCTATAATAAAACCGGTTGATTCTGTTGAAGGAAATGGTGACCGGATACATTGATGTTCCATCAGCTAGGTACATAAATACAATGTGTGCAAAAATGCAAATTTTCTGGATGTTACAGCAGGCGGTACTTATATTTATTATGATGCGTTATAAGACTTAACATTCTCATCGTACATGGGTTCTCATTCCTTCTTGCACGTAAAAGTAAGTGCGCTCTATTCACAAAATTACATTTCATGTGGGACAATATCAGCCAGACGCTGAACACTACTGAGTTCCTTTGTCAGACTGTCAGACTTTAAGAGAATTCCAGATCAAGAACAAGAAAATAAAATATATTTATATCTTATTCCGCTCCTTGCATACATAAAATTCTGCAAGATATGTCCGTTCAATATTTCTCTATCTAATACAGCGTATTACGGTTGTGCTGCCCTAAAGATTCCGCCCAATCCAGCCCATCAGATCACAGCAATCTCCCGTTTAAGCTCCAACTGTCTAAACGTGTGTCTGTATGTGCCCCAAAGTCTCTCTTAGAACCGAAAGAATTCTGGTCACGCCTTTTCTTTATTCGACAATTCGCTAGCTTCTAGGAAGAAAGCGGAACAAAGATAAAAAGCGAAGCGTAACAACGTTTGGGAATAAGAACGCCACTAGCGGGGGGGGGGGGGGTGGTTGGGGACAAAAACGAAATTCGAAAGTTTGTATTATTGCAGCCATTAGACGGGAAAAGGAGAAGAAATTT
>Ga0131853_10001208_pt1 | contig 46704 bp, 23 predicted proteins | sample TergutLab28metaG_FD_92764 | JGI IMG/M metagenome (GOLD analysis project Ga0131853, IMG submission 92764) | Labiotermes labralis P1 segment gut microbial communities from Petit-Saut dam, French Guiana - Lab288 P1 (version 2) (version 2) | ecosystem: Host-associated > Arthropoda: Insects >... | reverse complement strand
GGCGCTTTGTTTTTCTGGTTTTTGTCATCTGCTGTTTTTGAATTTTTGCTTTATTTTTTTGATTAAGGGATGGGGGGGGGGGGGGGTGATGCAAGGTTTAGGTAGGATGGAGTATTAGGGGGCCCTCTTGAAACATACCGTTCGTGTTCATTCATTCTCTGATCCGAGCATTATGAAGACGTGAAGAATGAACTTCAACTGCTGGCGTCCTGCATGCAGTTCTTGGACTCAGGAAGAAGCGTCCTTGCACTGTTCTGGGAGTTGTTTGTTGCAGGCGGTGCTACCAGTAGGTGTGCTTACAAAATATCTGCTGTTGAATGGCTGATTGAAAGACACTGTAATCTTTATTGTAATGAGTTTGAACATCCCCAGAGTTTCTCATAGTGGCTGAGGCAGAATTAATAACAGATTAGTGTCAAGGCTTAGGACGCATTTTTTACTGCCCCTCATAAATATTTCAGTAGCGCGTGTTTCTCTTTGTATCACTGAATCATTATTTTTAATTAAATTCTGTCAGGTACAGTCCTTTTCACATTACAGTCCACACCTTTAGGTGAATGTAACGGCTCGTGTAGTATAACCATCAAGGCACAACAAAGTCGCACAGTCAGCAGGCTTTTTGCGACCTCGTTCAAGATGACATAGATATCACAGTGAACTTGTTTGTGATATTTGCTGGCTTGTTATATTACTTGAATTGAAATGTTTTCATTACGATGTCCCGGTTGGGCCTGAACCTGTGATCCATCCTGCAAACGGCCCTGCTATTCCAGTGAGAGCAGTTCTGCGTGAATCCTATGTAGGCTACACCAACATGTTGAGCCGTGTGGCGAAGCAATTATCTGTCGTGGACATGTAGCATTTATAACCACAAGCCACAAGTGTTTCTAATTTTGATTTATGTGCTGTTTTTGTTGCGAAGTTTTATCAAAGTTTTGTTTAACGGCGGCGCTCAGAATACTCAGTCAGCTGGAAAATTTAACGGTGCACTAAGCAAAAGCGTGAAAAATGGGCGTAAAATTAGTTTCCTCCCAATAATAGTGTAGGGTGGGGTGGGATGAGTTGGGGTGGGGGGGAAATCTGTACTCGGTGTTTGTGAAACTTGTTTCTCAAACGTATAATGTTGCTATCTGTAACGCCCTTATGAGCATTTGTTATCGGAATAGTTCATTTAGTTACCATTCGCCGCTGCCAGTAGCATATCAGCCTATATACTGGTACTAGTACAGGTGATGAACAAAATAATGGTAACAGTTATGAAAGATACATATTTCTTTATTAATACTGAGTTGGGTCTCCATTGCCTGTAATAAGCTTGTATCCTTGTTGGACTACACTCATATAAGTTCTGAGTAGTCTCTAGTGGAATATTGTACCTCTCCTCATAAAGAACATCTAGTTGCTTGAGAGATGATGGAGAAGGGAATCTGCATATCACCCTACGCTCTAAAACTGACCACAGTGTTCCGATGACATTTAGTCTGGCGATTATGCTGGCCAGGGAATATGTTTATGTGCATCTCCATGCTCCCTAAACCAAGAATGAACTCTTCTGGCTGTGTGTATGATCCAGTTGTCATCTTGAAAAATTGCATCATTGTTAGGAAACAACATGTGAACCATGGGATGCCCCAGGTTACCTAAAATGTCCACGTAACCACTGGCAGTAATTCATCCATTCATAGTAATTATAGAATCAGCAGTACACCAAAATATTGCTACCCAAACCGTCGCAGATCCTCCTCCATATTTCACAGTTGGAACCAGGAATTCAGGATTATAGGCTTCCTTGGGTGTTCTCCAAACAATAACCCGACCTGATGTTGGGAACAACGCGAAAGATGACTCATCTGACCATATTACGTTTTTCAAATCAGAAGCAGTCCAGGTTTTATGAATATCACTCCGTCTTTTGGACCTTGTGGCGTTGTTTTCAGTAACCAGACGTTTAGCAGTCGTAGCTGTACCTTGGATGTTGGATTTGTGAAGCTTTCGTCCGACTGTTGTTGTGGAAACAGTGTCTTCAAGATGAATAATGAGTTTTGCTGACACCCCTGCTGCAGTAGTTCTATGATTGTTAGACAAATTCCTCTTCAGTGTGCGGCGATCCCTTTCGCTTGGTTTTGGATTTCCTCTTAGCTCATGTTGTCTTCCCATGAGTTGGGTACTCCATCGTAACCTTGGAAACTGCTGCTCGAGATGCACCTAATAAAATAGCAGTTTTGGTTACAGATGCTCCCCACAATCGCGCACCAACGATCTGTCCTCTTTGAAATTCTGACAAGGTACCCATTTTGCAGTTCTTTCTTACGAACTGTTACTACACACAATCTGTAATGAATTGGCACTGGCACTACACAGCATAAAGAAACAAAATGCTAACGAAAGATGCCCACAACTAATGTTCTTTGAGTCCAACATACAAACAGTTGTATTTCTTTGTTGTCTAGCGTTTCCATTATTTTTTAATATCCCCTGTATGAGCCGGGATTTCTCTGTCGGTAAGACTGCTAGCAAGTCATGTCGTGTAAGACTGGTAACTGACCTAAACCATTGTTCTTCGATTCCAGGCAAGGGCAAGATTCTAATACCTTGCTACCACGTCTGTATTGGCCCTGTGACCGATCCAGTCGGATATACCGAGGGTAAAGCGTGTGGACAATGCAGTTTATAGTGAGTGCCCTGGGCATGTAGGATGGATAAGGAATGACTACGTAATGTGGATGTTGTACGTAGATTGCAGATTCGACGCTAGAAAGCCCTAGTTACCGACAGCGCTATTACGTAACGTACAGACAAATGAAGCTGGATGGCCTAGAAGTGAATGGGAGAAGGTGAGGGTGAGAGATGTATCGTGTAATTGGGTTGCGAGGGTCAGAGGTCGATTGATGTGGCTGAGGATAATGTTCAATAGCGAGCAAAGGCAGGCTGCGGTATTAGTGATGTTAAAGTTAGGATATGTTGGGGCTTGTGCCGTGCGCCATATTATATTATATAAATCGGGGATGGGCTTGTCATTCCTAAGGAGGCCGCTGAGTAGATACAGTCATAATCGTCAACACGCGTACACTAATTCAGTGCAAAATGTAGTGATGTGCATATGTAGTGACATTTCATTGCATTTAATTTCGGGATGCATACTGACGTCACATGACCGCTGAGAAGTCTAAATTGATTGCGTTTATGCTGTCTCCGCGCTGGTCTGAAGGCTGGCACCCGCGTCGGTTGGCGACATGCGCTGTTTTGTGTTTAAACATTCCAGGTCGTTGTGAAAGTTACGTCAGTCGTCATGTGTCGGTGGCGCTCTTTATTTTTTGGCTGGCCGGTTATTGTTGTCATATTTTACTGAAAGTCGAATTTTCTCGGCAGATTTTCGACACTCAACCGTCAAATTTCATGAAAATCGGCCCAGTTGTAGCGGAGTTGTTCCATGCGGGCGGACGGACGGAGAGACACATGACGAAGCTAATAGCCGCTTTTTTGCGGTTTCACCAACGCGCGTAAAATGAGTATGCCGTTAAAAATAGCGGCTTACTTCGCGTTAGGTTCGTTTCGTAATTTCGATCAGCGTTGGCAAGGTAAGGTATACTATATATGCTATATAGCCTCTGTTCGTAGTTATTTGTTCTTCGTTTCTGATCCCGTCAGTTAATGGGTTTCGAACTGTAAGTAGATAGACAAGGTGGGCAATATTTGGTACACTGATGAGAAATATAGAAGTAATATTGTCATGTGATAGAGTTAGGGGGAAGTTTATGCTTACGTAAAATGGTAGGTTGATTGTGTGTTTGTAAGATAAGTAAACAAATCGATTAGGTCATCTTCTTTCACTCTAATGTTACGAAAGTACTGCAGTATGCCGTATAGTGTGTCGTTCCTTAAGAGGGTGAGGGGGGAGGGTGCTTACTGTGTAATAACGTCAGTATTACCACCCCCACCTCTCTTACGCAGATATATTCAACATATCATTTTAAGTAGTACAGACTTTCTCGTAAATCTGTCAGATGATAACATTACTTTCATACTTCGCATACATGTACGCAATAATCCACATGTCGTAAATCTGTTGACATTGTGAAATCCACTAATTGACTGGATTAGGTAGACGAACGAAATACGTAGAAAAACTATATATGGTGTGCTGTACCTCTCCAGCGCTGTTCAAAATTATAAAGCAAAAATTAACACGAAGGAAGACTTTTTTTAATATCTTGCTCATTTTGTATATACTCAGTTGTAATTTAGAAAGATAAACTCATCAAGATTTTTGTTTGCGGGGTTTTCTCCACGAAGCTTATTGCAATACTGAAGACCTTCCCTTTCATGTCCGAAGTACTGGAAACCAATTTTAATACTTGTATAATAAGCAGTTATGATATTTTAATATTTTAGTACACAGTCTTGAAAATGTTTATAGTTGCGGCTTACACAACTTCACTTTTTGTGAAGTTGAGGGAGCTATCTATAATGTATCATTTTGACGGGTCGTAATTAGTTTACTTCCTTCGTGAATTTTTAATTGCTTGATGCTGGCTTTTCAAAAAAAAACTGAAACATGTAGCCAGCAATAAACTGGTGTAAATTTAGTAGCGATTGGCGGTTTGTACTTACTTTCCGCTAAGGAGAATAGGTTGCATCGGGTGTGCAGCCTTAATGTTGGGGGGGGGGGGGTTGGAAAATGTATGCAGAATTTTATTTGCAGGGACCTGAGAGGTTAAGATGTAGGCGACGTTTGAGTCGTAAGAAATTTCTGTTTTATTTAACGAAGGAATCAAGAAGTAAAGACTGTGTAGCGCCGGATGATTAAGCGATTTATGAGTGATGAATTGGTAAGGACATGGAAGGAAGTAGTCGTGACGTGATTTCGGTATTCTCCTAACTTTTGTTGGAAGGGACTGAAGAATGCTTCGAGAAACCTTAGGGTACTCGATGTATGTACCGCTTGCGTTACATTTACAAGTTTTGTGCATTTCTGTCCACGAAGAGTACGGACATTTCTAGTTTCTCGTTTTAAGCAGCTCATATATTTCTGAACGGACTTCGTAATGGAAAATCGATGTGTTTCCTGTAAGGTAGAAACAGAATTTGTATGTTGTTTCGATGAATGCCATGTTTTAGCAGGTTAATTGAATTCAGTACGAGGATTGGATGAATCTGTAGCTACCGGTATGGTCCGGTAGCGGAATTACATAAAACTTTAGACATCGATAAGAGAAGAACTGTTTTTGGAGCACTTAGCAATTATTAACGTCTCAAGTAGTGCTGTCTTCGCAAATTTTGCTATTTCTCGGGTGTATATTGTTTAAGATCTTCGTGTTCATAACGTAATAGTCGGCACAGAAGCTACCTACACTCTTCAACCCTTAGCCTACTGGTGCCCAAGCCCACGAAAGCTAAGTACATTTGTTAGCAATAAAATACAGGGAGTTCTTTAAAGATAACAGAATGTAAGTAGGAAGTGGACGATAAGCTCGTACTGTACATGTGGGGAGAAGCAGGAAATGTGTTATGTTTGAACGATAACTGGTGGTTTGTGTATTGATTTTTTTTCCTTGATTTTTGCTAGTATCGTAACATTTCTCTCGCTCAGCTGTACGTATCTTACACTGACGTGACATTTCGGCCTTGCTGTGATAGACTGTAACACTGTACACCTCCTCTATAGTTCTGTTAAAGTCAGGCTTCCACTTCCATTTGCATGCAGCAGCGACGTTACCTCTGTCTTTATATCTGTGGGAAGTTAGGTGCAATTTGCCGTGCAGCGTGTTGAGTTGGGTGTTTGACAGGAGACTTGGAGATAAGTATGTGTTAACCGGCTTATTGAACACCTAAAATGTTACGAGCTTGTAATTAGTAACACATTTTAACTTCAGAGAGTAACGATTGATGTGTAACAAGGTATTCAGCGTCGGCTGTGCTGTAAGAACTTAAAAAAATTCACGGAAAGAGGGCAGTCATGATTGAGGTTGTCAAAGCTAGACTGCCACTTGAATTTAAGTTTCATGTACCACAGTCGACTGGTGATCCTCACCAGACATTTCGATGATCATATAAAGGAGGATGAAGTGGCGGTACCTGCAGCCGGTATGAGGGAGAAGAGGTTTTAACTGTGGCAACGTGTAGGGATGAGACCACTTGGGACGGTGATATTAAAATAGATAACTAAAGAATAAAAACCAACTAGATGCCACTTATTATTTTATTGTACTTCTTATAGGCTCAACATGTTTCGGGTACTGCTATGCCCATCATCAGGAGCTCGCGACTGTAATGTTGATTAGCACATTGGTCGTTTCGTTCTATAAAGATGGAAGGGGTAGCGTTAATGTGAAATTATGGTTCTTAGTTGTGTATTTTCGGTGTGAATTTCTTTGTCACTTGGTTGTGGCTGGTAACGTGTTTCTATTAATATTAATAGTTGTGAGCCTTTATGTGTGGTGATCGTAGTGTTCTCGTGTGTGTGTAGTGTGTTTCATCAGTGGATTGGTAATGCGATGTGTTGTTAGTGTTATTTAGTGTTGTGAATCTGACATTGTACTTACCTTGGTTTGCTGTAGGTTGGAGGTTAGGTGCGTTTAGGCTGAAGTAGTCTCCGGGCTGCAGGTTAAAGCACGACTGGCATCTAGTTGGTTTTTATTCTTCACTTATCACAATGATGCACGGTCCAACAAACATCAAATTAAAATAGATCTTTAAAGGAGGATGTGAGAGCGTGGACTGAATTAGTCTGTCGCACGACGTGGACGTCTGGTGGCTGTTGTGAACGCAGTAATGAACGTTCGGGTTCCATTAGTTGCGGGACTTCCTGGAGTACATGAAGATCTGCTAGCTTCTGAAGGACTCTGCTGCATGGAGTTTGGTAGGTCTCGGCTTTTAGCTAACCTGCTCGTTCTCTGGCGGTGGAATCTGTGTGGTTGCCCTTCTGTGTCCGTAGGCAGTCATTTGACTCAGCTGTCGTGGCTCATTACTAGGTCATAATGAAACGAAATTTATACGGGATAGCAGCTTGCCTTGCTTTCAGGTTCCTCTTCAGTGCACTTCCCTGTTACAATGTTGTTGCTCCCTAAAGGCAGCTGAGATAACTGCCGTGTTTGAAGCAGAACTTGGTGATGTTAACTTTGCATGTTGCAATTACTTATTTACAATACAGAATGCGTCACGTTTAACAAACATGGACGCCTTAGATCTGTAACAGGAATCTCCTGCAGCATGTGAAAATTTGTTGGTGCATTTTTCATGAAGTTGGTATCTGGCGGATTAATTATGGCTTGGGGCCCATCGCAAGGATTTGAAGTGCGCATGCTGATGCCCTTAATGTACTTCTATTTTATGTTTATTTTTTATTTTATCAGTCAGAGTTTGTCGTTTTATAGTCATATCTGTAATCGGAACTCCATTGAGGAGAGTCGTTGAGAAGCTTTTTGTCGCTCAGAAGGTCAGGCATTTACTTTTTTTGTGTGGAACCATAGGGTTCATTACCATGCTCACAGTAGCCCACTATCGCAAGTGTCTGGCCTGCAACCTCAGACCGTGTAGGTTAAGACCCTTGGTACCGTAGGTGACGAATAAGAACCAACTGAATGCTACTTATTATTTTATTGTACTTCTTATAGTGTCCGGGCTGCAGGCTACAGGCTGTAGCCTGCAGCCCGGACACTACTCCAGCCTACCAGCACTTAAACTTCAACCTACAGCAAACCAAGAACGAAACGACTAATGTGGTAATCAACATTATAGTCGTGAGCTCCTGATGATGGACATAGGATTACCCGAAACATGTTGAGCCTATAAGAAGTACAATAAAATAATAAGTAGCATCTAGTTGGTTCTTATTCTCGGTTATCACAATAATGCACGGTCCAACACACGTCAAATCCTGCAGGTATTCATTGCAGGTCTCCAGAGCGGTCTGTTCGCTTCAGTTGTGCGTTCAAAGGGGTTTTCTTGTAATGTTTGCTGCATGTCCTGCCCATTCTCACCTTCCATTTTTTTAATGATCCTAATGAAATTTTCCGAATGATACAAATGAAGAGAGCGATTAGGGCCTAGAACTGTACACCGCCTGCGCCTAGAATACATGGAACTTGACGTCCACAAATTCCACTCACCACCGTTTCCTGACGCGACATGTAGGCCTATGTACGTTCTTTCTATTGTCTGCACGAAGGAAATGAGGAATACAGTTTCATTTTGTGTAATGCAATTCTGTTGTGTCGGCTGCGCCCTCGGGGCTCGTTTCCCTGGAGGAAGAATATTTTTATATTCGCTACGACTTTCAGACCGGTTCTAGGGACATACCCACTTCCTGTTACGAGAGGTGCCTGCGATTCTGACCGACTCACAGTTTTGAGATCAATTCCGTATACGCCTGAAGATATGGTAGTTAGGGACATTCACAAAATTTTCCTAATTTCGGGTGCATTTTGTGCATAGGCAAAAGGCGTAGAGGTCTATGTCTGCATTCCCCCAGTACTCGTGGCACGGAGCTTAGACCCAGCAGTGTCTCTACTCTTTGGATACAGTGCGTGAACTCGTTGTGAAGACAGGGTTTGGAAATCGAAGAAGTGCTCCTTCATTCTGTAAACAGGGAAAGAAACAAATATACGGGCTTTATGCTTTTTTTTTCCTGTGCTGTGGGTGGCCCATTATGAATCTTGGCTTCATGCAGAGAATGGGCGCCATGCAGCTCCATTATCTTTCACGTCACTGGTATTGAACATTAACATTACTTAATGGATTGTGTGTAAAGGGAGTGTTCGGCCAGTAATACCTAAACCTTTCTTGGGTTTATTATCCATTTTATCTTTTAGCGTCGAGTAGAGCTTTTTATGATTACGGCACTGTAGGATTAACTGATTCTTAGTTCATTTAACGGCGCCGTTTTAACTAGAGATGTTTTACAACTTCGAACGGTGTGGGTAGAAGTAAACATTTGAAAGTTTGGAGCTTGTTTTTTTCAGGACGCTATTTTAAGTTGCAAGTATGCATTTTGAGTAGGTTACGTACAGAGTAACGTGCATGTTTCAACCTTGATGCGGACAGAAACGCATGCAAATTTTGTACATAATTGTCCGACAGTTTTGTCCGATTTTAATTGAAATTGTTATGTATTTTCAGTTAATATTAAAAATCACCTCTGCAGAAGTTTTACACCCCCATAGGCATACATGACGAAGCTGTTAGGCACATTTGTCCAGCCTTTGTTTTGGTCTTGTCAGAAACGGTTTGAAAGTCTGGGTGTTGAACGTGGACTTCTCACGTAGGCCGAAAGTCAGTAGTACGATCACCATTGGACTACACACCTCGAGTGGGAGATGTGTGGTAGTTATTGGCATGCGAGATCTGGAGTGACTGATGTTGCTGAATGCTCAGGTCGGCTCGGATTTTATGCCGTCGACACAAGTCGACACGGCGTAGCATCCCAAAAGACTCGGAATTTCTTTTCTTATCGCATGTGCTACGAAACTCTGCAATAACAGGCCCATTTACTGTCTGCATGTAACAGCCAGAGACACGCGAAAATGATTTTGTATAAAATTTGCCGTTGGTGAGTTTTGTTAAAATTTGTTAACACGCTCCAGTTTTTATTGTAGTCAGACAAAAATATCGGCCACAGAGCATTCCGATTACTTATGCTACTGCACCCACCTCTGGCCTGTCTCATTAAATATTTGCCGGAACGGGACTGTAGGGGTCATTGGGAAAACAGAAGGGCATATCTGTTGACAGTACTCTTTTTTCTGTTAGGTAGTTAGAGTCTTTGTCTGGCTACGCTGCAGTTCGAATTTTGGCTTTCCTGCCGCATCTTCTTCTCCATCCCTCGTTCTTTAGAGCTTCCGAAATATATATATATTATAAACATAAAAAATGTTGATAAACATTTGACGTCGTATACTCGAGTTATAACTGTTTCTTTTTGATAAGCAACACGAGCATCTGTTTCTCTTTGAAGCTCTAGCATATAATGTATACCTTGCCTTACAGTCGATAATTTATCCATCCTGTTTCGAAGTACGAAGGCAAGCGGAATGAATAACAGGAGAGTGAAACGGCAGTCACGTTGGGTTTTATTGGATAGTGCTTTATAAATGTCTATTAAAGTAACCGTTTCTTGGGAGTGGAGTGTCTGTCAGGAATATGTATTTCAGCTACCATTCCCTTAGTTTATGATACCTTCAACTTCCGTATGAGCATAATTAAGACTTTTTAAGTCGTTTCCAGTGAAACATAATACGCAAAATATGATGGAAAGACAAAGCCTGTTCGTAGAGTTGAAGAGAAAACTGTACAAGTTGTATGTGAGAAGAGATGGGGGAACCATGCAGACAGAATTACTGAGACGGTGCCCGAAGACATATAAACCGGTGGAACATGGTGTAGTTGATAGAACAGACAGACATTGAAAACTGATTTTGAGATCAGTAGAATCATGAAGTGCCTACTCCTTCACGAGGGCCAGCAGAGAAAAGTATGTTCCTGGATTGTTGGTGGTAAAGATGAAAGTGAGCGACACGAAAGACAGTGTGCAAGTGTAAGGCTCGACCTTAACTTTGTATTTTATGGTAACTAATTCTTTAAAGGAGGGCTGACGTGAATGGTGATTGGTGAATTGAAGCCATCAATCATCTGATTTTGCTCATGAGGATTTATGTAAACTTATTTCGTACAGAACCATGTGCTTCTGTACTGTGCATGGCAAGCATGGCGTTATTACAGCGACGGTCATTGGTTATTTGATACACATTGTCTAGTCAAGCAACGGAAATTAATTTCAGCCATGTTTCCGAGATAAATCGAGTTCTGAACTTCCGCTGTTTCATCTAAAGCTTGAATTCTACTCTTCATTCTCCAGATAGCCGATTTCATTTTCAGATTAGAGTCGTGTCGAATAATGTAGTCGGAAAATATGACTTGGGAGACCTTGTCCTAGATGGGGGATGATGTTGAAATGCGTATGAAAAGAAACAAATATGAAGGCGTGAGCTTGATTCATATGCTTCAAAATAAGGCGCATTTTCTGGTTCTTGTACATTAATGAATCTTCTGTCTGCATGAAAGTTTGGAATCCCACAGATATTTACTCTGAATACTTGAAGAAGCTACAGTCCCTGAACTTTTACATCAGAGTTCGTTCCACGTGGAGAGAAAAGAATTAAGTTCCTAGGCAACCTACAACGTGAAGCACATACATAATTTTCGTAAGGGTTGATGTTTCTGTATTTCAAATTATTTCTTTTTCGGCCCCATTGCCAGAACTTGGCACGCGTTTTCTGAGTGCATGTGGCTCTTTTTTACGTATCAGCTAATGTTTATGCAGTTTTATGCAGTGAAACTTAACTCAACCATACTGAGAATTTAAACTAATAGGTCTCTCAGATGTGTACGTTGCCTGAAATAGATTGGTTTCATGTTTACTTCTGCGTACGCAGAGTGGATGTGTGTTCCTTGAAGGACGTTTCCTTATTATTTACCACCATCATATGAAACTATGTTTTATACATGAAATGCCTTTGCTTGTTCCCACTGACGGTGATTTATGGCGCAATTTATGTTGATGGATGTGAAGAATGTGCAATTTGGTTTGAAATTCATTATTGGGCTTCCTGCCCGTCTTGAGGCATTCGAACACGCGCAGTTTCGATGCCCGCTGAGGGTATGTTTGGCCGTTGGTTACCTCTTTCTTTATAATATTAGAAGTCTTGAATTGATTCGACCCTGCATCCAAGGTAGGAATACATTAAAGTCAATGAAATTTGTTAAGAGTTGGGAGACTGTCGATTTTCAAGGGCGTTTCTCCTTATAGAGACTTGGTTACATATAACCGAGTTCCAAAGTAACGCAAAAGAAACCGCAGGACATTACCGTACACATTTTCTTCGAAATAAACCTCTGATGTATTCGTTTAGAGTTGAGATGATGGTTATGTATGGTTTTAAGTTGGATAATTCGTTGTTTTAATAGTTCATGGCTTGTAATCTGTGTGTTTTCTCTGCGTTTCCATTATTAGAATACTGAGCCATGTTCTCAGTTTGAACATTATTGGGAGGCATATTATTCGGAATGTTGAAACTTTAATTGCCTTAATACATAATTTAATTTAACGCTGAAATACTGTTTACGTGAACTTTGTTTTCCAGTTCCATTAATTAGCACAGCAAAGCCTGTGTGGTTTCGTGTGTCTAGTTCTCGAATATTATGCAAAAAGTTGAATCCTGTATGGTTTAACTTTGTAACGATGGCAGTGGGTTTCCTGTTACAAGTTACCATGCGGCTACTGCTCTCAGACCTTACTGTGCTTTTGCTGGAACAGCTGCGGAGTCGTCATGTTTCTCCGTGTAGTAGATCTCTGTCCTGTGAAGCTGGCGGTTTTCCGCCTATCAAAAATTGCCTGGCTTTGTGTGGAACTCTAACGTTCATCACTATCTGCGCAACAACTGTCCAGTTCTTTCCGATCCACACCCCTCACAACTATTTATTTAACAATCTGGAGCCTAAAGTTAACGTAAATCACAGTAGAATATGAGCCCTACGTCACAGCAAATACACCGCTTCTTTGTTATACAGAGTGGGCCAAATAAGGTACACGGTATGTAGTGTATAGTATAGCATCCAACCTCTGTATTCCTACTTTTGGCCCACTCTGTAGTTGATTATCAGCCGGTTAGTGGTTTTTAGGGAAACAGTTACTATATAGTGTGAGGACCAAACGATATACACAAATAGACTACTCTCTGAGTTGTAAAGGGAAGAGTTTTATGCTGTTGAAACAGATAATAGCTACCGATGCCTACATGTAGTAACAGCTTTGGCTTGAGAGTTAGAGTCTGTTGTAACATTGTACTGTGTAGGCCTGTGTGTCGCAAGCAATTTCTTTACCTTCATGTCTCTCGGGCAAAGTGTATGCATTTATCACTTCGACTGTGGTGCTGCACGTTCCACTCGCCTGATGTCGCTGGAGTCATGATGTGCCTTTTTCATGTAATTCGATAAGTAATTGCTTTATTCGTGTTAATACCATTTTTATTTTACTAATTGTATTGAACAGTTGTATTGAATTATGACACGAGCGTTGACTCAGGTCGTATTTCTGCACCCCTATTATAGGGTAAATATAGTACTGTTTGTGGGGTTGTGTCAAAAACTTCCGTTAATTAATGAAGTTGAGTGTGTGGCTTTATGTTCTCGTATTTATACTGGCGGCGCAAGGGTTTGTTGGCTCTGAGTGATCCGAATAAAGTACACAGTGCCCATTTATTGTGAGTTTCATATTTCGTTGTCAGCAGCAGCCTTTCAGCAAGAGAATGAGTTGTTAGCACGTCTTACTGTTAGACCTTGCAGCAGTTGTGTTAAGGTTTTGTGATTTGCTGATGTGACAGTATTATCATGACTACATGTCAATGTTGTTTCACAAGCTTTGAATCTATAGACATGGAACAACACACCTGGTGGTCAAACGAAGTGACGCTGTGGAATGACATTCCTGAACTGGACTTTCCAAGAAGTACCGACCCCATATTCTTGACATATACTTCACTTGCTGCTGTCAGGGTCGGATGTCCTCCTCGTGGCATTAATTTTCTTTGACTGCAGAATTGGCATTCCCGGATGCTCATTGAGCTGTTGACTCAGATCGGTATATTGCATAAAGTACAATATTCGAGTATTTATCGACGATCTGGGATTACAAGGAAATGTCAAAATCCCGTTTTATTATAACTATCTTTTCTACTACAGTCCCACTGGTTTCATGTTGAAACTTCTGGAGGCAGCAAATATAAAAAAGTGATGCTGTGTTGGCCTAACCTGTTAGTACTTGCGCAGTTATCAGGGGTATGCAAAAACGTGGAATGACGCTACGTATTGTGGGTAAAGGCGGACAGACTATGCATTCGAAAGATTGTGAGTAGCTTATCTAGTAGAGGAAAGGAAACTTTTCGTAACAACTTCTGTCCAAGTTGAAGCAGTAGGCGATAAAATAAACAAGCCGTCGGTCTTCTTGCTGGTTGAGACATTTCAGAAACATGACTGTAAAAGTGCACAATACACAAGATGCATCTCTATGTTATATGCATTCTTAAGCCGGAGTGTACAGTACTTTGCTGTTGTCTTATTTGTGGCATTTCAGGTTCGAATCTTGTCTCGGTGGCTGGCTGTCGTGAGTCTTTTTCTCGGTGTTGTTAATTGTTTCAAGGAGGATGCTAAAATAGCAGCCTTTACCGTTTTTGTGCTGTGAGCTGTGAACTGGATATTTACACCGTATAACCAACAAACGCACCGTGTATTTATACTTAATTGTATCTAAAAAGTTGTACATGTTTCGATGCCGCAGTGCATCATCATCATCAGGGAGTTCTTCTGTTATACTGAAGTTAAATGCCACTACATGTACTTATGATTTGTATTTTAACTGGCGGGTAACTGTGGTATAACGGAAGAACTCCCTGATGATGATGACCCGAGGCATCGAAACATGTACGTGTTTTTAGATACAATTAAGTGTTAAATATATGGTGCATTTGTTGGCTTTCATTGTCAATATCTGCAAAATGTACGCACAGGTTCAAGAATGTGAACTAGATATATAGCGCAGAAGTGGTGGTCTTCAGTATGAACGTATTTGACGTGTGACTGTGTAGTGAGAAGACACCTTGTGCCGTTTTTGGAACATGGGAAGCTGAAATTTTTTATTTGTGTTTAACGTGACTGTGTAACAAATGGGATTTTCTCAGCTGTACTTTAAATAGATGACGACCTCCTGTTTTCACATACTATGTAGGTTTCACCCTTTTTATAGGCCACGAAGACCCTTACGGTGAGTAGAGGTTTAGCTCTGCTCTTTTTATGACCTCGGCACTAGATGGGGTGGGGGTGTCAACCCCACGCCCCGGCCGCCTCTACCCCCGGCAAAGACCTGGTACCCATTGTACAGGAGGCTGGTTGGGCCCCAGGGCCGGTCTGGACTGATGAGGAAAATGTCGCCCCACCGAAATTCGATCCCCGGACCGTCCAGCCCGTAGCCAGTCGCTATACCGACTGAGCTACCCGGCCCACTTCACATACTATTAAATTAGATTAATTTGCCCTTCTGGAATACACAACTTACGGTGAAAAGTCATTAGATAACCAAGAATAATGTGAGAGCAGCAGTGAGATGGAACTCAATTGACTGTCGCTGCTCTGTGGAAATGCACGTTTGTTTGAAAGGCACCGACCTATAGCAGTCCCTCACTGCACAGCTGCTGGGTCATAAGAAGAATTCTTGGAATTTGTGTGCCCTTTGTCGTGTGCGAAATTGTCACACGACAAACACCGCGCAGCGAAGGGCGGTCATATGGGATTCGTTCCACTGCTAGTAGCCGGGGAATTTGGAAACATGTCAATGTCGCCCGTAAAATTCCACCACCTTAATTTGCCTTTATTGCAGGCACCAGTTACGGTTCTCATGTTGAGAGAGATTAAGTAGGATAAAAACTGAAAGAGTGGTTCGTATCCTTGAAAACTATATTTGATTGCTATCAGACACGTGAACATTCAGTTACAGTTTCTAATTAGTGTCTCCTAATTGGGCTGACGGTGTAGTATCTCTTTGAAGGGAATAAGTGTTACGTTTTGATATGCTGGGAAGTATTAACCTCCCATTTCAAGGCGTATAGTCTTGTGTCAAGTCGAACCGTTAAATTGCAACTTTGGTGTTTTTTTGTGTGTTGACTGGTAACGGTTTCGTGTTGATAAATTAGTGTCTGTGAAATGTAAGTCATATTTATGTGGCTATTCGATCTGCAAGAAGGGAAATGAACAAGTTTTGACAAAACCACACAGTAAGCAGACATGTGTTGTTTCCTCTGCATGCCTTGCACTCCTCCATTTAAATGCTGACAGATCTCTTGACTGCATCGGAATAAAACGTTTGCGACTGGACATTAATCCCTTCTTGCGCTGCTTTTTTAAATGAATTATGTTCATTTAAAAAGCAGTTTGATCGGTTCTGATGGCCGGTCGGTCGCCCCGGATTCGCTGATCGATTTGCTACTTAAATTCGACATATAGTCACCAGTCACAGACTACCCGTGACACGCGCATTATCGGCACTCACGTCATTATTCCTCCCTTTATTGAATTTTTCCAATCCTTAACTTCCCTCTGTTTCATGCAGTTCTTGTCATTTCAAACTGTCGCTCTTCCATAAATTTCATCACTTTTCATGTCACCACACCAAAAATGTCGTGTCACAGATCATTGTTTTGTTGTGCACTGTGTGTGTGTGATCATTGTTTTGTTGTGCACTGTGTGTGTGTGTGTGTGTGTGTGCTCGTGTGTGTGTGTATGTGTGTAGAGTCATGTTAAGCTTATCTTAGTACGTGGAAATGGAGGAAGGTTTATAATGAAGATCAGAAGCATGGTGTTTAACGGCAAATGATGAGAATAATTTGCGTGTTGTGTTGATCACTTGTTTGTATATTTCAACAGGGGAGACAAATTAGTGACTCTGAAACACGTCTTAACAAGGTAGCTGTGGTGTTTTTGATTCTTTCAGTACGTGACATTGAGGTCCTGTAAAAACGAAGAATGTTTCTGCAATTATAATTAATTTTTCAATTATTTTCTTATTCTTGTTTTTCTTCTTACAGGTAGGTCGATGGACAACTCTTAGTAGACGGGAGTGTAAGCAGGACCGGTAAGTAACGATCCTGTTTTGTTACATTCCACTTACATGCTTCAGTCTCCATTACAATGTTTTAATACAATTCAATTTAGAAGGTTTTATTTCCGATTCGTGAGTTGACCCTTCAGTTGCTTTTTCATGATCACTCTATCATGTTATTAGCTGGAGAGAACATTTCGAGTGGCGTGTAGATTTTGTGTACGCAGAACGGTAGAGAGAAGCAATTTCATTTGCCTCTTCAACAAACAACACAATACAAAACAGCATTAGAACCCTTTCTGGATTATTTTAATTTATTGCAGTTCGAATTTTATCGTGGCCTTTGATCTGTGCGTGCGACGGACGGTTGGGCGCTGGAGAGATAAAAAGGTACATTTTCCGTGTCAACAGGTAGAAAGATCGCTATAATGGGGCCGCAGTTAACCGGGTGGTGACTGGAGTGTACCCTCTTTGTTTTAAATACTATGTCGGCCCTCCTTAATATTTGCGTAAGAATTCTCGGATGTGCCCAGTCCTAACCGTGGACTGCATTTCTGTCATACTAGGCCAAGCATGTTTTGTATTAATAAAGCATCATTTTACTGTACCGGTAATGTGAATCTCAAAAATGTGTGTGGCGGTAAGGGTAGTGACTGGGATACAAATTAGACGACCTTTTAATTGGGGTTCGATTTCCGCGTCCGGACCGGCCATGGGGCTCTCTCTCCTCTCTCTCTCTCTCTCTCTCTTGTGACGGATTTTATGTTCTTGAGGGTAAATGTGCCGGTTCATGAAGCCGACTGCTTCAATCGATCTGGTTCAGAGTGTGAAAGTGAATATTGCTGTATCTCCTCCGCCCCTCTCGCTTTCGTGTCATCCAAAGACACAGACACTCCTCGTATGAATGACCATACCGACGAAAGAAAACGATTGGCTCATATTGAGAACTGTAAAACTCAGCAGTATGGAGGTACAGTGGAACAACCGGAATCGTTCCACGAGAATATATGACGGGTAAAGGGGATTCTTTTCTTATCTTAATGAGGAGAATATCTCAAGAATCTTATTGTTCTCCGTCGACTAGTTAGAAGTGTCTGTCATCACATCCCTGACGCTTTATCCTCGGGAGCACGGCCGGTTGCCCGTTGTTTAGGAGGCTGCGTGCACCCCAGCTTTTACATTCTGGGTATGACGGAGAATAGATAAGTCTTTCTTTGCTCTGCCAGAGAATCGAAACACGATTCTTCAGTTGTCCGTCGCATGGCCTAGTCAATATCCCTGCTGCTTACGAGGAAAGGTAAGGAAATTAAAGGCATTTTGTGTTACCTCCAAAGTAATGGCGTCAGCGTTGAAAGAGGTGGTGTCTGGAAAGAACTTGAACTTTTAATCCTGTGCACTTAATTGTTTACAGTACTGTGAAAAGTTTAATACGGTTACTTATTCCGTGGAGTTTTAGGGCTTAATGTCCCCTAAAATAACGTTTGGGACTTAGCGTGTAGGAACGCTGTAGTTTGCGTTGCTGCTCATTACTGTTTAAGCGCGTTCGCGTCGTCGCAAGAAGCGCCTGTTTGCTTCACCTTGTCCGTCCACGTCTGTCCGTCTGTCCCGCATGCGTTAGCGCGGTGTCCACAGGACGGATTTCCGTGAGATTTGATATTGGGGACTTTAATGAAAATTTTTCGAGTATTCGTGAAAATCGGGCAAAAATATCGGGGAGTTTGCATGAAGACCTAAGCCGTTTTGTTGTTGCTGGCGACGTTAAATCTCCATAAAAGCGCTCTCTGCGATTGAAATGGTATCTGGCTTTTAGGGTAACCCAGTAGGTATAAACATCAGAGTACGTGCCGCAGTTTCACGTTATACGTTCGTTGCCTATCTTGTTTGTGTCTCTTTTTCGGTAGACAACGTGAGCCGTAGAGTATCGACAGGCCATCAGTTCATTTGTGTCATGACAGGGCGGAGACAGCCTTCTGTCCGTTCTAACATTGAGTATTACAACAGCCGAGTATCACAGGCATGTCCAGTAAATAGCATGCTGTGAAATCTGCGTGACATAAAAAAGAATATAGAATTTATACAGCTTTTCCCATTAGTTATAACGTACGGTGGCAAAAAAGTAGACCCTCCTATCCTGTTTACGCCAGAGGAACATGGTTCGATTGCTGGAAGAGATAGGAAATTTTCATTCTGTGTGTACATCTGGGTCGGTTTGTGGGTCCGACCGGCCTCGTTTCTGTTGCGTTTCCATAGCTCTTTTCCGACGGAGGGGAGTAAATGGGCCTAATTGTGAAGCTCATTACGTATTTCCATACAGTGCCGAATGCTAAACCGCGTGAAATTACCCACCATTCCCTTGTGTGGTTGTGCTTAGGTGAAAGGTGACTTGACCATGTATCTGCTGTCCAGGTGTGTTTTTGCTCAAGATAAAACTTGAAGCAATTGTGTCCCTCCCCCAACCATTGAGAAAGCGATAGTAAGTCTTTGTATTCCGCAGAGGAAGACTTATATGAATGCTTGGAGCAGATTTCTTATTGGTAAGGTAGTAGTCGCTCAGCCTCCTACGAATCTCCACATTCTGTTGTATCAGATGACTTATTACGGTGTTCACAGAATCCTGCCAGTGGACCCCGTCGTAAGCCATCTGAATCCAGCCCTGATGCTCTCACTGTTTGTTATCCAACGTTCTAGTCATGACGGGCTGGCACACAGTATTTACGCGCCGCTCCTCGACTTCTTCATAAGTACTTTCTGTAATCTTGGAACAGACCAAGCATGAATTTTATCCATCGGTGTGCTCCTATGGTTGTGGTTTGTTGTACTGAATGCTCGATGATGAACTGGTTCTTTATTCTCAGCTCGTATCTCAAAGAGCACAGCTGCATTTTTTCTTCGGCCTCAGCGTTACAACACGTAGAACATTGCAGCTTTGTAACCGTGGCGACCGTGGCGTGACTCACTCACACCAAAGGTGCTATATAAGCTAGATAATCTTTGCATGTTCGTCCTGACCCCTGTTCTCCGGCAGACGTTTTGTTTCAGGTTTTGTTTTGGAATGATTTTTCTTTTTTACACTCTCAATCACTCTCTTTTTACACTTATAATTACTCGGTTAACGCACCGTGTCCCTTATCCGTCTCATCCTCAGTTTTAAAGCCGAAATAATATTTGGCGAAGAGCACATAAAGTCCCGTACTCTGTATTTATTGCCGTACCTTTTGTTTCTCTCTTCCCCGTATCCTCCCCTCTCTCGTGCCTATATATTATCCACTGCACTTGGTTGTCAAACTCCCTCAATGTAGTGCCTTAGCTTAGGGCGAGAGACCAAGTTTCACCCACATACAAAACAACAGTTTGTAGTCTCCTGTGGGTAATTGCGCTACAATTGTTCCTCAATTAGGTCCGCGGTCTGAACCTCACGGGCACACGCCTTTCAACATTTGATCGTACAGTACTACATTCCGCCGACCGCCCGCGGTGGCAGTTGCTCGGTACAAGGACGTCACAGTTTATCGGTCACAATTCGCAATACCAAATCTGCATCGGTGCCAGCAGTCTAGCTTATGAAGATATCATTTCACCGTTTTTTGTTCCAACACCGCTCACTCTTTTCTGTCTGTCGCGGCACGTAGCAGCGTATTGCGTCGCACGACTTCGATCTCCGTCTAAATTGGGGCTCACATCTCCAGGTTCTGAACTGCAGAGAGAGAGAGAGAGAGAGGCTCTTACCCTTTTCCCAACCACTTCTAGGTGTCTCTAAGTTGTCTCGTTTCTTCCGACTCACACCATGTACGCATTTCATATCTAGCCATTGCCTCTTAACTGTATCGTCCAAATCGTCATTGGATTGTTGCTCTCAGTTCATCAGCTGGCTTTGACTTAGTAGCATTCTGTCTCTGTTTACTGTCATCCTGTTTCCCTTTGTTTTGAGACACCAGAAACTTGGGTTTTTGTCCCTTTGTAGCCTATTCTTCCTCCGTAAGAAATTTAATCTTTTTGAAACGTGTTAATGACCTTACGAATACCGCAGGCCACCTCATTTTTTTCCCAGGATCTGCTGCAGTGGAAGCGACAGTACGGCCATGGAGTAACACGCTGTGTGCTGATAATTAGTTAAGATAAATTTATTCTTAAAATATCTATTTGCCGATCCCTATGGTCGCACGGTCTAAGGCTTGGGTCTGCGGTCACTCGCTTGCTGGGATTGTGGGTTCGTATCCCGCCGGGGACATGGATGTCTCTCTCTTATGGGTGTGGTAATTTGTAAGGTACAGTTCTCTGCGACGGGCCGATCCCTCGTTTAGGGGAGTCCTAACCGTGTGTTTATGTGTGTGTTTCATGGAGGACGATCAGATGGAACAGTAATCGTAAGAAAGGAAGAAGAAAATGTGTAATTGGCGGCGGCTCAAAATTTACTGTTGATATTTAGCTTTCGCTTTTCATGTCTTGAGAAATCTGTGCGTTGTTGTTTGTGACGTAGTAGTTTCAGCCAATAAATCACCGTCATTAGCGTAAACAAGAAGCCGTGTGTTGTGTTGTATCAAAACCTGCCGCATTGTTTGCATTCTGTGTAGGTGCACTGATCCTCGTCGTGGACTGGGGGAAGAAAGCGGCATGTCGCTGCTCCCGAATTCCTGCTTTAATTAGGTTCAGTCTAAACATGAACCGGTTCTCACTAACGCCTACACAAACCGAAAGGTTCGTTGAAAGAGTGAGGGATGTATCGCCGCCTCGTCATGCCCGTGTTTGCCATCCGGTCGTGTTCGGTGGTGTACGTGGTTAACACGTCGTTTCGGTTGCATGATATTGACGTTTCTGTTGCTGGGTCTCTCTGACCGCGCTAAATGACTGGTGTCACTGTCCACTCACAGTCGGACGCACACCGACTGGGGGTTGTCTCGATCATTTAAGCTGCAGCAAATGCATGGAATGTACAGAAAAGTTGTGCGTGGACGTTTGCCCTCGTATTCACCTCAGGAACTTAGTAACGGGGTTCGAGGAAATGTGGGGTGCAAATCCTGGGTGGAATTTAATTGCGTTTCGTATCGATTGTGTTTAACCCGAACTGAACGTGAAACTCCAATCAACGTTTATCGATTTTTTCAAACACTTTTTTTTTGTGACAAGGTATCGGTACGTGTTAAAGGAGTAGAGATCTCATTAACTTCTGTCTGCCTAAATCGTAGGTCATGTAAGTTTCTTTACGTAGAATGTACTATGAATAAAATAATTTTTTTTGCGCGCCATGAAGACATATTTGTGGGGTGGAGGTATATTTCCACTTCTTCTTGAAGTCGGCAATAGATGGAGGTGAGCGGTCAGCTTGACACCCCAGCCGCTTTACCTCTGTGTAAGGAACCCCGGTACCTATTGAATAGGATGCTGGATGGGTCAGAGCCTGTCAGTATGTTTTTGGATCGTCTGATCGTAGCGTAGACAATACCGACCATGACATTCCACCTGAATTCAACGAAAATTATTATGGATTTTATAAAGTAATCTGTAGTACGATTAGTTTTGATACAGTGGACTTTCCTTTGGCACTTTATGTTATTGTAGACCAGGGGTGGCACTTACTCTTTTAGTAGAGATCTGATTGGTCTGTTTCGATTAACAACATACTGGCCAATCTTGTGAAAAAAAATTGTTGACGTATCCTAAATACTTCCGTTACGATGTACAAAACGTTCAGTCCTCTCCAATAAAGTACTCACCGTAAGTACTAACTAATTAGCAGTGTGTTAGATATCTTTTCACGTGGAAATTCAGTGAAGTACAGTTTCTTTTAAGTCCAACCGTTTTGGAGAACGAGTATATAAGGGTGTATACAGACACACACTAAACACTGACACTGCTGCTCTACCGCCTTTCCATACAGCAGAAGGGGTGAATGCTAAGTGCGCCAATCTGTTGTGTCATGAAACAGTCACTGCACTGTGCACGAGAGTTGCCAGTGGTCTAATTGTAAGTTTAGTCGAGAGGCAGAAATTCTGTCAGTTCGCGACCTGATTGCCAGGCCAGACGTTCGAAATGCGGGCTATTTAACATTACCGCCTTATTATCTTGGCCACTGTGACCCATGGTATCGAATTCAACTCACCCCACAGTCGTCAGTCTTTCTTTGGGTGTGGGAGGGAGCGGATTTGTTCTGGAGGCCACCACGCTAAACCGCGAGATTCCTGTTGGTCAGACTGTAGAGGGAACGGTGTGCAATGCTGATTAGTGGAACAGAATGTATTATTGGAGGGTGCAACCGTGGGTGGCCTCAAAGCCACTGAAACCGCGTACAGCGAAAGTGAAGTATAAGTCAGGACAGCAGTCATGGGGAACTGAACGTAGAAAGTCGGAATTGTAGATAGCCATTTATAGTCACCTTTCCAGTCATTGTCTTAGCTAACGGAACTGAAAAATCATCATCATTAATAATAATAATAATAATAATCTGCACCATTGGTGATGTAGCCTGTGTTGTTGAGGAAGTCATTGTTCAAGATCACCACGATCATCATCATCATCATCATCATGCTGTCCAGAAAGATGGATGCCTCGTTGCCTCTCTGCGCCCCGTTCTGCAATTGTGACCTCAGACATGGTCATCTGTTTCTTACGCGGATAATGTACAGATATTGCTTTGGTCAGTGTCCATGCCTGAGGTGTGTTACGTGTGTCATACTACCTCTGACAGTAGACCTTGTCTATCATGATGTTTATGTAGCTCGGTGGTACCCAAACTGCAAAAGAGTAACACATTTATTTTCATTTTTAAAATTATCGGGGACAAATTAGAGACTTCATCTGCAAACTCGGTAGTTCATTGAAACTACTGCAGTTGCCAAGAATAATACTGTGCATGCATCATAACTAGCTGTAGCGGTCATTTCGTAGGATATAAGATAAACACAGGGTGACTCTCAAACAGGAAGTAGTTTTTTTGGGTGGGGGGGGGGGAGGTGCGCAAATGAGGAGTGTCAGTGTAACACTTGAACTTCTCTTGCCAGGTCACCCAGCTAATGCCGTCCTCGATTTTATGCTCCCGACACATTTGTTTCTCGTATAATGCCTCACCATTTACCAGAACGCCACGACTGTGGAAGGCCTGGCCACCCCACAGCCCCGACCGTGTAGGGACTTCGTGAAGAGCAAATTGTACCGAAGGAACCGTAATTAATTAATGGGGCCCTGAGCATCGTGTGCGTCATAGTGTACGTTTCCACGGAAAATTGGTTACGGTACTGATTTGTCTGTTTTCCTTTTTCCCTCGCAGCCTCGTACATGCCAGCCGGCTTTATGACCATTTCCACGGCATGCAGTAGCATATTGCCTGCTGGTAATATTGACAGTAAAAATGGTGTCATAAGAAACAACATATTCGTGTGAAGTTCGACTTAGAGCACTGATGAACAGGTAAAGTAAGGTAAAGCAGTCCCGTTACAGGCCTGGAGTGGCCCAGAGGGTCCCAGGAAGTTAAGGCTCCCAGATTTCATGACAACAGCACAGAATAGTAGTAAGTTCAGCCTTACGCACCGGCCGCCTTTACCCCCAGGAAATTCTCCTGGTACTCATTTCTATTAGAGGCTGAGTCGACCCCAGGGCCATAGTGCGATCGGAAGGATTTTATGTCAATGAAAAATTCTAAGGACACCAGCTCGGATCGAACCAGCGACCTTCCGATTTCTAGCACAACACCTTAACCACTGTGCCACCGCGGTCCCCATGATGAGCAGGTGCTCCCCGAAATATAGAGGGTTTGGAACCAATGGTACAGTGAATGACCTGTCGAGGACCGTGACCGTCCTTAAATTAATGACCGCGGAACTGCTGAAGCATGTGCCAGTTACTGACGTTTTGTAATGTCCCATATCCTGCTCTATTCGAGTCGACAGATTGAGCTCGGATGCGTTTACCTTCCAAATTCACATACATTAAACTGAACATAGTCAAAATTTAAGTGACATACACACAGGTGCTCCTGAATGTGTTACGGAGTAGCTGTGTTGTTGATCTGGCCCAAGCACGTGCCTTGTTGTGTGAAACCAGCTGCTTTGTTTATCGATGTTCTTTGCCGGTTTTTAATTTGGCAGCATTTGAGCTCCACCCATGGTGACATTGTGGCACATTATCATCGCCCATGCGAGCGAATGTTATTGTGTGCCACAAATTTATCGAACAGGAGTTTCCGAACCTCTCAACCTATTTATCTTGTTAACAAACTGTTTAGATGATACAATTATAGTTAATTACACTTGCAAACGTGCAAATCAAACTCTCTTTCCGTTAGCGTGGACATAGATAATGTTGAATTTGGAGCATGTCGGTTTTAATGCTGCCGACAGTGAAATGTTTCACTCGTTAGTGAGGAATCAGCGCGGCACAAACAAAAGAAGCACGATTTATTGTTGCATTGTGCGTTAAATCGTGGGGTCTGAAAGAATGTGAAGGGTAGCAAATATTCTCTATGTTCTTCGCATTCTCCTATTCCTTTCTCCATCTTGGTTCCAAATACATTCCTCATCGTTCTGTTCTCACCTTCAGTCTGTGTTCTCTGCTCAGTATGAGAGATCTGTACCAAGTCTTCTTATTTGAAGTCGTTCAGCTGTTCTTATATGTTTTTGTAAATTCCAAAAAAGGATGCCGTGTCTCGAAAGTAAACACATTGTAAAAGCCTTTGTGCAATCACCTCTTTTGATCATAAATATACTTCTGTTTTACATAATCTAAAAACTTCAGTCACGATGTTTGACAGTGAAATGTAAGACATTCCTGTCCTCTGTGTCTGTGCTGTTACTTGGCGTGTGTACGTTACTGTACGTTTGACTGACAGACAAAATTAATGACAGGTACTGGCAGTAATATTGGTTATCGCCAAGTTCAGTCTTGAGGAAATTCCGAGGTTGATCCAGACGCCTGCTATAAATATCACATGCAATAGAACAATCCTGACCTCGCTAGCAGACAGTCGACATAACTAGCATGACAAATACCTGTTGCTGCGTATACAGTGTTGAGACTCCTGATGATGGACAGTAGATCTGGCCGAAACATGTAGAGTACTTTATCAAAAATAAATTCGAGAAATATTGCATCTCGTTGGCTTTTATTATAAGAATATATCACGATGCACGGTCCCTGAATGTCAAATAGAACAAAGTTTGAGATCAATGCGTCTCTGCTGCTACTTCCTGCTCGGTCCGTTTTACACCTGTGAAGAACTCTCCCCGTACGTGTTGGGGATAGGCTGGGTGGGCACTTGGATCGAGTTGGACGTGGTGGTTAAGAAACACATAGCCGGGAGTTGAACCCCGATCGCTCAGTCCTGTCGGTTCACTTTACTAAGCTACTCCAACTTATAAGTGCATCTTTCAGTCCGTGTCAGTAACTTGAAACCGGGGATTGGTATATTTACCGCATGCAAATGTAAATTAAATCTGCGGCTTGTAACTTAGTGGAAAGTCCTAAATTTAAAAACACACTGCCTTACTCAGGTTAGTGTCACGTAGTTTTTATTTCACGAGATATCGTATTAGGCTGATGAAACTGGGCGATATTGGCTGTTCGTGTTACAGGACTGCGCTTGTGGGAGCTAAGGAGTGCACATTGCGTTCTGTCAGAAGAGCCTGAAGTGAATAGAAGGCTTGTTTGGGATACATAGGAGTAGGTGGATAGATGATATTAAGCGACGTCGGTCAGTGGCTGGCTGTTAAGGGGGCTTTGGGTTGGAAACAAGGTAGGACATTGTTCGCGTCTGAAGAACAGTTGTGCTCTGATTAATTACTGAACTGTCTCTGTCATAAGTGATCACCGAATTAGAGGGATTACTGTAAAAGTAATGTGTGTGTGTGTTGAATCCTACATGGAACGTACCTGTTGTTGATGTAATGTACCTAGAATGCTCAATGGAACGTTCCTACTGCTGAAGTAATGTGCATAGGATTTTACGTAGCGTGTGCCTACAGTTGAAGTATGTGCGCTGGATCCTACAAGGAATGTGCTGACTGTTGATATGTAGATAAGTATCTGTGTTTTTAGCCTCCTGAATGGAATATTCCCTAGCACAGACCGGCACATGGGTCCGCCGAGAATCGAAAATAGTGCACCATTGTGACCTTCACAGTAACTGTTACATGACTCACTGCAGTGGCTGCGGTGTCACTCTTGCTAGTCAGTATGAATATCCTGTGCTCTAATCTCTAAGACTGAATCACGTTTCGTTACGGTGGGTGAGGAATGAAAACGGCGTGTCTGTGTCCCTTTTATCAAATGGTGGCAATTCGCAGTTCAAAGTAATCGCGTAATTACACAATTTAAACAGTGTATAGTCTGTTGACAAATCGTCGTTACGTAAACCAAGAATGAACAGAGACAGCGTGTACAACTGTGAGAATATTTTAAGTTAAATTACGTTCAGTGCTAACTTCACTACTTCCCAAGATATTCATAGAAGCTTCCGCTGTACTTTCAGCCACTTCAGGCTAATATTGACATTTCTCCGGCTCTTCTTCCTCCGAGAAATAACTTTTAACAAGTTTTCCATAGCGTTAGGTAAACTTTGCTAGTAGAGGCTCCTAGTTCGTGACTCACGATCACATTACGCGCACCTCATTGAGATTATGAGATTGCCAGATGCTCCTCTTGTGTAATAATTAATGTATGTCTCGAGACGATGAGGTTCCATACTTCATGGAGGGAGGGAGAAATGCATACAGGGTTCTGTTGAGGAAACACATTGGTAATGGTTTTGATGTTTTGCTGACCGTGCATCTCAGTATAATCCTAGTAATTAACCAACTTGATGCACAAAAGTTTGTTTTATAATAAGTTTATTATATGCCTCTACATGTTTCGAGCACTATGTGCTCATCATCAGGAGGTCAAAATTGTATTATACAGCATCTGGTATCATCATCCCTGTAGGTGGCCATCCCTTACACAAGTTGACAGAGGACTCTCTTCTCTCAACCTGTGCACGGGACATCCACCTACAGGTGTGATGATACCAGATGCTGTATAATACAATTTTGACCTCTTGATGATGAAGACATAGTGCTCGAAACATGTAGAGGCTTTTAATAAACTTATTATAAAACAAGATTTTGTGCATCAATTTGGTTAATTACTAGGACGTAGGAAATAGGTCACATGGAAGACTTGAGCGTCGACGGGACGATGTTATTAAGTTGGCCTTAAAGAAACAAGATGGGAGAGGAATGGGTTAATCTGGGTCAGAATAAGGAGAAGTGGCGTGCCCTTATCCATACGGTAAGGAACCTTTTGGTTCCGTAAAATGCGGAGAGTTTCTTGACTGACTGAGGACCTCATAACTTCTGAAGAGGGATTGTGCCCCGTGAAGTTCGTTTTAATTATTTTGCATTTTAATCCGCACTTTTAAAGCTGGGAAACAGGAAGCTAAATTTTTGTGATTTAAAGTTGTTTCGTTAGATTTTACACGTTCACGGCGGTGAAAGTTTAGTGGATTGCGATTAATTATAGTCCTACAGGTGAGTGGCTGTCCGGGGGCACCTGATGTATCGTATTGAGACGGAGTCAGGCTAGGACATGGATGAGTAATTAGACAATGTGTAGGGACCTATGTTGGATTCAGTTATTGTGTTTGGTATTCGGCTGATAAAGTGCCAATAAATCAACTGAAAATCATCTTACTGGTCGTGAGAGTTACAGCGTAATGAGAGGGTGCATTATCATGAACATCGTAGCTGATGGGAACTCATGCGTCCGCGCAAGGCACTAGAGCGTCGCGACGCTTCGGAACGGGAGTTTTGCAGGCGCTGTTCGGTCCGCACATCGGTCCGAGTGACATGTGACCGAGAGACGCGCGGCGTCTTTACCATATGCTGAACATGCCTTTTCGCGAAGTAGTTTGAGTACCGGAAAATGATGCAAAGTGATGTTAGTGTTGGTGCTTAGTCATACGTATTTTGTATTTAAGTGAAGAAATATGTACATTATGCCGAGTGTTTTCGCCTGCATAACTTGTATGTGTTTTTTTATTCGCTAAAGATTTGGTGCAGATATAAATATGCAAGATAATCTTTCGCTGGTCATAACTGTGCTCTAATGTGTTTTCTGATACGTTCGGAGCTCACTGCTATACTTCACAACTGTCACTTCGTGATTTCTCCAGCTCTAGAACTACTGCTTCATTTCCTCCTAGTCCTGTGCTATGGTACATGCAGTTGTAATTGTTCATGTTGAATTTTTTCCTACGCTGTGATTTATAGCTCTTACGCAGTGCGTTATGTGGTTACAGTGAGGGGGTTATGTTGTGCATTGCGTTATGTTTAGCGTCTTTGAAGGTTTTAAACAATTCAGGTATTGCGACGCTGATAATTTGATATTTCTTGTGTGTTATTAGTGCCGGAGGAAGTAGTGTAATTGTGTGTAGTTTACATGTGAAAGAGTAGTTCGATGTTACTGTAGAGTAATTTGAGGGAATTTGCTTTTTTTCTTGTGTTGTCAGTATTATTTGTAGACACTTCAGGTTTATTATTTTTTTTATAATTTCTGTTTTTTTAAGTCGGTACTTCCCGATTGGAAAGCAGCTGTGCTGCCCACACAGCTGCAGCACTCGGACGCTTCTGTCTTAATTAGTGTGACCACGCTGTCAGTTTTTCAGGCTCATTTAAAATGATCGACTCTTAATGAATTATACACTGGGAGAAGTGTGGAGAAAGAACTTGAAACGTAATCTGACGGACTTCCTCGAATTTGTCGTGAACAAACTGAGGAAACGCAGGACTGGGGCCTGTCGTCTGGGCCTAGGTCGTTTTCGTCGTGTCGTAACTAATTGTGATGTTAATTAGTTTATTTGGTGTGCTGAATACAACAATAGTTCTGGGTTACTCTACGCATACGTTATGCTCCCAGTGTTTTATTTGTTTTAAGAAAGTCTGCAATTTATAAAGTAGACGTTAGTGTGTGGTTATGACTGCCGAAAATCACGATAAGCTAATGAAGATTTGTTGTCCATTCAGTGAATCAAAAGTACTTCTATTGAACCCGGTATTTTCGTGAGATTCCATCAGTCTTAACGGCATTTTGAAATTGTCATTGATTCTTATCTGTATTTATTGTTGTTGTCGTGGTAACATCTACAATTAGCGACGGAATGTGTTCGTGCGTGTATTCATGCCTGATGGTTTCATATTATTGCAGAGCTTCCACCAGGGCTCTTGAAGCTGTTACTGTGGTGTGATTGCCGTCCTAACCTTACACCCTGGAAGATCCGTTCAGTTCGTCAAAAATGTTGTTATAATTTGCAAACGACATTTTAATGTTTACAACGTTTTAATGGCTTGAGAAGTGTCCGTCATATCAATCCGTGTTAACGCGAGTGACAATTTTCTCGGTCTGCACAATATGTTGAATAGCCGAATATAAACCCGACACTAACTGATGTTCTTTGTAAAGCTTTGAATTCCAACTTATGAAATGGCAGCTTTAATATCACGTGGGTTTTTACTGGCATGTGTGCAATTTTTTAACTTGTTGACAGTCCACTTCGGATATCTAACCATTAAGACTGCCATTTTAGTTACGTATAAAGCTTAAGTTCGTACGTCGCAGAGAACAACCTATTGCCCTTATGAAGACCAACCGCTTAGGGCTACAGCCGCTGTTTGTTGTGAGAATACACGCAAGTACACTGTGTTGCAAAATGTACGTTCTTATATTTACAGTAGATTGCACATATAGTTACCGTTGGGGATTAAACGCTTACAGGAAGTAATAAGGAGAACGTATAACTGCTCTTAGTCGCATGTCCGGTTCTAAGAAAGAAATTTGAATTAACCATCTGAAGACTGGCATTCGTCTAACATTGTGTGCAGAGATTCAGTTTCTCTCTTGCAGATGACATACTTTATGAGCCTTATAAAACCAGCCGGTTAATAGTGTTTAGAGAAATAATCGTTGGTTATTTTGAGAATGTTAGTGAACACAAGTGCACTGTTTGGCGTAATGTAGTGTCTCTAGATATGAGAGCAGGCACTGCATAATTACTGGGGGTCCGTAAAATGTTTCTATGTAACGGGTTTCTAGTTACCCAACTAAAATCTCATCTCGTATGCCTCACTGCACTTAGCAGTAAATTTTACTATTTTTAGGAGTTTCAGGAATTATTGCCTTTTAATATGAATTCGAGAATGATATTTTTATGTTTCCAGGCTGTCACGCCGTTCAGTTTTGTGTCCTGTTTTGAGGTGACAACACGTGTAGATATTAACTTGAAATAATTGTAACTGATTCACAATCAAAATACAAGTTACAGGTTTTAAAATCTGGCGTTCAGAGTTCGAGCTGAGTCGGTGAATTAGTTACAGTCCCTTTAATTGCCAACAGAAGTGTTCAGACTTTCAACGAGAAACGTGAATTTTCAGTAACATCTTAATGGTATTATAGAAAGTATTAGTGTTGCTGATTCACGTACGCACTTAGACAACCCATATTTGTTCGGCCATTCCAGTAATTTACTTATATCGGAAAGCGATTTTTTCGGATAATGTTACCCCCCCCCCCCCGCAGGAACACCTCACTTGTAATTGATACGGAGCTTTGGATATGGCACAAATTTAGATCTTCATCCCTTTCCGAGGCTGTCCTAGCCCTCATCGTAGAAATTTCTTATTGTTGTCACTGAAATCAGTGTCTGACGAGCTCGCTTCACTCTTCACTCAGGCCGTTTCTCGTGGTGGCAGGCCGGACAGTGCTGACCGCTTTGTCACGTCGCTATGAACCGAGATGTACGTCTTCTAGTTCAGTGTATCGCGGTTCATATCGTGTTGTTACTCCATATTTATGGAGGGTGCTGGAAATGTTCTCCTTCGGCTCGCGTTCACATGTCGCTTCTCACAAACACGTTGTTCAGTGCCCGTTTAAGTTGTTTAAGTTAAGCTAGCCCACGGTGACTATAAACAGTTGTCTGATACAACAGTCTGAAGTTCGTATGCTTAAGGAATGGGAGAAACAAATGTACTCGTGCTCTATACTTACATGTGCCTCTGTGTTTATTCTGACCGGGATTTTAGACTGTGCTGCTGCAGTGGCGATAGAAATCGCCTTTACAAAAACATCTGTAAGAACGGTATAACGGAGCTGTGAAGACCGTCTCTCAGACATGGCTTGATCAGTGTTGCCGCATTTGGCAGGACAGGCCTGTTTGTGCTGTAAACAGTGGTGTAACTGGAACAGTGACCCACTCAACAGCTGGGGGCAAGAACCCAGAGCTGGGGTGCTGTCAGCCTAACCGATAGAACTGTTTAGCCTGCAAATTTGATGTTCGTCTGACTGTTCATCCTTAATATGAAATGACGTGTGAGACCAACTAGATGCAACAAGTATGATTTATTAATAATCCACTAGCTCAACATATTTCAGCCATCATTATGCCCATCTTCAGAAGCGCTAGACCATATATTACTGCATACGGTTTTCAGCACTTGATGTGCTGAAAACCATTTCATGATTAGCCTGCGTTTTTCATTTTGTGGGGAAAGGGGCGTGCGCTGTATGCGTAGCCGTGTTGTCTGACCGACAGTCAGTTGATTTAGAGTTCCGCTGTCTGCTGATGTCACCAGCGTAGGATAAACAGAAGCTTAACAGAGTGCAAGATACTGATTGATATCGTTCACTCTTCATATTTACAATTATCATGACCCCGTTTGTTTTCCAAAATGTCTTGATCGGTTGAGCGGTTGACAGATTTTGAAAGACGGACATGTGCTTGCACCATTCGACGTGGTTACCGCATTTGTTTATTTCTGTTTTCACAGCTCCAGACTGATTGCTTCTTACGTAGGATTGATATTTATGTTCGCGATCTAACTAGTAATACGGAACCGCAGTACACCGCCACTCCCTGCTTAATTCTTTAATGTTTTGTGTAACGCACGTCTGTTTGTTCCTTAAATTGTTTTGAGTGCGTTCAGTTTATTTATGTGAATAATGTTGTGCTGCATTTGGCAACTGTAAAAATTTCATGAATTTTACGTGTACTGATATAAAATTACACCAGACCAAAATTTGTATATGAAAGAAACAGCTACAGCGCACCGTACACCACATTGGTATGTGGCAGGTGTGCAGTGGTTTATTTGAAACGTTCCTAACTTATGTGTAGGTCTAACGAAGTGAAGTAAATTAAAGCATTGATTCGTTTCTAATTAACTCTGTCTACCGCAAACATTGGAATATATGTGTATATATATATATATATATATATATATGTGTGTGTGTGTGTGTGTGTGTGTGTGTGTGTTTTGCTTTACGCTATGAATTCAGTGTTCGGTGCTGACGTGGTTGTGCAGGAAACGACAGATAATGTTAAATACAGGTAGACATTTATGTTGTGACAGGAATAAATTAACCTCAAGACCACTGAGGAATACCAAATCGCAAAGAGCACTTGGGGAATACACATATTGTAGTGCTGTGCGTCTTCCTGGTCACAACGTATCACACTCTCTGTCAGTGGTCGGTAGAAGTAATATCTGCGCAATGATGAGATGTGATCGGACATTATATGTGGCAGGTTCAAAAGGTTTGGAACAAGTGTTCCAGATACGGTAGTATTAAATACCTCTTAGATGTAATTTCCTTCGGCAGTTACACGTTTGCCAGCGTTCGTATAGTCATTTGAAGCCAAAACGGGCAACCCTGTACAAGGCACTGACTTATACTGACTGACCTTATGTAAATTTTGTTCTGCCTCCCGCTTCGCAGTTTGTCTTGCCACTGTTCACACTTTTACTCAGGCTGTAAATAGATTTCCTCTTTGTATCCCAAACCATTTAGCATCCTGAGTTGCTTTTTCCTATTTCCATTTCTAAATGGGCGCAATAAACTGCAAAGTACGGCGTTGGATACTGCGTGCACTGCAGTGTGGTTTACACTTTGAATTGCTCTTCAGTTTGTAGGTTACGCCGGAAGTATGGGTCTCATGAGTTGAATTATACAGTGTTCAAGGTTTAACCCTACTAATTTGTAGGACACTGTAGAGAATACGTTTGGCCGCTAGGCTGTGCTTATGGTCTGATGCTTACAGCTGTTTACTGGATACGTACAAGAATCATCACTGTGTGACGTCAAGGCCAGTAGTGTGTCACATCCTTTCGGATTTACAATCCAAATGTAATTACAGTTACATTATTTCATTTTTTCATGGAGTGCAAGAACTTCATTCCCCTGCTGAGATTAAAAAAACAAGTTTTTTGCTTTCCTAATTTGTGATCTGTACAAAAAGTCCCTGTAAATTAGTTGTGTAGTGTCCACTTAGAAACGCGGAGTAAGGAAAGTTGATTAAATAACCGTTTTGTGTGAATGGTGCGGTCCTGTTGCACCTGAATGAAAGGTGTGAGCACCTCAGTCAGCGGTATTGTTTTGAGTTCATGGTGCAGTAGTCTTACTGATGGCGGTATACTGTGAGTTACCAGTAATGTTTATATGTGTCTACCTGTGCTGCCCTGCAGTTGAATAATGAATTTTGAACGTGTATTTCATACTTTGAAAGCTGCAGGGCCTTTATACTTAGGTCTGTTTTTATGAAAAACGTATGAAGGCATTAAATCCTGCCAGACAGTCGGACATGTAGCTAAGCTCTGGAATTATATGAGAACTGTTAAGCCTAACAGGAGAACTGACTAATGGATGGAATCGGATTCAAATTTGTCATGTTTCGATTTCACGGCAGTGAAAAACTGACCCTGAGGAAATCGTTATTGTGGCATAGAAAAGAGAATATACCGCCCTGGCCCAAGTTGCGATGATAATGGAAGTGGGCTGAGGGATATATGATGTCTGTTCAAACTGCAGGCTTATTCACTGCCTGCTGGCGCTACTTAGTCCCTTGTTCTTGTTATGATCAGCCACGATGGGTTATAAGCTCGTGAAAGCGATTTGCAACCATAAAAATGAAACTTTTACGTTTGTAAGCAGTTCGTTGGGTAATCGCAACATGTTTCGACCGAAATTAATCATCGTCAGGAGGCTATCTTCAAAACATACATAATTACAAATGTTTTTACAGGTTGTATTGCAGTTGAAGGAAATAACTGCATTCACTGACTGATAATCATATAATCGTACAGAATCAGTAATGTTAAAATATGATCATGGCGTCTCATTAAATAAAGAGTGTATTACAACCAGCGGTAGTTGTTACAGCACTTCTGCAGTCGTAATGAAGTATCCGTTTAGTTTGACTGTGTTTACAGTATTTTTTTTTTTTTTTTTTTACATTTGTGACCTCCTCTTTATTTTATTATGAAAACAAACGCTGTGTGTTGGTAAAGGGCTGATGTAAGTTTCTGTAGACGTACTTGTAGGTGCTTCGTAATCTTACTGAATTGTGAGATTCTTGTGGTTAACAAGTTCCTGTGTTGTAACTTGCAAACATTTGTAGGTACGTGTGTTCGGAAGAGAACTTTCTGATGATGAAAGGATTCGGTCGAAACATGTAAGGCGCTTGACAAAAAGCTAATACCTTATGAAATGCTGCTATTTGATGGTTTGTAACTTGCAATAATGATAGGCATTTGAACGGTATGGAATGCAGTGTGAATGTTCGTCATTCCACAGTAGAATGCGATAGCAGCGTGGCATGTTTAACGACACTGACGTATTCCGCTGCAAAGAATGAGGGAAGTAACTCTATTGAACGTGGCCTATAACCCCAGTGGAGATTCGAATCGGTACGTCCAGTTTACAGGTCTGGGGAGCCTTACTACTATTGTAGCGCTCTCAGTTGTACGTCACGAGAGAGCTTTCGTGAGAGTTTTGAAGATTTTGTTCACTAAGTGAAACAGTTTATGCGGACATGAGACTGTAGTCATACAGAATGCTCTGAAAAGAAACAGACGTCAAGTAAATTCAGTTGCATAAAACTGGATGTATGTTGAAGGCTGCAGGTGGTGCTTGTAATCTGCTCAGTTCGTCGCACATTGAAAGACAGCTTCTAGTGTTATCGTTCTTCTAGAAGGCGCGGTCATGGTGTGTGCACTTTCAATTTAAAGTACTTACATTTAGACTATTGAAGTGGAGGGTTTGTGCTAGGTCATTCGTATGCAAATCCAGATCATTTCCATTTTATTCATCTGTGTTCTGATTCACGTAATGGGTGTGATTTTCGAGCCTTGAATCAAACGAAGGAACGTGGGTTCAATAAGAGCCAATGCCTACGTGTCTAACAAGTGTGAGGCTGCTGCAGTCAGCTCATTTGTTCGCTAGACCTTATAAATGTCCAGAACATGGGGCCAATTGAAGTACACTAACTTCCAGTTTGGTGGAAGAGTAGTGTTCCTCCAGAGTCGTCCGTTAAGCGTATATTCGTTAAACTAAGAAGTATTCCTCTTAATTTGAAGACAGCATTTGGTGATAAGAGTGACTTTAGATAACACGTACTTCATACGTGAAGGTTAATGTATAGGGAATGCGTATGTATTTATGCATAGCTTGGGAAAAAGACTGTACTAGCATTCCAGTGATTGCATGATTTATGGAGTGTATTGCCGTTGACCAGTGTCCTACTGTTACATGGAGCCGTGGCTCGACAACGTGCTAAGTTGTTGTACTAAATGGTTGCGCAGCAAAACAATAGCGTAAGACACAGATTTTGATGGCATACCAACCAGACTGAGAGAAACGGAGACAGTTGGATGTAAGCACTTTTATTTGTATTTTGAACGTTATTAATTAAAATAAACGTACCTTAGGTAGACCTCGGATGTTGTTGAAGTTCGGCTGGGTGTCTTTGTACCATAGCAGAAATTAATACATTAATACATTCTTCAGAAAAAATGCATTAAGTTTACGTCCATTATATGGCGTGTTACTACATTAAAATAGCATTTTGATTCGTATTAGCTCGTAGGATTAAAGATTTAGCTAGCTGGCAAGTTAAAGAAAGCACAGAATTTAGGAACGAAGTTCATTACGGTGATTCAAAATGTTACCTAGTATAATATTTCGATAGGAACGTGACCTGTGAGTCTTGGCGAAAAGCTAGTCTCTGTGCTGCGCCAACGTCTTTTAAAACGAGAGGGGAACATGTGAATGTTTGAACTTTGATGGAGGATTCCACTCTGCACATAAGATGTTCGTAATTAAGGGCAGCGAAATGTGATTACTAGTACGTGGAAAGTGAAGGATTTTTAATTTTAATAAAAGGTTCCCCTTATTTGCTCTGAGTGTAGTCAAGGTGGATAGGCAGTTCAAGTGAGCGAGATCTGAAATTGCCATAGACTGACTGCTCTGAAGAACGTGAAATAGATTTGGGACAAAACTGTCAACAGTTGAGCAAATATAAGTACTTTTAACAAAGGCTGCAAAAGGTTTACAAGAATCTAGGTTCCACCTACATATTCTCGTAACATGACTCAAGTTCCGTACTTAGGGCCCACGTTTCTGGAGCGACCTGAAACCTCAGTCATCTTGCTCCTTCTGCTGGCCGTGTGTGGACTTAACGCTGAAGGGATAAGGTGCAATAATTGTGCTGAAAATATTTGGCGCCACCGCAGAAAATTTATCTCCTGGTCTTCCATGTGCCCGGGATTTGCGCACCGCTGTAAGTAGCCATTTAAACCTCGGTGGTTACTATACGGACCAGCTGGTTTCACGTTCAAAAATCCCACATTTTGCTCATAATTTATACTTAACGACTTTGGTATCTTTCCCACAACAAAGTTCACAAATTTCACCGATTGGACTTTGTAATGGAAACGGGTTGTGTTTACTGGGTCGGTACGGACCGGATCTTTACAACGTAATGTATGTTAAATTCATTATCTAACTGTTCATCGTTTGGTACTGAGAGGTACCACGTTTGAATGCCATCTGCATTTTGTATTTTTTTAGTTAGCGAATACCACGTAAAGTACTTTGAAGTAGGCAGCAGACATTTTCAGAACCCTGGCCTACACGTTGGCCGCTTTACATTTGTTTCTTTATAACTTTAACTGATTTCATCTAGCATAAGAATCACTGTATTGAACTGTGAAATATATGTGATTTGGTAGGATACGATGAATTATACAGATTCACAGGCCCACCACAGGGACATTAGCACATTGATTTCTAATCATTTGTCACTGAAAGTTACACTTGTCCCCTTAATACTCCCAGGGCAGTCCATGTGAGATTTGTGTTGGACAAGGAAGCATTAGGACAGGGATTGCTCCGAGGACGTAAGTTTTCTCCTGTAATTATCCTTCCACCAGTGCTGCAAATTCGTCTGTCATCCAGGGAACGAACAACGGGGCCTTTAGTGACCGCAGTTCCATAAAGGCTTGGCTTAACGCAGCACCAGGAATAAAAAATGAACAATTCTTCCGCATCCACCACCGCCATTCTGTCTCATTACATTTTTCCGAACAGTGGAGAGTAGATGCCGAGTTTGTCTTTCGCCTTTGTCGGTAGTTGTCTGAATTTCATTATCTGTTTTGATGTGAAGTTGATCTTCTTCATGCGTGATTCCAAAATACGATTTTTAAAAGTTTTCCCGTATTTGTTGGAGTCAACATTTTATTACGGTAGTCATATATAAACTGTTTTCTGAAGAGTGGGTAATCAAACCTAAACACCGTTTGTTAGTTTGGTGTGTTTCAAACAACGTGATTCCTCAAGGGAAATTCAGTCTGAACCTGAAATCAAATATTACTGCTGATATGCAGACGGGAATGCTACGATATCCCCAATATGGTCCACGCTGTCTGCTTGTCTGCGGCTTGAACTACTCTCCCTTGTCTCGAACGTCAGTCTGTGTAATTGCAGTTCTGGCTGAGGGCTTGGGACATAAGTGAAGGCCTAATCACATACCATAATCGAATTATTGCTCAGTCCCTGGAGCAGAACTTTACTCCTGAAGCCACTAAGCGCTCGGTTTGTTAAGGAGCTTCCCACCTCCTGTGAAACACTAAGATTTGTCGCTGTTGTATGAAGTTTTCGTCACCAGTCCCTGTTGTAACTAGAAGTATTCAGTCCATGTTCTCACACCCCAGCTTTAAGGCCAGTGAAAATATAATGTCCGGTCTATAACTAGTTTTTGAAGTGGACTTTTCTCTTGGTATTTGCCGAGTAGAATTTTGTTATGCATTTCTTATCTCTTGTATGCTAGTTATAATGTATCGTTTTCCTCGATTTAATTATCCTAAAAATAGTAGTTGAGGAGTAGAAATTGTAAAACTGTTAATCTTGCTTGTATTTTTTATCCTCGCATTACCATGTTTGTCGTATGAAACGTCCTTAATCCTTACCTGTTCCCATGATAACGGATGATTTATTCCTGGAGATATGTTAAAAAATCGTTTCATGTGGCATGCATAGCCCGCGGAACTTTACATTGCGCCAAGTCTGTAGAACTCCTAAATACTCCAATTCTGCATCATTTGCCTCGCAGTATTAATGCATGAATAATCAGTCCAGGCCTTGAGGCACATCTCAAACAGAGTATTATTTTGTTTGTCTCCACGGGTGATACACTTGCGTATCCTGTCCTCACGTGACTGTGGCAGGGGATACAGTATGTAGGGATTGTCATTTCGAGGTTGTATTTGCACAGCAGTTTGTGGCAACAGAACGAAAGCCCATTGCGACGAGTGGTCCTTCGTCAAAATGAGATTACAGCGTCCCACTTTGTAGCTGAGAGCTTAATGCAGTTTATCCGCCCGATCGTGGTTACTGAGCTACCTCACAGAAGGGCTGTTGCTATTACGAACTCATATGCTTATGTTCCCAGTATTTACCTTCTGAGCCATGCTTTAGTTTCTTTATTTTCTTCCTTTACTTCCATTTTGTCCTTCTTTCTCTATTTTCCCCATATTTTCGTTTAAACACATCATTTATGTATTTCTGTGTTTCCCCGTTCTTTTGATCCTTCTTGCCTTTAGTTTCTTTATTCTGTATTCTTTTCCTCACGTTCGTGTGTTTTTCCTTGTGTCTGTCTATCTATCTATCTATCTATCTATCTATCTATCTATCTATCTATCTATCTATCTATCTATCTATCTATCTATCTATCTATCTATCTATCTATCTCTCTGTCTGTCTGTCTTTCTGTATGTCTGTCTGTCTTTCTGTATGTCTGTCTGTCTGTCTGTCAGTGTTTGTCTCTCTGTCTCTGTCTGTCTATCTGTCTGTTCGTCCATGCGTCTATCCGTCTGTCCGTGTCCGTCTTTCTGTCTCCGTCCGTCTCTGTCCGTCCGTCCGTCCGTCTGTCTGCCTGTCCGTCCATCTGCCTGTACGTCCGTCTGCCTGTCCGTCCGTCTGTCTGTCCGTGCGTCTCTGTCCGTCCGTCCATCTGTCTCTGTCCGTCCGTCCATCCGTCTGTCTTTCCGCCCGTCCGTTTCCTCTTTCGTTTTCTTTGTCTTTCCCATTGTCTTGCCCTCCCTCTCTGTCTTCCCTTCTGATGTTGGCATAAGTATTTGTTAAACAAAGCACGCTGGCCCGTAGACTAACCTGCCCTCACGACCCTTTGCTGCCATGCAGCCTAGTGTTGACTTAAGGTCTGTTTGTTCAGAATGTATCAAAGTGACAGTGTGTATAATAGTCGCTCTTCCCTGTCGAACTTTTTACTAGAACTGAATTTATATTTTCGACTGTGATACGTATTTTGCATGCCTCTTGGTACTGCTCTATGTCAGAATTCAGTCGCTTGATTTTAAGAGGGGAGAAAAACTTTATTCTTGCCGAAGCACAGGTTTGAAGGCCTATGAGTTGAATGACGTCCCTAATTGCTGTTGTTTAATGTTTCTTATCAATGGTATCGAAATATTATGAATGGAGTTTTGGCTTGTTTTAAGTATGATAGAGAAAATTTGAGGGTGGGCACCATGGAAGTTAAGTTAATTGTGTCATATTGTTGCTTTCGTATATATTGTCTTCCTTAAACGATTATCGTATTTCGTTCCGTTAGGTTTTGTTGTACGACGCTGTTAGTTGCTAAGATTAGACAGCGTCGGTTGTAGATGAATGAAATATGAGTACGTAGTATTCACACTGGTATAGTAAACTAACAACTGCACACTGATAGAATGTGCACGGATATGGAGCGTATACAGTTCGTAAGTACGGAGGATTGCGACTATTTGGCGCGATGACACTAGCAGGAGAAAACTGAAGTGCTTGGTAGAAAGAGGAGCTTCATTGGCACTTGGTACAACACAAATCAAACATAAGTTGCTTGGTATCGAACCTGGGTCTCCGCGTTCCTTCTGTCTAACACATTGACTAGCTCTGTAATGTGTACTCTTGCAGCACAGTATTTAGGTTGTGAAATCGAGAACTATGTGCACAATACCTGTAGTATAACGTGGAAAAGATGAGTGTTGTCGGTGGAGCTAAGGACATGAGTTAATTTGACCTAGACGTACGTGGGAAGATAATATTTAAATGGATTCTAAATAAATTAAGTATGGGGTTATGGACTTGCGGAGGACAGGATACGGCATCCTGTTCCTTTAAAACATGTTTTAATATAGGTATTAGTCTCATATATATATATATATATATATCTTCAAACTCTAGGTCGGTATTTTCTGATAAAGTTTTCCAATCAAAACTGTGCATGCATTTCTCAGCCTACTCCTGCTAGCTACATGCCTCCTGTATCGAATCTGCCGTGGGTTTGTCATAACGTTAATGTAAGGTAAACAGTAAACATTTTGTAGCTTCCCTTTACACAGTCTTCTACAGCCCCCTCTTAAATCCAAGTTCTGAGCCCCCACTCTTTTCTCAAATCGCATTAATCAGTGTTCCATTGTTACTGTGACACACCAACTAACCATCACTGTAATCGGAGACAGTAATTGTTTTTATTTGTGTATTGTTAGTTGACAACATTAAAGAACGATTCGAACAAAATGCATAGCTGCTAATGGCAACCACTTCCTGTAATATGTAATTCCATACCAGTGGGTAGGTGTAAGATTGGAGAAAAGAGACAAGTTGTATTTGGCATTCATGTGGAGTAGTGTACCAAAATGTTATGAAAACTGGCAACTTCACTAATAGATAAGTTACCAAATTTTGTCAAGTTCCAGTTGTCAATCTGAGATATGCTTTGCCCATGCTGCGTTCAAATGACTCACGGAATAGAAGTGTTATTTCTTGTATTATAAATGTGTTTTGTATGTACAGAGTTGGGCGAGTAACGGGGTTTTTTAATATCGTCCGAAAGGTAGTCTGCAGCAGCTTCGCCCATCTCTCAGAGTGTTTACGCACCCCGAAGCTGCAGTCCTTTTCATTTCGAACAATCCTATTGCAGTGAGAATCAATATTATTTATTGCTTCGGTGGCGCCATTTCTTAGATGCGCAATTGTTCTTGTAGTGGACGGATGTAGAGCGGACTTGCCTCTGTCCCTTCATATAAATGATAACAATTTCTTAGGATTGAGGCACAGTGTTTTTATGCAATTACCGCCGCTTTATGTCTCCAGTGGCCAGTTCAGACAGGTTTAATACATAAGAACATAGCAACTGATGAAGTGGGAGGATTGTCTACCATTTTCTTCCGAATCGTCTGTCTCCACACCTAATACGTTAATTTACTCAATATTAATTCGAAGTCCAACTTTTTTTTTGTGATATAGAGTTTCATGTATTTGTTTCCCTTACATGTTCCCTTGATAAACAGCTTGCGGTTTATAAAACAGAATACGCCATACTTGCGGGGGTAGGTGTGTACGTTATTCATAGTACATTAGCCCTCAAACTGAAGGGTTGTTCATCTCGGTGGTACTACAACCACCAATCACGTTACCGATGGCGTTACTGGAAGGTGGGGTTTGCTGATGTGTATGTGACGTGGCAGCTTGCACCAAGAGTCAGACGAAAGGTTTTGTTTGTCTACATTCAGCCGTCGTGGTAGTGATACGGCAGTGTTGAATTCTCCTATCTTTTTCCTGAGACAACTCGTACACCTATTCTTTAACGCTAGTATGTCGTATTTTTGTTCTCATCTTTGGAGCACGTTCGTTCATCGGCGTTTGCCACTCGACGGACAACAAAACCCGAAGGGTGATGTCCATAGTAGTTGGAGTGCTGATTTTCATTGTACACATTAATGCTTTTCATATTGGTCTATAGCGTAAACCACACAATACTATTACTGGGAAACGAACCAGTTATCAAACTGTTTCAGAGCTGTTAAACACAGCAATTAGTGTGTTGGATACTTGATGGATCTGCATTCCCAGACTCTGTTTGCGCAACCCTGTTAGTTTCGCCTATAAATTTATGCAATTCCGGATGTATGAATTCTATCAAGCTTAAAAACAAATTTCTAACCCCCCCCCCGTCCCTGCTGTGGGTGGGGTAAATTGTTTTTACACATAGGCTTTGCTTCTCTTATTGTGAATATCGCGGCTTTGCCATTGCAGACAAAATTCTTATTATTTCTCATGGCATTGCAAGTTATTTGTAAAGCATTATAAATGGAAATATGGAAGTAATGGAAGTTCTTCTGAATTCGGGCTTAGAAAGTTCTGCATCTATAAATTACGAAGTCCTCTTCTCAAAGGCCATAGTTACCCCTGAAATAATTATGTACATGCTATTGTAATTGTGATTTGCACACGATAATCCCGTGAGTGGTTTCGATTTTGAAAAAGAGTCGTTTGTCAACCGTTCATTTTTATATGGGTCAGAAAATTGGACTCTAATAGACTTACAAAGACGAAGAATTGAAGTGGCACAAGTGAAGTTATTGAGACCTCTGGCAGGCTACACCCTTTATGACCACAAAACAAACGACTACATACGCCGCGAACTACGAATTACAGTCATACTAGACAAGGTAGATGAATACAGACGGAACTGGCTGCTATACTTGCAAAGAATGCCACAAAACCGAATCCCATTGAAGTCATACCACTACAGACCACAAGGAAGGAGAACAATTGGAAGAACGAAGAAACGTTGACGCGAGCAGTTGTTACTCTGGAGACGGAACGGATCAAAGGGTCCAATCCTTGATGTTTATTATGATGATGATGTCAACCGGTACGAAAAGTGCTCGCCTTTATGAAATCTGAAGTTTCATATGTTTCCACAGGGATCTGGAGGCAGTAGATCGCAGTCCACATCCGATCTTTATCCATTTTAATGTCTTCATATTTATTCCTTTGTTTCCAAATTTTTGTTATTTCCCAGTGTAAACACTAATGCTGCGAACGGTTCTCAGGGCGTAGTTTACGAACAAGGCCAATTGGCAAGTTTGTACAGTAATGAAGCTTGGGTTTTCGTATAAAGGAGTCGAGTGCTTTACCAGTTGAGCTGTTTTCACTGTATCAAGAAATGATGTACAGTGTGGATGTAGTCTTCATGAAGCACGAGGTGCTGTCGCGACAGTAACAGTCTCTGTAACTCGTAACAAACGTTTAAGGGCAAAGTTAGTTTGATTTTGAACAGTGTTTGTCGGATAATCCTCTCCCTGCTTCTGAAAGTGTAATTCGTGAGTGGAGATTAGAGACTCCAACGTGCTAGCCGGGCAAGCTGGAACGGTCCGAATTGAATCCTGGCCCATTTTCAGACGCACATCTGCTCCGTTTTGTTTTATTCATGGTGCTGGTTTGCTGATAACTAGTTGCAACGGGCATGTAAACCACAGCTGAACTGATTAACAGAATTTATGTACTTTTTGTTTCCATTCGCTTTGGGAAGCGACTGCCCTTCAATTACAGTAGGAGATAAAATATGAACTGCAGGAATTTAAATTATGTGCCAACGACTTTCATACTAATGGGTGATGAAATCCGGGCTTTACTCTTCCAGATTGCATTTTGAAGTTATTATTAAACGAAATTACATTGCTGATTGTAACCAAATGTGATAAAGCCCATATTTTACATCGACGTACTGTTTGTTAAATTTATTTTGCACCTTCGTCCGCCATATAGATCCAGTAAATAAAGAAGCAGATGTGTATCGTTTTGATGGGAGGTGCAGTTTTGCCTCTCAATGTAGGCAAATATTATCACGCCTTACGATGTTATACCTCAGAACGCCATTGATTTAGATTTTTATAGCCACTTTTACATTGAACGTATTTTGTGCACATATTTAAACACGAAACACAGTCTAAGAAAGGGTAAGCATGAATAGGCTTACGCACATTAGCACTAAATAAAGGATTTTGTGGTCAAGAAGTGTACAAGTGGTTCTGGACAGCGAATGTGTGTGTGTCGCGGTGAGGTACAGAATCGCCTGTGGACTCTCTGACTGCTGCATGCCGTACAGTGCTGGTGAAGAAGTTGCCGCATAAGCAAGGCGCCCCAGTCGCCAGTATCCACCATATATCTGTTTCCCAGATTTTCGTTGCCGATACGCGGTATGCAGTAGGCCTGCTTGTTAATGGCTTAAAGTTTAATGCGTCAGAGGAGCTGCACATTTCGAAACAAGACATTGGTTGGATATCGAAAGGCCTTATGTGACGTTTGTTTATTTTAAACTTGTTAGGAAAACTGTGTGTTTTTTTTCCTTTAATACTTTGCGGACTGGCCAAAGAAGGACTTCACAGACGTCAGCGTTAGGCGATCCAGAACTTGAGAAATATGCTAGGCAACAGTTCAGAAGTGTGCAGAGTGTCAGAATGCTATCAGACTCAGCCCAAAGATAGGGCAGACAATTAATACGTTCAAGATACGAGTACATTCCGAAAACGTGCACTTCGTTACGAAACCAACGGATATGCACCTTCAGCCGTAAAGCGTCTGTGTTGGGCTTGTTTCATTTCCGTGGCATTCAGGTGTAGATAGCAGTAATCTAAATTTCATTGTGAATGCGTTTAATAGTGAATTCTTATACTTCGCGGTTGTTGCGGTTGACAGACTACGGAAATTAATTTTGCATACAGGAGAATAGTTCTCTCTAGATTAACTTTCCCATGTTATCGCTGTAGTGTTCGATGCCGAAGAGCCACATGACCCCTCGTGCCGGTATTGTGCGGCTACAGCTTAAATTGAATCCGACTTTGGAGCAGGCTTTGTTACTGCGAGCCAGGGTCGTAAGGGGATAACGGGTACCTTACCGCCCACTGCCATGCTGCAGTGCCACATTATTCATGTTTACTTTGGAGCTTTCCGGCGGCTCCTTCCGCAGTCCCCAGCACACTTACCGACAGACAGCCTGCGACGTTCCACCAGCACCCTCGGAACTTTTATTTTCACGAATTCTGGGTCTAGAATCGAATCCGTTGTCGTTTCTGGATAGTGGTTTCAGTCGTAATTTGTCGGAAGAGATACTGAGAGCGCTGACAAAATATTGTTATTGTAATTGATGTTATTTCCCGTTAATGAATTTAAAATTATTGCTGATTGTTGCTGCTGTTTTATAATGACGTGGAGGTCACCGTTTATTTTGTACGGATCTGAACTTCCGGAATAATTACGTATTTGAGAAGTAGGAAAAGGTAGGTGGCGAGAATGCTTGGACCTCAGCAGGGCGAAGTGACCGCACCGTAGAGAGTATTATATGACTGCTGCTCGGACTGTGGTTGTGTTTATGCTGTCGACGTGTTAAGAGAATTTTTAAACACTTTTTTCACATGAAGACGTTTTGATTAGGGCTCAAGATTACAGATAGACTCTATACATGAAAAAACGTATAAGAAGATTGACGTGCGGTAGGAATTGTTCGTAGAGACGGAGCAGGTCATTGGTTCTAATTTGTGTCGTGGATGATGAAGAAAGTAATGTTGTTTACGTCGCCGATGTCTGGGTATTATGTTGGCTGAGTAGGGTTTGCAGCCAGTGAGAAGGAGACAAGGAATGCTTACACAGTTTTTTGGAGAATTCTGTTGGAGAAGAGTCACTCTGAATACAAGAAAGAAATACAGGGTCATGAAAAAGATTGACGGGATTTGAAACCGCTATAACTTAAAAAGTACTAGACGGAGTTACACGTTTGGCGTCTTAAAATGTTCAGAAAAGTTTAAAGTTTCAGACTTACCTTAGTACATTTCAATATGTGCACCGTTTGTAGCTCTGGAGACGTCCAAACGAAATTCTATCTCTTGCCACGTTTTCTGAATCATGTCTCGTGTTACAGTTTCAATGGCTGATGT